>WNFR01003696.1_pt1 | contig 15805 bp, 15 predicted proteins | sample 5400221 | NCBI WGS metagenome assembly WNFR01 (sample SAMN13153357, study PRJNA577476) | soil metagenome | isolation source: 40 cm soil under Madrone tree | place: USA:California | collected 2016-06-14 | reverse complement strand
CCGCTACGATCGGCGCGGGCTTTGGCGCAGCCTACCCGCGGGTGTTCGACTTGGACCGCGTCGAGGTTCTGCGCGGCCCGCAAGGGACCTTGTTCGGCGGCTCGACGGAAGGCGGCGCAGTGCGATACATAACGCCGGCCCCCAGCTTGGATACGACGACAGCTCGGGTGAAGGTGGAAGGCTCGTACACGCAGACCGGCCCATCACCTCATGCCATTTCGTCATGCCGGCGCACACCTTTCCGGCTTTAAACATGTTCGGGCCCGGTAAGAATGGTAACGAGCTCATCGATCCGGCAACCGGAGCCGAGAGCGCTTCTCTGTCGCCGCGTTTTGAGACGATATCGGTAGGGTCCGTGACCACCGACTACGACTTCGGAGCGGCCAGCCTCAAGTCCATCAGCTCGTACATGTCGGACCTGGTGGAAGGTATCAATGACAATACCTTCCTGAGTGGTTCCGGGACCGGCCTGACCCCCTACCCCTCGAATGACATTTTTACCTACCCTGGTGCCTACCAAACCACCCCTTACCACAACTACCTGCGCCGCTTGACACAGGAGCTGCGCCTGACGTCCAGTTCGACAGCCCGCTTTACCTGGGTTCTCGGCGCGTACTATTCCAACGATCACTTCAAGTTTTTCCAGGAGAACCTGGACAATACGGAGATCTACTGGCCGATCATGCGCGGCCAGACATACCAGCAGGTCTTGGGCATTCCTGTCTGGGGAGGGCCAGCTGGAAACAACCCCGCGGCCAAGTCCTGGGCTGAAGTCGACACGGTCGAACGGCACTCCGCCGGATACGGTGAAGCGAATTATCTGCTGACCACCCGGCTGAAGGTGACCGCCGGCGTGCGCGTATCTCATGACAACACGGAATCCGTGTACAAGCTGCTGGGCGCACAGAACCGGGGCTTCGCGATCCCGACTCTCGCCAACCGCGGCCTCCTCCCCGGATCGAGCGAGGATTCGCCGGTGACCCCCAAGGTCAGTGTGAGCTGCCAGATCACCGATCGCGACATGGTTTACGCCACCGCCGCGAAGGTGTTCCGGTCCGGCGGGTTCAACGCCAACGTGCAGGGCTCGCTCCTCGCTGCTCGCGGGATCTGTTCGCAGGCGCAGTTGGATGTAACACCGCAGAACTTCGGTCCCGACACGGTGTGGAGCTACGAGGTCGGGTCGAAGCTGCGCTTGGGCCAGATAGCCCAGCTCAATTCGAGCGCGTACCGCATCAATTGGAACAACATACAAACTACCATCGCCACGCCCACCTGCGGCCAGTACGTTGCGAATACCGGTGCGGCGGTGAGCCAAGGGGCCGACTTACAGGCAGAGATCCGGCCCGTTCGTCATCTCACCCTGAACGTCAACGCGGGATACGACGACGCCCACTACACGCAGACCGTTGCTGGAAGCATTCTTGGGGGTGCCAGTGTCCTCGTAGCCAAGGGCGATGCCATCCCTGGCGTTCCAAGATGGACCTATAACGCGGGTGCTAACTTCGATTTTACGCTGTTCGACCGTAGCGCCTATCTGAGCGGGGACTACCAATTCGCCAGTGAGGCACGGCGATCAACTGGACCGCTGACTGTTGGCTACAGGGCCGACATGTTCAAGGGCAATGTTCTGCACTATGCGAACTTGCGCGCAGGCATCGAGCTGCGCCCCCAGCTCGACGTCGCGTTCTACGTGAAAAACCTAGGCAACTCCCGGGACCTGACGCAGGAATTCGGTGGTGCTACCATCCAACGTCCCTATGCCCCGCAGCTGTTTGGCCAGACCTTCCGTCCGCGGGAGTTCGGGCTGTCGGCCAATTACTACGTCAAGTAGTGGAGGTTACGTCCATGCCGCTACGCGTTCCATCCTGGTCCACCCTCCTTTGCTCGACTTTCAGCGGTGCGATCGCGCTCTGCCTGGCGGCGTCCGCCTCCAACGCAGCCGCAACCGGAACGCCGGCTGCGGCTGCAAAGACGGCGCAAGCTCCCGCCGGCGGCAGTCTGACGCGCGCCGACTTCGACGGCTATTGGGTGGTCACGAACTTCGTCCCACATATGGAGCCTGTCGACAAGCGGATTACTTACACTGTCGAAGGCGATCCTGTTCCTCTGAGGCCGGATCCGAAAGCGGTCTACGACAAGCGGATCGCCGATGCCCGGCGCGGCATCGGTTTCGGGGATTTGGACTCCCAGTGCATGGGGCCGGGCGTGCCACGGATGATGCGCGGCCCGGGTTATCCCTTCTACCTGTTTCAACCACCCGGCATGCTGGTGATCAACTTCGAGATCCTGCACAACACTCGCTGGATATATCTGAACGCCGAACATCCAAAGGCAGAGGACATCGATCACAATTTCCAAGGCGACAGCATCGGTCATTGGGAGGGCACGACCCTCGTGGTAGACACCATTGGCCTGAGCGCCAAGACAAACTTGGACAAGCTGGGCCTGCCCAATTCGGACGATCTCCATGTGATCGAGCACATCTATCTGACGAGCAAGAATACATTCGAAGATCAGATCACCATCGATGATCCAAAGACCTTTACCAAGGTGTGGAGCGTGAAAGCCACGTACAAGCGGCTGCCGCCCGATACGAGGATCATGGAATATGCTTGCGAAAACAACCGCAACGCGCCTGTGAACGGTGAGGTGACCTTCGATGTCAAGAAGTAGCCGGCTTGGCTCGAGCGTAAAAAGGTGGGAAATGATTGCAAGATTCTGGGCAGCGGCGGCCTGCGCCGGCATTCTATCGATACCTGTGACGGTCAACGCCCAGGTGTTCAGCGGGGACTGGACGGCGGAGTTGAAGAACGATATCCCCGCGCCGAAGACGGCGCAGCAGAAGCGCGCCGAAGAGGACATTCTCGGATTGCAGGCGGCACTGCGCGCTGCCGTGAAAGCCAAGGACAAGGCCGCTGTCGAGAAGTACTACACGCCGGACTTCACCATGACGCATGGTGCCGGCGCGGTACACAACAAGCAGGTCAGGGTCGATTTCATCGCCGCTTCAGGCGGTGGCTACGAGGCCATGACGCCGGATGTGCAGTCGATCCGGATCATCAGCAACAATGCGGCTGTATCGATTGCCAACAACTCGGGCAACCTCGGCGGAAAGTTTACCTACATCCGCTATCTCATCGTCTATGCCAAGGGTAACCCGAGTGAAGGTTACAAAGGATGGCGGGAGGCGGCGGCTCAGGTCACGATGATCCCCGCGAAGGATCCGCCGGCGCCCTGAGGTGCGGCGTCCGTTCGCGTCGGCGCCGCCGGCGCGAACGGACCAAAGCCAGTCAGCCAAAAACCGTAAAAGGATTGAACTCATGATCAAACTTCTCGTCAACGGCAAACGGCACGAATTGGACATCGAGCCGGAGATGCCCCTCCTCTGGGCGTTGCGCGACGAACTGGGGTTCACCGGCACCAAATTTGGTTGCGGCATAGGCCAGTGCGGCGCTTGCACCGTGCACATCAACGGCGCGCCGGTCCGAGCTTGCGTAACGGCTGCGCAAGACGCCGAGGGCGCGGCGATCACGACCATCGAAGGCCTCGCGCACAAGGGCTTCCTGCACAAAGGCCTGCATCCGGTGCAGCAGGCGTGGATCGCCGAGGAAGTTCCACAATGCGGCTACTGTCAACCAGGACAGATCATGGCGGCAGCCGCTCTGCTCAGCCAGAACCCGAACCCTACAGATCGAGACATCGATCAGGCGATGACCAACATCTGTCGGTGCGGGACGTACTCGCGCATCCGCAGCGCGATCCATCGCGTGGCGGCGGCTGGTCACGGGAAACCAAACAATGGTTGAGAAAGCACTGCAAGCCATGGACCGCCGCCAATTCCTCAAGGTGATGGTGACCGCCGCTGGAGGAATCGCGGTGTGCATTGGGCTGGACGACGAAGCCCACGCGGCGGAGGTCCCCTATTCCACGGCGTGGGACCAGGACATGCCGGCGCGCGCTACCGAGATGAACGCATGGGTGGTGATCGAGCCAGACGACACCATCATCTTGCGGGTCGCGCGCAGTGAGATGGGGCAGGGAATTTATACCACCCTGCCCATGTTCCTGGCTGAGGAGCTCGAGTGCGACTGGAGTAAGGTCAAAGTCGAGTACGCCGCAGTGAATCGCAACCTGCGTGAAAGTTCGCCCTATGGACGCATGATGACAACGGGCAGCGCCTCTGTGGTCACCGGTCGCCAGCGTCTGCAGGCAGCGGGGGCCAACGTGCGGGTCCGCCTGATCGCAGCCGCCGCAGAACGTTGGAAAGTTGATCCGGCCACCTGCCATGCGGATGCCAGCCGGGTACACCATCCACCGTCTGGACGCGCGGCGCGCTATGGCGAGTTAGCCGGGGCAGCCGCACTGATCAAGTTGGACACGACACCAGCGATCAAGACGCCGGATCAGTTCAAACTGTTGGGGCGTTCGATTCCCCGGCTGGACACGCCCGCAAAAGTGGTCGGCGCCGCTCAGTTCGGCATCGACGTGCGCCTGCCCGGAATGGTTTACGCCGCCGTCAAAATGTGTGCGACGCCAGGTGGCAAGGTGGTGAAGTACGACGAGGCACCCGTTCTGAAACGCCGCGGCGTGATCGCAGTCGTGCCGGTGCCTGGAGGCGTGGCGGTTGCCGCTGATAGCTGGTGGCGAGCCAAAGAGGCCGCCGCGGCTTTGCCCGTGACCTTCGACTGCAGCCATGGGGAGGGGACCTTCATCGAGCAATTCCGGCAGGACTTCGTCACTGCCGCGCACGATGCCCCAATGTCAGTCGCCCACGAACACGGTAACGCGGAAGAGATTCTCAGCGGCGAAACAAGCGTTGACGCTACCTATCAAGTGCCGTACCTCGCTCACGCGACCATGGAGCCGATGAATTGTACGGTCGACGTCCAACCTGACCGCGTCGAGGTCTGGATCGGCACGCAGTGGCCGGAATATCAGGCGCAGGTCGCCGCCAAGTTCGCAGGCGTGACGACCGACAAGGTCTTTCTACACAACTGCTTCCTCGGCGGCGGCTTTGGCCGGCGCGGCAAGAATGACGAGCTGCCGCAGGCAGTGGTTGTGAGCAAGACGCTCGGTCGTCCAGTCAAGCTCCTTTGGACGCGCGAGGATGACTTCCGCCAGGACGGCTTCAGGCCACAAGCCGCCGTGCGTATGCGCGGGGCGATAGGGGCGGATGGCCTGCCGCGCGCTGTCCATTCGCGTATTGCCGTTCCTTCGCTGCTGATCTCCGCAGGCATGGTCGGCATACTCGGAAACGTGACCAACGGACTGGAGATGTGGACCGCCGATGGGCTCATCCACACGCCCTACGATGATCTGCCCGCCCACAAGGTCGAAGGGCTGATCAAGAACACGCACATACCGGTGCTCTGGTGGCGATCGCCCGCGCCCTCCATGCACGTGTTCATGGTCGAGACGTTCATCGATGAAATGGCGTACGCCGCCAAGGTGGACCCGTACGAATACCGGCGGCGCCTGTTGCAAACCAAACCCGCCAACCTGGCGGTCTTGGACGAAGCTGCCAAGCGGGCGGGCTGGGGCGAGCCCCTGCCCCCGGGATCGGGTCGCGGCATCGCTATCCAGGACGCCATGGGTACGACTGTCGCCGAGGTCGCCCAGGTCACGGTCGGCCCCAAGGGCGAGCTCCATGTCGATCGCATGGTTGTGGCCTTCGACCCCGGTCATATCGTGCACCCACAACTGGTTGATATGCAGCTGGAAGGTGCGGTGGTGTTCGGGCTCCAGGCGGCCCTATGGGGAGAGATCACGGTGCGCAACGGAGAGATCGTGGAGAGCAATTTCGACCGGTACCGTATGCCGCGCATGGCCGACATACCCCCTATTGAATGCCATCCCGCGCTCAGCGGCGGCACGAAGTGGGGCGGAATCGGTGAGGTTTCGCTGTCCCCCGTCGCACCCGCCATAGGCAACGCAATTTTTGCTGCCACCGGGAAGCGCATCCGAAGTCTGCCGTTCGGAAAGGCCAAGCTCGTCTAATCAGGTGGCGGCAGCATCCCGGCGAAGCCGCACATCCAGAAGGCACCACCACACATGCGGACAATCATCCTGGCCCTCGTTTTGGCGGCCGCAACCATCGCCCCCGTCACGGCAGCGCCGAAGGGAGAACAGATTTTCCGGTTGCAGTGCAAGGGCTGCCACGCTGCGGATGGCACCGGCATGGGCCCCTCTTTGATCGGCGTTTTCGGCGCCAAGATCGGCGCGCGGCCCAATTTCGCCTATTCACCCGCGCTGGTCCAAAGGCAGCAGGACACTTGGACAGAGGCAACGCTCGAGGCCTTTCTCGCTGACCCCGACCCCTTTGCACCCGGGACCAACATGCCCAAGCCGCAGGGTCTGCTCACCGCTACGGACCTCGCCGCAGTCATCCAGTATCTCGCCACCCTCAAGTAGAAGCTGACATGGCTCGAGGGACTGAACGTCGGGCCTTTCTTGCAGCGGGCTTGGCCCTCGCCGTGGCCCGGCGGGCCAGAGCGAAGGTGGACGCTTCCCCTCTCGGCTCTTTAGCGAAAGGGCTCCGCGGGCGGCTGATTACGCCAGTCGATCCCGACTACGAACGGGAACGGCGGGTATTCTGGCGCAACACGATGACAGACCGGCGGCCCGCGGCGATCGCCAAATGCGCACATGAAGATGATGTTGTCCGCTGCCTGGAATTTGCGGAGACCTCGGGACTGGAAGTCGCGGTGCGCAGTGGCGGACACGACGCCCTGGGCGCCTCTACCTGCGATGGCGGCCTCATCATCGATTTGCGCCCGCTAGCCGGCTGCGTGTTGGACTCGGAACGGCGCACCGCGACCGTCGGGGCGGGGGCCAAGACCGGCGAAGTCATCGCTGCCCTGCAACCCGTTGGTCGGGTGATTCCGTTCGGCGATTCTCCGGACGTCGGCGTCGCCGGCATCAGCCTGGGCGGAGGTTATGGTTGGCTCGCCGGCCGTTACGGCGCGACATGCGATCACGTTCTGCGCGCTCGTCTGGTGCTTGCAGACGGACGTCGTTTGACAGTGAGTGCCGATAGTGAGCCAGACCTCTTCTGGGCCATTCGCGGCGGGGGCGGAAATTTCGGGGTGGTCACCCAGTTTGAGTTCAGGACGCAGCCTCTGGACGCGGTGATTGCAGGCAAAGCCCTATTCCCAGCCGGCGACCTCGGCGGCTTTCTGCGGCTTTATCAGGAGTTCGCCGCGAATGCGCCTGATGCGTTGCAGGTTGAGATCGGCCTCGGTGCGGTAGGCGGGAGCGCCATCCTGGCGCAGTTCTGCTGGTCTGGCGATCCGGCGGACGCCGAACGGGTGTTATCACCGCTCCTGTCCTACGGACCTCCTATCGCGGCGAGCATTGCCCAGCGTCCCTACACCCAAGTTGGTACGGCTCCGGCCGTCGACGACCTGTTGCGCGCTGCCAGCACCGGCCCACAACCAGCCGGTATGCGCTCTGTGGGCGGCACCATCCCTGGCCTAGCCGATTCCATCATCGCTGTTATCGAGACTCATATGACGGAGGCGCCGCCGGGCTGCGCCTTCAACGTTGTGCATCATCTGCATGGAGCAGTGGTCCACCCCCGCCCCCAAGACAGCGCCTTGATCCGCATCGCAGGCTCCTTCTGCTACCACATCGACAGCTCTTGGACAGAGCAACAAACGGCGCGCCAGAGCGCTTGGACAAGCGCATTCCAACAGGCCCTGGAGCCCCATTCCGCGCCCAGCTACGTGAATTATCTATCGTCCGACGCGCCCGCGGCGGTGGCGCGGACCTACGGCTCCAACTTCGATCGACTTCGCGCCCTCAAGCGGCGCTACGACCCGAAAAACCGATTGCATGGCAACCGCAACATTCCTCCGGCGCCTGTGGCGTAGGCAAGGAATTTTCCGACGCCCCGGACGAGGCGGCCTTCACGTGACGCTAAAGACCTATTCTCCAAGGACCGGCGCGGGTTGAACCGCTCCTGCGAGAGAGTGGTCCAATCCGGGTGCTGGGAATCGGGAGTAACGACAACGGCACAGATCGTTGCCCTCGAGCGCCGAGAGTCTGACGACCTGATCGGCATCAGCCTGGAAGAAGCGAAGATCATGACCGGGAGCGTGCAGCGCGCCCTGGTGGAAGGCCAAGCGCACGAAGCGATCCGTCGTGCTGCGACGTGCCCAGACTGTCAGACGCCACTGCGCCGAAACGGCTCGCACCGTATGAGTTACCGGACGCCATTCGGCCGCTTGGACCTGGGTAGCCCACGGTTCTATCGCTGCCGATGCCAGACGAAAGCCAGACAGAGTTTCAGCCCCCTGGCTAATTGGCTTGGCGATCACACGAGTCCCGAATTACAATATCTTGAGGCACAATTCGGCCGCTCTGCTGGCGTACGGTGTCTCCGCCCGCATCCTGGGTTCCGTACTTCCCTTGCAGCATGCGACGAGCATCACGACGTGGAAGCGGCAGGTGGCGCGAGTCGGCGCACGCCTCGATGAGGAAGCTCACCATCGTCATTTAAGCCAACCGACTCTTAACGAATTTGGTCTGCCGAGACGAAATCCGCTGCGTGCGGTCGGCATCGACGGCGGTTACGTCAAGGCGTCCGACGCGCCCTCGCGCCAAGAGGGATGGTTCGAAGTCATGGTGGGGAAAAGCCTGCCGCGAGCCGGCAACGGCCAGGTGTTCGCCTTTGTCCATCGATTGGAACCGAAACCGAATGAGCGGATGGAACGATTCCTGCCCGAACAAGGCGTATTCCCCGCGCAGCCCACGACGTTTCTCTCCGATGGCGGCGAGACGGCACGCCAAGCGCAAGGTGAATTCCGGGAATTTGGTGAACCGATCCTCGACTGGTTCCATGTGGCCATGCGGACGACCCAGCTGACGCAATCCATCAAGGGTTTAGCGGCCGACCCACCGGTCGAGGGCGACTCACCAGCTACGTAGTGATTTCGAACGCTGGCATCCGCAGCTACGAGCCGCTGCCGATCCCGTTTGCCTGGCCGCGTAGCACCCGGATCGGACCACTCTCGCGGTGTTCCGTTCGGAGCGCAAGCCGGGCCTGGATCTGGTCGGAGACGGGACCGCTCAGATAACCCTCGGCATCGGTTTCGCCAAAACGGCCATAGCTCACTGAACCGCCCGCGGCGAAGTGGTCCGTGGGCCTGTTTGGGATGTAGTTGACGGCGCCGCCCGTGGAGTTCTCACCGAACAAAGTGCCCTGCGGGCCCTTCAGCACCTCGACGCGTTGCAGGTCGAGCGAGACGCCTTCGGTCATCCGGGCGAAGGGCAATGGGATCTGGTCTACGTAGACCCCGACCGCGGGCGAGATTGCGATTGCCTCATCGTAAGTGCCGATCCCGCGCAGCGTGTAGACTGGCGCGCCGTAAGTGCTTTCAGTGAAGTTGAAACCCGGCACGAGCTTGGTAAGCCCGGCGGGATTCACAATGCCTTGCTCGAGAAGTTGGTCGCCGGTGGCGGCCGTGATGGACATCGGGACTTTACTGAGCCGCTCGGACCGCTTCTCGGCCGTTACGATGATCTCTTGTATAACGGCTCCGTTGTCCGCCGTATTAGCTGCGCTTTCGGCGTCCGGCGCTGTCGCGTCAACTGCCAGGGCGGAATTGGACGCCAGGCCCGTCGTCAGCAGAAGCGCAAGAAATGCTATTCTCTGGCTGGTCAAGGTAATCCTCCCCTTACATCTTTTTGCATCTTGTTTGATTCTGTACTTCATCCCCGGGCGGTCGCTCTCGACGGTGGGAACTATCGTGCGACAGCTTCCGTGGACCACGGCGGTTACGTGGCGTGAGGCGACGGCGATCGTTCGCCCGGAGCTGAAAATCATGCCTGAACCCCCCCGGTGTGCTCGTGGGGACGATGTATCGATAGCCGCTTTTGCGATAGCCGTTTTGCGCTGTGCCCGCTGCGAATGTCCGAATTGTGCGTTTTTTCGATCGTGCGCGGCGCAAGGAGCAGGGAGTCAGGTCGACCGACCTTGTCAAATGGGGTGGGTCATCGAGCGAGGAGGGTCTCTTCACTCACGAGCGGCGGCGGCAGTCCTGCTGCGCTCGCGCCGGGATCAGCGCGGCAGGGCTGTGTCCTCCGGCGGATCCATGAAGGTCAGTAGAACGGCAATGCGTCCGTCGCGCATCATGGCGACATCCGTCCCGCGCAGAGTGGCCGGCGCTTCGGGAGGACCGGAGCTCCACGTAATCCGCCCGCCGTTGACGATAATCTGAGGCTCACTCGTCAGATGGAACCTGAAGCCACGGAACCTTGCATGGAGATTGAGAACCACCTGCTCGACTTCCGCATGGCCACGATAGGCTCCGTAAGGATCCGAGAACTCGCAGTCGGCCGTGAAGACACGCCTGATCGCGGCGGCGCGCTTGTCGGGATCGTGCTCGTCGAATACCTCGAGCACGAGGGCGCGCAGCAGTGACGCAATCGCGTCCGTCGATCCCGCTCCGCTCATTGCAGCACCGCAAGATGCAGTCGGGACGGCCGCACAGCAGCCTGGCGCGCCGCCTTGATCCGCGAGTTGCATTCCCGAAGCAATCGGTCTCTTGCGTTGGATTTCATGGCGATCACTCTTTAGCGTTGGTGAAATACCGCTGGCGCGGCTTGCGATCCGGAGCGCAGATCGATGCGAGCGGCCTCGTAACGCGCGAATCCCCCGGATATCTCCCCAGCCGCGGCCACGGCACGGCCGAGCAGCAGCCCATCCTCGATAGCCATGCATGCGCCCTGGCCGAGGAAGGGCAGGAACGGATGCGCGGCATCGCCCAGCATCGTCACGCGATCGCGAGTCCAGATCTGCGCCGGTTCCCGGTCACGTAAACCCCACTTGAACAGCCGATTTGGCGGGACACAGCGGATCAATTCCCGCGCCTGCGGCACGAAATCGGCGAACAGGCCCGAGAATTCCTCCACCGTCGCCGGGATCGCCCAACCCTTGGCTTGCCAATCCGGTTGCAGCGCCACTCCGAGCAGATTGAGAAGGCTGTTGTGGCGAAGCGGATAGTGGACGAGTGTCTGGCCCCGCCCCACATAAATGCGATAAGGATTGGCTGCTCCGCGAGCACGTCGTTGGCACGTCGAGCCGTGCTCACGGCCACCGGCACCGAGGGCAAGCACTGGATTCCCGGCGCGTTCAAGGACAAGATCGAATACTGAGTTCCCCCCAGATCCATCTTCTCCAGACGCTGCTTCTCCAGATCCAATAGGTTGCCCTCGAGCGTGGCCCAAAACTCCGGCATGGAGGGTGGCTTGGACTGTGCAACCGTTTCGCTGATCGCGAAGTGCTCCTCGAGAGCAATCTTGTCTTTCATAGGTCCGTCCGCGAGTGGCTGATCATGATGTGAACGCGCCTCGTCGTGTCAAGAGCGTGATTCGCCCGGTCATCCGCACTTCCCCCAAAATTGATCTGCGGTCAGCTGAATAGCTTTAAATTCGGGTACTCGGTGGGTGTACCACCTCGGATGTACGCAGACGGTAACCTTATTTATACATAATGTCAACTATGACAATATGACCATTCATAAACGTCCAATGCAGTTGCGGTATTATCAATTGAATATACTGTCATTGTTGACATATGCTCATCCCAAGACTAAGGTGCCATCGTGGTCGCTCGGCAGAACCTTCGGCCGCAATGCCCGCTTGCTCTCCTGTGGCGGCGATCGTGGGCGTTCCCGCGACGGACGCGGACGAGGCACAAGCTGCGCGGAGTGTTTTTGGCTACACCGTCGCAAACGACGTCAGCGGCCGGGCCTCTCAAGTACAGGCGACGACGCTGCGAACGGGGCAATGGGCATTGGGTAAGAACGTCGAGAAGAGCTGTGCGATCGGCTCTTTCGTTGAAACCGCGGATGCGGTGAATCCCACTGCCCTGCACCTCGAGACGATCGTAGACGGAAAGGTCATGCAATCGGGTACGACGGCCGACATGATATTCAGCGTCGACGCATTGATCGCATTTGCGTCTCGGCACGTGACGCTCAGGCCCGGCGATCTAATCCTCACTGGTACACCCGATGGAGTGGGATTTGCCCGTAATCCGAAGGTTTACATGAAGCCCGGCTCGAGCGTCACCTGCCGGATCGATGGACTCTGCAGTATCACCAATTTAATCGTTGATGCATCCCAGCGTGGATGAGAACGGAGAGCGATGACATGGCGGCCAAAGAGAGAACAACAGCGGTTGCGATGGAAGTGGACACGAGCCTACCGGACAGTGCCCTCACTCGCGACCAGGTCGTGGAACGCAACCTGCGGGTGGTCGAGGCCCACTTCCACAACGAGAATCCCGAGCATGTCGAGAAGGCAATCGCCTTATACGGCGACAGCATCTCGTGGGAAGCGCCCACCCGTGGCCTCGTGGTGCACGACTCCAAGGAAATCCTGGACGCGTACCGAGGGATATTCCGCACGGTCGCTTATCGCAAAGTGATCCCGCTGCGGCGATTTGCGACCGAGAAGTTCGTATTCGATGATCAAGTGGCTCACATAACCGTGGTGGGCGACGAAATGCCTAACATCCCGTATCCCAGGGGGACGGATCTGTGCGTGCGGCTGGCGCACGTGTTCGAGATGGAGGATGGCAAGATCGTGCGCGAAATCGCTTACGAGATGTGGCGCAAGGAGGGGGCCGTGAATGCGGTCGATTTCATCCCAGAGGGCACGCTTGAATTGGTGTTGGCGCAGCCCGCAGACCCCGCCGACGCGAAGTGAGGTCGTATAGCAGTGTGGCGGGCTGAGTCAACTCTTGCGCCGCGTGGCGGAATGCGACCTTTCGGGCTCCAGCATGCCACTCTCCATCACCAAGGTGCGCGAGCGCTTGATCAAGTCGGGCGCCAACGCATCGTCTATCCCCAGAAATCGCAGGCTGACGCGGGCGAAACGTTCCTCGTGCGCGAGAAGGTCGCCTGTCTCAACGAGCGCGTTGAGCTCGGCAATCAGCATCCAGGGATACATTGTCAGCCAAGCCTTGTGGCCACCCGCCGGCTTCAGACGGCCACTTTTGACCGCGCCCTGCTCCGCGCTCACCATGAACGGAACGGCGGCTTTCTTGAATTCCGCTACCAGCACATATGGACGGCCGAGGAGCCAGCGAATAGCCGGATCCTGCCACAGCGTTCGCATGATGACGCGCGCCCCCACGCACGGCAACAACTCCACGCGTTCGGCCTTTTCCAGAATCATTCCGGTGCGCTCCGCCACTCGCTGCAAAGATGCCTCCGCCAGTGCGGAAACCACATCATCCAGGGACTTGAAGTGGTTGTAGAAGGATCCGTAGGCGACGTCAGCTTCCTCGGTAATGTGGCTGACGCTGGCGTTGTCGACCCCCATCCGATGAAACATGCGATCAGCGGCCTCCAGTATCATTGTGCGGGTGCGCCTGCGACGGCGGTCGTTTCTATTGACGACTGCTTCCGTGCCGGCATTAGCTCGCCCTCCCAACGAGCCTTCGTCTCGTTCCGAAGAGGCGGGTTTGCGTCGTTTCATGCGAACCTCGGGGACGTTTCGTGGAACAAGGATATTGTACGCGCAGCGCCAACGATTGCATTCGCGCTTGCGTCGTTTCCACCGACCGTTCGATTTGAGCGTTTGCGGCGGTCGGGCCTGTCGACTTCCATCCGAGTGAAACTCATTGACTAGCCTCAGCGCTTTCGGAAGCTATGGGTCCCTGGGGAACTCTTGATGAGCCTAAAAAGCAAGACCTTGTTCATTACAGGTGCGAGCCGGGGAATTGGCCTTGCGATTGGGCTGCGCGCCGCTCGCGATGGGGCGAACGTCATTATTGCCGCGAAGACCGCAGAGCCGCACCCCAAATTGTCCGGTACCATCTACTCCGCGGCACAGCAGATAGAGGCGGCTGGTGGTCGAGGCTTCCCAGTCGTCGTCGATGTGCGCAACGAGGCATCCGTGATCGCCGCCGTCGAAAGCGCTGTGGAGCACTTCGGCGGCATCGACATCTGCGTGAACAACGCGTCTGCTATCAAGCTGACGGACACGCTCGAAACCGACATGAAACGCTACGATCTGATGCACCAGATCAACGCGCGTGGAACCTACCTGGTCTCGCGGCTATGTATTCCATACCTGCGTCAGGCGAGCAATCCTCATGTGCTCTCGCTATGCCCACCGCTAGATCTGAGGCCGCAATGGTTCGCGCCGTATCCCGCCTATGCGGTTGCGAAGTACGGAATGAGCCTCTACATGATGGCAATGGCCGCCGAGTTCCAAACCGAGGGTATAGCCTTTAATGGGCTGTGGCCACGGACGACTATTGCAACCTCGGCGGTTGAGTTCGTCCTGAACGCGACTGCGGACGACTTGATGGAACGCTCTCGTACGCCCGAGATCGTGGCGGATGCCGCCCACGCAATACTCTGTCGACCCTCGCGCTCTTGCACCGGCCGATTTTTCATTGATGATGAGGTGCTGTGGGCCGAAGGTGTGACACAATTCGAGCGTTACGCTTGCCGTCCCGGCCGCGAGTTGGCGGTGGATCTCTTTGTCGACCCGACTACACCTGCGCCGCCGGGCGTCCGCGTGGCCTGACGGGGCGGAGCCTGTCCATCGCGTCCCGCGACCCATGGTCGGAATTTCACGGGTGTCGAGATCCAGCAGACGGGCCACATTGCCTCTGTACACCGACTCTCGATCAAATCCGGTCACTGCTAGGCTATCCAGAGTCTCACCAAAGGAACGGATGGCCCAATTCGGCGCAAACGGAAAATCCGTCCCAAACAGAGCGTGATCCGGATCCGTCAGCTGGCACAGCGCGCTGAGGGTGGAGATTCCCGCCGAGAGAGCCGTGCCGTAGTAAAACGATCGCATCCCCACGAGCGGATCCCCAAACCGCACGACCAAACTCGGCATCATCGTGAGCGAGAGCGCTATCCTTGCGGCCAAACTCGGCAGTGCCCCGCCGGCATGGGAAAGAATGAAGCGTAATCTCCTCAGGCGCGATGGCACGCCAGGCTCGTCGCATTACGAGTTGCTTCGAACGGACTAGGACCGAGGCGGGCGCGATGCCGGGCAACTCATAGCCGGGCATATTGGGGTGCACAAAGACGACTGCGCCGCGCCGGTCGAGCTCATCCAAAATGGGGGGTCACCGAGGTACTTGCCGCCGTAGCTCGTGAATAGAATGAAGCCGTGAACACCCAATCGTTCAGTCGCAAACTCAATTTCTCTCAAAGATGCGTCAAGATCCGGTAACGCCCGCGGGCAGCCCGGCCAGAGCTTTTCTGGCCCGCTTCGTTAGCTCGCAACTTCGTTGACAGGGCGTCTGAAAATGGGTTTCCTCATTTTTGCTTCCAAAAGTAGGAACACCCTCTATTTCCCGAGTGTCTTTGAGCCATCCTGTGTAACTTCATGATTCTAAGACGGTTTCTGTTACCCCGTAAAATGGCGATTTTTCAGCATCGCCAATGCAAATTTATCGCTCCGAAAGTTGGATTTTCGGTGTGACCCACGAAGGCAGCAAGGCGTCGGCATATTGGTCGATGGGAAACTGAAATACTCCGCGCATATTGAGTCCCTCGGTGCGCGTCGGGGCGCACCGTGCGACTAATTCCGGCGGTATCGCACCGCTGCGACGCTGCGCCCAGCGATCAAAGATCGCCTGCATTTTCGCCGTATTCCAGGCCATGACAATGTTGGCGAGCAGACTCAATGCATCGGCGACGGCCTGCATTTCATCCTCGCTCTTGGCTTGGTAGTTGGCGACGCGGCCGGTGTAGATCAGGCGCTTCAGGGCATTGGTCGCTTCGCCCCGGTTGAGGACTCGGAGGATCTCGCGCCGGAATACCGG
>WNFR01003695.1_pt1 | contig 15806 bp, 18 predicted proteins | sample 5400221 | NCBI WGS metagenome assembly WNFR01 (sample SAMN13153357, study PRJNA577476) | soil metagenome | isolation source: 40 cm soil under Madrone tree | place: USA:California | collected 2016-06-14 | reverse complement strand
AAAGCGCTGCTGGCGCGCATGACCGAACGCGGCACAACAATATTCCTGACGTCCCACGTCCTGGAAATCGTCGAACGGCTGTGCAGTCACGTGGCCATCATTCATAAGGGGCACCTCGTCGCGCAGGGTTCGCTGGAAGAACTGCGCACGGGAATTTCGGGCGAGGCGGGAAACAAGACCACACTTGAGGAGATTTTCCTTTCAATCGTTGGCCAGGGCGGCACGGAGCGCCCTCAGCTCGAGGAGCTTTCATGGCTGATGTGACGCACTCCGTCAGTGTTTTCGAGCAGATCCGCCTGGTCGCCGGACTTCGCTGGCGAATTCTGCGGAACAGCCTGCGCAAGAAGAATAATCGCCTCGACCTGATCGGCCTGATCTTTACGGGCGTCTTCGGGGGTATCATGGTGCTCGGGTTGTGTATTGCCTTTTACGCGGGCGCCTACGCTTCATTTTCGCAAAGCCGCCTGGAGTGGATGGCGCTGCTTTTCTGGGGCATTTTTCTTTTCTGGCAGATTTTCCCGGTTTTAGTGGCGGGCTTCGGGGCGAATTTCGAGTTCCGTACACTGCTGCGGTTTCCGCTGAGCCTCCGCGCGTTCTATATCATTGGGTTGGCGTATGGGTTCGCCGATTTCTCGGCGCTCGCGTCGGTCTGCTGGCTGCTGGCTATGACTGCCGGAGCCACGGTCGCCAAACCGGGCGTGTTGCCGGCCATGCTGCTGATCGGTGCTATGTTCATGCTGGTCAATGTAACGCTTGAGCGGCTCATTGGTTCCTGGCTGGAGCGCTTGCTCGCCCGCCGACGGGCTCGAGAACTTTTCCTCGGCCTTTTTGTTCTCTCCATGATTTCGCTGAATTTTGTTAACCCCCTGATGCAGCGTTACGGCGCGTCGGCGCGGCCGGCATTTCTGCGCCTCCTGCCATACTTTGCGTGGTTCCCGCCTTCCCTTGCGGGCCACGCCCTGGCCGCAATCACCCGGCTGCAACCCGCGGGGTTTCTGCTAAGTTCGTCTCTTCTCCTGCTCTACCTGGTCTTGTTCAGCGCTCTCTTGTGGCGCCGCTTTGCCGCGCAATATCGCGGTGAAGAGCTCAGTGAAACCGCGGCGCCGGCTCGTGCCGCCGTCCGTCCTACCGCGGCAAGAGATGATGGTCCCGATCGCTTGAGTTTGCTTTCGCCTCCTGTTGCAGCGATCGTTCGAAAAGAGTTCCGCTATCTCACTCGCAACGGTTTCGCGTTACTCGCCCTACTGATGCCCCCGCTGGTTATACTGGTCTTCAGCATGAATTCTGCCGGATGGCATCTGACTGCGGGTGGCAGGGGCGTCTCCGCAGAGATTTTTTTCCCTGGCATGATGGCCTACCTCATCCTCATTCTGATGGCGCCGGCCTACAACAGCTTTGCCTACGAAGGCCGCGGCATTCAGACCTACTTCACTGCCCCGTTGCGCTTCCGCGATGTATTTCTGGGCAAGAATCTGATGCTCGTCTCCGTGCTTTCAGTGGAAATCGCGCTTTCCCTGGCGATGCTCGCGTGGCGTGTCGGTTTGCCTTCGGCCCACATGCTCGTTGCTACCTGCGCCGCCGTCATTTTCACCATCGTGGGTCAGCTCACCGTTGCCAACTGGTCCTCAATCACCTTTCCTCGCAAGATGGAATTCGGCCAGATGCGCGGCCAGCGCCAATCCGGCATGGCTGTGCTGGTTGCGTTTGCCTCGCAGATTTTGATGGGCGGCATTTCCGCAGCGATACTTTTCACCGGAAACTGGACCGGCAATCTCTGGCTGCCCGCCGAAGCTTTTGCTCTTCTCGCCGCCGCAGCCGTGGGAGGTTACTTCGCCTCGCTCGATGCCTTGAGCATGCTTGCCGAGAAAAGGAAGGAAGTCTTGATCGAGGCTCTGTGCCGGTGAGTCCCATTAGTTGCGCTCGCGGCTTGCAAGGCCGCGCTTCCTATTTCTCTCCCCGCATGAATTCAGCGTAGCGCGCGGCAATCGCCTGCCACGAAAAATATTGCCGCTGGGCAAGCCAGCTTCGTTGCGCCAGCGAAGCGCGGTAGTGCTCGTCCTCCAGAACGCGGACCAACACGTCCCCCAGGTCGCCCTTCCTCTGCGGTGAAAAAAGCGCCAACCCCGCTTCGGTGATCGGCGCCGCCGTTTCCGGCCCTTCGAACGCGACCACGGGCAATCCACAGGCAATCCCCGCGATCGCGCTGCCTCGCCGCGTGGAAATATGCCCGCGTACAAAGAGCAGAACATCGGAATCGGAGAGACTACGCGCTACGTCTTCCGCCGATAGCACGCCTAGCACGTGGAGTTCAACCGAGCTGTTGCGAAATCGTTTACTCAGCTCCGCCTCGGCGCTTTGCGCATTGCGGCCCAGAACTATCAGCCGCAGTTTCCCGACACGCGAGGCGGCAAATCGAACAGCCTCGACGATATTTTCAATCTCCTTTCGACCCGATTCCCCTCCCGTAATGCCGAAGACCGCGACACTTAATCTTCCGCTCTTCAAAATGCTTTTCCTGGAGCCGGCTTCCCCAGACGTGGGCAAATTTGCTCCAACGGGAATAAAGCACCCTTTGCCAGGTCGGCGTTTATTCCAGGAAATCTTTTCCATAGGAACCGTGAAAACGGCCGCGTCGGAAAGGCGCAGCGCCTTGCGCATCGCGTACAATTGCGCGCCGCGGCGCAATTGGTCAATCACTCGCTTTCCGCTGAAGGGCTCAACGTCGTGAAAAACCACGCCCACGCGGGCGCCGGCGGCTTTGAGAATTTTAAGAACTTGGGGTAATCGCAGCGGGAAACCGCGCGCGGACCATGCCAGCGCCGTGTATTGCACCAGAACCCACTCTTCGCGCCACCCTCTCGCCCGGCGTCGAAGCGCGCTCGCCGCGCGAGTCCACCCGCTTTCGGGCCACGCGACTCGTTCGATGACCAATTCGAAGTCTTCCGCCATCAGCGCTTCGCCGAGGTAGCGGCAATACTCTTCGACCGCGTCGGTGGGCGCGTCGGGCCGTCCGAGGAGCGCGATGACTCGCTTCCCGCTCATTTCAAAATGCTCATTTTTCGACGAGCAGGCTGCCGATCACCAGCGCGTCCATGCCGGAGCTGAAAAATGTCCGTATCGCGTCGGTCGGCGTGTGCACGATTGCTTCGCCGCGCAGATTGAACGACGTGTTCATGATGACGGGCACGCGCGTGCGCTTTCCGAATTCATCGATCAGCCGCCAGCAGAGCGGATTGATCTCTTTTTCGACGGTCTGCGGGCGCGCGCTGCCGTCCACGTGTGTGACGAATGGAATTACGCCGCGCTTTTCCGCGCGCACCTGCGCCGTCAGAATCATAAATGGTGAGTCAGTTGCGCTTTCCAGGTATTCGCCCGCCGCTTCCTTCTTGAACGTCAAAGCATGGTCCCCAATACTCGTGTCGCATCGGCTTGTTTGGCAATTTTCCATTGTCATCGAGGTACGGCGCAAGCGCCGCACCAAGTGCTACTCCAGCATCCGAGGCCGCGGGCTGCACGAACAGTTTTTCCACGAGGCCGGATGCGGCAATTTTCCCGTTCGCTTTCGAATTCAGCGCCGCGCCTCCGGCGAGGCAAACGTTCCGGCACCGCGTTTTTTCGATAGCCATCCGCACCACGCTCATCATCGCTGTTTCACAAGCGTCCTGAACGGCGTATGCAATGTCTTTGTGCCGGTCGTCGGTGTTGCTCTCCGCGATGCGGGCCGGGCCGGGCAGCGCTGTCATGCCGGCGAATGGCGCTGCACCGTTGGCGACCAGTTGCTTCGTGTGAATGCGATACGGCACCGCTTTCAAATCGATGAAGGCGGACAAATCCACTCCCGGCTTTCCGTAGTGCGCCAGCCCCATCACTTTCCACTCGTCACTGTTGCGCTGAAAGCCAAGAAACTGTGTAAATTCGCTGTAGAAATATCCCACTGAATCTGGAAACGGAATCATCAGCACCGGGTCGAGCCTGCCGTCGTGCCCGTGCCAGATCGTCGTCGCTTCCCACGCGCCGCGGCCGTCCATGACCACGACGGCTGCATCGTCAAATCCCGAGTACGCATAGGCGCTGATGGCGTGCGCCAGAATTGAACGCCGAGGCCTGCCCGCCAATCGGCTTTCGCAAGTAACGAATCGCCTCTCCGAATTTCCGCAACCGTTCTTGCGTGTCATCGGTCGAACCGTCATCCACAACCAAAATTTCGCGCTCCACAGCTGGAAAATCCTGCGCCAGCGCACTCGAAACTGCTTCTTCGATGAATTCACCGTAATTGCAGGTATCGATCAGGACGCTGAAGAAGGGGGCTTTCATTCTTGCCTTCTTCGGCTCATCTCGCCGTGGCCTGCGCCAACTGCGCGCGTTGCGACGCAATGATCTCTTCGAGGATCGCGTCCAATCCGCGTGTAACTTTCCAACTCGGATAGTGGCTCTTTAACTTTCCAAGATTCGAGATGTAACAAATGTGATCGCCCTTGCGCGCTTCGTCCACGTAACGCCAATCCAGCTTGCGCCCGGTCATCTGCTCAATGCGCTCGATGGCCTCGAGCATCGAAATGCTGTTCGCGCGGCCGCCCCCCAGGTTGTACACCTCGCCGGGCCGCGGATTAGCGGCAAACTCCTCGATCGCGCGCACCACGTCATGACTGTGAATATTGTCGCGCACCTGCTTGCCCTTATAGCCAAAAACGGAATACCTGCCGCCGTTGAGTGTGACCTTCACCAAATACGACAAAAAGCCGTGCAGCTCCACCCCGGAGTGCGATGGCCCTGTCAGGCAGCCGCCTCGAAAGATCCCCACCTTCATATTGAAGTAGCGCCCATATTCTTGCGCGACCAAATCCGCCGCAGCTTTCGAAGCGCCGAAAAGCGAATGCAGCGTTTGATCGATCCGGCAGGTCTCCGCGACACCCGCAAAATCCTCGGCCCGCGCGTAGTCGTACCGCCTCTCCAACTCTTTGAGCGGAATCTCATTCGGCGCGTCGCCATAAACTTTGTTCGTGCTCAGAAAAACGAACACCGCCTCGGGCGAATGCTGGCGTGTCGCTTCCAGGAGATTCACCGTGCCGAGCGCATTCACGTCGAAATCGAGCAGGGGAATCTCTCGCGCCTTATCGTGCGAAGGCTGCGCCGCGCAGTGGACGATCAAATCGAAGCGTTGCGTTCGAAAGAGTTCTTCGATGGCCGTTCGGTCGCGAATGTCCAGCGCCGCGTGTGTGAATCGCTTGGTCATCCCCTTCAGCCGCTCCAGATTCCAGAGCGTGTCGCCTGCGGGGCCGAAGAAAACCCGGCGCATGTTGTTGTCCACGCCCACAACTTCATGCCCCTGCCGGTCAAAGTGCTCGGCCGCTTCCGAACCGATCAGTCCACTGCTGCCGGTGACCAGAACTTTCATCCGTTCGAATCCATTCCTCTTCCCATGCGCCGTAAATCAATAAACGCAGTGGAATTCCCGCGAACCGCATTCCTCAAAATAGCTGAAATCGGGGACGAGAGGGCCGCTCCCTCATTAGAAGAGTACCAGCAGTCGAGCGGTTTTTTAACTGCTCCGAGACAAGTTTTACTCAGTCTTTACGACGTACCGACGATTTCGAGCGGCACGCCAGCGGCGCAGAGGGGACATTCGGAGGGCGTCCATAAGTTGGTCGGCATTCGCTCCAGGAGTTCGAGGGCGACGCGGTTTTCGGCCGCGAACTCGGCGATGCCATCGCCCAGCGCAAGAAGCGCACCGATTCCGACGACGCTTGCGCCAAGGGTTTGCAAATCGGAGAAAGATCCCCGCACGGCCGATCCAGCACTGATTACATCATTCACGATCGCGACGCGCTTACCTTTGACGGCCGGCTGCAGCGCTTTCGGGAGACGGTACTCAACCGGATATAACCCCTCGCGGGTTGTATCCGCAAAGCGTTCGGCGTACGCGAAATCGCAACCGAGTTCAAGAGAGACCAGCAATGCGACAAAGGCACCCTCGACGAGCGGACCACATACCACTTCAACTTCATACTGCACGAGTTGTGCTGCGAGTTGCGCGGCAAACGGTCGTATGTCGCGAGAGTGCTGGCATAACGTCTCGAGCTGGAACCAGAGGTCTCCATGATGACCCGACTCCAGCCTGAAATGTCCGTGACGACCGCGAACAAACGATAGCAAATGTTCTTTCATGAAACCCAGCCAGTCGCGAATTCTGAGCTTGCAAGTACAAGTAGGCGCAAAGGCACGCGGCTCTGGTGTCAGCGACGCTTACGGCGAGAGGCCAATCCGGTGGAGGAGGTCTTGAAATCGGGGGTCCGGCCGAAGGGCTTCCAAACGATCATCAACTTTAAGATACATCAGGTCGTGTTCACGCTCTCGAAAGGCTTTTTCCAGCCACTCAAATGCTTCTTTTGGTTCGCCAAGTAAGGCGTAATCTCCCGCAATCGTAACTGCCTGCGGTGGAAGGCGGTCCTTCACTTGCCTTTGGTTCTCCCGGAGATCTCCCCACGGGAAGGTCTTCTTGGCCGAGGAGTGCCCTGACGAAGTGAACCTGCCCTGAACGGTTGCGGCGAGTTCGTTTTGGTGCTTGATTCTCAATGCTGTTAGCATTTCGGCGACGGCCTCTCGCTGCACTCCTTTTCGCTCGTAAATCGCAGCCATCCTGTTATGGCGGTACGCCGAGTTTACGTCAGCGTCCGGCACTTCGCGGAAATGCTCGAGGGCCTCGTCATAACGGGCAGCGCGGTAGAAGGTGGCTCCCAAGGAGTTTTGCTTGTTCGAAGAAAGCGGATCGAGTTCCAATGCTAGCTTCATCTCAGCGATCGCCTCGTCGAATCGGCCCAGGGCGCTCAGAAGGTAGCCATACCATTGGTGAGCCATGGCGTTGCTCGGGTTGAGTGCAATGGCTCGCTGCAACTCTTTTTCCGCGGCGGTCCATTGAAAAAGCAGTACGCTTGCTAGTGACACGTGGGCTTCGGAGAGCGAGGGGTCGAGCTCGAGCGCTTTTAGAGCTGCCGTTTTGGCTTTCTGGAATGTTTCCTGCGGAGGGGAAAAAGCTTGCGAGTAAGCTCCAAGAATGTGCCGGAGCATATACGCGTCAGAAATCCCGGCCCAAGCAGGGGCATAGGCAGGATTTTTGCGAACCGCCTGTTCAAAGTATTTGATACTTTTCTTCGAGCTCTCCTCAGTCCATTTGTTCCACTCCTCCCGACCTTGGAGATCAGCTTCGAGAGCCTCGGCGTCAACGGAGTGAGCAGTGGCCAGCCGAGTCTGCTCATCGACAGACAGCTTGACTTGGATTTGCTTGGCAATAGTTAGCGCCAGTTCGTCCTGCAGCACTAGCACGTCTCGCAGGTCCCGCTCGTATGTCTCCGCCCCTAAGTGGCGGTCGCTGGACGTTTCTACCAACTGCGTTGTGATCCGCACGCGCTCGCCCGATAGCAGCACAGCTCCTTCCACTACTGCGTCAACGTTCAGCTCCCTGCCAATCTCGGGTAGCGCTTTGCGCGTACCCTTGTATTGCATCGCCGAGGTCCGCGAGATCACGCGTAGCGCGCCGATCTTACCCAAGTCGGTGGTCAATGCCTCGGTCATGCCGTCAACGAAGTACTCCTGAGAGGGGTCGCCGGAGAGGTTTTGTAGCGGCAGCACCACCAGAGACCGAATTGGTCTGTTACCGGTCCTCCTGAACAGCCGATCCCGCGTTCCGGCCAAGTTCAGCCCGAAGAGCAGCGCCAGCACTACCGCTGTGAGCACGCCTGCCAGCGTGAGCAGATTACGCGCGCGAGTTGTTTTGGTAAGTACTTCTCCTACAGCTGCGATGAAACGGTACCCACGACGCGGCAGGGTTTCCACAAATCGCGGGTTCTCGGACGAGTCGCCTAGGGTATTGCGGAGCTTGTAAATCGTTGCGTCGAGGCCTTCATGGAAATCCACAAACGTATCGGCGGGCCAAATCACCTGGCGCAACTCTTCACGTGTCACCACTTCGCCAGGGTGCTCCAGGAGCAGCGCCAAGACTCGAAATGGCTGCTGCTGAAGCCTGGTCTTCCGCCCGTGCTTACGCAACTCGCCGGCGCGAAGATCCAGTTCGATCGGCCCGAAGCGAATGACCTCTCGTGGTCGGTGCAGGACTGGCATGGAACTCTCTTAAGGTGCGTCGAAGTTTAGCATATAGCGGTGCAAGTAGGCGTGCGCGGCGCATCAGGTCCAGCCATAATCGTCCCTCCTTCAAGGACTTAGCTGGTCAGGTAGATTTCGGCGAGACATCAGGCGCGATTGATTGACGCGGTCGCGGCACCGCGCAAGAGTCAGTGCCACGCGCGAATCTCCGCAGGCGCGGCCAAAACGGAAACTCAGGAGAAAGAACTATGAGACGAATTGTAACTCGGGTAGTGCTGCTTGCATCTGTAGTCAGTCTATTGCTCGTCGGGCTCGCCTTCCGTGTCCCTCACCGCCTCGTACCCAGAGTACGTGCCCGAGAAGGGTGCTCAGTTGCGACCTTGAATGGCACTTTCGCGTTTTATCGGACAGGGACGACCTCAGTTGGGCCTCTTGCCAGCGTGGGCCTTGCTACTTATGACGGGAACGGAACCACCACTGTGCGCCAAACCATACGCCGGAACGGCATAACCACGCAGGATCTGTTCGCAGGTCCGACGGTAGTGGCTTCCTACGAAGCAGATCCGGACTGCGCAGGCCGATTGGTTAATCCTGACGGCAGTGTTGTTGGCCATTTTGTGGTCGTTGATGGAGGCAAAGAATTCTTCGGCCTGAGTCTATCACCGGGCAACTCCGTCAACGTAGTCTGGAAGAAGATCAACAAAGAAGACTAACCGTCATCGGAAACACCGGCGCGCCCCCCCCCGCGACGGGCCCAGAAGGCTGAAATCAGGAGAAAACCATGAAACGAATGATTACTCGGATGGCTGTCATTGCATCTTTGGTTGGGCTATTACTTGTCATGTCCCCTTCCCGAGGCCATAAATCAACCGTCCTACCCAGAGTACATGCCCAAGAGGGGTGCTCAGTTGCCACCTTGAATGGCACTTACGGATTTTATCGGACAGGGACAGTGCCCGCTGGTCCGCTGGCCGCCGTGGGCATTGCTACGTATGGCGGGAACGGAAACAGCACGGCGCGTCAAACCACGCGTCGAAACGGAGTAACCACTGCCGATCTTTTCACCACTCCGGCGGCTCCGGGTAGATATGAAATAAATCCCGACTGTACAGGCAGAGGCTTTAATCCTGATGGCAGTGTTGTTGTCCACATTGTGGTCGTTGAGGGAGGCAAGGAACTCCTCGTCGTTAGCCTGACGGACGCGAATACAGTTTACGGAGTCATGAAGAAAGTCAACCGGGATGAAGATTGAATAATCTGTGCCACACAACCTGTCGGGGTCAACCGCTTGAGGGGAGGCCCGGCGGCCGCTCCGGTGCAAAAGTCCGGTTGTGGGAAGTTAGGGCGCAATAAAGTCTTGTGCCCTGACCGCAGACCGTCCACTGCTTAGAATCGGCTGTCGGTCCATAGCGTTTAGCGACGCCCATCTCGGTTCCGCCCAAGTGACGGCGCACTCAGAAGGAATTCACTTGATGCCTGTACAGCCCACATTCCGGAGAACTGTGGGGCACAGCGATTCTCAGCATCTCGACGGGACACGAAACGAAAAACGCGTTCCTGGAAACATTTAGAGGCCTGCACCCATTTTCATGAATGCGCGTTTTTCGGCCGGAATCCAGCTAAGCGGCTGGAACGATGCCTCAGAAACCCGCCCTTTGACGGTGAAATCAGCCTTATGTTGACCTGCTCGACGGACAAACTTTATTCGTTCCTGACCTATTGGCTGCGGATCTGGATGTTGCGGCCGGTGATGAACCCTCCATTACTGTAAGAGAAATTTGGTCCGGTTACGCTGATGAAAAACGTGTCCTTGCCCGCACCAGGCTCAGCGTTATCACAGGCGTTTACAGTGTACTTGTAGCCTAATTTCTGGTTCACCTTGGCATCGCCTTTGAATGTCGAGCAGTTACCCTGGAACGTGACCGAAGGCACGCTGGTGTTCGTGCTGCGCACATCGATGCTCCCACCCGTAGCGCCATCATCGTGATAGGAAAGAGACGCCTTGGGCTTGTCATTCATTGCGACGAACCCGAAGTTGGCGGTGAGGCCAGGCATTTGGGAAGCGATTTGGCCGCCACCAGTGATCTTCTCTGCTCCTGGCGGCGGTGGTGGCGGGGAGCCGGCGCAGGAGCCCGTCGTGACGACGGAGCCGGCTGTTGCTGCGAGCTGGTGGGTGAAGTTTGCGCGGACCTTCCGGCGGCTGGTCGGGTTGTCGAAGCCGTTGTCTGATCCCGAGACCTCCGTGTTGATCAGGTGATCGTCCGAGAAGGCGACGTTGGCGAAGTGCTGCGGGTCAAAGGCGATCTGGAAAAGGTCGGCAAGGCTGCGGTCCGCTCCGCCACCAAGGCCGCCCGTGGAGATCGTACCGCGGTGGATTACGTGATCGCTGATCACGCTCGACACAAAAAATGGCGTCGCGTCGTGACCGTTGACGCTTTCGGCGTAGTGCACATTCCACTGTGCCCACCCCTGCATGCAGCTTATGCCGCTATTGCAGGCAGCCCCCTGTGATGCTGGATGCCCCGGCTCCAGAGCGGCGCGGTCGTTGGAATTGCCGGCCCGATCATCGCCGAACCAAACGATCCCAACGTGACCATTGGCGTCGGCCGCGATCCAGGGGAAGAGGTTGGCATGGCCCCCATTTACGGGGAAGCTCACACTAATTGGGTTCGACCAGGTCGTCCCCTGGTTGGCCGAGAAGGAGTAGAAGACGTTGGAGTTGTCCGACCAGACCGCGTAGACGAACCCGAAGTCATCCGTGGCAAGGGCTGGGAAAAGATTCACCGCGCCTTGATTCTGCGCACCGGCCGGGCCGGTGAAGACCTTAGTATCGGTGAAGGTGAAGGCGGGCAGACCCAACTTTGCGTCGGTCGAGACTCCGACGTAGACGCTACGCGGCGCGCCACCCGAAAGGTTTTCCGTTACGCTGTCCGGAGCCACAAACACTTGGTAGAGGTTGCCGCGGCTCGGGCAGCTGCTGCGGTCCGCCTTGATCTGCCCGGCGACGTTAGCGCTATTGGTCGCCGGTATGCCGCCCGCAGTGGGGAAAGTCTGGGGGTCAATAGCCTCGCCGAATCCAGCTAGGTACGTGCTTCCACCGTCGCTCGAGAACTGCACGTCAATGTTAAACGTGGCCGCATCATGGTAGTTCAGATACACGTTCTGGCCGCCGAACCCGTCGATCCACTGGCGATCGTCGCCCGGGATGAGCGCTACGACGGGGTTGGGGGGGCTGAAGGAATCGCCCCGGGTGGTCGAATGGGTCCCAGTGATACCCGGCGCAAGCGTCAGGCTCACCAGGGCTAGATTCGGCGTGCCGCTGGTCGGATAGTTTACGGATATATCTACGTCGCCGCCACCCAAACCGACGCCCAAGGGGTCAAGACTGTTGTTGGCGCAGCCGTTCGCCAGAATTCCGCAGTTGTCCGGCTGGCCTTTGTATTTGAATGGATAGGTGCCGCCCATACCGGACGAGCCGTCCAGGGGGGCGTAATAGCGATGCAGGTCGACACCGCCGGGCACGCCGCGGATCGAGCTGACGTACACCGTGCCGTCCGGAGCCACGCGCACGCTGGGTTCAAGTCCGCGCACGATGAACGAGACCCCAGAATTGGCGATCGGAGCGACTGGCGGCAGTGGCAACTCCTGGTTATCGCTGAACCCGTTTATCGCAAAGACCGAGCCGTGGCCAACGAGCAGAGCCAACGCACCCACCAGGCACGTGAGGCCAAGAGCTAGACCAATAAGCAATCGAGCTTTCATACTCACCACCTCCTTACCTTTACTCATCGGTTCCTCCAGATTTTGGACACGTCATGGAGAGCCACCTCAACGAAAGTGAAGTAGCTTTGGATGGCCCTGTTGATCCTGGCCTGACTTCTAGGACAGATACGCACCGTCGTAAACCCAGGAAACACTTGAAAATTCTTTACAGGAAACACCTGAATCCGGGGGGGGAGAAGTAAACCCGATACGCCTCCATTACTCCACGGATAAGAACAGACTGACTCATGCGGTCCACATTCAAAGCCTGGATGTGGGCGTTGAAAACCGTGTGGTATCGAAACGCTCAGTCCGTTCGACTACACCGAACAGCCCACACTTCCGGAGAACTGTGGGGCACAGCGAGGCTCACCGAATAGGTTTTAACGGATTGGATAAGGCTTCGACGACGTCCCGGACCGGCTTGCCTTCCAGAAACGACTCCAGTTGTCGAGCGAGGTGAACGTGCGGGTCTCCATCCGGTCGATGTAGAGCGTCCCTCGCAAATGATCAATTTCGTGCTGGAGTATCCGGGCGTACCATCCAGAAGCTTCAACAGATTGTGGTTCTCCATGTTCACTTAGATATGCAACGCGAACCCTGCGGGCTCTCGGCACGACGGCCGAGAATCCAGACAAGCTGAGACAACCTTCATAGAAATCGGCCGTGTCGTCTCCGAGGACGGTGATCTCGGGATTGATAATGACGTGGAACGGCACTGCCTGGCGTTCCTTTTCAGCGAGCTCCTGTGGAGGCAGGCTACTCAACTGCTCTTCGCGATCTTCAATCACCGCGAGTTGCAGCGTCACACCCACCTGCGGCGCCGCGAGCCCGACGCCCGGAGCGTCCCGCATCGTCTCGCGCATGTCCTGGATCAGTCGCTGTATTTCGTCGGAAATGATCTCCTCGCGCGTTAGCTGGCGTGCCTGGGCACGCAAGACGGGTTCGCCAGCTTGAAGAATTTTCAGCCGCATGTTATCCATTGTCCGGTATCTACGGCATTTCGAAAAGCGTGTCGGAACGAACCTTATTTCGACAGAACATTCGGCTCCAAACCAATGGATCACTTATGTTTGCGCCGCTTCATTTCCCTAGCCGGCAATTTGATGAATTCATTTTTGTAACCAACCGCTTTACCTCCGGCATCAAACTAGCTTCACCGTAGCGCCACAAGGAGGGATGATCATGAATTCCAAGCAAGTGGTTCTCATCACCGGTTCCAGCACCGGCTTCGGCAGACTGTTCACCGAAACCCTGGCTCGCAAAGGACACACGGTTTTCGCGACGATGCGTGACCTCGGAGGCCGCAATGCCAAGAATGCCTCCGAAATCCGCGCACTTGTGGAAAAGGAGTCACTGCCCATTCACGTCCTTGAGCTGGATGTGACCAACGACGCCTCGGTAGAACGGGCTGTGGATGCTGCCATTGCCAAAAGCGGCCGCATCGACGTCGCCATCAACAACGCCGGCTACTACCTCTCGGGGCTGGAGGAAGCAGTCACCACTGAACAAGCGCAGCGTCTCATGGACACGAATTTTTTTGGCCCGGTGCGCGTCAATCGCGCCGTGCTTCCGCACATGCGGCGCCAACGCAGCGGCGTGCTCATGCACATCAGCAGCGGCGCCGGCCGCGTGGTTCTTCCTTCTGCAGGTTTCTATTGCGCCAGCAAATTTGCACTCGAGGCGCTGGCCGAATCGTACAGCTACGAACTTGCCGCGCAAGGAATTGAATCCGTGATTGTCGAGCCCGGTGCTTATGAGACTCCTGTTTTTGGCAATACAGTGAAGGCTGCGGACGAGGCCCGTACCAATACGTATGGCGCTGTCAAGGAGATCCCCGCGAAGCTCAACGCGGCACTTTCCTCAAACGCCGGCAATGCCCAGGAAGTCGCGGATGCGGTTCTGCGGATTATCGAGACTCCCGCGGGAGAGAAGCAGTTGCGATATCTGGTTAGCCACTCAGGCTTCGGTGTCGATCAGATCAACGCCCTCTCAAAGCAAGTGCAAGCCAAGCTGCTGGAAGCGTTCGGTCTTGCTGCCGACACTAAATTCCTCAAAGGCAAAGCGGTCGGCTCCGCCTAGCTATCTCCGTGCAGGAACGCCTTTAGGAAGGATCCGGGAATAACAGAGAAACTCGCTTCACGGCTCGGCAACAGATGGATCGTTCTATCTCTGCCCGACGAAGCCGAGGAATTCCTCCGTGCGCTCCACCGGCAGCGCTACCAGGTTCGCATGGTACGTTTTCTGATCGCAGGAAATCCGGCACGGTACAGCATTTTCACCAGGCTGCCCTCGCTCGGATAGCAAGCCACATCGGTGAGACTCTGAATGAATGAATGAATGAATGAATGAATGGAGTTCATCGAAGCCCCGGCGTTCACGCGCTACCTGTCCGATTACCTGGACAACGACGAATACCGGGCGCTCCAGAAACAGCTCGGACTCGGGCCCGACGTGGGAGACTTGATTCCCGGACGGGAGGATTCCGAAAAATACGGTGCGCGGACAAGAGGCGGGGCAAGGGACGGCCAGGGGGCCTGCGGGTGATCTACTACTACTTTGCCGCGGATCAGCAAATTTGGCTGATGACGTTGTACGGGAAGGATGAAGCGGCTGACCTCACGCCAAAAGAAAAGAAGGCGCTGAGAGCAGCGCTCGAAGGTGAATGCAAAGTGCGTGAGACGGTCAGGAGGAAACGGTAATGACAAAGAGGAAGATTTTCGACGAGTTGATGCGCGGCGTGGGCGCGATGAAGAAGCCTCGCGAGGGGAAGCTGACGCTGCGGAGCTACAAGGAGGAAGTGACGCCACTTCCGGCAGTGGATTCCAAGTTTATCCGCGAGACTCGGAAAAGAATGCGGTGTTCGCGAGCGGTGTTTGCACGCAAGCTGCGGATCAACGAGAGAACCTTGGAGAAATGGGAGCAGGGCCGGGCCAAGCCGAATCCTCAGGCGGCGGCGCTGGTGCTGGTACGCAGGTATCCCGACACGCTAGAGCGGCTGGAAGAGGTGGCGGCCGGTTGATGCGGTGGCAATGCGAAGAGCAGATGGAAATCGGAAAATGGAAGCTAGAGAATTGTAAAGAGAGAATTCCTGCTCATGTTGCGCATGAATGGGGCACCCTGCTCGCGTCTTTATACTCACCTTAGGCCTACTAAGAGAATCTCGTAGCGCTTCGCGTAAGACGCCTCTTTGAATTCCGGAAAGACCTTGAAATGAGGCTCTCGCGGCTTCACGGGCCGCATCGAGTCTGGTGCCTCCTCCAGCAGCATCATATAACCCAGCCACGGTCGAGCAGACGGCTTGAACGCTCCTTCTCGGAAAGCGGCCCAAATGTCCGTGGCGCTGCCAATTGCTTCTTCGGTCCGGTTATTGTAATTGTTTCCGAAAGACCCGACCTGGGACTTGAATTCGATCCCAGCAATCAGTTCCCCATTCGAGATGAGCAGCAAATCCCATTTTTTCTCCGGGCGATACCACCCTGGTATTTCTACGGCTGCCCCGCAGAAAACCTGCGTCTTGGGAAGGCCATTTGCGGACAAATAGTCCCGAACTAAATGGATAAAACCGTTCATCTGCTGTCCGCCGGTCACGGCAGTTCTCGCGCCGGCATCGCGGGCACCCGTCTTGGCACCCTGACTGCTCGCTTGTCTCTCACGGGTTTTCCAGAAATGCTTTATAGCTTCACGCAGTTTTCTTCTCGAGGGCGCGGCGAAGGGGCATGTCAGAGGCTATTCGGCACGAGCAGAGCGAATGGTAGCCGTGCTGAAAAGAGACGACGTTTCTTCCGAAACGCGCTTTTGGGCTAATTTCAGTGCTGTCCCAATTAACTGAGAACTCGCCGCTGACTTACCCAAAATAAAGGCAAATTTGTCCCCGAATCTCGTATATGGAGAGCAGGTTGGCGGTTTCGAAGGTTTGTTCCTGATTCGATGCTGTCTAAATTCCT
>WNFR01004802.1_pt1 | contig 15807 bp, 13 predicted proteins | sample 5400221 | NCBI WGS metagenome assembly WNFR01 (sample SAMN13153357, study PRJNA577476) | soil metagenome | isolation source: 40 cm soil under Madrone tree | place: USA:California | collected 2016-06-14 | reverse complement strand
GGCTACCGCCAGGGCGAGAAGCAGGACGATGGAGAACCGTCGTTGGAGGGGCGGCAAATATCTCACGGGTATCGTCGCCGCCGCTACCGCTCCGAGCAGCAAGAGGAGTCCCACGATGCCGTTCTCGACCAGAATCGCCAGGGGCACACTGTGGGCGCCCCATCCAAAGAAGAGCGTCTGCTCGACGGCCGCTCCGTAGGCGCCGGCGCCCACGCCGACGACGGGATGCTCCTGCGCCACCTCCAGGCCCGCCATCCAAATGGCGCCACGGCCTCCGAAATAACCGGCGTCGACGTCGGCTCGGATGGTTTGCAGGCGTTTCAGAGACGTCTCCGGGACGAACTGAGTCGCGAGGAGGAGCGTCCCGGCCGCAAGGGCATACAGCATAACCTTCGTCCGCAGGCGCAAGCGGCCGAGCGTCCACGGGATGATCGCGAGCGCCACGAGCGCCGCCAGGAACGCTCCGCGCGACGCGGTGAGGAGAATCGCGGTTACGCCGAGCGGTAGATAGAGTCGCCACATCCACGCAAGCCGCTGGTGCGGCTGCGAAAGGCTGAGGTACCACGCCATCGGCAGGCCGAGCGCCAGCCTCATGCCGAGCTCGTTCACGTTGAAGCTGAAGGCGGAGTACCTCGTGCCTTCAAGGGCGGGAACACCCAACAGATAGGTGCGAATGGTGACGGCCGCGGCAACCGATACGCCCAGAACGTACGCTTGGAGCAGCGCTCGTTGGCGTTCCGGCGACCACGCGATCTCCCAGATCAGCCACACGAGCACGACAAGCTGAAGGTAGGTCAGAAACCTCAGGCGAGTAGCCTGCGGATCAATGGACCAGAAGGCGCTCACCCCGGCCCAGAGCACAAAGAGCACTGCGAACACGTGAAACCAAGACAGTGGCCTAACCCGCCGGCGGGCGAGGATGTGAAGGACGCCGACGGCCGACGCCACCAAACCGACGAGGCGAGGGATGGTGCCCAACACCGGCATCAGGATTAACTCGTCCCACGGCAGGACGAAGACGAAGCACCAGAGAGTCCAGAACGCAGTCTTGCTCATAGCCCAGGGGAGTGGTACAGCACGTGCCGTGCCTGGTCCGAACGGGTGTAACTGATTGGTGGCACCGCGCGTTGCGGGTTCGTGCCGATGGGGGGTTGCGGGCGCGCAACACCTGCGGCAATGCGTGCGAGCCACATGCCCCTGTGATCCGCCCTCTATTGGTGCTCGTCGAAACAGCGCTCCGTTCGCCCAACCAATTGTCGCAAAAGGAGTTGCGCATCACGACGCCGGTTCTGAGTATCAGCACGTTCCTTGCACCTCTCCGGCGCCATGAACCGCAATGCAAACCAGATGAGGCTCTTGGCTGGACGGCTCGTTGCCGTGCTGCTCCTGGTGCCGCTCGGCTCCGCATCGGCCCAGCGGCTGGTTCGACCGGGGGGGGATCCGGCTCTCCGCCCGGGCGATGTGCTCCGGATCAACGTGTGGCGCCACCCGGAGCTGAGCGGCGACTTCGTCGTCGCCCCGGACAGCACCCTCGTGGACCCGGTCTACCAGGTCGTGAAAGTCGCGGGGGCACCCCTGCCGGTGGTGCGGGAACGATTGCGCGCCGTTCTGTCCACCTATGAGCAGGGCGTGCCGTTCGTGCTGGCGCCCGTGTTCCCGGTGACCGTGGCGGGAGAGGTGCGTCAGCCGAACCTGTATCGGTTGCCCGAGGGGACGACCTTCGCGCAGGCGATCGCGCAGGCGGGCGGGCCCACGGAGCTGGGCCGGCTGGACAAGGTGCGCGTGATCCGCAGGGATAGCACGACGGTGATAAACCTAGGCAGTGGGTACTCCAAATACGAACGGCTGCCGATTGCATCCGGTGACCAGATACTGGTAGAGCGTCGCCCCAGCTTCAACTTCCTGCGGGACGCGTTGTATCCGCTGGCCAGTCTGACGGCGGCCGTGGCGGCCGTGCTGGCGTACAGCCGGAACCGGTGAGCCGGCCCAGCGATCGCCCCGCTGCTTCGAGCCTCCACGGGGACCGAGGAGAGCTGGAGGTGTCGGTACGCACGGTTCGCCTGGAAGAGCTCCTCGCGACCCTGCGTCGGCATCTGCGGTTGGTCGTCGGGGTGGTGGCGGCTACGGTGGCGGCCGCGGGGGCCGTGGCATACGTAACCGGACCGGTTTACCGCGCCGTCGCGGTCATTCGCATGTCCGATCCCCGGCGTGCGTTGACCGGGGGCGTCGTGTTAGACCCGGCGCGTGCCGACGAGAGGTTCTCCGACCCGCTGTTGTCGCAGGCGGAGCTGCTCACGAGTCGCGCGGTCGCCGGTGCGGTGGTCGACAGCATGCCGGCGCTGCGGATGGTGACGACCCGAGACCTTCCCCTGAGCCTTCTGGGGGAGGTGGCGGTGCCGGCCGCTGCCGGTCCGGTCTCATTACAGATCGCGTTCGGCCGGGACAGCTTCGTCGTGCGAGGTACGTCGGGGCAGTGGAGCGCGCCATATGGCTCCGCCGTGGAGTCTCACGGTATTCGGTTCGCCGTCCTGCATCGCGCGGATGCGGCCACCGCGCGGTTGCGCGTGCTGAACCGCGAGGGCGCGATCAGCGGTCTGCTGGCGCGCCTCCGGGTCAAGCCGCGGGTCAACACTGATATCGTGGACGTGACGTATTCGGCACCGGACCCGTATGTCGCGCAGCACGTCTTAAACCAGGTGGTCGACATCTTCAAGAGCGCGAGCGCCGAAGACGCGCAACAGCAGTCCACACGACGCCGCGAGTTCCTCGAGTCCCAACTCAAGGTCAACGATTCGCTCCTGGCCGACGCGCGGCAGGCGGTCACGGCGTTTCGCCAGCGCGCCGGCACCTACGGGTCGCGGGAGGCGTTGGCGCGTGAGCAGGCCGGATTGGCGGGGCTCGAACTGCAGCGTCAGCAACTCGAGGCAGAGCGACGCACCGACGAAGGTCTCCTGGCCTCACTCCGGGACTCTAGCGTCAGCCGCAAAGCCCTGCAAACCGCGTTGGCGACACCCGGCGTGGCCGCCAGCCCGTCGGTGATGCAGCTCAGCACGCAGCTTTTCCAGTATGAAAGGGCCCGCGACTCGTTGGCAAGCCGTTCGACGTCGCATCCGGACCTGCCACGCCTCAATCAGCTGATTGGGTCGACCGAGGCGGATCTGCTCCACGCGGTGCAGGGCAGCGTGCAGAGTGCCATGGCATCACTCGACGCCCGCATCACGGCGATGAACGAGTTGCGAGCCCGCCAGCAGCAGTTGTCCACCACCGAAGAGGAAGAAGCGCGGCTGACCGAACGGGTCGACAATGTGCAGAAGGTCGCGGACGAGCTCCGCGTCGAGTTCCAGAGGGCCAAGATCGCCGAGGCGATTACCGTTGGGCAAGTGGAGATCGTCGACCATGCCGCCCTCCCGGCGAAACCCGCGGGAATCGGGCTGCCGGAGCAGATCGCCCTGGGACTGCTGGTAGGGCTGATGCTAGGTGCAGCGGGCGCCTTCCTGGCCGAGCGCTTCGGCAGTACCATCGCCCAGCGCGTGCAGGTAGAGCAGCTCGGCATGTCCGTGCTCGGGGTGATAACCCATTTGGACCGGGACGCTACGGAGAAGGGCGTGAAGAGTCCGGATGCGGTGATCGAGGCGTTCCGCGGTCTCCGCCTCAGCTTGGTGAACGAATATGGCACCTCGCGTCCGATCGTGGTGACGGTGACGAGCCCGGGGAGCGGGGATGGGAAGTCGTTTGTCAGCTCCAACCTGGCGCTGGCGTTCGCATACGCGAAGCAGCGCACGTTGCTGGTCGATGCCGACCTGCGGCGGGGCGCGCTCCACCGCGTGCTGAATCGGCGTCGGCAGCCGGGATTGACGGACTTCCTCGTCGGGGAAGTTGCCCGCGCGCCCGTCTTGCAGACGACCTCCCATCCGTCCCTCGACTTCCTGGCCAGCGGCACTCGCCGACGTGATGCGCCTGAGCTGATAGGCTCGACGGCAATGACCGACTTCGTGACCAGCCTGCGTTCGACCTATGACGTCATCCTGCTGGATTCCGCGCCGCTGGGGGCGGGGGTGGATGCCCTGGCGCTGGCCTCGCTTGCCGGAAATTTGCTGATGGTGCTGCGGCTGGGAAGGACCGACCGGGTGTTGGCCGAGGCGAAGCTCGAGATCCTCAGACGACTGCCGCTACGGCTGTTGGGCGCAGTACTCAATGACGTGCGGGATGAGTCCGAGTATCGCGCCTATGCCTACTACATGGACGGCTACGCCCTTACGAACGAACCCCTGTTCCGACCGCTCGCAGGCGGCAAGCAGGGCGCGAGCTCGCGCGCGGCGGGCTAGTAGGAGAGGGGGCTCACCACCCGCCGCGCCGCAGGACCATCACCGGCAGGGTGCGGAGCATGATTCTGAGATCTTCGAACGCGGACTGGCGCCGGATGTACTCGAGGTCGTAGCGCACCTTGCGGGTCACGTCGTCCACCGTCGTGTCGTAGCCCTGGTTGATCTGCGCCCAGCCCGTGATGCCCGGGCGAACGCGCTGACGGCGCTGGTAGCCCTCGATCTGCTCGCGTAGATACACGAAGATGGTGGGCTGCTCGGGCCGAGGGCCGACGATGTTCATGTCGCCCATCAGGACGTTGAACAGCTGGGGCAGTTCGTCCAGGCGGAACTGCCGCAGCACCCGGCCTACGGGCGTTACCCTCCCATCATCGGGGGAGGCCCACGTTTGGGGATCCTCCGCCCCGGCCGGGAGCATCGTGCGGAACTTATACATCGTGAACGGTTGACCGCCCTGATCGATGTGGCGACGGGTGTTGCCGCCCGCGTACGTAAGCAAGCGACGGTCCAGCCCCACGCGCGTCTGTGCGAACAGGACCGGCCCGCGGGAGGTGAGCTTGATCAGCGCCGCAATCGCGAGCAGGACGGGGAACGCGAGGACCAGCCCGACGGCGGCCACGGCGATATTGAGCACGCGTCGGCCCCAGCGTTCCCGGTCACGGGGACGTTGTGCCGCGCCGCGCACCAGCGAGAGCGGCGCTCGCGCCGGTCGCGCGTCGATGAAGGAGGTCACGGGTTGCGGCGCGCTCATCGGCCCACGCTCTCCGGGGGGCAGTCGACCTCGAAAAAGAACCGGCTTCCCCAGCTCGGCCGGCTCTCCACCCGTAGCTCCGAGCCCATCGCGCGGACCAGCTTGGAGCAGATGGCGAGCCCGAGCCCCGAGCTCGAAAAGTGGTGACGTCCGTCGGCTGATGTCGGCGAGACCGGCTGGTACGGCGCGCCGAGGAACGCAGGGTCGAACCCTGGGCCGGTGTCGCGCACCGAGAACTCCAGTCGCTTGGCGCCGATGGGGCGCGCGGTGAGCTCCACGAAGCCCTTGTCGGTGAACTTCACCGCGTTGGTAGCGAGGTTCAGCAGTGTGCGCGATACCGCACGCGCGTGTCCCACGCGCCGCTCGGGGACCGGGTGCACCAGGCGTACCGCAAGGCCCTTTTCCTCCGCGATCGGCAGCACCATGCTGCGCACCGACGCGAAGGTCTCCGCGACCGAGAACGGCGCGGAGGCGCGATCGACCAGCCGGTTCGAGCCGCGGGCCAGCTCGAGCGCGTCGCTCGCCGTGGCGCACAGGCTGAACGCCGCGCTGTAGATGAGCCTCAGCTGGCGGCTCTGCGCTGGCGTGACCGGCCCTTCCTGGCCCTGCTGCAACGCCTCCACGAGGAACAGGATCGACGTCAAGGGCGAGCGCAGGTCGTGGGCTAGGTCGACCACGAGATCCAGGCCATTGGCGCCCGCGAGCCAGGCGGCCATTTCGGCCGGCTCCGGGTCGAGGGCGGGCCTCGCCTTGGCGACGGCGACCGGCCAATCGAGCCGTTCGGCGGTGCTGGTAGTCATGCTGCCTCCCCGCCCGGCTGGCCGATCAGCGCCTCGAGCGGTGCGTCGTCCGGTGCGCCGTCGACCGCCGATCCTCCCGCCGTCTCGGCCGAGGCGGGCTCCCGCTCAATCACCCATCCGGCGGTGGGGCCGCGCTGCAGCCCGTGGCGCTCCATCAGCCGATACAGCGTGGTCCGATCGACGCCCGCGATGCGCGCGGCCTTGGACATATTTCCGCTCGCCCGGTTGACGAGCCACGTGAGATACTGCCGCTCGAACTGCGCGATCACCCGGTCGCGCGCGGCGTGATAGCTCTCTTCGAGCAGCGTCGAGATCAGCGACGCGGGATTCGCCCCGGTGACGTCCGGCGTGGGGTCTCCCGTGAGGTGCAGATCCTCGGGCCGGATGTCAGCGCCTGGCTCCACCACCACGGCCACGTGCTCGATCACGTTCTGCAGCTCGCGCACGTTGCCGCGCCAGGGGCGGCTGCACAGCGCGCGCAGCGCCGCGTCCGTGAGGCGCGGGAAGGGCGCGCCCTTGCGGCGATGCCGCACCCAATACGTCGAGAGGAAGTAGTCCGCGAGCAACGGGATGTCTTCCGGGCGCTCGCGCAACGCCGGCACGTTGATCGGCACGACCCGCAGGCGGTAGTAGAGGTCCTCTCGCATGTCACCCGCGTTGACGGCGGTTTCCGGGTCGCTGTTGGTCGCGGCGATGAACCGCACGTTGACGACAGCATCGGTCGTCTCGCTGCCCACCCGGCGCACCACTCCGTCTTGGATGACGCGCAGGAGCTTCGCCTGGATCGACTTCGGCATCTCGGCCAGCTCGTCCAGGAACAGGGTGCCGCCGTGCGCCGCTTCCAGCAAGCCGGGTTTGTCCCGTACCGCGCCCGTGAAGGCGCCCTTCCGGTGGCCGAACATTTCCGACTCGAGCAAGCCCTCCGGGAGCGCCGCGCAGTTCACGGCGACGAACGGACGGCTCGAGCGGCGGCTGTGGTGGTGAATGAATTGCGCGATGATCTCCTTGCCGCTGCCGCTCTCCCCCGTGATGAAGACGGAGGCGTCGGTCGGCGCCACCTTCCGCGCGAGCTCGATGGCCCGGCGGAACGCCGGCGCGGTGCCGAGGAGCGTGACCTTGTCTGAGTCCACGTGCGCCCGGTCGAGCGTGTCCTGCTGTTCGCGCGTCTCGCGCGCGACCAGTAGCGTATGCACCGCGCGCCCTATCAACACCTGGAGGTGCGAGGCGGAGAAGGGCTTCGGCAGGTAGTCGAACGCACCTTGCCGCAATGCCTCGACGCTCGACTCAACACTCGGATTGCCGGTCATCACGATCACGATCGTATCGTGATTGGTTGCCAGCGCCGCGCGCAGTAGCGACAACCCATCGACCTGGGACATGTAGAGATCCACCAGCACGACATCGAAGGCACGGCGCTTGAGCAGCTCGAGCCCGTCTTGACCGCGGCCGCACAGCGTGACGCCGTACCCTTCGTGCCGCAGCACGCCGGCGCAGCTCTCGCGCAGCGTATGCTCGTCATCCACGACGAGAATCCGCACGCGGGCCTTGGCTTCCGGCCCGATCGCCAGCAGGGCGGCCGGCTCGCGCCCGTCACCAGGCTGGGCGTCGTTCTGGCTCATTGGCATGGACATCGAACTTGTCCTGGGAAGCGGTTGCCCTCCTCCCTACGCAGGCTTCGGGCCATACTGTCGCGACCTCGCAGCGTCGCCCGCTTTTCCGCATGAAATGGGCACGAACGACCTAGTGAGCGGTCTGCGCACTCACCCGCCGTTCGCACCAAGGTGCATCCACCACCGCCACCGGCTGCACCGATTTGCGGCATAACCCTGGCTGGTCCGTTTGCATCGCACCGTATCGGATTTGCCTGGTGCTCCCTCACGACGTGATGCATGTCGGTACCCACGCCACGCGCAATCCGAGAGGCGGGGCCTGCCGCTCCAGTTCCTATTTATCTGTCGGGGTACGAGGCGATGGACGAGGACGCCGGGGACTGGCGCGTCCCCGTTTAGGGCGGTGGGGGGCTGCCGGCGTCTTCGAAGCGGCGCAACCAGGCGTCCGAGTCCGCGCGGCCGGTGCGGACGGCGGCCGCTGCTCGCACCAACAGATCCACCGGCTCGATCGGCGCGTATGCCACGTTCGCGACCGCCTCGTATCCACACCGGATACGAAGGGCCGGCCTGCCATCCGGGGGCTCGCCGCCCGTGGCGCTGGCGAGCGACGCCGCGAGGCGCTCCGCGAGCCGGCGCGCTCCGGCCGCGTCCGTTCCCGGGGCGAGCACTGCGAACTCGGTGCCGCTCAGCCGCCCGATCGCGTCGGAGAGCCGTGCCGCGTACGTCAACGCCTGCACGCGGCGGGCGAGGCTCGGCCCGCCGGACGCCAGGGGGGCCGGGCTCGAGGGATCGACGTCGAGCGCGAACACGACGCACGCGAGGGCGCCGTGGTCACGGTACGCCTGCGCGCCGAGCTCCCGGGCGCGACGCGCGAGCCCCTGGCGGTTGTAGAGCCTGGTGGCGGGATCGAGCAGCCCGTCGGCGCGCGCACGATCGGCGTCGAGCTTGGCGTGCACGTACGCGCCGATCTTGAGCAGGATCTCGTCCGCGTCATGCGGCGGCGCGATGCACTCCCAGGCGCCCGCGCGAAGCGCGGCCAGCCGTTCCGCACGCGTGGCCGCATCGTGGAGCGACAGGAGGATTGGGGTGCTGCGGGAGACGCGCGGATCGGCGCGGAGTGCGCGGCACAGCTCGACGCCCGCCATGTCCGGCAGGACTTGGTCCACCAGCAGAACGTCGGGCTCGGTACTCCGCGCACGCTCCAGCGCGTGACGGGCCGTGCGTTCCTGGAGCACGGCATAGCCAGCGCCTTCGAGCAGGCCGTTGAGCCAGCGCGTCGCGTCCTGGCCATCGCCAGCGAGGAGTACCAGCGGGAGGCCCGCTGTCGGTCCGCTTGGTGTATATCGCTCGGTCATTTGCGCCAATCGTCTTGTGCGATTGGTCGCTGTTCTTCCTGCAAACCCGGGGCCGGCCCCGGTCGCCCTGCTCGCGCCTCACGATCCGAACCGGGCGGGGGCGGGCTGCCGCGTCGGCGCAACGCAGCGCCCCGTCCGGGAGGCGTGCGCCCGCCCCGAGGGTCACAGCTAAACCCTTGTCGCGCTGCTCGATCGGCGAGCGACCGTCGTACGACCGGCCCGGGCCTCAAACTTGAAGTGTGCTGTGGTGAGGAAAGGCTGACCGCCATGTACTGCGAACGATGTCGGACACCGGGGGCCACGGGGAACGAAGGACAGGGAAGGCGGCGGCGCGGCGGCGCGGCGCGGTGCGCCCGATGTGGCGCGCGCCTCTCGGCGCCTCCGGCCCCCCTGCTGGAAGGAAAGGTCGACACCCCCACCCACCTGGCGCGGTTCGGCCTGGCGATCACGGGAGATCCGCTGCTCGAACTCAGGCGTACGGGGGTCTAGACGATGTGCGGCATCGTAGGATACGTCGGCGCCGGCGACGCGGTGTCAGTGCTGGTCGAAGGCCTGAGCCGGCTCGAATACCGCGGATACGACTCCGCCGGCGTTGCCGTGCTCAACGGCCGCGGCGTCGAAACCCGCAAGCTCGCGGGGCGGATCGCGGACCTTCGTGACCTGCTGGCGCGCGATCCCGTGCACGGGTCGTGCGGCATCGGCCATACGCGCTGGGCCACGCACGGCGCGCCCACGGAGCGCAACGCGCATCCCCATATCGATTGCACCGGCTCGCTCGCCCTCGTCCACAACGGCATAATCGAGAACGCGAACGTGCTGCGGCGCCGGCTGGAGCAGGACGGGCACGACTTCCGGACCGAAACCGACACCGAGACGCTCATCCACCTGATCGAGGAGTCACCGGGCACCACGCTCGAAGCGCGAGTCATCGCGGCGCTGGAGCACGTGGAGGGGACCTACGGCATCGCGGTGGTGGCCGAAGCCGATCGGCGCAAGATCGTGGTCGCCCGCCGCGGTTCCCCGGTACTGCTGGGAGTCGGCGACGGGGAGTTCCTGATCGCGTCCGACGCGAGCGCCCTGCTGGGACACACGCGGTCCGTGGTCCACCTGAATGACGGCGACGTCGCGGTGGTGACCGCCGACGGGTACCGCATCCTCGATCGGGAGGCGCGCGAGCAGGACCGGGTCGTGGAGGACATCGAGTGGGATCTCGATGCGATCGCGCTCGGCGACTATCCCCACTTCATGCTGAAGGAGATCTGCGAGCAGGCGAATACTGTGCGGAGCACGCTGCGGGGCCGCTTGCTCGCGGCCGACGGGACCGCACGCCTGAACGGCCTCAATCTGACGGCCAGGCAATGCAGCCGTATCCGGCGGATCGTCATCGTCGCGTGCGGAACGTCGTGGCACGCGGGACTCGTGGGCCGTCACGTGATCGAGGAGCTCTCCGGAATACCGGTGTCGGTCGAGTATGCGTCGGAGTACCGCTACCGCCGCCAGCTCCGCCTGCCCGGGACGGTGACCCTCGCGATCTCGCAGTCCGGCGAGACGGCGGACACGCTGGAGGCGTTGCGCGCCGCGAAGGCGACGGGCTCCACGGTTCTCGGGCTGGTCAATGTCGTCGGCTCAACCATCGCCCGCGAGGCGGAGGGCGGGATCTATCTCCACGCCGGGCCGGAGATCGGCGTCGCCTCCACGAAAGCGTTCACCGCGCAGGTCGTTGCCCTGTTGCTGCTCGGCTTGTACCTCGGCAGGCAACGAGGCCTGTCGGTGCAGGAGGGGCGCGCGCTCGTCGGCCAGCTCCTCGCGCTGCCGCAGCTCGTCGAGCGGACGCTGGCCATCGAGTCGGAAGTGCGTTCCCTGGCGGCGCGCTTCGCGGATGCGCCGAATGCGCTGTACCTAGGCCGCGGGCTCAGCTTCCCCGTGGCGCTCGAGGGCGCGCTCAAGCTCAAGGAGATTTCCTACATCCACGCCGAGGGGTATCCGGCGGCGGAAATGAAGCACGGGCCCATCGCCCTGATCGACGAGAACATGCCGGTCGTCTGTCTCGCGCCGCGGGACCCGCTCTACATGAAGGTCGTGTCGGCCATGCAGGAGGTGAAGGCCCGCGGCGCGCGCATCATCGCGATCACGACCGAGGGGCCGGACGACCTCGGTCATCTCGCCGATCACCAGATCGCGGTGCCGGCCGCCGCTCCCCTGCTTTCGCCGGTCCTGACGGTGATTCCGCTGCAGCTCCTGGCGTATCACATCGCCGTCCTGCGCGGCTGCGACGTGGATCGGCCGCGCAATCTTGCGAAGAGCGTCACGGTGGAGTGAAGCGATGCGCGTCCTCTCCGTCGTCGGCGCCCGCCCGAACTTCATGAAGCTCGCCCCCGTCGATCGCGCGCTGGTGAAGCGGGGCGTAGAGCACGTGATCATCCACACCGGCCAGCACTACGACCCCGGTATGTCGGACGCGTTCTTCGAGGAGCTGTGGATCCCGGCGCCCGACGATCACCTCGGGGTCGGGTCGGGGTCCCATGCGCAGCAGACGGCCGCGGTCATGCAGCGCCTCGAGCCGCTCCTGCTGGAGCGCCAGCCCGACCTGCTGCTCGTGTACGGCGACGTGAACTCGACGGTCGCGGCCGCGCTGGTGGCCGCGAAGCTGCACGTCCGCGTCGGCCACGTCGAGGCGGGCCTGCGGAGCGGCGATTGGACGATGCCCGAGGAGATCAATCGCGTCGTCACGGATCGCCTGTCCGACCTCCTCTTCCTGCCATCGCGTGACGCGGCCGAGAATCTGGGCGCGGAGGGCGTACCGGCCGACCGCATGCATTTCGTAGGAAACGTCATGATCGATACGCTGTGCTGGGCCTTGCCCCAGGCGCTCACGCTCGACGCGGCCGCGCGCCACGGTGTGGCGGCTGGCCCGTTCGCGGTGGTGACCCTGCACCGGCCGTCCAACGTGGATGATCCCGCCGTCCTACGGGAGTTGCTCGACGCTCTGGGGCGACTCGCGGCGAAGGTCCCGGTGCTCTTCCCGGTACACCCCCGCACGCGAAAGCGCATCGGGGAGCTCGGGCCGCGGCGCGTCGCTGGGCGTGGACTCGAGTTGCTCGAGCCGCTGGGATATCTGGAGATGCTCAGCCTCGTCGCCGGCGCCGCGCTCGTGATCACCGACTCGGGGGGGCTCCAGGAGGAGACGTCGTTCCTCGGCGTCCCGTGCATCACGGTGCGGCCCAACACCGAGCGACCGATCACCTGCACGCACGGGACCAACCGGCTGGTGCTCCCGCGGCGCGACGCCGTGCTCGCGGCGGCTGAGCGCGCGCTGGGGCGTCGCTCACCGGCCCGGCCGGTACTCGAGCGGTGGGACGGCCAGGCGGCCGGGCGCATCGCCGCCGTCGCGTGCGACGACGCCCGGTTCGACGTGGACGGTGCGGCGGCATCGCCGCCACAGGTGGCGCGACGCGCGGCGGCGATTCCGGTTCCGCTCGATGCGGGCTGAAGCCGTGCGTCAATCGCACTGAGTCGTTCCAGAGCGCGCATACCCGGGGAGGTGGGTGAATGGAAGATGTAGCGCCCGCGGGGGGCGGACCGCACGCCGCCCCCCGCGACGCCAGCACATCCCCGGTCGTTCGGTTCGCAGATACCTTCCTCGTCACCCTGTTGTACCAATGCAACTCGTGCGCACGCCACAACTGCGCACGCGAAATCGCTGCGCGCGCATCGCCGCGAGGCTGCCACATCTTCTGTATGTCTCGACACCTCAAAGGGTTCTCCTCCCCAACCGGATGGCATCGGCTTTGCGTGCACCGCGCTTTGGGTCAGCACTCGTGGGAATCGTCACCGGTGAGGAGGGCAGAGCGCACATGATGCGAGAACACAGAAACCTGATCGTCTGGCCGAGCCTCATGGCGGCCGGGCTGCTGGCCGCGGCGTGTAGCGACCAGCCGAACGTCAGCATGGCGCCGAACCGCCCGGCCTTCTGGGTCGTGCCACCCCCGGCCGTGTGCCCCACGGGGAAGTGGACGGGCGGTGGGCGCATCGACCCCCCCCGCAACCCCGATACGCCGGATGAGGCGGTCCACCCGGAGTACTTCGCGGTCGTGCTCCCCTCGGTGACGGGGAAGTTCACATTCGGGTTCAACGTCTTTCTCGGGCAGGATGCGGATGGGAATTGCATCGTGAACAAGGGTGAGATCGAGGTCAACGGGCACGCTCAGAAGATTGCCTGGCACGTGTCTATCCACAACGGCGTGGATGCCTATGACGGTCGGCCGGTGCATGCTACGGTATTCTCCGATGCCCACCCAGGTGGCTTCTGTCTCGTGGTGGGTATTCCCGATGACTACATGACGGCGCGCGAGAACGGGAAAGGCAGCACGGAGCCGTTTGAACTGGCGCAATTCGAGGTGTGCGACAATGATCGCGGCAAGCCGCAGAAGGGCAAACCCGGTCCCGATGCGATGCGCTGGCGGAGCGAGCATCACGGGGACACTCACCTCATCTACTTGACGGGCGGCAACGTCGTGGAGCACGGGTCGTGAACGGACGGCAACATCCAAGCGCATTGGGACCAGTGAAAGGAAGGAGTGACTCATGAACGGCAACAGCATGCATTGGGTGAACCGCCTCGCGGCCCTCGGGCTCGTCCTCGGGCTCGTGGCTGGGCTCGCGGCGGCGGGTAACGCCCAGTCGGTGGGTGGCCAGGCGTACAGCACGTACGTCAATACGCCGCTCGGTTACAGTGGCCAGTCGCCACTGGCGGTGCTGCCGGCTGTTTCGGGCACCGACGGCGCCACGGCCGACGCCGAAGGAAGTGCGCTGAACGTGGCGGGCGCCCTATCGTCCGATTTCCTCAACAGCATTACGTCCGGGCGCGCAGAGCATCGCGAGCGCCGCGAGCGTGAACATCCTGAACGGGCTGATCACGGCGGATGAAGTGGTCGCCAACGTCATGAGTAGCGCGAGCGAGGGTGGCGCGTTCAGCAGCGCCGACGGCTCGACGTTCACAAACCTGGCGATCGCCGGCGTGGGGTCGCTCTCGGGCGATTCGCCCCTGGCTCCGAACACGAACATCAACCTGCCGGGGGTCGGCTATGTGGTGCTGAACGAGCAGATCCCCACCGGTGACGGTGTGACGAGCAGCGGCCTGACAGTCAACATGATCCACGTGTACCTGCAGAGCCTGACCGGCGGCGCGTGTACGCCGCTGGGCTGTCTGCCAGGTGTGCTGACGTCCACGGGCGAAATCATCGTGGGCTCGGCGGCCAGCAACGTCACGATGTGATTGGTTTTCGCAGAGAGTTTTGGCCCGGTCCGGCAAACGGACCGGGCCGTTTCTGTGCACTCTTTTTGTGCTGATCGCCACGGGCCGGCGCATCAGCTTGTTGCATCCGCGCCATACCGCGCCCCTGTTGGAAATGCCTGGCACTAGCCTTGCTGTTGCGCCGCAGCAACATTCCACCCCTCGAGGACCGACGAGCCATGGCCACGAAAGGCAAAGACGCCCTGCCGCCGCCGCCCGATCCCCAGGCGTTATCGGAGTCCACCGCGGCGCTGTTGCGCGAGCTGGTGGCCCACTTGCGACAGAACCGCACGCAGCTGCGCGAGGAGTGGGCGCGGCGCATCACGCGGGCCCAGCTGCTCACGGCGATGACGGAGGAGGAGATCTTCGCCGAAGCGACGTCGGTGTACGACAACTACGTCGAAGCGCTGGAGACGGGGACGTTCGAGGCCCTGCAGGCGTACGCGCGCAACCTCTCCGAGCGCATCATCCCGCGAGGCGTCGAGACGCACGAAGTCGTCGGCATCGTGCTGTTGCTGCGCGACGTGCTCGCCCGCTCGCTGTTCGGCAAGTACCACGGGGACTTCGACAAGCTCAACCGCATCCTCGACGCCTACGAGCCGGCGGCCAACCGTATCGCGAACACGGTGGCCGTCGGCTTCGTGCAGGAGCGCGAGCGCATCATCCGGCAGCAACAGGAGGCGATCCGGGAGTTGTCCACCCCGGTGCTGCAGGTGCGCGAGCGATTGCTGATTCTGCCGATCATCGGCGTCATCGACCCGCAGCGCGCCCGGCAGCTCACCGAGCAGCTGTTGCGCGCGATCCGCACCAACCGCGCGAAGGTGGTCGTCATCGACATCACGGGCGTGGCCGCCATGGACTCGAACGTGGCGAACCACCTCGTGCAGACGGTCGAGGCTTCGCGCCTGCTGGGTGCGACGGTCATCGTGACGGGCCTCTCGCCCGAGATCGCGCAGACGCTGGTGACGATCGGCGTGGACCTGAGCGAGATGGCCACGGTCGGCGACTTGCAGGGCGGCATTGAAGAGGCTGAGCGGCTGCTCGGCTACAAGGTGCTGCCGTTGGAAGAGATCACCCCGAAGGCGTGACCCTGGTGCCTACTCGGTCGACGGAGGACGCGTGGAAGTCCCGATCCTGAAGCAGGGCCACTATCTGATCGCGTCCATCCAGTCGGCGCTCACGGACGCCGACCTCTCCCAGCTCCGCGAGGCGCTGATCGAGCGCGTCGGGCGGTTCCGGGCCCGGGGCGTGATCGTCGACGTCACGGCGCTCGACGTGATGGACTCGTTCGCCGTGCGGACGCTGCGGGACATTGCGCACATGGCGCGGCTGCGCGGCGCGGAAACCGTGATCGTCGGAATTCAACCCGAGGTCGCGTTCGCCATGGTCCAGCTCGGCCTCACGCTCAAGGGCGTGTCCACCGCGCTGGATCTCGAGGAAGGCCTGCTGTTCCTCGACCACCAGGCGCAGCTTCGCATCGAGCGCGGAACGGGCGGAACGGGACGCATCGATCGTGGCTGACGAGCTGCTGATCCCCATCGCCGCCGACGTCGACGTCGTCACCGCCCGGCAACGCGGGCGGGATCTGGCGGCCGAGGCGGGGTTCTCGAGCGGGGACCAGACGGTGATTGCCGCCGCCATTTCCGAGATCGCCCGCAACATCCTGAATTACGCCA
>WNFR01003694.1_pt1 | contig 15808 bp, 16 predicted proteins | sample 5400221 | NCBI WGS metagenome assembly WNFR01 (sample SAMN13153357, study PRJNA577476) | soil metagenome | isolation source: 40 cm soil under Madrone tree | place: USA:California | collected 2016-06-14 | reverse complement strand
TTTGCACTAGACGGCAAAGCCGGGAATTAGATTTCCATAATTGGGATAATTTCGATTACAGAGGCGAAGCGAGGATCAGCAAATGCAGAACTATAAATTCCTGAACCACATTGTTCTTTGCAACGTCTTCTTCGCCATCATTTGCATTCCCACTGCGGGCAAGCTGATTGACGTTATGGGGATTCCCTTGTCCATTTCCATTTACTACTTTCCTTTTGTCTATATTTTTGCCGATATCATGACCGAAGTTTATGGCTATGCAGTCGCGCGGCGGGTCTTGTGGTACTGCATCTTCGCGCAGCTTTTGATGATCGCAATTTTCGAATTTGTAATCTTCTACCCACCATCCGCGGTTATGACAAACAATCAATCGTACGTTGATGTGCTATCCCTGGCCCCTCGTTTGGTTTTATTTGGCACTCTTGCGATGTTTACCGGTGACATCGCCAACAACTACGTTCTGGCAAAAATGAAAGTGTGGACCAATGGGCGTTATATATCGGCGCGTTTTGTGATCTCGACACTGTGCGGGCAAATGGTGAATACCGCCGTTTTCTACATATTTGGTCTGTGGGGGATGATACCAACTCGCGTGCTGACAAAAAGCATCATCGTCGCAAGCCTTTCAAAAGTCAGTGTGGAACTTATCTTATTGCCAGTAACACTTAGAATCTCCTTTTGGCTCAAAAGAATCGAAGACGTCGATTACTTCGACAAAGCAACGAATTTTAATCCGTTGAAATTTTAGACTCGTTGCCCTTCCGAATCTGGGGTCAGCAGCCCGGAATTCCAACGTCGCATTTCGTTCTTGTGACAGATGGCCAAAACTACCGGGAGCCGAGAAGGGCAGTCGTACACCACGCCTACATTCTGGCCTTCATGTAGCCTGCGGTCTTTTAAGCCGAAGGTGGTTGTTTCGATCCCCACCGCCCCTACCAAAAATCACCAATGTTTATGTGGGTTGTCGCATGCTCTGCAGGGAGGGCCGTTTTGTGAATTAGGCCACTATAATGAGAAATGTAAAGACTCCGCTTCGCACTCTACGAATCGGCCCATGCAACTTCCAGACCGAGGGCCTTCGCAAGTGACTTGTACGTTCCTTGCCGAAGGTCATCTACGAGATGCCGGACTAGTGCGCGCGCATCTGACTCCGGCTTTTGGAAGATTCCTTGCGTTTGAATGTGAAGTAGTAAGGCCAAGACAAAAATCGCGGAATCCGCCCAATCAACGGTCTGCGAGAAGCCGATCACTCCCAAGGCGTTAGCCGCCTTTCGGAATTCCCCCACCCGAGCGCCAACGTCACAGGCATCAAGAATGAAAACGGTCCGCTTCAATTCGCCCTTCAGTTCATGAATGTCTCTGCTTAGCTTGATCTCGGCGTCAATGGCGTGGAGGCGCCGACGATTCACCTTCTTATCCCCCTTCTGAATGCGGGTGAATGTGCCGTGCGCGCTGAGGATTACGATGTTCATTTGCCTTTCGTTAGCTGGAAGTGAAACGAACTGCCGAATGTCTTCGATATAGCGACTCGCCAACAGCGGCCTGTGCACAGCGAAGACGGGAACATCATGCCGCGAAAGTAGAGACTCAAAGGAAAGGTATATCCGCGCGGTAGAGCGCGAGTCACTGATATAGTCGTCGGCTTCGAGGGCCCAAGTTGATTCGAGGATTAGGATTTTCTCGTGAGCCACAGTTCTCCTCCTCACAGGTAAAAGATGACGACGACCCATTTGCTCGCTGAACGACAGAAATTGCGGTCCGCACCTGCGACGGACTGGCCGGAGAGTTGCAGCGGTCAAGATTGTCGAGTGCGTAGCGAAGTGGCCGCGCTTGTTTCGCCGGCAAGCCGGTGCTCGCACCCGTCGAGGAAGTGGGCGCGAACTGGAAGCCACTTCCGGCCCTGGCGCGGCATTTCGTGAAGTCCGTTGCCTAGACTTCAATGATTACTGCCCAAGGGATATGCCCTGAAGAAATCTTACCACTCGCTCTACACGGCAGATTTCCAGTACTCTTCGGCTCCTATGATAGTGAGTAATGATGCCCGCTAGAATCATCTCCGGGCGCCAAATCTGGCGCTTCTCTGTTGCCTTTTGGTACCAAGCACCCGAGCCGCTGAACCCGCCGGGTTCTCGCTTTTCTTTTGCAGGTGGGAATTCCATCAGAATATTCTTCTTCGGGTTGAACCTGCCCGGAAGATTTTTTCGGGCCTCATCTCCTGCAAGAATATGCATGCTAAAAGCCGCCGCGTGCGGACCGAGGTGCTCGCAGCTATCGAACGGAAGACCGATGGCGAAAAGCGACGAGCGAATCGGTCTGATGACTTTACTTCCGGCGTGAAGTTCATGAAAACGCACCCGTCCGCTGGCTTCCACGTCTGGATTTACCTCAAGTGCCGCGAGGTCATCTTCAGCGCATCGATGGCGTTGAATGATGCTAAGTGGTTGTGCCCGAAAAAGTGGACCAGGCGTTGACCGTTGCCACCATCGCGCCTCGGGTATGGTTCCATGGGGCCGAAAGACAAACGTTAGTTCATGGTTCAAATGTTCCTTGATCACGTGATCCGCTGTCAGCAGAAATCTCCGGTTCTCCCAACGCATCGCTGTTACAGTGCCGACTTCAATGAAGCCGGTTTTCTTCGACATCATGGAGACGCCGCCGACGTACCAGTAGAGGTGTTCCTGAATCGTCGCGAATGCTTGTCGATTGATATCGGCTTTGGAGGCCTTTTGAACTTTTGGTCTGCGTTTGCGAGTTCTCATGCCAACCATCGCTCTCATGCGAGTATGTAGTGAAAAGTGTAGAAAGTCTGCGCCGCTCACGGAGTATCAGGATGCAACTACGCCGGGAATTGTATCCTTACATGAGACGGTGGGAAATGCGCTGATCGATTCTGAGATAATTGCGTGGAACGCCCTTTTAAGCCATTTTGACTGCTACGCCACGAAGTGTCTCAAGTCGTTAAAAGCTCACATGTCAACTGGATGTGAGGAAAGCGTCGTGTCCCACGTCGTCTTGATTAGCCCGAAATCGCCGATCCAACTGCCACCAGAACAGCCACCGAGCTACGGTATCAAAGACCGTATTTATACCCTTCGATACGTTTAGCCTTCCGCGCTCTGGGCAGAACCGCCGCGATGACAGATGCAGCTTTCTTATCTTTTGAGCGCAGAATTGAAATTTCTTCGGCGAGCCTTTCTGCATCGAGAATTTCAGGCTCGCGCTTCGCTATTTCAGCGATCTCGGAAGCCGCATGCATTCTCTCGGCCGGCTCATTGCTGCGCAAACGCTGGTAGAAGACTTGCAGAACGATCGGCATGCCACGTGCCAAGGCCTTAAGAGCAGCATTTGCGGGCCGCTCGACGTACCAATCTTCGCTAAAGACAGATAGCTTTATGAGCAAATCAACTGGAACAAGGTTCGACGCAAACCGCGCGAAGTTCATGCAAATTGACGCGGCGGAAGAGCGGACAGAAAAATCGGGATGGTTTGCCATCTTTGCCAGGACACCGTGCGTGAACAGCTGGGGAGCAAGTTCCGCACAAGCCTCGATCGTGGGCAAGGCCTTCCAAAGAAGGTCTTGGTCTTCACTGTCGACATACGTGAGCAGGGTCTCTAAGAGCGCGTTACGTCCAGAGCCGTCGGTTTCTTGCACTATCTGGAGGGCTGGTTTCACACTGGATTGATGATCACCTAGGACGACATTCATTATGAGATTGTCCACGCGGTCAGACCTTTCAAATCCCCTTTGCACTCCGGCGGCTGGTTGAAATGTTTCGTCGACAGAGAGCTCGGGCGTTCGTCCTATGTCGAATACAGTCCCCTGATTTCTTTTCGCCGGTTGACGGGTGAGCTTGGAAAGAATCTCAAAGGCAAAGGCGCTGGCATGTCTAGCGGCACTGTCTTGGGACCCTGCTGCGTCCGCCTTTGCCTTACCATCGAGGAGGTCCGATATTCCTCTGACAACGAGCGCGCGGACATCGGCGTTTGCGTGAACGGACTCAAGGAAACCCCATCCTTCCATCTCGACTGCGAGCGTGTCTCCATAGTTCTTGCGAAGGAACGCACAGAAGGAGGAGCGGTGGGAGGCTAGCACCTTATCGCCCGAGGCAACCGGACCGACGAATACCTTAAACTTCTTCCGAGGCCGGGCAGCAACTCGTTTGAACCAGTCCTCTCGCTTGGCCTCAGCTCGGGCTCGTTGTTGGAGTTCGTATGCGCTGACGTGCACTTGAGGTCTTGGGAGGAATTCGCGCTGAGCTTTTCCGGATTCGTAGCCGTAGAGTTTGGTGGCGGCAACAACGTCACCGATGGCCACGTCCTTGAAGCCACCGGCGACACCCACGAACAAAACTACTTCCGGTTCGAAATGACTAATGGCCCGCTCGGTTTCTCTAGCTGCTGCTGAGTTGCCGGGCCCCGTTTCGGCAATGTAGGCGCGCCAAAGGGAGCCATCGCTTGCACTGAACTCGCCTTCCTCATAAATAGTGCCCCGATGGGTATGCTCACGAAGATTTTTCAGGTGAGCTCGTACGGCTCTGTATTCAATGCTTAGGGCAGTGAGAATAACGACGCGGCGGGTTTCGGGAATCGCATGAATAGCCAAGCCTGGTAGCTCGCCGAGTTCGGTAAGCGGTATCTCGATTGACATACTTTCGGACTTCTTCGGCAAAATGGCCTTAGCGCCTTGAGCGTGATGTTCGTTCTCGGAATGGAAGTCGGCGAGAAAGCCGGTGTGTGAAACAAGCCAGATACCGATCTCTTTCGGAGCGAATGCCAGCTGGAACGTTGCGGCGTAGCTATCGAGGGATTTTTCCAAGACGTCAGATTGCTTCCCTCGCTTGTAACTCGCTGTAAGTTTCAACGAAGAAGGCGGGGCAACGCCGGCGACTGTGACATCCAAACGCCGGGTTGAGAGCGCAAGAGTCTCAACACGTGCATTGCAGTTTGGGACTACGAGCAATAAGTGGCCTAACCGTCCGTCCGATTGGCCGTTAAAAGTGTCGAGATGTAGAAATTTCTGGATTGCATCGTAAGTGGAGGAAAAAGACTTCAGGGTGGGGTGCAGGAGCGGTTCATAGGATATTTGAACGGAACCGAAGCTGATCTGAAATACGGTGCAAGGCCAATCGGAGTATGAGTTGCGGCTGTGTTCATAGTTGTCCTGGAAACCCATTCCGCTTGAGGCCAAGGGATAGTTCGCAATTTCGAATCGCTTTTCAGAAAGAAGTTGCAATCGGTCAAGCAAGACACGTTTTGTTATGGTCTCTCTGACGAACAAGATCGAGCCGTAATCCAAGAGTTCAGGACCATCGGCGGTCGCGTCCCTTGGCAGGATATCGATCCTGGTGAGCACCTGCTGTTTTCCAGCCCCCGGAACTTCCTGCAAAACGGATCGTATGAGGGCGTCGCCAAGCAGCTTGTCGTCCCGTACGAATAGCTCTCGGACGCGGACCAAAAGCGCAGCGGAATCATAGTTGTAATTGGAGAGCCGCAGCTGGGTGTTATTCATCTGGATGATCTTCTATCTTAAGAATATAGAAGTAATTAAAGGGCTACGTCCAGGCGGAGGCGCGTGGGGTGGTGTCTCGAATGGCGAAGAGGAACCGTGCGCCGCCGGAGAAACACCAAGAATGTCGCCGCGCGAAGCCGCATTCGGCGCGCTTCACCGATTGAAGCAGGGTATTGAGTGTCAAACTGAGCTTTTGTCAGAATCGTGCCGAGGCCAAACGGAAACCCAACGCTTATGCGCCCGATGAGAGAAGTTAGCCTGGCATCGTCTGTGACGAAGAAATCGACGTATGGCAGGGCGATCAGATGCTGCTGGTCCATGAAATTGTTGCGGTTTAGCTTCCGTCCTTGACTCCAATTGTCACGAGTCGCTCTGTGCTCAAGAGCAATGGACGCAAACTGCTCAATCTGGCAATTGTCCGCAAATTGATTCTTTATGTTGTCGTCGATTAGGATTCCGGCTGGCGTTGCGGCCGGGAGCAGCTGCTTAACGTAGAGGCGTTCCACTCTTTGAGTGATGGCCAGCGTCAGCTTAAGAACGCCACTTTCTCCCGGCATAATCACAAGCACTTCAGCACCAACCGCAAATCGCTTCTTTGCTATAGATTTCACGGGTGCCATAAAAGTAGATATACGCGGCACCCTCCGAGGCGTCAACGCCTCGACTGTGGAGGGACTTTGAATTCTTACGGCCCGAACGGAGTCAGTCTACGCTGCGTTCTTCGAGGGCAAAGGAGACAACAGATGCCAGCAACCAGCGTATGTCTTCTTTCCATGCCCTCGCGGATCGTCACCGTGGGGAGGATGTTCAGGAAACGGTCGAGAATCTCCGTCGAGGAGTTCGCGAGACTCGAACCGAGTCCCGCACGAGCGCGGTCCAGCGGTGAATTGGTGAACACATTGCCGGTTCCGGCTTCCGAAATGCCACCAAGAATTCCCACAGCCAGTGACGCACCGAAAATTTGGAGATAGTGGTTGTTCACCTTGTCGCGCAGAGCTGTTTCACCGACCTGATTCAACCCCTTGAATTGGTCGAGGCTGACGGAGTAACCGTCCGGCATTACGAGCCGGTGGAAGAAAACAGCGAGCCGCTGCTGGCCGAGCGCCTCAACCTTCTTGGCTTCTCCCAGCACTTTCGTGCCAGCGGGGATAAGGATTTGCTGGCGGTCGTGGGAGTATATGTCCGTCGTCACCAGACAATTGATCGGCCCGGCAAACGTGCCGTTCAGGCGGTTGATGAGCAAGGTTTCAAGGACCGTGCCCTCGAAGACCACATATCTTTTGCCGCTGAACGAGTTGAATGCTGCGGGCCTGGATGTGTCCGGGTTAGGTCGCTCTGGGTTAGCGAGTGGCTTTTGCTGCTCGCCGATTGTTGGAGATATTCCTCTGGCTTCGCGTGCGGCGGTTTGCCCCGCTGCCACAAACTGCGCCTCCGCCTGACGGACTTGGGCATCCAAGTCTGTCGATACGGGTGCTTGCGGGATGTTTTGTGCAGGCGCACTACCGGTCCCGCGCGATCCCACGAGCTGCTCGGCTTCCTGGCCCTTCCGATACGTGAAGGCCACATTTGGAGCAAACAGCGAAAGATATTCCCGCTTCTTCTTGTCCTCTTTGACCGGGTCGGGAGGCGGGGGCGGTTGCGTTCCCACTGCGCCGCCTACGACTCCTCCCGGTTCGGGAACGGTTCCCTCTGGCGACATTACTGTGCCGCCCGGTGGCACGTCGCCCGCGAGGCCCATTGCTTGCAGCCGAGCGAGGTTCGAAGGCGAAATTGGCTGCCGGGTTGCTGCCTGTTCTTGCTGAATCGTCTGCTTGAAATCCTCGACCGTGGCCGCGTTCGGAGGCTGCACACGCGCGCCCGCGGTCGGAGCTGTGGCGGAGGTCGCTCTGCGCTTTCCGCCTCCTGTCAGCCACATGATCAGCACCATGACGACAGCAACACCAAGAATGACCAGTTGCTGGGTGTTCTTCGGAAGCAACCCAGCCGGCTTCGGGGCCTTGTTTTCAACCGTGCCCCGCAATTGCGTACTGGTTTGCGTTTCTGAAACTCTATCGTCGGGCATCGAACTCTCCTGGCGGATTTCAGTGTGCGGCGCTCTGCACGGCGCGTTCAAAACTCAACTTCTTCTTGCCCAGCGCGAGATAGCCCTGATCCACAATCTTTGGAATCACGTACACGCCGCTAGCTAGGTCAAAATTGATGAGGTTTGGTTTGCCATCCTTGACTTCATAGATCGTTGGCTTCTCTTGAGCCGCGCACTTGATGAAAGTGAATTTGTCGTCGTGATAGATCGCACTGACTGAAAACGGCGCCCGCGCCGCTTTTCCGTTGTAGGTGTAATCGAATTGCAGCTTTCCGGCGTATTGCTCGCGATATTGGCTGATTTCCTTTTGCGCCCGCTCTTCGGCCGCCTCCATGGCCTGGGCCGACTCTGCCCGCGCCGTGTCCACGGCAGTTTTGTACGCTTGCACTTCGGAAGCACGGGCAAGCGGCGGGACGCCGAATGCTCCATTGATGGTCGATTCCTCTTTGCGTTCGACGAAGATCTTTAGGTCCGGCTCGACATTCGGTTCGTTGCTAATCTCCGTCAACAGGAATGAGTACACGTGCCCTGTCGAGGTGATGAGATTCAGATTGCTGCGAATCCCTTGCTGCGCTGGATGGAGATAGCAGAGATTGTGAGCGCCATTGATAATCCAGAATTCCTTATCACCCGTAGTGGCGTCCAGAATCTCCTCGTTCACCGGCAACACGATGAGTGTCGAGAAACGAATCTTCGCGTGAATCGGAATAACGTCCGTCTCAGCATATTTGACTGTTTTTGTGCCTGAATCCGCATGAATCGGCGGAGTCCACGCGAACATCGCGGCACACGTGAAGAGAAGAGAGGCAAGCAGTATGAATCGCGGCATTCTAGAGAGCATCGGTTCCTCCTGACGGAAACCTATTTTTCTTTTTCGAATCGTTCGACGGGATATATTGCCGGGGTTTTTCTTCGTCCGCTCGGGAGTGAAAGAAGAGACTCATCACCCCGAGACCGCTGGCGAGGCCGACCGCCACGGGCAAGACCTCGAACACTTGCTGTGGAAGCATTTCCTTGAAAGCATGAGGAAAGACTGCTTCTCCCGTCGCCAGCACCACCGTCGCCAGCATCAGTCCCGCTACGATTCCGGGAAGGCAGAGTTCGAAGGCAGTCGGTTCTTGGCTCATCGCTTCTCTCCCGCCAAAACCTCAAGGCCCCGCTCAAAACCGTGCTGCTCGAAAGCCTCGGCCCGCCTCCGGTTGTCAAACGGATCGTTCGTGTACAGCCAGTAGCTTTTCGGGTCTACTTCCAAGTTTGCGACCTTGGCTATCTCGTGGTTCTTGATCAGAAATTGCCGTTTGGGAATCAGCGAGGCAATGAGGTTGATCTCGGTCTCGTTCAAATGAAACTGGTTCCGGTATAGGTCGCGATCCATATCCGGGTTGGCGAGGAAGATTTTTGTGGCACAGGTTTCGATAATGACGTCGATAATGTCCGACTTTCGCAACTCATCAAGCGATTGGGTGGACAGAATCATCGCTGCATTCTGTTTACGCCACGTCTTCAGCGCTTCCACTATGTAGCCCTTAATGCGCGGGTTCCGAAAGAACGTCCACGCTTCATCAATGAAGAACGCCTTGAAGATGTGTGTGATTTCACGGTTGGTTATGACGTGATTGGCCCGATGGAGGATGTAGAACAGGAGCGGCTCAAGAATCTGCGGGTATTGTTCCATGCCCTGAAAATCGAAGCATTGAAAGCGCGAAAAACTTACCGTGTCTTCGGCGTTGTCGAAGAGAAATCCGAATTGCCCGCCTGCCGTCCATTTGTGGAGCTTCGATGACAAGCCGCGGGGCAGCGTATTCGCTAGCACTCCCAGCGTGCGCAGCTCCGGGTCAACGCTGTAGAGATTCTCAATTTGCTGATACAGCTCCTGTTCTTCCTCTAGCGAAAGCCTTTCGCCGCCGTGGTTATCGGCAAGGACTTGGACGAAGAGCGCCAGAAAATCCAGATTGGATTTTGTTTTGGGCAGGCAGAAGGGATTGATTTTGAACGCGGCGCTGTGTGGGCCGACTTTGACGTAGCTGCCTTCAAACAACCGGGTCAGATGCTCAAAGCTGCCGCCTAGATCGAAAATGAACGTGTACGGATCGTATTTCTGTAGGTTGGTGATCAGAAAATTGAGCGTAAACGACTTACCGGAGCCGGTGCGCCCAAGGATCACGGTATGGGCCGTGTCCTTGCAATGCAGATTCAAGTAGTACGGCGTGCGGTGATTGGTTTCGAGCACCGCCAAGTATTCCTGCTTCAAGTGGCTATTGACCTGGTGCCCGGAGTGCAAGGTAAAGAGCAGGGAGTAGTCGGCATAGTTCGTGTTGAGGATCAACATCGACCGGAGATTGAAGGCATAGTTGCCGGGAACGGTGGCCAGATACGCGTTGAACAGGTTGTATTTCTCTTCGTATAGCTGAGCATCGTGGACGTTGAAGGCTTTGTAAAAATCGGCGCATGCCGATTCCACTTTAGCCAGGTCCTCGTCGTAAACCACGATGGTCAGGGAATAGTTCCCAAAGTAGTTTCCCTTGATTTCAAGTTCCTTGAGCGCCTCGCCCAGATCATGAATCTGCGCTTCCTTGGACTCGTCCACGAGAACATCGTCGCTGCGCTGCGGCTGGTCCGACGTGGTGACGTAGCTTGCAAGCGAGCGTTTGGTGTTGTGAAAGTGCCGCCGGCGCGAATGAATCAAGCTTCGGCTCTTGGCCTGGTCCTGCTTTTGCCACTCACTGCAAAGGAAATAGTTGGCTTCGACTTCGAGGAGCCGCTTGAAAATAAGAGGAAAACTTTGTGCGGATGGGTCTTTGAGTGACAGCACTTTCACGTAGTAATCGTCAACGCGGAGGAATCCTCGGTGGCACTCGATATGGGATTCGCAGAGGTAGTAGTCGAGGAACGTATCCCGCCGGAGGCGCGCGTTCTCAATCTTCAACGGTGAGAAATTCAGGGCTTGCTTCAAAACGCGGAACGCTTCCTCTTTCGGCAGAATGCGCGTGCCCACAAAGTCGCCAACCTGTCCGACAAAGCTGCGTGCTTTGGCATGCAGCGCCGACAACGATTGCTGCAGCTCACTCTCAATCAACATCACTTGTTTGCGGGTGGAAACAAACGCCTGCAACTCACGCATCGCGTCTCCAGGCTGAGATGCGATTTTGGCGAAACTGTTTAGAATGGAAACGTCGTGGCGGAAGCCTTCGTAAAGCACGACATAGCAAATCTGAAACGAATAGAGGGATTCGGCTTTTGTCTTGAGATACTCAATACGGTTTCGGATCGCCGCGTTCACAATGGGGTTCTGGTAGGTCTTGAACGGGATGTTTTCCCGGTTGCGCTTGAACAAATACTGGTAGACGCGGCATTTCTCATCGAAGACCCGGAACGCTGCGGTCAGGCGCCGCGTCAGGTTATCGATGGTGTTGGTGTCCAAGCATTCGTAATCGACGCCCTCGATGGCGAGAACGATTCCGACATCCCCGCTCTTCGTGAGGAAGATTTCATCGTCTACAAAGCCGAACAGATTCACCTGGGAGCAAAGCGCAGCGGCTTCGCGGTATTCCTTCGTGATTCGGTTCAACTTAAACACGGCGGAGCCTCCGCACATGCACAGGCTCGAATTTCATTGGGTCGTATTGGGTGCGAATCTTCGTGGAGTTCAGCAAGAAGCGGAGGATTTGCGGGTCGGTCCGCGTCGCCCATCGCGCGAAGAGATACAGTGCGAAAAACATTCCCACCGCCCCGGCCAGGCTATTGAGCAGATTGAATACGCACGCGCCCATGACGAGCGCGAAGAAGAACAGCTTTCGCTCGGCTCCCAGGATCGTGAGCGGACGATTCAATGACCGAAAGACGGGGTTCGTCTGCATGGTGCTTGCCTCGAAGGGCTAAACCCCGAACAGCCAAGTGAGAAAGTTCACGGCCAACACGGCCATCCCTAAACCGAAGACAATGCCTGCGAAGGTTTTCTTTCCTCCGCCTTCGCCGAAGGCGAAAGTCAGGCCGCCAACAACGATGGCAACCAGAGCAAGGCCCTTGGCGATGGGACCGGTGAACGCGGTCTGCAAAACGTTCACGGCATTCTCCCAGGGAGAGCCTCCTCCGGCTTGGGCGTAAACAGGAGCCGCGAAGCCGGCCATCGCTGCTAGCGTGACGATGCGGTAGGAGTTCTTTTGCGTCCAATTTCCGAATGCTTTCAAGGTCGATTTCATGCTCGTTTCACCTCAGAAAAACATCCGCGGACGATAGCGACGCGCGTGCGGTTCGTCCAATACTTCCGTGTCCTCGGTCGATAACTTCCAGCTATGAAAGGCTTTACGGAGATCGGCGTTCGCTGCAAGGTCGCAATGGTTGGCTGGGGCTCGCGCGAGTCGAATACCACCGAAAAAAGGCCCACGGCGAACGCCGTAGGCCCTTTTTAAGAGTCGCGCTCAGAATGGCGCGACGGACGCTTCCTCGGAGGAGCCGGAAGCAACTGCTTCCGGCTCCTTGGCGGTGCGATTCAGCTTGCGAAGCGTATTGGCACGAATCTGCCACGAGGTGAGTTTCAGCGTCGTGGGCTTCTTGCCTTTGCTGACTTCGCGCTCGTATTTGCTGCTCACGAGCGACCCCGTGATGACCACTTGGTCGCCGCGGCGAAGTCTCACAGCGGCGTCGTTCAAGCGATTGAAGCAGACGACGCGGTGCCAGTCAGTTCGTGACTCCCATTCGCCTTGCGCGTTCTTCCAGGAACGCCGCGTGGCGACGGACAGCACCGAGAACGTGGCGCCAGTGGCTCGCGTCTCACGCTGTTCTGGGTCTCGCCCCAAGTTGCCGATGATTTGGATAGAATTGTGCATTTTACTTCTCCTTTTTTTGCCCCGTTTTCTTGAGGCACCCAAAAGCGAGGGCTTCTGCTCCCAAAGCGAGCGGCTGCATTCTTGGAGGGTACCCAGGGTCTTAAGGGAGGAACCAAGGAAGCAGAAGCCGCGAAGCTGCAGCGGCGCAGGAATTAGCCTGAAGCAGTGCCCAAGAAAATGAGCGGTAAAAAAGGAAACTGCACAAACTCAATCCGCCAAATCTCGAACGGGGGACACGCAGCGAGACGTGCCTTCGAGCGACACCCAACTCAAGCCGGGGCTGCCGCGCTCTTGGCTTTGATAGCCTGCAATGGGAAGAACTCGAAATAATCCTTCTCGTCAAACCAAGCGCACTTGAAGACTTTCACAGGCAGCCGGGCCCGCGAGGCGAACGCCAAGGCATAGATCACCAACTGGTTTTACGGGGTCGATTTCGCGAGCCTTCGGCTTGTAGTCGAGCAGATGAATAAAGCCGTTTCTCGCTTGCAAGACATCGATGTGCCCGGTGATCGGCTTCTTTGACTCCGGCAGAGTTATGTAGAGCGCGTTCCGCTCAGTGTGCGGAACGCGCGGCAAGCGCGCCGTAACTTGTGGCCGTCGATATGGATGTCGTTTGCGTCCATCCTTATTCTTGCTGCCACGCTGGCCATCCTCAGTTATCGCATGGGAGCCCAGAGCTGCCATCAGGAGGTGCTAGCACCGACTGCAGCCAACCGCTGACCGCAGCGATTGCCACGGGAGAATCGTGAACAGAGGAGTGTCGCGATCGGTCGAGAGGAGTCCACGGAACGGTCACGAAGTCCGTTCGACCGACCGGAGCTGGCGTGACGGCTATTGTTGCGTCCAAACCAAGAAGCGCCTGAACGAAACCGTAGGCGCCGGTCACGAGAAGAACATACACCACGTAAGCTCCCAAAGAGCCTATCGCTAAACGCATTCCGATCGTATCGACCGTGGTCTCGGCAATGAAGTGCGTATTTGCGAGGAAAAGAAAAACCACAAGCAGCGCCATGAAGATGGCCCGCCCAAGCCATCGCAGTAAGTAGACTGCACCGAAAACGGAATTCGGCTCATCCCCGACGACAAAGGCAGCGAGTTCTCTTGTAATCCTCCGATCACCGCTTGACCGGCGTATCAGACGATCTCTGATGGCCGTTAGGCGTGGGGGGACGATTCCTTGCAGGAGCGCGAGACCTAGCGCAAGGATGCCAAGTCCCAGAAAGAATGCGACGGCATCGGGGTCCGGCCGCGATCCGAACAACAGGTCCTGCACTGTCCGCGCTAGCGGAATCAAAACAGCCGCTCCGCCAATCAGTAGTACGCTTCTTAGAATCACGTTGAATTTGCTGGACGCATTCAGCGCCTGAATGAACGGCGTGTTGAGGTAGGCCGCGGCCGCAAGCGGCCGGTCGAGTTTAGTCGAAGCCCAGGCCACAACATTGCCTCCGTGGCTATGGGCGATCGCCATAATCCTGGAGCGGGGAAACTCCTTCCCCAACTGTCGGAGTTTTTCGGAAAGGACATCGGCCGCAACCAGCCTGTGCCGTATGCCATTTGTCGCCGACCAGATAAATCGATACCGCCCCGACTCCGGCCACTTGCTCGCCAGCTCCTTCATGAGATTGGATTTCGGCCTCGTCCAAGCTGCGCCTCTGCTCCAGGTTCCATGCACAACGACAAATATAGGGGCGTCCTCCTTAGGCTCCGCATCCTGCTTGAGGCTGCAAGCCTCACGGCTCGCCGATAGACCGCGCAGGACCGGAACGGCATTCATGAAATCATAAAATCGCGCTGGCAAGGACACTTGCACGCCCCCCCCGTCTAATCCGTCTTCACTTGGAGGGCCCACAACGCCAAACGCGACTCGACATACGCTCGAAAGGCCGCATATCGCGCAATCAATTTGGGATTTCCTCCTGCAACGATGCGCTTTTGTTCGGCCAAAACGAATTCGTAAGCGGGTTTGACCATAAGCTCTCCCTGACGGCTCCCGGGACCGGTATGTTCACTCATTGTCTGGCCCATGTAATCCAGAATGCGCTTCCCGTCCGTGTCTGTGGCAATCAGTCCCATCAGTCGCTCCGTGATTGCCGTAATTGAGCGAGCTACCGGCGTCGTCTGCGTGCGAAAGTTCGCAATCGCGGCATTGAAATACCGCCACAACTCGTCGCCGATAACGATTCGCGGATAGCCGGCCTCCTCGGATTCCAGAAGGTACGCGCTCCCCAGCGCAGCGCCGTAAATCTCCTGCGGCCCGATTTCCGCCGCAAGGCCCACGTCAATTCCGCCGCGAAGCGGATGCTTGTTCGCCAATGACATCAACATCACAACCGCGGCGGCGGAGAGAGCAGAAAACACTGTGACAATTCCCACCAGATCGCCCCCTTCGTTTCGCAGCGGGACGGAGGTGACGAACGAGTCGGAGAATCCGACGAATTTCGGACGCAGCGGTTCCTTGGTATGCCGCGTAACGTTTGTCACAGCAGCTTCGAAACTCTTGAATTGCTCATCGAAAGCGTCCCTAAGGTCCAGCACGAAACCCGCCGTTTGCCGTAGTACTTCACCAACAGCAGCTGCCTCTTGGGGAGTTTTCGGCAGACGCAGATCACGGAATCTGTCGCGCTGTCCCAGCACGTCCAGGAACGCGACCAGGTGATACCCAAGGTTAAAATTTCTCATTTTCATGTGAGGCGTTCTTTGAAAGAGCCGACGAACGAAGTTAATTATGCGCCGGAACCAGTTCTTGATGCGGGCAGCCGTATTACGGATCATCTGTATCATTCCTGACTTGGTCGCATCTAGATTACTCGCCCGCAAGCGAAAGTAGTTACCAATCCGGTTCAGTAGCGCGCACGTCCGTCGGTCCTTTCCTTCGTCTACTTGTATTATTCACATGTGACTTATGACCCTGCAAATGACCCACAGAGAACAATTGAATCACGCGCTAACCCACGAAAGCGGCCATGCCGTCATGGCCGTTCTTCAAACCATCCCGTGCAGGGGCATCTTCTTCGAACGCGGGATTTCAGGCGGAAGATTTTGCACAATCTACGCTTTGCCGCCCGGGGATCCTTCGCATAGCGACTATCGCGTCGCCGCAGCTGGATTTGCGGCGGAAACTCTCCTACTCCCAAACCCCGACGTGGAAGGATCAAAACACGACAGGGTGATGTTTGACAGAGCCGGTGCACCGACCTTCGATGCAACTCTTTCCGAGGCCAAACAGTTGCTAGAAGCCAATCGGAATCAATTATTGAATCCCGCATAATATAGCGAACCATTTTCGGGTATCCTGCGTCTAATTGGATATGGGAAACCCTGCTGGAGTACCTCGCGATTTTGAAGCCTTAGAGAAACGACGCTTTCAAGCGATTCAGATGTTCCAGCGTG
>WNFR01003692.1_pt1 | contig 15812 bp, 22 predicted proteins | sample 5400221 | NCBI WGS metagenome assembly WNFR01 (sample SAMN13153357, study PRJNA577476) | soil metagenome | isolation source: 40 cm soil under Madrone tree | place: USA:California | collected 2016-06-14 | reverse complement strand
GTAATGGTCTCCCGTTCCGGTCTGGCCTCATAACCGTGCGCTCTGAGCTCCGCACAGTCTGTCGCACGTACACGCTCAGCACCTCCACCTGCTCCTGGATTATTGACATCGTCCGGGCGTTTCCTCTTCCCGTTGTTGCCGCTCCGAGATTTCTTGGAAGAAAACGAATACAAAGGGTATTTGTCGTTATGCTTCTTGATCGTATTTTGTAATTTTGCAATCGCATCCTTGTCTTCGGGAAACGTTATCCCTTCAATTTCTAGCACATGTCGTAGGTTGTACAGTTCCCGCGCAAATCTAGCGCGGCCAGCCGAGGTGCTCAACGAATACTTGGTTTCTTTGTAACGAACCTATGGCAACTCAGCCCGCAGGTTTAGATATATACCAAGTCCAACATACTGATTTATCATCCCGGTCTTGAACTTGGAACAATGAATAGCGACTGACTTGGCCATCGTCCCAAATGTACATGGCAAAAAGCACGAATTCCCCATTGAATCTGTTCAAGAATGTATTTGCGAAGCGAACAACTGCGGCACCCATCACAAGCATTCGGACTAAGTCTTCGTGCCAGTCACTCTTTGGTTTTGAGTTAACCTCGATGAGGAGTCGAGGAAGGTTTGACTGGAGGAATATGAAGTCACTAGAAGGTCGGAATGTGCGGAGTTGATTGTCGTCATTAACATTTGAACATTTCATGATAAGTTTGAAGGGCCAAGAAATGTTTCCTCTGTACACGATAAATTGTAATGAACACAGGCAAGGAAGTGAGCACGTACATTTGAGTGGTGATCACACTGCTGTTAACGATGTATCCGAAGAAGATCACACTCATAATGGGCTCCTTCAATTTGTTCCCCCGTTCCCCGTTCCAACTTTGCTGCCAATCACAACCGGCAATATACGCGAGATGGAGCACCTCGGACTTCCCGGCCTTGCGACTCGGCAATTCATCATGAGGTTCAATTTCGAAGGCAATTTCCTGTAATCCACCCTCGGTGGTAGCTTCCTTGAGACACCCAAAATATGCTTCCCGACATGAAACGTCGGATATCAATTTGAAGGTGTCATTCGCCTGCATTGACCGGTCAGCATCGAAAGAGTAGTCAAGGAAATAACACACATCAGGTGCCAGACCTGGTTTGCGTTCCAATTCCCGTTCTGACTTTCGGACGTAGTTCGGCGTCGTACCATCCCACACATCGATATCATTCCGTTCGATATCGGAATGCTCGAAGGATCCCCACCGATTCACATGGACAAAGATGTTGACGTAATGTTTGACAAGATCCGAGTCCAGAGTCTGGTCACCTTCAGGCTCCGTGTTCGTCAGATGCCCTGAACCGAGGGAAAGAGGTACTCACTGCCCGAGGCAGCAATGCCTGGTAGGCTGACGTAAATATTCAGCTGTCCGGCGGGAGGGTGTACGGGCCACACGTCACATATTTTGAGCCAAGCTTGGACTTGGTCGGCATTGGGCCGATATCGGCCAGCTTTAATTTCGTCTTCTATCATCGGATTGAGGTCTTGATCGACCTGCGGCCATTCAGTACATTAGTGTTCGCATAGGGATCATGATATGGCGCACCTTCATGATAGTGAGACTCGAACCGTCCAATCCATGCTTGGTCAAGAAGTGGGTTTTTTTATTATAAATTTCTTCTTTCAGCTCATCAATCGTGTGGTCAGGTAAAATAAAGACGCCGAAAATGGGTTGTCCTTCAATGCCGCACCAGAGTTTGATCGGTAGATCAGCCATCAGGTCGCAAAAGTTGAACTGGCGGGTTAGGTCGTGGAAGAAGAAAGAAGAAGAGGAGGTTGCTGTGCTGTGGCTCCCTTAGATCGTGTAAGCACATACTAACTGGACCAGTGCTTGTAATGTAAAATCGCAGAAACACACGTGACGTGATTGGTAGGAATGCGGCATGCCATGCTGAACTTTATTCAATACCCGACAATGCCTGCCTGTCAAAGTGCAGTTACTGTAAAGACAAACCACTGGCAAGTGTTCTAGTGAGATGTTTATATAACCCAACTGTGTATGGTTAGTCATAACCTGGAGGGTCATCGTCGTTGTACACTCATATTTAACGTAACGGAAATGCTCTCATGCAGAAGGAAAGATATTATCATATTACAGTAAGCAGAACCGACAATCGTTTCGAGGCCATAGTCTCGAGCAGGGGAAGACTTGTAAACCAGCGGTGCTGCTGGGGCTTCAGGTAAGGGGGTGGTATCGATCAGTACGCGATAGCAGTCCCTTTAACAGGTCCAGTACGAGGTACAGTAGCGCCCTCGACCATAACACGATCAATAGTGTGGTCAGCGCTAGTGCTCGTTGTCGCATTCCCAAAATTGTTTAAGGAAGACCTCTCCCCAACCTCAAATTTCTTTTGTCCATTCCCAGCCAGGACATAGGTTGTTACGTTCAACTTGGTACTTACCCGAGTATAACCAGCCAGACCAATCCCTTCATATTTTCATTGCTTTTCTGGCCATCTCTAAGGCACCCTCCTTTGTCTTATTTCCACCAATAAAGCCGGACGCGTGCACAAAGATACAGCCCACAATGCCAGAGAGACGGGAGAGTTCTTCATCTCTGACCCCGCGCCAGGATTCTGGCAGTGCCTTGCGACTCTCGAAGCTTTCTGGGGAGACGGGAACCGCTTGCACGCGCCAATTTCCGCCCGTCTCGTCAGGATAGACGACATAAAAAGGTTGGACGGGAACTGGCACGACTAGCTCTTGCTCGAGTTCAAACAAATGCTCCTACTGAATGGTAAGCTTTCTAAGAAGCGAGAAGAGGTTGAACATGCCTTCCATGGGGCAAACCGATCAAACACTATGATCCTGCCGCTGGGGTCTACATTTTCACGTCCAGAGAGCGCGGCGGAAACAAGGTCGCGGGCTGGAAGCCACGATCTGCCGTAATAATTCAAGCGGTTGAGGAATTCCTCCCCAGCTAGCTCCGACGCTTTCAAAAATTGTGCCTAGTCAAAAAATCTACGTTGGTTCCCAAGGACATAAAGAAAGAGCGCGCACGTCAACTACTTGAGGGTCAAGAGGCTCGTTCCATGCCGGGTTAAGCCAACCCACACGGCTAGAAAGATCCGTGCGATTGCGGTACTTTGCTTGAATGTCATTAGGGTACTGCGAAATACCATTGTCGATTCCATCTAAGGCCTCGATGAATTCCTGGGATGCGGTGAGTGTGTGGTCAGAGCGCAGGGGTGTGTGAAGAGCACCTGGTACAGTTTCAACCAGACGCTATCGACCTTTGGGTCATCAGGGGAGAGCGTCAAATGGCCGGAAATTATCTCCCGACCAAAGTGCCTGAAGAGCCATCAGCGGGGAAGAGACGTGAGTGAATGGCATGACTTGTAGATGAGGCCCGCAGAAGATAACTTTGTCTTGAATCCATGACCGAACACTTCAACAAAGCCTCGCTGGTGATGGTCAAATCGTTGCCGACTTTCGTCGTAGACGGCTCCAACATCGACGACTATATTGCAAGTGTCAAGGACACTTGGATCGCGTGTGCGTTTGACGTCTATTGTTCAGCTTTAGTGCTACACCATGTGGGACTTGAGCACCAAAAGAGTAACCTGCATCGCGGTACGCTCCTGTAAGCCGTAGCATATAGACCGCGAGAGCTTCATCGCAGTGAAAAGTGCCGTTGTGTGTCCCGATTACCTTGAGAGGGGCTCCAACACTGAATGATAACAAAATATCCTAGCCGATGGCACGCACTTTTGATGGCCCACCAGTTTTCTGCCTTTTGGGCGTATGTGAAATATCGGTCGTCGCCATCCGTACGAAAGGAGATCTTGAAAGACCCAAGGAGATTCGCACAGTCTTCTGCATGATGCATGACTCTAGCCTTTTTTTATGTCATCAAGTACATGCCGATACCGAGGTAAAGTACGATCAGTGTCTGCGAGCCAGTCAAGTGTCTATCGGGTATTATACTTGGAGACAATAATCTACTGTTGTCCATGTCTCCGTCCGTGAGCAGACTATAGTAAAGAAAGGAGAGAGCCGATGACTACTCCAATGAGGCTGACAGCTATCGCATTCCGCTGCAAACGAGTCACCCCAGACACATAACTATCATCTGGCCCATATATACCCCCTGATCCAGACTGACCTGGACTCGGCGCGCCTCCTGAGCCATCCCCCCCGCCGTTGACATCTGTAGGCGCAGTTGGTAGAGGTCCGGTCGCGGTAGAACGCGATGAGGTCGAATTGGATGGTGTTGTAGAGTTGGATGGGGTTGTCGAATTGCCAGTCGTGTTGCCACTCGGGGTGGGAGCACTCTGGGAGAGGGTCAAGGTGACGACGACTGGAGTGGTGATGGTGACAGGTTGGCGATTTGAGTCGAAAGAGATTGTAGTAGAAACTGAAGTGAAAGTGGAGACGGGGACGGAGGGGGATGATGAAGCATTATTGTTGCTCTGCTGCAGTATGAGAGGCGGTGGAAGGAGGGTGTAATTGAGCTCACCTGAGCGAGAGCGGTCATAAGGGTGAATGTGAATGAGACGAGTAAAACAGACAGGAATGAGGGCATAGCGGTCGATGTTGCGGAGGTAAGTGAGTTTACCGTGCCGAGTCGGGATGAGTGACCACAGGGCCCGAAACAAGCCCGAAACAGTCCGCACCCGCTAATCAATGGACGTCGTTCCCATACCCATACCCTGTTACACTATTAACTCAATTCTTCAGTATATATGTCCCCCATCCCAGCTAACTTTCCCTATCCCTTCCGATCTACTTTCCCTTTCCCTCCTCCAGAGGCACCATCTCCTCAACATAACCCCGACAGATCCCTCTTCCTATCTCACTTGGCCTTCGTCGGAGCGTGACCGCGCCATCCAGCACCTAGAATCTCTCCCAATGCCTCCTGACGAACTCGCCTCCGACTTTCTTGTGGGTTATGCAGCCGATCCAGAGCATGCTTACGCCCACGTTCACCTCAAGTCCACCGGAGACGATGGCCTACGTCTCATCTTCGAGTGGGATGGCCAAGAAAACTGGAGATACCATGACTCGAACGTGATGCCTTTCCCTCCCGGGACTCATCAGTCCTTGGGCGACGCTGTTGCCGATGTTGCCACAGTCACCATACCCGTTCCTGGACCAAACTCTGGAAATCGAGGAAGTGGCGACGGTGATGACACTGACGATGACGACGATTATTGGAATTCCTACGGTGCAGAGAACGTGTCCGGTCTGCAGCCCTCCCCATCCATGGGTGAGGTTGATGTGGACGCAAGCGAGGACGCGTACTGGGCTCAGTACGCTTCTGTACAAGGTGTGTTTCTGTAACATCTTTGAAGCCGATCCATGCGATCTGACAGTCCGCCTTCTGCAGGTTCGGCGGACTCGACGGTCCCCTCTCCTGTACAAAAAACAACGCGTAGACTTCAAGCAACACACGACGTTTCCCATGCAGAAACCCTTCCCATCCTTACTTCGGATATTCGTTCCCGTCTTCGCGATCCGAAGGCACCTCCTTCTCCGAATACTCTAACTCATCGCCTGATCACTCTATCTCCACGACCTCTTATCACAAGCCCACTCTCGGTTACTTTATCCGAACCAGGTCCTGAGGATGATATTCCCGAGGCAACAGATGACGATACTGAATCACCATCATCACTCGTTGGTAAAGAAACCCCCTGGGAGTCTGGTATCATGGTGGAAAGCCGTGAGGAACCTGTTACGTCCTCTCCAGCGCTCGACAAAGTCCCAAATTTGCCCCCACGTCAAGTGGACCAGGGCGATGATGCTCTAGCCGTCCATGATGCCGTACGAGGTTTATTCTGGTTATGGAAGACAACAAAACGGGGATCTACTACCGAGAGGGCTGGGGAATCATCATCTGACGAACGCGACAGAGCAGATTTTTTGCAACTAGTTGGTAAGGCGATTGCTGTGCCTAAATAATGATAAATGTGGTTGTAAACTTGTATCTGTATAAATAGCTAATATTGCCAACATAGACATGCAACTAGTTTATAATGGTCATATAAGTTGGGGATAGAGTGCTCAAGCCTAACCCATGATTCACGTGCCTACCCACCGCAGGTGACCCACAATATTCAGCGTTCACGGGAAACATCAAGACGACTCCGAAGTGAATCTGTTTCGAAACCAATCATTCGATCGGGTTCCTGATCACGTACCTCGTTGTAACACACGCTTCATGGCTCGACAAATTACTGTACCTCAAAGTACGACACGCCCTGTATTTAGATACTTCACGTGTCGTAAACATATGTCCCAAAAAAAAAAAATTCCCCCAAGGAAGACCCCATGTGGTAGTTACTTGATCCGTTTAAGCTGTAGACACAAAATGAGTGTTCAAACTGATATCAGTCTATGGAGTGAAAGTACCCTCTCTGTGTTCCTGAAGACTCTATTATCGAGGTTGACAGTCTTCTCCTCGATGCGCTCAATGCGGTTGTTCTGTATGTCAAGCTCCTGGCCCATCGCCATTCCCAGCCCCTTGAGTCTGCTAGCCACGTCAGAGATTTCGTCAAGATTGTGATCAAGTTCATCTTCTTGTTCGTCATCGGACGCAGCGGCTTCGAACTGGTATCGCTTTCTCTGCTCTTTCTGAAGCGCCTGCTGCGCGGCGGTCCTAGTACGCATCCCATTCGGTTCCATCCCGTTTCCGTCCTCCCGAGAGCCATGAGCCGAGGCTTGACCCAGGCGATTTTGAGTGTCACGTATGTCCATCATGGCTTTCTCGCGTTCCTCACGTTCCTCCTCGTAACGTTGTAGTACTTTTGCTTCCTGCGCAGCACGTTTCGAGTCCTTATTAAAGGTGATGGCAGGGCGAAATATCGACCGATTCAGCTTCTTAAGTTCGTCGGTCTTGTCCTCCGCACGTTGCGAGTGGCCTTTGGACACATCTAGGTGGCGTTCTGTATTAGCAAGTTTTTCTGTAAAGAAAACACATGGTCAGGTCAAAGTCTGATGGGTTGGCACAGCTAAAGCTTGGGACGAACCTGATTGACCCCCCAGCCTATTGATGGTGTTTCGAGCAGTCTCTTCTGCCTCACGAGCCATACGGAGGGCGTTGCGGGTGGAATTAACACTTTCTTGCTTGACGAATCTTGTCTGTTGCTTGATCGCTTCCACGTCTTCTTCATTCTCTTCCCCTGGCGCGGGCTCACGCAATGTTGGTCCATCATGAGCAAAACGATCGGTCGCCTTCTCCGGATTGTAACCAGAGAATAGCTCCCTCCTGTCAGTATCGAGATCGCCTTGTCCACGCGAATAGGCATCGACAGGGTTGTTTCGATGGTAGCGATCACGGACAGCAGCGTAGCTGTCAGTAGAAGGAGTGCCAGTGGTAGCAGACCTGCTGCTGTACGAATCACCTGTCAAGCTAGAGTTGGAAGAGTCTGGTTCGAGGGGGGGTATCAGACTTCTTTCCTTGCGTTTGTTGAACCAGGACATTGTCGTTGTGGATGAAAAGCGTGTCGTTACCGGCTGAACAGCCTCACTCGCGGGTGTGTGCGAAATGATTACATCAGCAATATTTGTACTATACTGACGGTTCCACCGGGAAGACGGAACCGACGGTCCGAAATGTGAGGTACCACAACGACGACCTCCTCTTCCACGACATAACTCGCCAGTTCTCAACTTTTGTGACCCAATGGCTGACCTATGGATCGAACTCTGGTGCTACATTTCAGGACAATGTGATGTTTTCGACGTCTACTCTATATGGCGGCACCGTTGCGAATCTAAGAAGACAAATTTATAACGAAAACCAGCCCTACTTCAACCGGCGTGGATTGGCCGCTGTAGATCTCACTCTCACGAAGGTGCGCTATATCGTGATCCCTATGCGAACATTGATATACTGAATGGCCGCAGGTTGATCGAGATCTCGATGCCATACAAGACGACATTGATAATGGCCGATATTGGCCAAATGTCAACGAGCCAAGCTTGCGCACATCGTCCAAAATATCTGACGTGTGGCCCCAACAGCCTCCTGACGAACAGCTGCATCTTTTTGTTGACGTATTAGATGGTGTTGATGTTGTTGCCTCGAGCAGTGAGTATTTTATCTCGCTATCCTTTCCTACCAACGTGTCGATTCTCAACATTCTTTCATGGTGGCCATGTCATTTTACAGTTGAAGACATGCATCCAACTCAGGCAGATGGAATTGAGTTCACAATGACGCTCCCGAGTATTGATAATTGGCCTCGCCTCTCTGCAGGTGACCTGGCCCACAACAACGTCACACTTGGATCGACATCTCATCTTCGAGAGTTCCAGGAACGTTTGCGGCGTAAGCGTTATATTTATGTTGTTGAAGATGTACGTGCAGTAATTGCTTCTTGCAGACCAGCTCATTTGCGTTGTTCCAGGCATATACGACGTTTCGGGGGACCTGGATCCTCCCAGCGTCTTCGAACCCTTATTTCGAGAGCGTCGTCCCAGTGGAAACTAGCAATCTGGACCACGTGACGAAAACTGAACTTTCCCATTATCTCTGTATCTTCGGCAGTTCGGGTTTGAGAAAACGAGATTTTTATCGCCGGCATAAAGAACCGCACATATACGCCCTCCTCGTGGAATTCTTGTTCCACCTTCAATCGGTTCCAGGATGTGAGTGGGGTTTGTGAGTACATTGATGTTTTACATCACGTTTACTTTACCTAACCCAATGTGACAGCCGTACCCAGCTTCCTTTTCATCTTGTGATTCAAGCAGCTTGAATCACAGGCGAGCTAAAAATGAGATACACCCCCCAGAATGACTTCCACATGCGAATCGACAACTTTCCGCACATCCTGTTCGAAGTCAAGTCCAATTCAGATCAACAAGATCGGTTCCGTCTGCTTTTGCAAGCCTCATGCATCTGCAGAATAGGAAACTGGCTGCAAGCATCGAGATCCAGAAAACCGATTACCATCATGGCCGTCTACGTTGACCAGGATTTTGAGGCCCATCAATACCTTGTATACCAGCCTGACGTACGGTTCACCAAGGTAGCACTCAGTCGGTTTACAGGATCTCTTTGCTGATGCAATCTTTTTGAAGGTTGAGTACGTCAGCGAGAGTTTCGATTTGAATAATCCCCAAAGAGCATTCGAGTTCATTTTTCGACTTTACAACTTTGTTCCTGTGGCACAAACTGACAACTACGGTTTCGATGAACCTCGACAGCGGTTGGAACTAGCGAAGCAATTGGTGGCCCGAAAAAATTATATCCGACCATTACATCAAAAAAGCGAAAACTCGGAGACAGAGAGGCCGATGATGACTCTGATCACAATGACTCTAGTCCACCCTCTAGTGGGACGCAAGACAGTTTCAGTGATCCACTTGTACAGAGAGAGCTTACCAGGGCGGGATATACACTTACCAAGTTACCAAAAGGTTTCGCGTACATGATTCCTGTATCGTCATTCATGCCGCTGCCCCCAGATAGTTGGTCTGACAAGCGGCCCATCAAAGGTCAAACCCACGATGCACCACGCGACCTCACGAAGTGGCGTTGATGTTCTCCTCAAGACAACAACTGTTGACTCGAATGAGCGTCGGTTGTTGCAGTACCTTACCGGTATCAAAGCGGCATCAAACCATACCATCCCATTGTACGACGTCATCGACCTCACCATTGGCAAAACAATCATCGCGCTGGAACAGCAATATTGCCTTGATGATGTTATCTCTGACTATCGCGACGACGCCGTCTCCTTTTGTCTTCAATTCATTGAAAGCGTGGCTTTTTTGCACGAGCACAAGGTTGCGCACTGTGACCTTAAACCTGACAACATAGTTGTTGATACTGGACGCGAGTCGAGAACATCGCCGCGACTGTTCATTATTGACTTGGACATAGCCCAGGATGTCGAAAGCGAGGAAACAATGACGGAATGTTGGTGTGGGACGCCACCATATATCGCTACCGAGGTTGGATCTAGAGATGGGCCGATACAGAGGTACAGTCCAATTCTAGCGGATCGGTGGGCTTGCGGGAAGATGACCAAATACTTCGCGAACTATTTTCCCACTAACGAAGGCGCACAAAAAGCAAGGCTACTGGCATTCGCCAGACGACTTGTCGACGTCAACCCGAGGGCAAGGCCAGAATTGACCCAGCTGCAAGCTATCCATGGACCAACAAAGCGAAAAACGGCACCGAGTCCAGTCGAACCCATACCGAAACATCCTGCAATGAACGAGTGAGTTTATTATTCAATTTTGTTTTAGTTGTTGCATCGGGTCGACATCTGCATGAGGGGCTTAAGGTAACAAAATGGATTGTCATCTTTCGTCTTGTCGTTAGGCTCAGGTGCAGCGGGCAATTGTGGCACTTGACAAAGCAGTGGAAACGCGTTCTTTACTAAACCTGAGGTAGGCGAAGCTCAAACACGGTAAGATCACACGAATCCGAAATTTTGGAATAATACTTTCCACACTTGAAATTTGAGGCCTTTGAGGAATTGAGCTTCTAGAGGACCTATGCATATCTTATCTCTGGAGCCTCTAGAACTCCTTTTTCACAAATAGGTTCAATAAAAGTAGTTATCAAATTTCGAGCACACTGTGGTCATGTGATCTTACCTGTTTGAGCTTCGCCTACCTTAATGGCTGACTTGAACGCACTCACTGCCGAGTCGAGCTCGCTCTTTCATGGTGCCTCAGTATTTACGTGTTCTGCCCCTCGATGATATGTAGTTCTTGTGAAAGATGATACGCATACGATACATAGTCAAAACGATATGCAATCACTATGTAGGAGGCAGCCTTGACGAGTGGGAGATGATGTCGTACGAATACATACCTACGGCTGCGCTCTGGCGGGAACCTTGAATGCATAAACAGCGCCATTTAGCTCGTAAGGCTCTTAAGATTGTTCATCCCTGCACATCGGGATGATTAGCTGGGCTGAAGACGCCCCATGATGATGCACCTAGCATACCTTCGTTTACTATTTTGTGCTCGAATGAAGAGCCAGTCGACGATAGCATGGACAGCCGTTTCGCGAAAAGAAACTGGGAATCATCGTCTGCGCCTGCTCCACGCAAGCACACACAGGGTTGTCTCTTTCATGGGAACATATCCAAGTCACCCTTCCAACGCGGATAGGCCCATGACGTCCAGGCTGACGATGCGCTCCCTCCGCTGCTGGTTATCCAAATCGCTAACCTACCCTGCCATTGCCGGACGCTCTCGATCTCGTTCTGGTACCATGTCTCGTAATCGTGCCAGATCTCTGCTACGGAGAGCGAGGCGGGGCAGTCCTGCTAATTGGCGAGCAGGAGCAGGGAAAAGGATCTGCGGCGCCAACTCGGAGACTCAGGGGACCGTGTCTGCTCGTCCATTGAGTCCCGGGCCCTCGCTCGCAAACCCATTCAAACTCGACACCACGACCACTCCGGCTGCGGGACATACTTAGGGTGGAACACACCTTCGCGGGTGAATTGTTCATCCCGTTTCCACGCCTCGCCACCTGAACATCACCACGGCTGCCCGTTCTTCGCTCTGCCACCTCTACGACTGCCCTCGTTACAACAGGGAACGTGTCGATGCTGGGATCGTCTCGGGCAGCGGGCGTCGACGCCCCCTTGCCAGTGGTTGCCTCTTTACGAATGCTGGCGCGGTCCTCTTAGACTTTCTGAAGGCCACGCGCGTCGGTTTCAAAGCTGAAATTGGACTCGGCCCTGAGGCCCTTCCATTTGACCCCGGGTGATCTGTTGGGGATGGGCCTGGGTGCCTTCACGGTGCGAACGACCGGTCGAGCATGCTTTGTGTGCCCTGCTGAGTGGGAACCTAGCCCCTATGGAACGGCTGAGTCGGTGAGTGTTATTCCGCTGCTCGTGCCTACGATATAACCCATCAGGTCTCGAAGTAGTAAACGCAGTACCGATGGTCGTACTGAAGAACTATACTGAGCGCACTTCCATTTGTTTAGTTCATTATGGATCTTGTCGTATAGGTTCCCATTCACGTATGCTTGCGCTGTTGTTTCCAATCCACGCGCCGAGGGATCTTACCGTGTCGCCGTCTTCTGTGATGCGTGTCCCTGGTCGGAAAGGTTCATCTAGGTGGTTTAGCTTGCGTGTGCGGGCTACCTTATTCCTGCATGGTGGCGTTCGTACTGGTATGATCTCTGTCTTCTCCTGGTTGAAGCGCGCGCCTGATGTTCTGCACCATTTCTCTAGGGTGTTGTTGATGTGTCTCCAGCAGTCATTTTCCGATGCATAGATGACCGTGCGTCTGCAAAGAGATTTATTACGACTTTGTCCTGGAGGCTGGGAATGCCTGGAGTGACTGTTCTGTGTGGTCGCGTATCGCTTTTGTTTGCGTCCCACTACTAACGCAACGTGTTGTAGTCTGACGACGAAGTATCTAATACTGTGCGTACGGACTAAGTTTTACTGAATGCTATCTCTTCCGTACCAACTACGTTTTACCAAATACTATCTCGGTATCTTGTACCAATACGTCATCGTACATGTATCCTTTCCTCTTAACTCGAAATCGTCGATGTTCTTAAAGGTGGATGAAACCTCGCGACGAATAAAAGTAATGTAGACAAGGTGATTGCCGACGATGTCGGCCCTGCCTCTAGTGGCATGTTGTTCTCATCTCTTCTTCGATTGTTTTTTACCGACAACAGTTACCCCCTTCCCGCTCTTCACCACGGTTGCCTTTATACCACCAGCTCCCTTGGTCCTCGCAAATTTTCCAACGCTGCTTTCAAGAGTTTCTCTCGCCCTCTTTTTCGCCTTCTTCAATTTGTTCCGTGATGCCCGCTTTTCATTTGGAGTAAGCTCCCCCGGTGCGCGAGGATCCACTGCAGAGCGTTCATAAATTTCCTCTGGGGCCAGCATGCTAGCGAACGTATTGCTAGTAGGCAGTGCAGACTCTAAGCTCGTCGAGGCTACATTTGCCACCGTCGAGATGGTCGCCTTAGGCTAGATATGAAGTGAAGTTAATGCCCGTAGTGCTCTTTTGTCACCACTTACAGCTTTCGGAGTAAAATGAACGTTTGATAGGGCATCCAGCTTTGAAGAGATCACCTCCCATATCCTCGTGATTTCCTCGTGCTCTGATTTCAGTTTTCCATCGCGGTCCCCTGCAACGTCTCCTGTTTGGGTGGCGGCGTACTCCTCTTCGTAAATTTGAGCTAAAGATTGTTTTGATTTCGTATCTTGAAGCTCGAAGAAACGAGATGGTAGGAAAGGCTTGTCATCCACCGGTCGTTTGCGCATCACATCATCGAAACGGCCTTCGAGAATCCTCGCTTTTATTCTATCTTCCAAGCCCGACACAGTTTCTTCTGTGATGACCGGAACTGCCTTCGTAACTCGTTCAAATTCAAGGTCTTCTTCGAGAAGCGAATTGTGAGGACGAATGCGAGAAGTCGCCTCGCCCGCCAAAGTCCAGTGCTTCTCTGCAATATTCTCGGCTTCCAGGGCCGCAATCTGTTGCTGAAGAGAAGCAAGGCGCTTCTCGTGAGTGGACATACCTGGTGACCGAAAAGATTAGTATATCAAGTAGTGTGACGTCCAAAATTGAACGTACCATCGTCAGGCTCGTCCTCGTCCGCTAGCAGGTCATCTTGCGAACGCTTGATGGTTTGATGACCATCAAATGGAAAATTGCCTTCTCTACTGTCGTCATCCGTTTGACTTTCTTTTCCACCCCCGCCATCGAATACGTGATCCTGGGTGCTCTCCAGGTCGCTCTCACTTTCATCCTCGCTTTCAGTTTCATAGCTGTCCTCGTCCGATGCATCGTCAAGAAGTCGCATAACCGAAAGAGCAAGCCCCTTCCCCCTAGCCTTAATGGTCTTGACTTTTACTTCGTCGTGAAAGCGCACTTTTGAATGGGCTTTGGCGAAGGGACGATCACCAGTCTTCTTCCTCGCGGCTTCACATTTGGGTGCATCGAAAAGGTCAGAGTAGTACAATTCTGATGATATTAGGACGCGGCTTGATGATACAGAGGACATAGACTTACCATGACCAGTATCGCCCTGTAATCGTTCGCCAGTGGACGCGAAGTAGTCGATCTCGTCTTCAGCTGAGGATGCACCGTCTGAGTCAGTGTCGAGTGCACCGTTGGAAACAAATACAGCTTCCGCCTCCATTGTTTCTACATTGAACTCAGCCAAGTCAAAAAAGCTATCGTTCAGTCCAGAGTAGCTGCCTTTGGTCTTTGCAGGAGAAGGGGGGAGAAAGCGAGGTTTTTCGGGCCATTCTTCCTCTTCCTCGTCAGCCGACTCACCCCTCAGTTCAGCGACACCTTCTTCCATCTCCTCGCCGCTCGAGCTGCCTGCTTCCTCAGGCATTTCTGAATCTCCTTCGCTTTCCCTATATGATGAATCAGTTTCATCCTCATCGCTAGGTGATTGATCTATGTCCGTTGTCGTTGTCGGGGCGATAGAAATTTCTGTGGGTTCTTCAGGACCGTCGAGAGCACATTCCAGCATTTTACAAACGAGTTGGGCTCTGAGTTCCAACTGCGCCCATATCTGATCCTTGTCTAGATCTTCTACATATAAACACGTTAATGGTGTACGTTGGAGCGCGTGTTTTGGTGCAAGGGTTGGAGTTGGACTGCGTTTTCGTTTCCCATTTGCGGACGACTGTGACCTCGTCACAGGCGCTTGAGCAGGGCTGAGTGAAGCCAGAAATGCTGAGATATAAGGCTGAGCCTGTTTCTCGGAGTCTATAGCTGCACACGAATAGTCAGAGTTGGGTCGCACTGAGGAGAGTGGCTGCGAACCGATGTTAAAAACGTGCTCCGTTGCCCGAAGAGCGACATCTTGTATTTCCTTGTTTCCAGAGATGAATGACTCCGATTGAGCTTCCAAAAGGGAGGATAATTGGTGGAATGGAGTTGGCAACGGTACTGGTGGATTGCCGGTCATGACACAAGCGGCGGAAGTGTAATTGTCCTTGCTTACACTAACAATGACCTCTTTGTTGTATAAAGTCAAGAACAATGGCCAATCCCTGTCTTTGTATCTGTCTGTCTAGACTCCTCCGTAGACCTCGCATGCGTTCTTGGTGGTACTTAAATGCGTCTACCAGCTTTTCCATGTTTTGCTCCCAACACCCCTTCCTTGTAGTCTCTCTCTGGTCCCCAGCTGCCGGCAGCATTCCACTCAAAGCCAAGTCATTACCTTAGCAAATACCTATTAATCACATAGACCTCCAAGTCGTCATGATTGCTAGCCTGTCAAAAGCCGTCACTCTCTATCTTGCTCCTGTCCTTTCCTTCACTTCTTTGCTCCTCATACTCTTCGCGTATACGGCACCTACATTACTTCTTCACAGCAAAGTCGCTCTCCTGGTAGTCTCACCATCGTTAGCGCTAACGAATTCATCATCATCGCAAGAGGTGGATGGGCCGACAATTTTCTTGGGTGCTCTTGGTACTTACCTACTTGCCATTTGAGTGAACCAGCCCTCATCATCCTACTACAGGGTCGTGCTCCCGTTCAAATAATACGGGTCCGGTGACATGTACACCACCCACAGTATCCCCAACATATGGTACGTCAAGATGAGTTCGCTCTGCGAGGTGTGTTAATCGACAATGCAGACTTGTCTGTACTTCCTCGAAATTCCCCGGATCTCCTCACTGCGCCAACTGCTACCACCCCAGTTTTTATTGCGATGGCAATCGGGTTTTCCATTATATTTTCCATCATCTTTACTCTCATATCGCTTCGAGCCAACCTCGGAGCGCGACTTTCTGCTGCATTGGACCGTCCGATGCTTCACCGCGCATCCGCCTGGATTGGGCTATTCGGCTTT
>WNFR01003691.1_pt1 | contig 15813 bp, 12 predicted proteins | sample 5400221 | NCBI WGS metagenome assembly WNFR01 (sample SAMN13153357, study PRJNA577476) | soil metagenome | isolation source: 40 cm soil under Madrone tree | place: USA:California | collected 2016-06-14 | reverse complement strand
TTCTCCAAAGTGGTGTCATCAACCAAAACGAAATTGATCCACTACCATTGACCTGATGTCGGCAATCACCGCTTTCGGACGGCACTAGAAAGAAGAGGAAATAATTGCAGAAGAAAGACGCTCCAACTTATCAACTCCGACATTTCAAGAATCTACCCTCTTTGCTCGGGGATGTGTGGTTGTTGAGTCGCGGTCGTAAACACGACGAATCAAAAGCGGCCGCGTCCAGTTCTCATTCTCAATCTTCACGAGTAGGTAAAGCCGTGCGCCGCCTCGTGAGAGTTCATATGTTTCTGTCAGCTTGGGACCATGCTTTGTGTTTGTTTCGACAATGAACTGGTTCTTGTTCCAATGCGCCTGGCTCTCGCCCTTATCACCCAACGCAGATCTTTGTTCACTTGGTCTACCGTCTGTATAGATCGTGCGTGTTAACACCACATAGACACTGCCCGTGGCATTGATCGTGAGCTCGCGTCTGTGCTGAAAGATCTCGAGCGAGCTCGTTGCGTCAAGCACTTCACGCACTCGTGCGCTTGCCAGGCCAGACTGCGAATCTTTAACAGGAAGAGCCCAGTGCTCGTTCATAACGGGTTCGTTGTCTCCAACGCCTCCTGGTGATAACAAATCAGAGGAAGCACTAAGCTCTCGATTGAGTCGCCATCTTCCCGCAAGGTCTCGCCGCTTCGAATTGTTTGCTGGTTGAGCCATCGCAGACGATCCAATAGCTGTCATGACAAGAAGGATAGCCAGCAAAACAGCACCCTTATTACGAAAATTCGGAGCTCGTGACATTGTTATTCTCCTGAATTGCGACCAGATAAGATGACTACAGGGAGGGACTCGATCTCTTGCAAACTTCGAACTGGATCGCGCACAGCTCAAATTAGAGATCGTGCCCCACCCTGATTCGTCATCTCAGGGGAGCACTCTTCAAACTTGCTATTGGGGTGACTCAGGCAGCCTCTGCGCAGACTCGGCCCTTCTTACAGCGAGCTGAGCTTTCTGTTCCGTGGTCAAGACGGCAGCGATCTGTGACATCATCTGCGCGCGAGCCACCGATAGTTCAATATCTACTTTGGCTCGAGCTTCGGCTGCGGCACGAACTGTTGCCTCATCGAACGTTCCGCTGAACGGATCAGGTTCACTCTCATGCAAAGTTTTCAATTGATCGCGAAGCGACTTGGTGCTCTCTTCAAAGCTGTCCGTGATCTTCTTGATCTGGGTCTTCTGATCCTGGGTTAAGTTTAGGTCGCGAGGCAAAAACCCGATGCCACCGCGAGGCCCTTCACCTCCCGGAAAACCACGACGTGGCCTGTCCGGTCCCTGAGAAAAGACTGCGAGCGCAGCCATCAGCAATACCGCACTCGCTATGGCGATGCTGCTGCTCTTTTTCTTCCAATTGGAACTCATTTTCTTTCTCCTTCAGCTGATAGTCTCGAACTTGATGCTCCTTAAGCGACTCTCGTTCCCGTATCCGGTGCCAATGGGCGATGAATGCTAGTCTCTGCAACTACGCGGAGGCTCTTCATTTTCAATCAAACTATACGAGCAATTTCTGAAAGCAGACGTGAAGAGTCTGTCGGGGCTTTGCAAAGTTTTGGACAACGCCGGAAGGGATCGCAATGGGCTATGAGTCTGTGTGAACGGGATTCTTCACTCCTTAGGAGTGGGATGTTTATAGCTCTGAAAGTAATGTCCTCATCCAACGCCGTTCGAAGGAGCGGAAGTCAACGAGAGATGTAGCCTCCAGGATGCAGTCCGCTCCTTCGAACGGCGCCGGAGAGTGTCGGCTTTCCATGCTATAGACATCTCACCCCTAAACGGGTGAAAAGCGAAGCGATTTGGGTCCGCGAAAATGTCCTCGGCTTCTATTTGTTCGACAAACTCTCTTGGTGTGGTGGCTGCGACTCGCTCGTCCGCACAACTAAACCAAAGGTCCTTTGAGCATTAGACGACACTCCTCTAAGCCCCCTGCGCAAAGACTTCGTTAAGCAAACGCAAAGTATTGCAAAGCAGGCTGTTCTCTGCCTTCGTACCCTTTACAAAAGAGTCCGTAGAACTAAGATAGAGAACGTCGAGGTCCCTAGACGAAGAGCATTAGTCCCGCGAGAAGAGAGTCGAATAATGCAACAGGTACTGGTAATAGACGACGACATTGAACTCTGCGAGTTGGTGGCGGAGTATTTGGAACCCGACGGCTACCAGGTCGAAGCAGTTCATGATGGTGAAGCAGGCCTCGAACGAGCGCTTTCCGGAGAGCACGCGCTGGTAGTGCTTGATTACATGCTACCGAGCATGAACGGCTTCGAGGTCTTGCGTCAGATCCGGACTCGCTCTCGTTTGCCGATCGTTATGCTAACTGCGCGAGGCGATGATATGAACCGGATCATTGGGCTTCAAATTGGCGCCGACGACTACCTGCCGAAACCTTTTAACCCATTGGAACTGGTGGCGAGGATCAATGCCGTCCTAAGGCGTACGCAAACCTCTTCAGAACAAAAAGAAGATCGCGAGGCTTTGATAGTTGGCGATATCGAAATGGATAGCCGCACCAGAACTGTGCGTCGCGCCGGAGAAATAGTCGAACTCACAGTGGTCGAATACTCTTTACTGGAACGACTCATCAATGCGCCAGGCCGTATTCTCGAGCGCGAAGAGCTCGTCAGAGAAGTTCTTCATCGAAACCTATCTCCCTTCGATCGTAGCCTCGACACTCATGTAAGCAACTTGCGCAAGAAACTGGGCCACCAGGTGAATGGCGTTGAGCGCATCAAGACTGTTCGTAGCGTGGGTTATATTTATGCCCTGCCCGAGCAAATGGAAGTGAAGTAAGTAGGTCCATGCGTAGTCTTTTCCTGAAAATCTTTTTGTGGTTTGGTTTGGCCATGGTGGTCATAAACGTCGCTTCGTTCATGACTGGAATACTGACCGAGCGCCGCTCTCAACCTCCACGGCACAGTCCAATGGCGCAGTCATTTGGTGTCCTTGCTCAGACGGCCGCTGAGATTTTTGAAAAAGACGGCCAGACGGCCCTGGCCTCGTACCTGGATCGCGTTGAAGGTGCATCCCATATTCATGCGGTCCTGTTTGACGAGAACGGCAATGAAGTGTCGGGTAGGGCAGTGCCAAACGGGACAAAAGAGTTGTCGCAGCGTACTAATCAGCAGTCAGGCTTCTTATTTGTTTTCCCCGATCAAAATCAAAGGCCTCTCGGTGCATTAGCCATTCGAGGGACGGGTGGGGCCTCGTATGTGATGGTTGGAGAGCTACCCAAACCAGACTTTCCATGGATACCCAGACTAGGGGAGCGAGGTTCACTGCTATTTGGACTGCGTATGGTCGGACGCACCCTCTTACCGTTGCTGTTGGTTGGCGCTCTCTTCTGTTACTGGCTGGCAAGGTATCTGTCGGCGCCCGTCGTGCAGTTGCGAAACGCAACGCGTCAGCTATCCAATGGCAATCTAACGGCCCGTGTGAATGAGAACCTGCTAAAGCGTCGCGATGAGATCACCTATCTCGGTCAGGACTTCAATCTGATGGCCGCCCGGATCGAATCTCTGGTCGAAGCCCAACGACGACTTCTTGCCGACATCTCTCATGAATTGCGATCGCCGCTCGCGCGACAGGGCGTTGCCGTTGGTCTGGCACGTCGGAGAGGTGGACCTGAAGTCAGCTCTGCGCTTGATCGCATCGGGCGAGAATCCGATCGCATGAACGTAATGATAGGGCAACTACTTGCTCTTTCGCGTAGCGAGAGCGGCGCCGACGTGTTAGCGAAAGTGAAGGTTGATCTAGGCGCCCTACTGCAGGAGATAACTGATGATGCTGATTTTGAAGCACGTGACCGCGACCGTTCAGTGAGAGTCATCAGGTTCGAACCGTCGGTCACGGTCGGCGAGCTTGAACTCATACGGAGCGCAATCGAGAATGTTGTACGCAATGCAGTGCGTTACACGTCACCCGGAACTCAGGTCGAGGTCTCGCTCACATCTGAGCCAGTTAACGGTCATCGATACGCTGTCGTGAGAGTAAGAGATCATGGAAAGGGCGTGCCCAACGCGGCGATTGATGAAATCTTTCGACCTTTCTATCGAGTGGAAGATGCCCGCGACCGAAAGTCCGGAGGGACCGGGCTTGGTCTCGCCATCGCCGCTCGCGCCGTGCGTTTACATGACGGCACAATCAGCGCTGAAAACGCGCCTGACGGTGGGTTGGTAGTTGAGATTAGACTCCCCGTTAGGGAACACGCTCAGACAAAGCCGAATCGGAACGGACACGAAGCACCAGTTAATGAAACTGGTTCAGTTTGAGGTCGTCATAAGTACGCCTGCCCCTCGAATAGCATCGTTCTTGAGAGCAATGAGAGCCTCGTTGGCCTGCTCGAAAGCAAAGGGCTGCGTATGCGTGCGAACGGGAATGCGGGCTGCTTCCAAAAGAAACTGCCGTCCGTCAGCTCGCGTGTTGTTGGCAACGCTTCGTAATACTCGCTCACCGTAGATCAGATCGTAGTCGAAGGATGGTATTGCACTCATGTGGATCCCGCCGAGCACGAGCGTTCCACCTTTTGTAAGCGCTTTGAGTGCAATGGGAACAAGTTCCCCTGCAGGCGCAAAGATAATTGCGGCATCAAGCTTAACGGGCGGTTCAGCACTCGCATCGCCCACCCAGGTTGCGCCCAGCTCGTTGGCCAGTGCCTGATGCCTTTGCCGATCGCGGGTGCAGACGTAAACTTCCGCCCCGCGCGAACGAGCCACTTGGATACAGACGTGCCCCGCCGCTCCAAAGCCGTAAAGCCCAAGCCGCGCGCCCTGCCATTCACTTTCACTGATTCCTGTCAGGCGCAGTGAGCGATAACCAATGATGCCCGCGCAGAGAAGCGGAGCGGCCTGGATATCAGAAAAATTGTCCGGCAAAGGATAAGTGTAAGCTGCGGGCGCGACCGCGTACTCTGCGTAACCACCATCTACTGTCCAGCCCGTAAACTCAGCTCGTTCGCACAGGTTCTCTCGTTGGCTAAGGCAGAACCTGCAAACTCCACACGTGTGGTTAAGCCAGGCCACCCCAACTCGATCTCCGATGGCCATACCTTCAACACGCGATCCGAGAGCGGTCACGTGCCCGACAATTTGATGACCCGGGATTAAAGGCGTGTGACGCACGGGCAACTCGCCTTCAACAATATGCAAGTCTGTTCTGCAGATGCCGCAGGCGTGGACGCGCAAGAGTAGTTCGTCTTCCGATGGGGTCGGCATTGGCGTCTCGACGGCTGTGAGCGGTCGCTCATTAACAGACGCAGGCGTGTTCAGTATCCATGCTTTCATTCGATTACCTTATGGCCAGGTCGAGCGTGAGTTGATCGTGCGCGTTTTCTTTGCGGGCTCAATAGTGATGTTATTGAACGATATGGAGCCGACGTTCTGTAGTACTTCAGACGCCTCCACTCCGCGGAAGGTACAGTCGACAAAGCGTATGTTGTCGATGACAGAGCCGGGGAAACTTACCACCCACATAACGCGCGGGCTCCCGCTACTTTCAACTTTCTCGATCTGGACGTTGCGTACCACTGGCTTGTAAGGACCGGCAGCGCCCGTCTCGTAAAGAAAATCTATAGTCAACACGGCCTCTGACACGTGTCCGATGTGGACGTTGCGCACAAAGACGTTCTCAACCACCCCGCCACGCAGCGCGTTAGACTTAAAACGGATTGCGCGGTCCAGATTAGGACTGTCCATTCGGCAATTCTCTACAAACACGTTGCGGCAGTCGCCGGAAATCTCGCTACCCATCACTACGCCCCCATGGCCGTCCTTCATCGTGCAGTTGCGGATAATTATATTCTCCGAGGGCGCATGAAGACGTCGGCCGTCGTTGTTGCGGCCGGACTTGATAGCAATACAGTCGTCTCCGGTATCGAAGACGCAGTCTTCAATCAAAACGTCGCGGCTTGATTCCGGATCGCAGCCGTCGTTGTTGGGACCATGACTGGAGATCTTGACACTGCGGACAGTGACGTTAGTACTTAACACCGGATGAATTTCCCACATCGGTGAGTTGCGAATGGTGATGCCTTCAATCAGAACGTTGCGGCAGCGATACGGCTGGATGAAGTTGGGCCGGAGCAGATGGCCTGGCCCAAAGATTCGCTGCTCGACAGGGACTCCCCGTTCGCCGAAGTCGAGCAAGCGACGGATGTCGCGTCTCGCGGGAGAATCGGTGTCGTCCGCGGCGCGTCTCGCCCAGGCCCACCAATTTTCCTTCGATGCCGAACCATCGAGCACGCCGGTTCCGGTAATGCCGATGTTCTCTTGTTCGAAGGCATAGATGAGCGGCGAGAAGTTTAGACATTCGATTCCTTCGAAACGCGTAAAGACGACCGGCAAGTATTTCTTCGCATCGGCAGCAAACTTCAGTGTCGCTCCTTCTGAGATGTGGAGATTAACATTGCTTTGCAAATGGATTGCGCCGGTAAGAAATATTCCGTTGGGAACAACCACGCGTCCGCCCGCGGCCCGATTGCAGGCAGCGATTGCCTTTTGAAAGGCCTCAGTGCAGTCTCTTATTCCATCGCCGACTGCACCAAAATCCGTAACTGGGAAGTCGTGTTTCGGAAAAACAGGAGGCTTGATTCGTGCCAGGATCTTAGGTACTTGCGACCAGGGATTGCTTGCCGGCTGATCGCAGGACAGAGCTACGTTAATGAGGTTAAATTCTCGCAGTGGTGATTGCCCGATGAGAGAGCGAGTTGTTAACAGTGCACCGGCGCCGCCCGCAAACAGAGTCCTAAAAAATCGACGACGATCGCTCATTTTGTTTTCCTATCTCGGTGTCCGATATGCTTTAGCTTGTCGCTGATTCCCGCAGAAGTCTCCGTCGCACGAAACGACAAGCTAAAGCATATCGGACACTCAACTCTTCCTTTGAATTCGCGCCGCCCAACCGCCGCCGCCGGCCATTTTGATCTTGAGCTTAGTCGTATTGCTTACAACGCTTGTTACCTTCTTGTAGTCGCTGCCATACCGATCGGCATTCGCACCATCCTGATAGGCTTCCATCTGGTAGTTGCCGGGCGGCAGAAATGAAAGATCGATCTCCATATCGCGCGCGGTCCAGTCAGTCATAATGCCGACGTACCAGTCGCTGCCGTGTTTGCGTGCGATCGCTATGTAGTCGCCTATCTTTGCATCGAGCACTTTGGTTTCATCCCACACCGTGGGGACAGGCCCGAGAAACTCCATTATTTCCGGCTCCCGTAAATAATGTGAAGGACTATCAGCAAGCATTTGCAACGGACTTTCATAGACGACGTACATGGCCAGTTGGTGACAACGTGTGCCCAGACTCATCGGTCGTTCGAAGATTGCTGCAAAATTCTTCTCGCTTCCGCTGTTCACCATCGCGCCGGGCGTGTAGTCCAGCGGGCCCAGGAACATTCTGGTGAACGGTAGCGTCACATTGTGTTCTGGATTGGAATACTTACTCCACTTGTTTTGCTCGAGACCACGAACGCCTTCCGTATTGATCAAGTTCGGCCAGGTACGGGTCATTGTTGCTGGTCTGATCGCGCCGTGATAGTCGACCAGCATTTTGCGTTTCGCTGCCTCGCGACAAACCTTGTGATAGAAATTGATCACTGGCTGGTCATCGCGTTGCATGAAGTCAATCTTTAGACCCTTAACTCCCCACTTCTCAAACTGATTGAAGGCTGATTCAAATTGATCGTCCAGTGTTTTCCAGACCATCCAGAGAATGATGCCGACGTTCTTCTGTTTCCCGTAAGCAACAAGTTCTTCAATGTTCATCGCCGGCACGACGTCGAGCACATTGCCGAGTTTGTACCAGCCTTCGTCGAGGATGATGTATTCAATGCCGTATTTCGAAGCGAAGTCGATGTAGTATTTGTAGGTTTGCGTGTCAATACCGGATTTGAAATCCACGCCATAAATATTGTTCGCGTTGTACCAGTCCCAGGCCACCTTGCCCGGCTTGATCCATGAGGTGTCCTGAACCTCAGATGGTTTCGCCAGAAGGTAGACCATTTGATTTGTGATCAGGTCTCCGTCTTTTTCGGCAATCCCGAAGATGCGCCACGGAAACGTGCGGGTACCTTTCGTTACTGCTATGTAGTCGGCAGGTTGAGTGATCCTGAAGTCGCGGTCTTTGCTTAGCTCTTCTTTCAGCGGATAAGGAGGGAAGACCGCGGACAGACTGTTGTTGCTGTTGCCATGGAGCCAAAGACCAGGATAATCGTCAACGTCCGATTCGCCGATGGCAAGCTTAATGCCGTCTTTTGTGTCGACCACCGCAGGTAGACTCGCGATGGATGTTTGCGGGATATCTTTCAGCGGCAGGTAAAGAAATTCTCGCTCGTTGTGAGAAAAGAAACTATCTTCTTTTGGATAGTAGACGCTGTAATCACCGGCGAAGTTAAGCGTCATCTCCTCGCTGTTGACCTTCACTTCAGGTTGAGCCAAAGAAGTTTCAAGCCTGTAAGCAACACCTTCATTGTAGGTCCGAAAAACGATTGCATAGTTACCTTCCATTTCAAGCCGCAGCTCTTTGTAGTTCTCGCGGACCTTGGCAAACTTCTGCCGCACGACCGGTTCAATCTCTCGGTCGATCGCACTGGGCTTTGCAGCCTTAACTTTCGGATTTAGCCCAAGCGTTTTGCGATCGATATCGATCGACGGCCGGCAGTTGCGAAGCACCATTTTGCCGTTGATCAGGACGTCGTAGGTGAGGCGTTCGCCTGTTTGGATTCGTATTTGAATCTTGCCATTTGGTGATTGCAGGTCGTAACCCTTTGGTTGTTGAGCCCTCGCAATGACGGCACCAAGATTGATAGCGAGTAGTAAACAGACGAGTGTTTGAACAGTCAGTCTCTTCCTCATCAATTGTTCTCCGACATTTACCAGGAATCAGCCAACTTAACTCCAGAAATCCCATCCAAGGCAGCAGCTGTGAAGAAAAGTTGCCGCAGATTAACGCGGATGACACAGATCAAAAAAGAATAATAAGATTCGCAGGTTTCTTTAACTTCTTATTTGCTCTGATCCGCGTTATCAGCGTTAACCTGTGGCTGCTTTCTTTTTTTCACTTCACTTCGTTCACAAATCGCTGGTACTGCGCCTCAATCTGATCCGGTGTGGTTGGACCCGAAAATATCAGGAGCCGATACCGGAACGTCACTGATTGTTTTGGTTCCAACGTGAAGTTGAGCTTCTCCTTGCCGTTGCTGAACACCTCTTGCCCGAGTGGGTTCGCAGAGAAGAGACCATAACCACGCGCGTGCCAGTAAGTCGGGAAACCGATGTTCTTTGGATTGTCCAGCACTGCCAGTGTTATCTCTTCCTGCTCGACCTTACCGGTCAACATGGTCCAACGCCCGCGCGTTCCCCACACAGCATCTCCGGTTTTTCCTTCACTGCTACGATACAATCCACTCACTCCGCTGTTATCCATCACTTTTACATCTGTAGGCCGGCCGCTCGCGTCTGTAAAGACAAGCGGCTCATTTGAAGGCTGTTCCAGCTCGCGTCGCACGCGCAATCCCAGCATCCCTTCTTTGTCGTCATGAAGAACAACGCGCTTGTCGAGGGCGGTCAATGTAGTGATTCGATCGACAGCGCGCAGATTTGGCGCTCCGTGAAAGACGAAGGTAGTGCTTTCACGCAGAATCGTTTGGCCGTCCGGCATCACCCAGTCCAACTCCACTCGAAGTTCGCCGCGATCTTTGCCACCCGTCGCTTGTACGACGCGGCGATGCACGATCGTTCCCATTTTGCGTTGTTGCTCAGGTGGCAGGAACGTCGAACTGTTCCAGAAATCGACGCCGTTGACGTTGCCGTAGTTCAACCAGAAGCCGGCGTGATGTGGGTGGTCGACGCGCTCGCCGGGTCGAGGCTCCAACGGAAATCCGCGCGTGACAACCGTACCTTTGGCGGTCCTCAGTGGATAAAGCACAGGCGTCTTGAGCACTTCCGGCCAGACGTATGAAGTGAAGAGCTGTCCATCAACAAAAACGTCGACACGACGTGACGCTTCGTTCTTAACGATGCGGATACCTTGCTGTTGTTGCTGAGCTTGAAGCGAAACAACTGCGAGCGTAAACATCGTCACAAAGAACAATCCAACCAGTACACGCTGGCGGAGAAGATTAACTAAAAGAACCATTAAAGGTCTCCTGTCACTATTGCCTACAATAGCGGATGTGTGAAAACTCAGAAATCCCACTCTTACTCAAGTTACGGAAATTCGCAGGTTGGGAAGGGGGCAGTCGATAGGTTCAAGGTGCGATAAATTTCAACGCGCCCTCGCCTCAAGTTTCAGAGGCGTCGTCCTCGAATCAACCGTTCAATTGCAGTTAACGGCAGAGGCTTGAGTGACACGTATAGGCCGTGGCATTCAAAGTTGAGGCGGGGGCGCATTGAATTTATCGCACCTTGAACCTAGCGACTGCCCCCTTCCCAACCTGCAAATCTCCGTAACTTCAGATATCCCGGTGCACTAACATTTTTTCACAGCTGCTACCGCGATGTGGTACTGACTTCATGGGACCGCGGCATGAGTGACTCCGTTCATTTTCTTCACACCTTCGGGAGTTGGTGGATTGTTCAAGTCCAGCCTACAGTGTCGGTAACGGAGTACTTGAATCCCACCAACTGCCGAGACTGTGTAAAACCTGAATTCTTGGTCGTATTACTTTTGACATCTAACATCGAAAACAGAGCGCGCTCCGTGGAGTGCGGTTCTTTACTCCGTAGGAGTGACATGTTTATAGCTCGTCGGCCCGAGAACCTCCGGCGCGGTTCGGGAGGGGCGGAACTCAACCTGTCACATACCAATCTAGTTTCATTCCGCCCCTCCGAACCGCGCAGGTGTTTCTTATAAGGGGTTCGATCTATAAACATGTCACTCCTACGGAGTGAAAACCCCTCCGGGGCGAAACCCGCATTGGCTTTTCAATGTCAAATGTCAAACCTCATACGACCAATAATTCCGTTTTTACACAGTCTCTGCCGGTGGTGGGACTAGTAAATTCCACAAGTCACGCCTGTAGGTCGGATCTGAAAAAGGCACCCACTTCCCCGTGGGTGGGATTTCTGACGCCACCAAAAGAACAACTAGCCCGTGACGACTTCTTGCTTCGCTTCGTCGAAGGTAACGCGCCTGCCGGTTTGCAGCGCGGCAATTGTCATGCAAATTGCAACGGAGTGATTATAAGCTGCGTGAATGTCAGCATTGGGCGCCTTCCGAGAGCGCACGCACTCCATCCAGTTGCGCATGTGGGCGAGCGTAGAATCATCTACACCAGTGTTGGCTGCGCTCTCGACTTTCGGTGCAGCTGAATTGGCGGACTCCAACAGCGACGACTCGGCAAGGCGAAACGGCTTCATCTTCATTGCGTCTGCATATTTCGCTTCGAGTCCGCCGGCCGGAGTGATCTTGTTGGTATCCAGATCAATCATTCCGCCATTGGAGTAGTAAAGCTCCTTCGTGCCTCCCGCGCTGTTCGTCTGGCGTGACGAATACGTGACCTGGAACCCCTTGCCGCCATTGCCTGCGTCGCCATAATCGAACACCGCCGTCATGGTGTCGAAGTTGGTGCGCCCATCCTTCCATAGGTAGATCCCGCCGTTAGCGACCACGCTGGTCGGATGGTTGTAACCTGAGAACCAATGCACTGTGTCGATCTGGTGAGACATCCACTGGCAAGGAATGCCGGATGAGTAAGGCCAGAAAAGTCGAAACTCGACATACTTACGTGCGTCGAAGGGCTCGACGGGGCGGTTGATGAGAAAGCGCTTCCAGTCAACGTCTTGCTCCTGAAGTAATGGAACCAGGTTGGGCCGTCGCCAACGACCGGGTTGGTTGACATTCCAGGTCATCTCTACCATGACGACGTCGCCAAACTTTCCTGACCTGATGAACTCGTTAGCGCGCATGTAGCTCGGTGTCGATCGGCGTTGGCTGCCCACCTGGATGATCCGGTCGGAGCCAGTAACAAGTTTCAAAGCGTCGCGCGCATCGGCCATGGTGTTTGCGAAAGGCTTCTCAACGTAAACGTCTCGGCCGGCGCGCACAGCCTCCATGCAGTGGTAAGCGTGCTGAAAATCCGCGGTTGCGATAATGACCGCATCGATGTCTTTCATTGCATAGAGCTCGTCATTGTTGCGAGCCTGCGCTACGTCCTTGCCGGTCTTTTCCTTGATTTTCGCAGCGGCTGCGTCGCGACGAAGTTTCCATAGATCGGAAATCGCTACAAGTTCAAAGTTGAGCTCCTCTGATAATTTCAGGAAGGACGGTATCAAAGCGTCGCTGGCGCGATCACCGGGTCCGACGACTGCGACTCTTACACGATCGTTGGCGCCAAGAATGTTGGCATAACTCGACGCCCGGGTACCGATCATGACTCCGGCAGTACCGAGCGTTGCGGTCTTAATGAAATCTCTACGCGAGTTCTTGAACATGATGATGTTTTCTCCCTTGAGCATATCGGACATCAAAGCGCGCCTGCGCGTCGCAGCAACTCTTTCATGCCAGCCATGCTTTGCCGAGTGGATTCTTCGGGGGTGCCCGCGCCACGCCAGTGCGTTTCCAGGCTCACAACTCCTCGATAACCGTCCTTCTTCAGCGCTCGATAATGTGAGACATAGTCGATGATCCCGCCGCCCATCTTCATCCACTCATACTTACCGGCCGCTGCGCGTACCACATCCTTGCAGTGCATGTAGCCAATGCGTGCTTTCGGCAAATGGGAATAACCATCGGGGTAGGCTATCTCTCCAACACTGGCAGCGTTACCCGGATCCCAGTTTAGTTTGAAGTTCGGCGAACGAACGGCCTCGAGTGTGCGCGCCGCTTCTGCTCCGGTCGCCGTGTTGCAACTGGGTTCATTCTCCAGCAGAAGTGTGATCCCTCGCTTGGCAGCTTTCTGTGACGCGGCGATCAGTTTCTCATCCATCGCCGCGCGGTAAGGTGTTTGATCGTCGAGCCGCCAGAAGTCAAAAATCCGAATTCGATCCACATGGAAGACGCGGCCTAGTTCAAGGCCGCGTTCCAGCAGTTCATCCTGCTGCTCAAACGTGAAGTCAGCGCCGAATTGATCGCGTTTAGGGCTAAACTTTGAGAGTGGAGCGCCGGACCAGTCGACCTTGAAGATCGGAGAAGCAATTGACGAAACCCGCAGCTTGTTTTTCCCAAGAATATTCCGCGCTTCGGCGATCTCTTTCGCGTCCAGCCGCATGATGTTTTTGCCCCAGAGGGCCCGTATCTCGATGTAATGGAGGCCAAACTCCTGCGCAGCGACTTCCGCCGCGCGCCCGAAGTCCGCTGTAATCTCGTCGTTAATCACTGATAGTTTGAATATAGGCATACTAAGGTTGAGAGATTATCGGTCGAAGCTCAGCCGAACTTTGGTCTTGGTTCTTTGTGCTTTGTTCTTTTGCGCAAAGATTCTCAGAATCGTAAAAGGAACGACTATCAAGGGACAAAAGAACAAAGTACAAGTACAAAGCACAAAGCACAAAGTTACAAAGCACTAATAACAAGAACTCAAACCAGCACTCATGACTTCTCCCGTCAAATTTTCATCCCCAATTTCTCTTCTACATATTTCTTGCTGATCAATGCCGACTCTTTTGGTCCCCTCGACTGATCGGTCACGCTGTCCAACTCTATCACTGCCCAGCCACGAAACTTCACATCTTTGAGCGCGACGAAGACTGCCGGCAGATCAACTTTGCCGCGACCAAGTTCAACGAAGCGATATACGCGCCCGCGTTCGTCGGGCGTCGCCAGGCTTTCCACGTCCTTGATATGAAGGAAGAGCAACCGATTGCCGTATTGTCTTATTGCCTTTGCGGGATCACCCGCGCCCTGCTGGTAGTGAGCGACGTCGAGTTCAAGTTTTACGTAACGCTGATCAGATTCCGACATGATTGCATCCACTTCTGCAGGCGATTCACCAAGTGAACCCATGTGATTGTGATAGCCGAGTGGGACGCCCAGATCCGTTGTGCGCTTTCCGATCTCAGTTAGTACTCTCCCCAACTGTTTGAAATCAGCGGCTTCTGGCTGACGAGCTTTGGGCCGAGCTGAATCAGTCACCTGAAGGTAACGTCCGCCAACATCATGAACGAATTTTGCATTAGCAACATGCTTGGCAATCTCATCGGCCTCAATACCACTGTTTATGACTACTCCGCCACTCGATAACGCGACCATTTCCAGGTGGTGCTGGTCTAACAGGTCGCGCAGAGCTTTTGGCCGGTCGCCGTATTCTTTCAGGATGTTGTTGCGAAGTTGTATGCCGCGAAATCCGATCTCGGAGATATCCTTGATCGCTTGCTCGTCCTTCCCATTCCAGGTGATGGCAGCGTAGCCAAAGCGAATGTCTGCGGGCGCGGATGTCAGAGGTCGATCAAAGTAAGAAAGATCAACCGGCGGATATAGTGAGGGTTGCAGTATGCCGGCCAAGGCGTTAACAGGAAGCGTCGAAGCGGCGGCTGCTGCTCCAAGACTTGCAATGAAATAACGACGAGATAATGCTGATGACATTGATTAGCTCCTGATCAGTTTTACTAAGCAACGATACGTTCTTTGCGGACTTCTCATTCACACCGGGCTTCAGCCCGGTGATCTGGGTGCGGAAAAATCAGTGAACCGTTTTAACGGTTTGCTTCAGCTGCGGTGCGCTATTTTGCAAACGCTTTCGAGTTGAAGTTCAATAGCCCTTCAACTCAACCTTTCTTGCTACCTGAATACCCCTTAAGAAAAAACCGTTGAAACGGTTCCTCGATCTAGTTTGGTCGTCGTATCACCGGGCTAAAGCCCCGGTGTGAATGAGAAGTCAGAACCTCTTTTTTCGCGATTAACGTTTCACCCACCCGCTTAGTGACTTTCTCTTGGCACGCCGACACCGCTGCCGCCAACCAGGAAATCCAGATCGGCTCCGCGATCAGCCTGCATTACGTGGTCGTAATACAACTTGTAGTAACCGCGGTCGGCGGGTGGGGCTGGTGGATGCCACACAGCACGTCTCCGTTCGATCTCGGCTTCGCTTACATCGAGATGTAGACGACGTTCGCTTACGTCGAGATCGATCATGTCACCATTCTGGACCAGGCCGAGCGTACCTCCAGCGGCGGCTTCGGGCGCTACGTGCAGAACAACCGTGCCGTAAGCTGTTCCGCTCATTCGCGCGTCGGAGATGCGAACCATGTCTGTAATACCTCTTTGCAAGAGTTTGGCCGGCAAAGGAAGATTTCCCACTTCAGGCATTCCGGGATAGCCGCGCGGCCCACAATTCTTGAGAACCATAACGCACGTCTCATCAACTTCAAGAGCAGGATCGTCAATGCGCGCGTGAAACTCCTCGATGCTCTCGAAAACAACTGCTCGTCCGCGATGCTTCATCAATGCGGGTGTTGAAGCAGAAGGCTTGATTACTGCTCCGCCTGGCGAGAGGTTGCCGCGCAAGACCGCGATGCCGCCGTCGGCCATTAACGGATCCTTGAGTGGTCTGATTACGTCAAGATTATGGCACACTGCGTTGTTGACGTTTTCACCGATGGACTTCCCATTCACAGTCAACGCCTCACGATGGACCAGGTCGCCCAACTCCCTTATGACGGCGGGCAGGCCGCCTGCGTAATAGAAGTCTTCCATCAGGTACTTGCCGGAGGGCATGAGGTTTACGAGGCAGGGAACTTCGCGTCCGAGACGATCCCAATCGTCCAGGGTGAGATCCACTCCAATTCGTCCGGCAATTGCCAGCAGATGGATCACGGCGTTGGTTGAACCACCGATAGCGCC
>WNFR01006581.1_pt1 | contig 15814 bp, 6 predicted proteins | sample 5400221 | NCBI WGS metagenome assembly WNFR01 (sample SAMN13153357, study PRJNA577476) | soil metagenome | isolation source: 40 cm soil under Madrone tree | place: USA:California | collected 2016-06-14 | reverse complement strand
GCCTCATTCAAGCCGCGGCTCAAGCTTGCCTGGCCCGCCGGTTTGATGACAGGCAACATCGAGTGGGATGAAAAGCAGCATGTGTACTACTTCACGGAAGAGTCCAAGCGTTTCGTCGGCATGATTGGCTCTCCTGCCGGGCATGATGTCTCCATCATGCCTTTCCAGGAAGAGCCACGCGATGTTCCTTCACGCTTCGAGATTGAAACGTCACCTGAAGAATTAAAGACGAGCTATATTCCCATTATCATCGCCGGAGGCGTCGAAGGGCGTCAGAAGGCAAAAGAGACTTACGATCACCTGCTCAACTCCGTTCAGCCACTTTATGAAAAGAATGTCGCGTATTACGAGCATCTCGAAAACACGACGACGAGCATCACAACGCCTGACGAGCGATTTAACACTGCATTTAGTTGGGCCAAAGTCGGCGTTGACAAGGGCATCGCGACTAATCCGTTTCTCGGCACGGGATTACTGGCAGGCTTTCGCACTTCAGGCGAAAGCGAGCGGCCCGGCTTCGCCTGGTTCTTCGGTCGCGATGCAATGTGGACGACACTTGCAATCAACTCCTACGGCGATTTCCGCTCGACGCGCACGGCACTCGAATTCCTGAAAAAATTCCAGCGCGCGGACGGCAAGATCCCGCACGAGATTTCGCAGAGTGCTTCACTCATCAACTGGTTTACCGATTACGAATTCCCATGGGCCAGCGCCGATGCCACCCTTCTTTACGTGCTCGGCCACGCCGATTACTGGCGCGCCACCGGAGACACTGCGTTTCTGCAAGCGAACTGGGATTCGATACTGAAAGCTTATCGTTTCTCCGAGGCCACGGATACGGACGGCAACCAACTGATTGAAAATACAAAGTTCGGTCACGGCTGGGTCGAAGGTGGCCCACTAAGGCCCGCGCATGAAGAGATTTACATGCAGGGCCTCTGGATCGAGGCTTCACGCAACATGACGGAGTTGGCCCAGGCAATGAACGATGGTGCGATGGCCTCTCGCGCAAAGGACCATGCCGAACGTACGCGCGCCACAATGGAGCTAACTTACTGGCTTGCGGATCGCGGCTTCTACGCCTTTTCGACGCGACTGCCTACGACCGAAACTCCCGAAGCCGAGCCTGGGCCAAACCGCGCTGTACGACAGGCGCGCATGGAAGAATTAAGCAAAGCGCGATTGATTGACGAAGACACAGTGCTTCCAGCTGTGCCGCTGTGGTGGCGCACGATGCTGGATGAGCGTGCGCAACTCCAGATAGATCATCTGGGCAGCGGCCATATGGAGACCGACTGGGGAGCCCGTATCATCTCCAACGAAAGCAAACTATACGATCCGCTCTCATATCACTATGGTTCTGTATGGCCGCTCTTCACAGGCTGGACCAGTATGGGTGCGTACGTTTATGGCCGCCCTCATGTCGGTTATCAAGCGTTGATGGCCAATGCCCTGCTCACTTACACGAATGCGCTGGGCTACGTGACGGAGCTGTTGTCGGGCGACTTCAATGCGCCGTTCGGCCGCTCGTCGCATCACCAGGTTTGGTCAGAGGCGATGGTTATAGCGCCCGCCATGCGCGGGCTGCTCGGCATTGAAATCAGCTCTGGCGGCAAAGAACTGCGCCTCGCGCCACAGTTACCGGCGGACTGGGATCGAATCGAAGCGCGCAACGTCGCCGCGGGCAACGCACGTTACGATCTGAAGCTGACTCGGGCAGCAGGCCGACTTACAATTACAATCACGCAAAGAGGTTCTGCTACAACCAGTCCCAGCTCACTCTCTCATGGCATCGAGCGTTTCGTTGTGGCGCCCGCTTTCCCGCTCGATGCACGTGTACACAGCGTGACGGTTCAGGGACGTGCAATGCAGCTTGAAATGAAAATAAATGGCGATGTGCAGCGCGCCGAAGTCGGGATTGAGGTCCATGATCCGACCGCCGAAATCATCTTTATTTATGATGAAGGCACGGATATTTATCTTGTGCCGGAATCCCTCAAGCCCGGCGCACAAAGCACTGGACTGCGCATCCTACGCGCACGCGCCGACGATAAAGCATTGCATCTCCTCCTGGAAGGAGTCGGCGGACGCACCTATACAATGCGTGCGCGCACTCCCTATCAAATCGGCCATGCAGACGGCGTGATCGTGCAAAGGGATGGTAGTTCCGATCCGCAATTAACCGTTGCGTTCGAAGGCCCATCCGATTCATACGTTCGGCGCGAATTAACCATTCCAATCCAACGAGTTGCAGACAAGCAACGTCCGAGCAAGTGAATCGTAATGCTCCACCAGGAGGAGAAGTGCGTGATTAGTAAAGTTAATGCTTAAGGAGTTACCGGTATGACAAAGACGTCGAGTGTCATAATTTGCCTTTTCTTTTTGATAGCCGTTCTGTTTCTTGCGCTCCCCCGCGCCGCTTCAACCAGGCCTTCGGCTGATCGGGCAACGGCCCAGCAGCTTGTGGCCATTCAGAAATATATTAAGGAGGGCTGGCATACGCTGACGCGTTCGAACGCGCAACTCGCCAAGGCTGCCGTTGACCCCAAGTTTCACCCCCAGGCGGACAACCATTGGCCTGTTTATGTCCCACGTAGCGAGAATCTCAAGCGCATCGAGCAGACCTTGCGCGCTCAGATGTCACCGCAGGATTTTGCGCGCATAGAGATTCGCCCATTACCGGCAGATACACGTGAGGTAAGTGAACCTGGATTGCTCTACCTCCCTTACCCTTACGTCGTACCCGGTGGACGCTTTAATGAGATGTATGGATGGGACAGCTATTTCATCCAGGTCGGGCTGGTCCGGGACGGCGAGATCGAGTTGGCCCAGAACATGGTCGATAATTTTCTCTACGAAATCCAGAATTATGGAAGGATTTTAAACGCCAATCGAACTTATTATCTCTCGCGCTCGCAGCCTCCCTTTCTGACACAGATGATCCTGAATGTTTACCGGACGAAACGGGACCGCAAGTGGTTAAGCAACACCGTTCCGGCCATCGAGAAATATTACAGTTCGTGGACCAGCGAGCCGCACATGACACAGGAAACAGGCCTTTCACGCTATTACGATCTGGGCGAAGGTCCTGCGCCTGAAGTTTTATCAGATGAGCGAGACGCGCAGGGACGCACTCATTACGACAGGGTAAAAGAATATTATCGCACGCATGAAATCAAGGACTACGATGTCAGTCAATATTACGATAAAGAGAAAGATCAACTGACCCCGCTCTATTATAAGGGCGATCGTTCGATGCGCGAATCCGGTTTTGATCCATCGAACCGTTTCGGGCCCTTCAATACCGATATCATCCATTACAATCCAGTGTGCCTGAACTCGTTGCTTTACTTGATGGAGACGGACACAGCCGAGATCATGACAACCCTGGGCCGCCCGGCCGAAGCACGCGACTGGCTCGCTCGCGCGGAAAAGCGGCGACGCAGCGTTAATCGTTTGATGTGGGATGAAAAAGACGGCCTTTATTACGACTATGATTTTGTGACGAAGTCTGTGCGGCGCTATCCATTTGCTACGACCTTTTATCCTTTGTGGGTCGGAATTGCCGACAAAAGGCAGGCGGCTCGGGTCGTCTCGAATCTCCATTTAATGGAACGATCAGGGGGCCTGCAGACCAGCACCTACGCAAGTGGTAGTCAGTGGGATGCCCCCTTTGGCTGGGCTCCCCTTCAGATGATCGCAGTCAACGGCCTGCGTCGCTACGGCTTCGACGCAGAAGCCGACCGCATCACGGCCAACTTTCTCTCTCTGATTCTAAAGGAATTTAACCAGAATAAGACGATTGTGGAGAAATACGATGTAGCGCGCCGCGAATCAGAGATTAGCAGCGGGATTAAATTCGGCTATGACTACAATGTGGTCGGCTTTGGCTGGACCAATGCAGCCTTCACGGACATGTATGCCAGGCTCCCTGAGGCGAAGAAAAGAGATGTCCTCAATCTGGACGGGTTGAAAGTGCCATAAACAGTGATGGTGTGCAACAGAACTGTAAAAGGGAAAGGGAGAGCTCAGTGTTTGAGTCTCTCCCTTTCCTTTGGGTAATGGGGCCTCCGTTTCGCGGTCGGAGCGTCGCTCCCGCACGCCGTTGAGACCATTTGGAAGCAGTTAGAACTGGAACCTCAGAGCGAACTGGACATTTCGCATCAGGTCACTGCCACCGTAGGCATTAGCCGTAATCTTAGACGCGGTAGGATTGGGATTCGCCGGGTCTCCAATATTCACAGTATTCCCGCCGGGGGGAAGGTCCAGGTTCACGTGGTTAAACAGATTGACGATCTCCATACGGAACTGCAGCAGCATGGATTCCCTAAAGTAGAAGTTCTTGAACAGTGACGCGTCGGTTCTCCAGTAGGCTGGTCCAGTCAGGGCGTTTCTTGGAAGATTTCCAAACGTGCCTGGCGCCGGCGCAGTGTATTGAGTAGTGTCGAACCAATTATTCTGATTCCCGAGTATCGTGGGCTTGCCATTGATGTTTGGACGAGCCATCCCGGTATCGCTGATGCCTGCGGGATTAATTGTGACGTTGAAGGGTACCCCACTCTGAATGATCGTGTCGGAATTAATCTGCCATCCACCCAACAGGTAGTTCATACGTTTCGATACATCCGTGCCCCACCGCTTCCCGCGTCCGAACGGTAACTCGGCAATCTGCGAGAAGACGAAGCCCTGTGTCCGGATGAAATCTTCCGGACCATACGCAAAGCCTTTAGGGATTCCCGGGATCCAACGGTCTTCGTTCCAATCGCGCGCGCGCTGCAGAGTGTAGTTGGCGAAAAACGAATAGCCACTGCTAAACCGCTTCGTGAATTTGGCTTGCAGCGAGTTGTAATTGTTATCCGAGCAACTGCAATAAAGGAACACATCCTGCGTCCAGCCGAACCTCGGGAAGAAGGGCCTGCGCTGTTGTTGCGGTATCGTACCAAAGCCGGTTAACGTCGGCTGGTTGATATTTTCATTAGGGTCATTACCCGCAAAGACATGTGTCCCCTTGTTGGCGACATAAGCCACCTCCACCGACATGGAATTGGTCAACTGGTGCTGTAACGTCAAATTCCAGGCGTCTACCTGCGGCAAACGCTGTTTGAAGTTTACAGCACGCGGGCGGACTCCATTCGGCAGGAAGAAACGCCCGGTGAGCGGCAGCGCCGTAAATGGCACGCCGCCCTGATTCGGAGGCGCGGTCAGGCCGAAAAAGGTCGAGAAGGCCGGAGCCCCCTGCGCAAGATTGAAGACACTGGCGAACTGGCTCGTTTGGGTAAGCTGCTGCAGCGCCAGAATCGGGATGTTCTGCGTCACGGTGTGGCCGAAGACGGAACCGAAGACGCCGACATCGTAACTGCGACCATACCCCGCGCGGATGACTGTCTTTGGGTTTATTTGGTAAGCGATACCCAGGCGCGGCGCCCAGTTTATTTTATTCGTAACTCCGCCGTTGTCCGGAATCGCTCCGACCCCGGCAACCAGAACTTCACCTGTGGTCAGATCAGGAAAGCCGGCTCCCCCAAATACCGAGGCTTTCTGCGGGTTTATCACATCCGCACGCAGACCATAGGCAATCGTCAGTTTTGGTGTTACGCGCCAGGTGTCTTGTGCGTAATAGAAGGTGCGCCATTGACGCTCGCCCGCGTTAAGTTGAGTGCTGACGGTACGAAAGAACCCCGTCAAGTCACCAATCAAATAAGTCGCAAGGGCAAGGCCGCCCGGGTTAGTTCCGGGGGCTGCAAAGGGATTGGCGGTGCGGGTATTGCTGAACTGCAGGTGACCGGAACGGTGCTCGTCGCTGGCCACGCGCAAGTTAAGGGCGCGCCGGAAGTCCACACCAAACTTCAGGCTGTGATTACCGACCAGCTTGGAGAGATTGGTCACCACCTGATACTGACTCTCAACCTCGGTCAATGGGCAGTTGCAGCGATTGTTATTGAGTCCTTGACCGAAATTAAAGAAGCCCAACTGTTGATTCAAACCGATCTCGATATCGGGCAAGCCCGAGCTGAAAGGATCAGTGTTCAATCCGGGAATCCCGGCAGCCGTCGCTGGAGTAGTACCAAACCCGATAGGCAGCACAGCAACGTCGTACTTGAACCAGCCAAAGCGCATATCCCACACGGTCGTCGGGTTCAAGGTGTAATCGAAACCTATCGAGAGACTCTGGTTTTTCACTTTCGACGATCCGCCCAGAGAGACCAACTCTCTGCCGCCGCCTGCGCCAAAAACCGCCGGGCCATTGCGCGTGAACTTGGCCCAACTGTAACGCCCAAAGATATTTAGATTTGCGGTGGTCCGGCTATCAATCCGAACATCCCAGGTGTCGTTGTTAAAGAGTTCGCTCCCGGACCCGGAGAAATTATTGGTCAACCCGGCTTGAGTTTGTTGTGGGACAAACTGCAGAAGGTTTAGCGCCTGCGTCGACAAACAACTATGAGTGACCCCGCACCCAACGCCACCAGCAGGTGGAATGATATTGCCGGGGAACTGTAGGCCGGTCAGCGGATCGAAGATCGGAGTGTTGTATTCACTGAGGTTACCGGTGCGCGCCAACGGCGTCGGTACAGTGACTAGTCGCGAGCCGCCAATCCTGCTACGTGTTCCCTGATAGTCGCCGAAGAAGAACATCTTGTCGCGCATGATGGGCCCACCGATCGATCCTCCGAACTGGTTCCTCAGCGTGCTGGGGATAAACTTGCCGGTAATCGGGTCACGCGTAGCCTGCGCGAAAGGATTTCGTGCTTCCGTCTTGTCATCCTGCCGGTAATCAAACAGTGTTCCGTGGAACTCGTTCGTGCCCGACTTTGTCTGCACCGAGACCACACCGGCGATCGCCTGACCGAACTCGGCATCGTAATTCTGCGACGTGATCTTGGTTTCGCCGACGGCGTCGAAGTTCGGGTTGATGACGATGATACCGAGAATCGGGTCGCGGTTGTCAGTGCCATCGAGTTGATAGCCAGTACCGGCGAAGGTCTGGCCGTTGACTAAGATTTGCGTTGAGCCTTGCGGGTTTTCACTGGCGGCGTGCTGCCACTGCTGTTGCGAGGTGCCCGGAGTGAGCAAAACCAGCTTAGTTAAATTGCGGTCCAGAATCGGGAGGTCTTCCACCTGCCTGCTGCTAAAAGTCTGCGCCACATCGGCACGATCAGTCTTGAGTTCAAGGCCTTCCACGGCTGAAATCGTGACAGTCTCTTTGACATCTCCGGTTACGAGAGACACATTGGCTTCAGTCTGGCGGTCTAGGTTCACATCCACTGAAGCGAGTTCGCCTTTCTTGAAGCCAGACTTCTCGATTGTCAACTTGTATCTCCCGGGTAACATCCTGTCTTTCACGTAAAGGCCGGATTCATTGGTTGTAACAGTATCGGAAGTATTACGATCGATGCTCGTGATGGTCACAGTAGCGTCGGGGACGACCGCTCCCTGAGCATCGGTGACGGTTCCCGCAATGCTGCCGTAAACAGCCTGCCCTCGCGCTTTTATAGAGAACGCAGAAAAAACGAGTAATGTGAGGAGCAGAAGGGAAAATTTGCGGCTCAGCATGGGAATCTCCTTGGTAAATAAAAACGGAAAGTACCGGTTTACGGCTGCTTGACCAAAAACTGGCTAGCCTGCTGTAACATTGGAGAGCTTGACGCTAAAGTTTTCTAACCTCTTGTTAGGCTACGTGACTGCGCTATCAATTAAGACGTTTCGTTCAATCAAACTTATGAGACTGTTAGTCCAGGGTTATGGTTCGGATCCCCTGGATCTAAAAAAAGCTCAAATGATTCAAAGAAATGCGACGCTACGAGTTGCGTGCCGGGGGGGCAAATTGGGCAAATTCTTACCAGGGGGATGCTGCTGAATATATCATAATGTTCTATTAAACAACAAAAAAAATTTAATGATTGAAGACAATATTCCAATTCCCGCTGTAGCCGGCAATTTCTGGCGGACAGTGAGGTGATAGAGCATCATTCAAGTAGGTGGCTCTTTTCCCAATAATTGTTATATCATCAGGCTTCGCAGTTTTCCCCTGTTGAAACAAATATTCTTTCCACAAGACGAGCCAGGTTTTCTCGAATCTCTTGTTAGATGTTTATGATAAGAATATTTTCCTTCCGTTTACTAGCCTTCTCCATTGCAGGCACGCTCTGTACTCTGGCTGTCCTGGGACAGGGCGCACGCAAGGCACAGCAGCCTCCAGCCAACTCTTCAATTATTACGCAGGCTCAGAGTCTCCTTGATGCTGGAAAGATTGACTCCGCCATAGAAATTCTCAGCGTAGCGTCCAGATCCAAGCCGAACGACGCTCAGTTCAAACATCTGCTGGGCCTGGCTTACTACCGTAAGGGCGATTACACGCACGCCGTCGAACATCTTTCTGTGCCCGTCCGGCAGACGCCGCAGAACAGTCGCCAGTATCGAGAAGAAGTACAAATCCTCGGATTATCACACTACTTTCTGGGCCACATCAGGGAGGCCCTTCCCTATCTCGAGCAACTCAGCCAATGGTCGCCGGGAAACACGGAGATCGCATATGCACTGGGCATCAGCTACATTCAGACACGCAATCCTGACAGGTCGCGCGAGACATTTGCGCGCATATTCAATCTGCCGATTGCCTCTGCCTCCGCTTATCTCGTCAATGCGCAGATGCTGGTGCGCCAGCAGTTTGAAGAGGTGGCCGAAACCGAGCTGGAGAGAGCACTCGAACTTGATCCGAAACTGCCCCAGGCCAATTTTCTACTCGGCGAAATGGCGATTTACCACGCCAAAATTGATCAGGGCATCGAACTTCTGCAAAAAGAGATCGCAATCAATCCCGCTTTTGGTATGAGCTACTACAGGCTGGGCGAGGCTTACACAAGGCAGCAAAAGTGGAATGAATCGATAGCTCCCCTCCAGAAATCCATTTGGCTGAATCCATACTTCAGCGGTCCGTATATTGTGCTGGGCAAGGTCTATCTGAAGAAGGGAGATCTGCAGAACGCTGAAAACATCCTCAGGCAAGCGGTGCGAATGGATCAAAATAACTTTTCGGCTCATCACCTTCTCGCACAAGTATTACAACAGTCGGGCCGAAATGAGGATGCCAGGAGAGAGTTTGACGTTGCGGAAAAAGTACGCACCAGCACTGACAAGGAGCCATAGGAAAGAAGGAGCCTGCGGTCGCTGATTATCGCTCTCTGGGTCCTGAGGTAGCTCCTTTTAACATTGTCCAAACTAGCACCAGGATGCAGTAGCAAAACGCGAGATAGCCAGATTTCCTTCTCGATGGATCTCATTCTGGGCATTCATGTTGCCTTGCTCTTGCTTTAAGATCGTCCCAAAATGTCCCGATTTGTCACTTTTATGGTTTTCAGCAGTTTGATTCTGCTCACCGGCGGTTCTGCGCACGATCGGCAGAGTGTTCAGGTTGTCTCGAAAGCGCCGATAGCTAAAGACAAGAACAATACGAATGATTTTCCCGTGACCTTCGTTGACGTCGCTTCGCTTGCAGGGTTAAGCGAGCCGATTATCTACGGCGGAGTCGAATCGAAGAGATATATCATCGAGGCTAACGGCAGCGGCGTCGCCTTTTTCGATTACGACAACGACGGCTGGGAAGACATCCTGATCTTGACCGGATCGCGCCTCGAAGGTTTCCCGAAAGGAAAAGAGCCGACCAACAGGCTCTATCATAACAATCACAACGGCACATTCACTGATGTCACACAGAAAGCAGGGCTTCGTCGCAGCGGCTGGTCGTCATCAGTGTGCCTCGGGGATTACGACAATGACGGCAATGAAGACCTGTTTATTACCTACTGGGGACAAAACGTTCTCTATCACAACAACGGCGACGGAACATTTAGCGACGTCACACAGATAGCTGGACTCGCGACGAGAGGCACAAGATGGGGGTCAGGCTGCACTTTCGTTGATTACGACCGCGATGGAAAGCTTGATCTATTCGTCGCAAATTATCTGAAGTTTGACCTCGCTGAAGCGCCCGATCCCGGAAAGGGCGCAAACTGCAGCTGGAAAGGCGTGCCCGTTAATTGTGGGCCAAAGGGCTTTCCGGCGGACACGAACCTGCTCTATCGAAATAACGGCGACGGCACTTTTACGGACGTCTCGGAGGCTTCCGGTATCGCCAGGGTGCAAGGCCGTTATTCGATGACGGCGACCACGACGGACTTCAACAACGACGGTTGGCCGGACATCTATGTCGCCGGCGATTCGACGGCCAGCACGCTCTATCGCAACAATCACGACGGCACGTTCACAGATGTCGCAATCGAAGCGGGCTGCGCTTATAACGAGGACGGCAACGCACAGGCAGGCATGGGAGTGGCTGTTGGCGATTACAATGGAGACGGCCTTTTAGATATTTTCAAAACGCACTTTTCTGACGACCTTCCAGCACTTTATCAGAATAGCGGGCGTGGTTTCTTTGCGGACGCCTCGAGAGCCGCCGGTTTCGAGCTGACGCGCTTTGTCGAATGGGGCACCGGATTCGCCGACTTCGACAACGACGGCTGGCCCGATATTATGATCGCCACCGGCAGCGTGTACCCCGAAGTCGAAAGGGTCTTCAAAGAGTATCCACAACGCGGCACACGCCTGGTCTATCAAAACCTGGGTAACGGCCGCTTTAAAGATGTCACGAAACAAGCGGGACCTGGCGTTATGTCCCTTAAATCCAGTCGCGGCTGTGCCTTTGGCGACTTTGATAACGACGGTGACATTGACGTGCTCGTCATGAACATGAATGAACCGCCGTTGCTGCTGCGAAACGATTACAATAACGAACGCCGACGTGGACCAAACAACTGGCTTACAGTGGAACTCACAGGCACGAAATCGAACCGCAGCGCCATCGGCGCGCGCGTCATCTTGAGGAATGGCTCACACGTGCAGGCTCAGGAAGTCACGAGCCAATCCAGTTACTACTCGCACAACGACCTGCGCCTGCACTTCGGCATGGGCACAAGCCGGAAAGCAGATCAGATCGAGGTTCGTTGGCCTAACGGGCAAACTGAAACAATCAAAGAGGTAGCGGTCAATCAATTCGTCAAGATTAAAGAGGGTTTTGGGGTCATAAAGTAACGTCAGGTCGAAGGAAGCGCCTCCGGCCGCCGCGCTCTGCGGAAAGGCCCCGCCTTCTACGCTAACTGCTCACTACACTTGACCGTAAGTCATTCGGCTCCCACTCAACACTTTGATTTAGGATTATTCAGATCGCGCAATAACTGTTTGGCAGCGCCGAGGTCCGGATTGAAGTGCAGTACCTTCCGCAGGATCAAGCGTGCTTGCTCCCGGTCTCCCTTCGCACAGAGAACTACCGCAATGTCGACTCCTGCAGCACTCGAACCCGGGTCGTAGTTCAGCGCCTCGCCCCATAACTTTATCGCGCGATCAATCTGATTATCCCAGGCATAGATCGCCCCCAGATTTACAACTGCTACCATCTGATGAGAATCCTCGTTGATAGCGGCTTCGTATAATGGACGCGCCCGGTCGGGCTCCCCGCGTTCCTGATACAGATAGGCTAACCTCGTCAGAACTTCAGCATCCTTCGGGTACGTCGGAAGAACGCTATTTAAGAGCCGGAACGCTTCAGAACTGTGGCGGGAATTCCTCGTCCGGAGAGCGAGCTCAGCATAAGCGAGTCCCAGCTCTCGCGGAGAGTTTGCATTTTCTAAGTTGAACGGAATTAAGTTTTGTGCCGGCGCCGGCTCTATCACCTGCTTCAAGGGCCGCCGCAAGATGCGATGGTCAGTCAAAGCAATATGGCCGATGTCACCCTTGGGCGTTTTCTGCATATTCTGATGACAGGCGAGGCACTTCTCTCGGAAATAGCTCACACGCTCCCCGGACGTCGGCGCGTAATGAGGATCGTGACAGCTCATGCAAGACATCCTGTCTCCGCTCCGCCGCTTGCACGTGCTTTGCGCTACTTCTTCGACATGACTGATCGCACTCACACCCTGCTTCCTGTCTCTCTCATATTCGAAATATGCTGCGTAATCGGAAAGCAGATCTCCGGGACGAAGCACGTAAAGGTCCTTACCCGGTTTCAGAATACGCACCACGCTGAGTAAATGGCATTGCGCGCAGACGGAATCGCGGCGCTCCGGGCTGAGCTTCAAAGGATTAACCATTCCCGCGCGTCCTTCAATGTGCTCACTTCCCGGGCCGTGACACCGTTCACAACCGACTCCGTTTTGGCTAAAGGCAGGAGACGCGTAACGGTTCAGCGTGCCATCTACATGTTGGACCTGGCTGGCATGGCAGAATAAGCAGCTCGTCTCAATTGGACGAATCGGCAATTCACGATCTGGCTCATAACCTGGAGAGATGTCCCACAGATTCCTTTGCGCGTAAAAGCTGACAGGAGCCTGATAGAGGTAACCATCTACGCTATAAAGGTAACTGCGTCCCACCTTACCGGAACCGACGAAGTAATCCAGTTCCTGCTTCCCCCTGGAAATGAGGTCATCTGGACGTTCATAGCTGAAAACAGTCTTAGTGCCCTCCTGAAAGATCCGGAAGTAAATCGAGGATGCCTGGTGGCGGAATGAACCCTTGAGTGGCTTCTGCGATGGTGTCAGAGCATCTATCGGCCCGCTGTCCAAAGCCATCGGATGCCGAGAATAGCTCTTGTAGATCGAGGAGTGACATTCAGCGCAGGCGCCGTTACCTACGTACGTAAGTTGAACGGAGTTGCTCTGGGCCTGACTACGAGTGGCGTGCCAGAGGCAGGTTGTAATCAGCACGGCGGCCGCTGCGACCACCAGGGTAACCCCTCTGCTCGTTCGAAAAAACATCCCGCTTGCCGTACTGCCTGGTAAAGCTTGACCCTAGTCGAAATCTTTGCTGCAAGTCTGCGTACGCTGACCGCTCGGGGCCCTTGTGGTGGCCACCATTGCTTCGGTTGGAGGACACTAGATGAATGGAGGAACTTCTAATCGTTGAGCTTGAGCTAACTAACCTTCGTCCTGGCTTTTCAATACCCTGCTCAGCGACTGCAGGCAAACTAGGGCAGCGCCCTTATGTGGGGGTCAAGGTCCCTGGCCTTCTGAAACGCAATGCGAGCGGCTTCCTTTTGCCCCTTCTGTTGAAGGGCTCTGGCCAGGTTGTAGTATGCCTGCGCGCTCGTCGGGTCAAGTTGAATGGCTGCCTGGAATCTTTCGATAGCAGCATCCAGTTTACCTTCTTTCAATCGCGCGATGCCGGTGTTGGTGGCGAACACGCCTGCCTGCATATTTGATTTGATCTTATTGAGTCGCGCCGCCTCTTGAAACTCTATCCGAGCGGCATCCATGTCGCCCTTCTGCCGGAGCGCTGTGCCGAGCGTGTTGTGAATCTCTGGAGCGTTGGGCGCATATCGCAGAGCTTCGCGAAAAGATGCAACCGCATCGTCGAGTTTGCCCTGCTGCTGCAGTACTGTGCCGAGAGCATAATGAGCTTCGGAGTAATTTTGATTCGCCTTGATCGCCTCTTTGAAACTTGTTGCGGCCATGTCAAGTTTCGATTGTTGCAGGTAAATCACGCCAAGAGTGTAATGCGCCTCTGGCAAGGCGGGTTGCAGGGCGGTGGCTTTCTTCAGCTCGATAACGGCTTCATCCAGCGCATCCTTCTGCTTCAGAGCCAGTCCCAGATTGTAGTGAGCTTCGGCGTCATCAGGCGCAAGCGCGAGCAGTCTTCGATACTGCGCGACCGCTGCCGCGTAATCGCCCTTCTGAATCAGGGCCGTGCCAAGATTATGATGGGCCACCAGGTTTTTGGGTTCGAGCTTTAGTACAGCATTGAACTCGGCGATGGCTCCTTCTGGGTCGCGGTTCTGAACCAATGCCAGTCCCAGGTCGTTATGCGCCTGCACGAAGTCCGGCTTGAGCCTGACGACCTCGCGGAAAGCTTCAATCGCTCCATCCAGATTCTCATCCTGTACGAGCGCCTGGCCTAGAGCATGGCGAGGCTCGATCATCTCGGGCGAAAGTTTAACAGCCATTCCAAGTTCATTAATGGCTCCGGGCAGGTCGCCGTTCTTTTGCAAGGCTAGTCCAAGATAGTAATGAGCATTCGTGTGATCGGGCTTCAATTTGGCGGCAGTTTTGAGCGCGGCGATGGCGCCGCTGGTGTCGTTGGCAAACCAGCGGGCGGCGCCCAGATAATACTGCGCCTCGGCGAACTCCGGTTTGAGCTTGACCGCCGCTTCGAACTCCGAGATGGACTCCTGCAAAGAGCCTTTCACGCCGAGCGCGAAGCCGAGGTAAGAGTGGGCTTCCGGGTTGTCGGGGCTAAGGCGTACCGCCTCACGAAATTCCCCCAGTGCGGCATCTAAATCGCCTTGCTGTTGAAGAGCCGCGCCGAGCAACAAACGCCCCTCCACTTCATTAGGCTTGAGCGATGCGGCCTGCTTGAACGCGGCTATCGCTCCGTTCACATTGCCGGATTGTTGCAAGGCCGCGCCGAGTCCAAGTTGAGCTTCATAGAGTTTCGGATCAAGCTGCACAGCTTTGCCAAAAGCTGCCGTCGCCGCTTTGACATCGCCCTTTCTCGATAGCGCAATGCCCAGGACATTGTAAGCATCGGGAGAGTTTGGATTTAGCCTTGTCGCCAGCAACAGCTCAGTAATCGCATCATCTATCTGATGCTTCTCTAGAAGTGCGACTCCCTTTTCATAATGCTGCTCGGCAACGTTCCCCTGCTTTTGACCGTACGCTATCGAAGACAAAAGAAGGACTGCCAGGACAGGCCAGACGGAAAGTGGATGTGAGCTTGACCGTTGCATCTACTACTACTTCTTCTTCGAGACACTCGCCGAAACAACTCCGACGCCCTCTTTGACGACGATAAGCTGATTGGCTGCCTGTTCGCCAAGTGTATCAACCTGCCCGCTGGGCCAGCGTATCTCGATTGATTTTACTTTCGCTGCCTTGCCCAGGCCGAAATGAACACGCAGGTCATTCTGCGAATAGTAACTACCGCCGCTTCTGACTTCGTCAATCTGTGTGCCGTCCGCTGTCACGCATTTGATGCGCGCGCCGATGCCGTCACGGTTTGATTTCGTGCCGATGGTTTTGATCTTAATCCAGCTGTTTTGATTGGCTGATTCGGCGTGAAGCAGCTCCGGCGCGGCGTTGACGGGATTGATCAGAATATCCATCAGCCCATCATTGTCATAATCGCCGAAGGCGCAGCCGCGGGAGGGCGTCGGCGACATCACCGCCCCACCTACCTCCTCTGACACATCAGCGAAATGCCCGTTGTGTAAATTTCGATAGAGCACTTTGCGTTGTGCGTAGCCTGCCTCGGTCGTAAGCCGCTCGACTTCGGGATAGACATGGCCGTTGACGAGGAACAGATCCAGCCAGCCGTCGTTATCAACATCAATGAAACCGCAGCCCCAGCCGAGCCAGCGCGTATTAACGCCCACACCCGCGGCAAACGTCACGTCATCAAACACTCCTTTCCCGGCATTGTGGTAAAGCGAGGAGGTATCGCCCGCGAAGTTGGTCTTGAAAATGTCGAGCCAGCCGTCGCGGTCATAGTCGCCGGCTGTCACGCCCATGCCGGCCTGCGGCTTGCCATCGACACTGAAAGCGCAGCCAGCTTCGACCCCTATGTCGGTAAAAGTGCCGTTCCGGTTATTGTGGTACAAAGCCGCGGGAGATGAATCATTCGCCACGTATATGTCGGGCCAGTCATCATTATCGAAGTCTGCCACCAGCACGCCCAGGCTATAAGTGCCGTTCGTCTTCCTTATACCGCTCTTTTCTGAAACATCAGTGAAAGTGCCGTCACCGTTGTTGTGATAGAGCGTATTAACGCC
>WNFR01003689.1_pt1 | contig 15814 bp, 16 predicted proteins | sample 5400221 | NCBI WGS metagenome assembly WNFR01 (sample SAMN13153357, study PRJNA577476) | soil metagenome | isolation source: 40 cm soil under Madrone tree | place: USA:California | collected 2016-06-14 | reverse complement strand
TGCGGCTGAGGTCGAACTGCAGAGTGATTTGGGTGTTGCCGAGCGTGCTGGTCGAACTGACAGTATTGAGTCCGGCGATGGTTGAGAACTGCCGTTCGAGCGGAGTCGCAACCGAAGACGCCATCGTCTCCGGGCTGCCACCCGGAAGTTGGGCGGTGACCTGGATGGTCGGGTAATCAACGTTAGGGAGATCGCTCACCGGCAAAGAGCGGTACCCGATAAAACCGAACAGAACGATTCCCGCCATGATGAGCGTGGTTGTGATCGGCCGTTGAATGAAAAGTTCCGACATTGATTGCGGCTTTGCCGTATTCCGTCTGTGGCTTTGCCACCCGATGTGCGGAAAGGCTTCGCCTTTCCGTGAAGGACCCAACTGCGAAAAGTCATTCGAGGCTACGCCTCGAATGACGATGGAGGCATAGCCTCAAACAAAACAGGAATTAGCTCTGGAAAGGCAGAGCCTTTCCGCACATCAGGCGGCAAAGCCGCATCTTATTGATTCGCATTTCCCCCGCCGCTACGTCGTCCGCCCTGACCGCCGGCGCCCGGACTACCTTGTCCCGCCGGGCCGCCTTGTCCTTTCGGTTGTACTTTGGCGCCCGGCACCAGCCGCAGTTGCCCATCGGTCACCACCTGCTCGCCGGGTTTCAGTCCGTCTTCGATCACGGTCATGGTGTCGGCTACCGCACCGGGCTTGACGACTCTCATCTCGGCTGTGCCATCAAACTTGACGACGTACACGAACGACTTGTCCTGGCCAATCTGAACGGCCTGTGATGGAACCACGATGGCCCCACTCTGTATTCCAAGCGTAAGCACGACGTTTACGAACTGGCCGGGATAAAGACGACGATCGTCGTTCTGAAACGTAGCTTTCAACCGCACTGTTCCGGTGGCGGGATCGACCGTGTTATCGACCAGAGATAGTTTTCCGAACGCGTGGTTTGCCTCGTCACCGGGTATTACCACCTCAGTAGTGAAACTGGTTGAACTGGAGTATTGACGAATACGCATTAAGTCCTGTTCAGGGACAGAGAAAGTCACGTATATGGGGGCCGAGGTCGTAATCGTCACCATCGGCGTCGTATCGTTCGCCCGCACCAGATTGCCGGCCGTCACGGCGAGGTTGCCGGTCTTGCCCGCGAGCGGCGCGCGTATCGTCGTGTAGCTGAGTTGCACGCGCGCATTTTGGACCGCGGCCTCCTGGGCCTTTTGCGCCGCCAGCAGATTCGCTACGGACGATCTGTCAGCGCGCACAGTCGCTTCATCCGCCTGCAACTTGGCGTTAGCGTTGTCGTACTCCTCGCGCGAGATCACACCGGCTTCGATCAGTCTGGCATCACGGTTAAGAATTGTCCGGGAGTTATTAGCAGTCGCCTGGTCTTTGGCGACGATGTCGTTGCCCTGCCTGACCGCGGCCATGGATTTCAAGAGGTTCGCTTCCGCTTCACTAAGCGCGGCCTGCAACGGCCGTGGGTCGATCATAAAAAGGACGTCACCTTTCTTCACTTCCTGTCCCGGAACGAAAGCAACTCGCATCAAAGTCCCTTCCACCTGTGAGCGAATCGCAATTGTCGAGAGCGCTTCCACGTTGCCGATAGCCTTAATCTGAAGAGGTACATCCTGTTGGGTAACCACCGCGGTCTCGACGGGAACGACGTTACCGCGATCGGCAGCTTTTGGTGTGGAGCGGTCACCGAGAAAGCGCCAAAGCAAAACCAAAAGCAATAGCAGGACGAGCACGCTGACGATTTGTACGATTCGAGCGCGGGTCTTATTGCGTGGCTTGGCAGAGAGGCGGATCTGAGTCGACTTGTCGGTCACCTTATCGGCGATCGGTTCGGCGGCGGTTGACGGATTCGGCGACTCGCTGGAGATTTTTTCTTCCATCGCGGATCTCTACGGCCATGTTTTGAGCCGGCGATTAATCCACCAGACTTCAGAGACGCGTGCGAACGCGGCTCGACGGCAAATCGCGTGCATCGTGGCTCAAAATCCGAGGGGGGTTCAACCTATGATTGCATAAGTACCGACGACGCTCCAAAGACTCTGGTTACGACAAAGGGGGCAAGATTACCTCCTCGCACGGTGCGCGCCACTCTTCCAACGCAACACCGCAGCAGCAGATGTGCGGCCCTGCCGCATGATGTGCGGAAAGCCTGTGGCTTTCCGTCGAGCGCGCGACATCCTCAGCGCGGCAAGGCTCAGCCTTGCTGCGAATGTACGAAAGAATCGACGATCGGTCAGGCGGAGCCTTACCGTACATCAGGCGCCAGAGCCGCGCCCGAGGCTCGACTCCGAATGCGGACGGATCCGCCCCGGCCAACTCTTGACTTCCGCTCGAACTCTGTTAGGACTTAGGCCGAAATTTTCACCCGCCCTTTGAAAGCCCTTAGTAATGGAGTGAATTATGAAACCCTTCGGCAGAGTCTCGCGACAATGCACCTCGGCGATTTGTTTGGCCGCCGCTGTTTCACGCTGACAAAGTGCAGACGCCGCTCTTGATGATCAATAACGACGAAGACGACGCGGTGCCCTGGTACCAGGGGATAGAGTTCTTTCTCGCTTTGAGACGCCTGAACAAAGAGGCCTACATGTTCAGCTACAACGGCGAGAAGCACCGCCTGCGCAAACGAATTAATCAAAAGGACTACACGCGCCGCCTGCAGGAGTTCTTCGATCATTTTCTGAAAGGCGCACCCGCGCCTGAGTGGATGCAGAAAGGCATTCCGTATTTGCAGCGCGAGAAGGAGAAGGATAAGTATCGCGTGGTTGATGAAGACGAGCCACAGCGGTAGCTCAAGTCAAGAAAGCCAGCGCGTCGGTACGCGAGCGGGGCAGTAGCCCGACCGTCAGGGAGGGCTCAATCAAGTCCGCGGAGCGGGCGATAGCCTGGGGCGTAAGCCCCAGGCATCGGGCCGCGACCATGATCCAGCCCGCGGAGCGGTCGGCAGCCTACTGGCCCATCCGCCCCGCTTGCAAAAAACATTACGTGACATGCACCCTTGCCAAGTTTAGAGCGATCCACGAATTCACACGAAGCGGAAGTAGTTTGTTCGTGTGATTTCGTGGATCGCTTTTATCCAAAGGGAAGAAAGCACGAAACCCGAATTAGAACATCACCCAGCGAGACGCTGCGTTAATGCGGTGATGTCAGGCTGAGACATTAATCGCCTTTATTCATCGGTTCGATTCCGATCCTCAGCATGGCCTCTATTGATCTTTGCGCTTCGATAAGCAAGTGCCGGCCAGGCAAACCTCATCACCACTCAGCCTCAGGCAAGATCGCAGAATCGCAGGTCTGACTCCGACTTAGAATCTCCCGCTACCGACTTCCCAGTTCGACCATCAGGACAAAAGGAGTAGTTGGTGGCTTTGGCATTGCTGTATCATCCGAGCGTCTGTAATATTCAATGTTTTTGACACTGTGAATAACATGAAATCGACGGGAGCAAAGGAGAGCCGCCAAGTCAGCGAGAATGAACTCGACTTGTCGCTCAATGGTGATCAGTCCGACGAAGTCATCCAAACATTAAAGCCTTTTCGACGGATGCATCCGGGAGATGCCCGTAGCTTGTCGCGACTAACAGCTAATAGCGTGGACTTGGTGGTTACTTCGCCGCCATATTGGCGAAAACGCGACTACAAGCTAGAAAATCAAATTGGCCAGGAGAAGACGCCAGAAGAGTATGTAACAAATATCATAAGCGCGATGAGGGAATGGCGACGCGTCCTAAGACCGTCAGGATCGGTATTTCTTAATATTGGTGACACGTACTGGCAGACAAGCTTGCAGGGTATTCCCAGCAGTATTGAAGTCAAGGCAAAGAAGGATGGTTGGAGACTTCGCAATAGAATCGTCTGGGTCAAGAGTGGAGGAACGCCCGATCCAGCGAAAGACCGATTAACCCCGAGGCATGAATATATTCTTCATTTTGCTCTAAACGGTTATTACTACGATCTCTTCGGGTATGCCGAGCAGTATAGTAGCAAAAACACAGGCGCCAATCCCGGTGATGTTTGGACGATCAAACGTGAGCGAAATCTCGGAAAGCATCTGGCGCCCTTCCCGAGCGAAATTGCAGAACGCGTGATAACACTTGCGTGTCCAAAATATGTTTGCACTAAGTGTGGAACACCTCGGCGGAGGATAGTCCAGCGGACCGCTGAACTTGATCCGTCCCGACCTCAGGCGAAGCGCGCAATGGAACTGGCTAAGCAAAAAGGATTAACTCCTGAACACATTGCTGCGATCCAGGCGACTGGGATTTCCGATGCCGGAAAAGCGCGCTTCACCCAGAGTGGTACTAACAAAAATGCGGAAGACGTTAAAAGATTAGCCGCGGAAGCAAAGGCCTTGCTCGGCGGGTACTTTAGAGAGTTTACCTTCGCAAAGCGAAAGTCTTGCGGCTGGGCCGATTGCGGATGTGGAGTTCAGTTTGCGCCGGGCGTAGTACTCGATCCGTTTATGGGAACGGCCAAAACTCTGGATGTTGCCCAGAAGTTGGGCCGCTCTTGTATCGGAGTCGATCTGGATTTGTCTGCTGTGGAGGAGAGGGCGCAGCAATGAATGTGATCCGGAAATCAGTGGTCGCAAGATCGCTTCACCAACTTCGTGCCCAAAAGACGCACACTTTGTTTGCCGGTTATCTATATCTTCAAAAGCTCTCGTCGGAGCTTGGGAGGCTGGAGGATCTAAAGCCAGAGTTTTTACCCTATTTCAAGAAGTTCTTCTCGGTAAAAGATCATCCTCTGGGCACTCCTTACATCAAGCTATTTACAGAGCGACCGCCAAGCAACAAAAATCTCTGGCTTAATCAGAATGTGGCCGGGTCATATGCTCCGAGCTCGCTACGGCCAGAACAACCATTCCGCCAAGTAGTCAATATTCAAGGGAAAGAGTACTCCCTTCCTCACGATCATGCGAAACGCGCATTTGAAAATCTCCTTTTTTCAATGCCCGTTTCGGCTATCGACCTCGCGATAGTTCTTTACCGCGATTTCGGAATAAAAGATGACGCGGCCACTAGCTCAGATCTCGTGGAAATCTTTGCTTATGAGTTTGGCTATGCCAATCAGCCGGGCGGTGTCCCAAACGACAACTTCCGCCTGCTCTATTCTCTCGAATCAAAAATCTCCATGGATGAGGAGTTGTTCGAAAATATTTGATGCGATCTCAGGAACCTGCAGAGCGAATTAGTCCAAAGCGATCGGAAGAACCAGTCCGTGAATTAACAGCCGACGATCTTCTAGGGATTGGCCAATCAATAGGTGATCGGGACGTTCGTTTGGCGATTCAGCGAATCGTAGTTGAAGGGTTGTTATCGTTTGGTGAGATAACCGTCTTCGATTTCGGGCGGTTGAACGTACTGGTCGGCCCAAACGGTTCCGGGAAATCAAACTTAATAGATTGCGTGCGAGTTCTCAGGTACGCGCCTTCCGATATTCAAGATACATTTAAGGACTCTGGCTTTGAAGATTGGCTGTACAAGGGACTTAAAAAGGAATCTGGTAGCGCCTTCATGGAGGTCACCGTGACTCTGCCTGAAACGCGCAAGGAGATTCGTCATCAACTTAAATTAGGGCCAGGGTTGAAAGCGGGGGGCCGGTTGGAGGAGGTTATTTCCAGTTCTGATAGCGAAGGCGAAGCAGAGTTCTATTTTATTGGTTCATATCGAAGCGGCGCGACGATTACTGCGGCAGGCACCGGAAAGCGACAACGAGAACGAAGAATGGGAGAGACCGAATACGATCCGTTTCGCTCCATACTTAGTCAAGTACGTGATGTCGGCCAATATCCAGAAATCACTTTGTTAGCGGATTTGTACACGAGATGCCGGATTTATTCTGAATGGAGCTTTGGACGTTCTTCTCGCCTTCGGGAGCCAACACCCGCAGGTCGTTCGCATACGATCCTGTCCGATTCCATGAACGATTTCGCTCTCGTACTGGATGGTCTGAAAGGTTCACCGACACATGAGAAAATTCGAGATCAATTAAAGGAACTAAAAGAAACATATCTTGATTACGTAACGCGACATATATTCGGAAATGTTGGACTCGAACTTCAGGAGGCGCCGTTTGAGTTTCCTGTGCCTGCGAAGCGCCTTTCGGACGGAACGCTTCGTTTCTTGGCACTCGCCGCTATCTTACTAAATTCGAATCCACCACCCGTTATTTGCCTCGAAGAACCCGAACTCGGAATGCACCCAGACATGATCCGAATGGTCGCGCGGATGATTGCCGAATGTTCGGAGAAAACGCAGGTGATTGTCAGTACTCACTCCGAGAATCTTCTTACAGCTCTGCAGGACGACTTCGACACATTATTTGCATTCGACGCTGGATTGAACGGATCCATAGTTAGGAGGTTTTCTCAAGATGAGTACAAGCACTGGCGAGAAGAACATACTCTGGGCGAACTATGGACATCCGGCGAGCTTGGAGGTAATCGCTGGTGAAACGCCATGTTCGCGTTTATGTTGAGGGAGGAGGCGAGGGCAAGACCTCAGACAGTGACTTCAGACGAGGTTGGAAGAGATTTCTCGCTGAATTACATGAACTTGCCAGAGGTTACGGGTATCACTCCCTTGAGGTCGTGCGAGGTAAGGGTCGCGGGCGAACATTTAATCTATTCTCAAAGCATAAGAGTTCTCGTCCACAAGACTTGTGCGTTCTCCTCGCTGACTCAGAAACATCGGTGCCGATGGCTGATAATTTATGGAACGTGGTCGCAACCAGACCCGGGGATAAGTGGCAACGTCCAACGTGGGCTGAAGAACGACACCTTTATCTCATGGTCCACTTTGTCGAGACTTGGCTCCTTACGGATCAAGAGGCGCTTCAACGCTTCTTCAAGAAAGGCTTTAACGCGAAGTCGCTTCCGACAACAAATCTTGAAAGCCGCTCAAAGGCTGATATTGAACAAGCCCTGAAGAAAGCTACTCAAGACACCTCAAAAGGTTCCTATCGGCACGGTCAAGCACATGAAATCATCGAGTTGGTTTCACCCGAAAAGGTAAAAACCTTAATGCATGGTGCTCGCCTATTCGACACGCTCTCAGAATTCATAAAGGGCTCACCGTAATATGACAACAAAAACCCGGTCACTGCTCCAGGTGCTGTATCTGTGAGCAACTAAAGCGGGCTCGAAATCTTTAACAGTTCATCCCTAGGGCCGCCTCTCTATCCTGATCCCAGAGTGCATCCGCAATGCGCGCCTGCACCCGGGCACGCAACGGTTCATCGCGATAGCTGCGCGCCTCGATAGCCAGCGATTGCAGGAGCGAGAGTGCCATCGAGCGGCGCTGCAGAATCTCCGGATCGATTTCCTTTGGTTCCTTTTGCGCAGATGCGTTCGTGGTTTTGATGGGAGACGTAGCCGGTGCGATTTGCTGGGCGCTCGCGGGCAACGAAAGGATCACAATCAAGAGAAGGATAAAATAGAAATGATTCATGTGACTCGCTTCTCCGCTGGGAGTCCTTTTGTCGCTGGCGTCTTGTGCCGAACTCTAGCAAGGCATCGATTATCGGGCTGAGGTGTCGCCATACAACAATTCGCCATCAAGGAGGTGCTTCGTTAGTTTGTTACTGGACTAAGCCATTCCCTTGCAGTCTCGAAATCACGGAAGACGTGATAGGGGGATTTTGAATCCGGGCGCATCATTTCATACATCCGGGCCACACCAAAAACAACATCCGCCGGAGCCACGACCGCGACCTTTCGCAGTCTCTTGTGCGCCACAGGTTTGAATTTAGCGACGGCCTGCTGCACTGTTGCGGTCGTCAGTTCGAAATCGTTAAGACCGTGCAAGTCGACCAGGAGGTCCCGGGTTATATCGATCAGCTTGCCGGTAAACGCAGCAAGAAAGTCTTCATCCGTCATAGTTCCCTCGAAGCTGGCAATCGAAAATGACTCGGATGCGTTGGGATCGAATCGGAACATGACGTTCATCTTATCACTCTCAACAACTCAATCGTCCATCCAGGACGACGGACACCCAGCAGCGTTCGGGGCTTCCATGCCGCGTCCTTATACAATCGGAACTACACATCACCAGTGAAGTGCCCACGGTTGCAAGAAACAAGAAAGGCGGCCGATGATTGGCCGCCTTCGAGTCATACTCAGCCCTCACGGTCGGGCGACTGGCCCGCGCTACTGCGTCACGAAGTTATAGACCAGTACGCCGGACACTTTTACCGGCTCGCCACTCAACAGAGTGGGCTTGAAGCTCGCATGCCGCGCCGCATCCACCGCCGCGGACTTCAACAATGGATGACCCGACACGGCCTGCGCTGCAATGACGTTACCGGTTTCGTCGATGGTGATTTCAACCGTCACCGCGCCTGACGCATGGGCCGCTTTGGCAATCGCAGGAAACACCGGTTCAGGCAGACTTGTTGCTTTGCCATTCAGCACGCCCCCGGAGATCGGGGCTCGCTGTACGCGCTCGCTCGCCTCTTCTTCCTGGCGTTCTTCTTTCTCGGTCTTCAAAATCTGGCCGTCGGTAGCGCTGACCCAGACATAAGTGGCGGAATTCTTTTCGCCTTCAGAGATAATCACGACGTGATAGAAAAGCTTGTCGCCCTCGCGCCCCAAAGTGCAAGTGATGACCTTGCCGGGCACCTGGCTGGTGGCGATCTGGATCGCCCGATCCATCGAAAGGGTCGCGCCCCGCACGAGATCGGCCTGCCGGCGTGCTTTTTCTTCGTCTGCTTGCAGTTCCCTTCTCCGTTTCATTTCGAGATCCCCTGCGCCTCCGGCTCGCTCGCGCTCGTACAGCTCACGTTTGAGGCGATCTTCATTCGCTCTTTGTGGATCGTATTGTCCGGGCTCCGTGCGAAAGTCCATTTCGACGCTGATGAACATGGACACCGGCTGGCCATTTTTCATAGCCGGTTCGAAACGCATTTTCCGAGCGGCCTCAATCGCGCTTTGATCGAGCGAGGGATAAAGCGATTTTTTTACCTGGATGTTTTGCGGCAGGCCTTCGTGATCAACCGTTAACGTCAGCACCACCGTTCCTTCGATTTTCTTTTCACGGGCATCCAGCGTGTATTCCGGCTCGACGCGATAGATCACTCTGGCTTTCCGATCAGTCTGGAGCGCTTGCATCGCTGCAATGTTCTGCTGCACCGCGCGCTCTCTTTCCGCGGGGTACAAAGTCTCCATTTCCGCAATCTGTTTCCGCACGTCCTGCATGCGCGCTTCGTCCGCCGGGCGATTTTTTTCCAACTGTGCAAAGGTCTCTCGCAGCTCCCGAATTCTCTTCTCTTCTTGCTCTCGCTGGGTGTCAAACTCCTGCAGTATTCGCTCATGCAATTCCAAATCCCGTTGTATTTCCAGCAAGCGCGCCTCGGCGTCCGCGCGTTGTGATGCCGGCGCTGTCTGGGCCTTTTCTTTCAGCTCAAGCACGGCACGCTTGAGCTCTTCACGCTCTCGCTCCTGTTTCTGGCGATCCGTCTTTTCGGTGGACGTTGTGGCAGTCGGTTCCTGCCGGTCAAGATCGAGAGCCAACGCAAACGAGGTAGCCGCCACGCATGGAGCAACCAGAAGCAAGGTGGCCATGACCAACATCAACCTCTTCCGCTGGGCCGTTAACTTTTTTGTCTTGAGCAATGACATGATTCGTACCTCCAGAATATCCGATTCGCTAATCCCAATCGTTGTGTCGACCGCGGGTCGGTGCTCGAGTGGCGCCGCACCGATCAAACGCACCAGGGAACGTACATAGGTTTCAGCTTTGAGAAGTTTGGTCGTAACTGATTCGTCACAGCAAAGTTCACGGGTCTGCTTAATCCGCCGGCGTATCAGCGTCGCGGCCGGATGGAAAGACACCGGCAAATAAATGATTTCGTAGATTAGATTGGCCAGGTAGTCGCGCCGGGCGACATGCACTAATTCATGGCCAATGGCTGAGGTCAGTACTTCCTGATCGACATCACGCAAGAGTCTCTCGGGCAGAATGATCAAAGGCCGTAAAACGCCGACTGTGATTGGCACTGGGACTGATGCCGAGCAAAGAATTCGCACCTGCTGCCCGCCCATCGCTGTCTGACATTTCTCAATAATCGGTTTGACCTGTGCGGGAAAATCGCAATCGTACGCGCTTTGCACGATTGTCTTCGTCCGGCGCCATGCCCGCATAAATTGGCCGGCGCGGTAAAGAAGAAAGAGTGCGTACAGCGCCATCAGGATTACGCCCAGACGCCGGTTCAGGTGAATTCCGCCAGTCAGAAAGTTCCGCTGCGTTGGTGCGACCGCCAAAGCCGCAGCGCGCTTTTCTATTGCCGGCGGTTCAGAAGAATCGAGCTCAGGTGAATAAGTCGAGGTGACAAAGACTGGGCCCGAAACACCTTCAATCGATTGTGGTTTTGCACTCGAGCGCGTTTTGATCAGCCGCGTCGGGCCCAGCAGTGGCAGAACCAAGGCCATGCCCAGCACCGCCACCCACAACCCATGCCGGTAACGAGCGGCGGTCCCGCGCAACAACCAATCACAGGCGGCGGCAAACGCAACGATCAACGCGATCTGCCAGGAGGCATTCAAGAGAAACGTCAAAACCAGTTGGGCCCCGACTCTCATTTCTTTGCTTCGCGGTTGTCTTCCAGCAGCTTTTGCAGCCGCTCCAGTTTTTTCGGCGTCAGATGTTTTGTTTCCACCAGGCTCATCACCAGACTCTCCGCCGAGCCGCCAAACAAACGCTCAACGATATCGCTCATGTGCTGGCCGACAACCTGGCTACGGCTGACCGCGGGCTTATAAAAATAGGCACGGTCTTTAAGGGTTCGCTTCGCTTTGCCTTTGCGATGAAGAATGTTGAGCATTGTCTGAACCGTAGTGTAGGCGAGTTCGCGTTGCAGTCGTTGCTGCACGGTCTGGACGTTGGCCGCCCCGACTTCCCAGAGGACGTGCATGATCTCCAGCTCAAGCGGTGTCAGATTGTCGGTTTTTCGTCGTGCCATCAGACCTTCGACTCCTAAGAGCTTAGGAGGATAGGCGAAGCTGACCTGGTCTGTCAACTAATTTTTTAGGAGATAGCGGTCGAGGAGGGTTAGGTCTTGAGGAAGCTAAGCATGCTTCTCCTGCACCAGGACCTGAAACGCAGCGGCCAGCCCATCAGGCATGATCATTTCCCGAGCGCCGGTGCTTAGTCGAATCGCCTCGACCGGATCCTGTGTGTGCGTGATCAGTTCAGAGAGAATTCCGATTCCTTCATCGGCCACGAATTGATCCAGGCGTTGAAATCGGATGGTTCGCAGGCCGGCACTTCTGCCCGCCTCTTTGATCTGAGTCCAGTCAATCGTCGTGGTCAGGTCTTGCTCTCCGGGATTGGCAAGCACGTTGTCGATCAGTTGATGACGACGAAAAGCTCGCAGCGTTCCTTCAAAACGATCGGGCGAGGCCAGCAATTCGTTGCGCTCGCAGCCATAATCAACCGTAATTAGGAAGCCATGATCAAATAATCGGACGGCGCGCGCAATGAAGTCTTCAGCCTCGAGATTGATCTCTGCGATCTGGCCCTCAGCAAGTCGCAGTTCGATGCGTTCACAATATTCGGCGACGCTTTGGGTTGGATCGCGCTCGACCCAGATGAAATCTTTCCCCTCCAGTCCGACACAAAGCTCAGACAGTCTTCCGCTGCGCATGATCACTCTATGGATCGGGAACGCATCAATCAGTTCATTGGAAAAAACAATACCCGCATGTGCTGCATGGTCGATTTCGTCAAATTGTTGAAAGCTTAGACGCTCGGCAAATTTGGATAGTCGCTCCTCCGCACGGCACCGCGTTGCTGGACTAACTTCATCGATTACGTAGCTGGTCGCGAAAAAGACATCGGGATATTTCGCTCGGAGATGGTCGAGAATGCCGTACGCGAAATCACCTCCGCCGGCCCCAGCTTCAAAGATGGTCCACTTCGGGGGCGAACCCAGTTCAAAAAAAAGGTCGGCAAACAACTTCGAAAAATACCAGGCAAACGTTGCGGCAAAGAGCGGGCTCGTTTCCGGCGCCGTGCGGTAATCGCCGGATCTCCCCTGTCGAACCGGGCCCGGACGGCAATAGTAGCCGTCGCGCTCGTCATAAAGCGCGGCGGCCATCCAATCGCGAAAGCTGATCGGGCCATCGCGCTCAACTCGGGCGCGCAGACGTGCCGCCAGCGAATCGTTTTTGATTATCGGGTCCGCAGAGATGACCATTTCCGGATGATTGTGCCCGCGGGGCTTTCGGTTGTTCATCCTTTCCCTCTGGGAGAGGAAAAGGTGGTTGTCAGCATTAGTCCGCTTCGGGCTCGGATTTTTCCAGTAGGCGGGTGGTGTGATCCGCTACGACGCTCGGAGGCTGAATGATCTCGGCGGTTTGCGGTCGCGCCCTCCAGCCCGCGGTCGGTGTTGCGCTTGCTTGTGGCAGAGCTGTCACTCGCACCTGGGGCGGCGGAAGCGCCGGCGGCCCGTAGGAAGACGGCATCACGAATTGTCGCGGCGGGGCTCCCTCTTCAAACAAAGCCGCAAAGAGCATGCGCAACGGACCGCCTAAAAAGCAAAGGATGGCCGCGGCGGCCGCAAAGAATTCAAACGCTCTGCCGATCGTAAACGGCGCGAAGCTGGAGAACACGCCCAACAGCGGAACCAGGACAGCGCCGATTAGCATTAATAAAGCGCCCTGCTTCACTCCTCTCCGGCGCGCCGAAAGTTTTGTTTCTCCAGCCGCTGCTTCATAGCGCGGCAGTATTCCGCCCTGGGCCAGCAGAACCATCGCGCCTTCAAGTGGAAATCCGCACCGGGCACAAAAGCGCATCGAGTCCGTAGCCTGTTGTTGACCGCATTGTGGGCAATACATGATTCTGATCTTAGTTTCTAGATTTGGTGCGCTGCACGCAAGATTTCAAATGTCACCCGGGCTCGGCCCTGATAATGCGCTGCTCGCGTCAACGTGTCCAGCATCAACGGCAATAGTTGGGTGTAGCCCGATGGCGCCATGATTTCTTTCAAAAGATCCTCGTCGCTCTTGAAGAGCAGGAAGCCCTGTCTCCGGGTGGTTTCGACTTCATCCAGATACGCGGCAACTTTGTCCGGCGTCGGCAAGGTCTCAGGCAGTGTCCACTCGAACGGATCGTCCCAAAGGTTTGTGGTGATTCCGCCAAACGTCTGCTCAACCACCGCCGCACTGCGCAACAGGTGTTCACCACATGAATGAAGCGGCAAGGAATTCGATTTGCCGGGCGGCTGATGATAGAGCAATTCAGGCGCAATCGTCTCGATCAACTTATGCGATTCACGGTGGAGTCCAGCAAACTGCGCGTCGAAACCCTCGATGAATTTGTTCATTACTCATTGACCCGGAGGGGCAATTCTATCAATGAGCGAAGGTGAAAGCGAACCAATCAAACCAACTGAGCAAACCACAGATTCAAACTATGAGCTGTTCCGGTCGAATAACCTCTATTGGCTTCGTGAAGCAGTCTTAATCTGTGGCTCGTCTTCAAAGTTACTTTGCAGCTGCCAGTCTGCTTTCTCTGCAAACGCCGGGGTGTTTCTCCTTCTATCAAACGCGCGTTCACGCGCGGCGACATAGAGTCGCAGCGCCGCGATCAGAATTCCAAACGCAGCCGCAATCCAAATGATTGTCCAGATCACGGCCGGTATGCCGGTGGCGGCGGCCATATTAGCCGCATCGTTAGGGACGCTCGCACCAAAAGGAGACGATAAAAAGAAAACGGTTTTCAAATCGAGCAGCGCGTTCAGCACGCATTGCACGGCCAGCAGGCTTACCACAAAAGTCGCGACCCGTGCGCTGGCGAATCGTGCTACACCGAACAGGCCGATCGCCAGGACCAGGCCTGCAAAAAAAGTAAACGGAATTCCGGTCAGTGAGCCCCACGATCCCGACACCATGGGATTGATAAGCCCGAAGACCGTAGTCAGAATCAGTATCAATAGTGCGCAGCCAGCGAGCACTGTGCGGGCGGCGACTGCCTTGCGAATGAGAACCAGGAGGAACGAGCCAAAGGCCATCGCGCCCAGATAGCCTGCACTCGAAACCAGCATCTGTGAAAACATTCCACCCTTTGTCGTATAGGTTTCGCCGCTGGCGTTCATCGCCACGCTCAGGCTCTGCACCGAGTTCCCCGTCACCAGCGCCGCCAGGGCGTGTCCACCTTCGTGAATAAAGGTAACAAAAATGCGAAATGGATAACTTAGAATGTCGGCGTAAGGGATGAACCACAACGCGATCGAAAGTCCCGCGGCAAGTAGCAGTGTTATCGCCTGGGGGCGAGCATCTTCGGAAATTCCGTATCTCATGTTTAACTCCTCTGCTAGTGGCACAGACTTCAGTCTGTGACCTTTGCCGTGATGAACATCACAGACTAAAGTCTGTGCCACTTGTCACGATCATGAACGTCAATCGCGCTTAGCTTGTTCCCGACTGATTTCTTTCGCGTTGGAAGTCGCCTGATTTTCCGCCTGTCTTGAGTTCGAGCCGCACGTCGCTGATCGTCATCGCTTTGTCCAGCGCCTTGCACATGTCATAGATCGTTAGCGCGGCCACCGAGACTGCAGTTAGAGCTTCCATCTCAACTCCGGTCTGTGCCCGAGCGCTGACTTCTGCTTCCAGATAGACGCCGGCCTCCTGCAACTCCGCGCGCACATCGACGTGCGTCAGCGGCAACGGATGGCACAAAGGAATAAGTTCGGCCGTGCGTTTGGCCGCGACGATCCCGGCGAGGCGAGCAGTTTCCAGCGGATCGCCTTTGGGGGTGGTGTGGTCGCGAATCGCTTCCACAGTCGCGGCGGACATGAGAACGCGCGCTGACGCGACCGCACGTCGTGCAGTGACCGCTTTCTCGCTGGTGTCGACCATTTTGGCGTGGCCGTGTTCGTCGATGTGAGTTAGATTGCTCATGCTCTTATATGTCGGGCGACGATTCGGATTTTAACGCAAAGGTACGCAAAGGTTTTCGCAAAGGGCGCAAAGTACTTCATAGCTTGTTAACTATCCTTCTAATTCCATCCTTCATATGAACGACATTGAAGTTCAATAGAAGGGCCAGCCTCAAATTCGATAATCGCAGGTAAGTTAAGACCTGGGCGAAATGGATTTCCGCGAGCGCCTCAACGGACTTCACTTCTATGATCAACTTACCTTCAACTAACAAGTCGACACGATAGCCGCATTCGAGCTTCACTGACTCGTAAACGAGCGGAAGAGGTTTTTGCTCCTCTACCTGAAGGCCCGACTTAATCAACTCAAACTGCAAGCATGCTTCGTACGCAGATTCGAGCAAACCAGGACCAAGCGCAGTGTGTACTCGCATTGCGCACCCAACAACCAAGCGTGAGAGTTCATTTTCAGTCACTTTGCGTACCTTTGCGGAAATCTTTGCGTTCCTTTGCGTTTAGATCGCGACGTCGACCTCACTCAAGTACAGCATGAACAATCAAAGTATTCCCACCCAACAACACTTCATCCGAAGCCAGCTCTTCCGTCCATCGCTCTCTACGTTTGTTCGCAGGTGTCAGGCGCGCGATCAATCGAATCAACATCACTATCGGCCAATAGAGCCAGGCGTTTGATTTGGGCTTATCGCGATAGACCCGCGCGACTTGAAAGCCATACTTCTCGATGATGTAACGTAACTCGGAATACCCAATCGGGTTCACGTGCGCGGCGATCTCTTCGCGGTTGTCGTAGTCCGCACGCAGGCGGGCTACATGTGCGCGGGTCATCGGTTTGAAGTGAGACGTGTTCCCATACAGCAGCCACCTCAAACGCTCTTCGATGTTCAAAATGTTGGGAATGCTTACTATCACT
>WNFR01003687.1_pt1 | contig 15818 bp, 14 predicted proteins | sample 5400221 | NCBI WGS metagenome assembly WNFR01 (sample SAMN13153357, study PRJNA577476) | soil metagenome | isolation source: 40 cm soil under Madrone tree | place: USA:California | collected 2016-06-14 | reverse complement strand
ACTGTTCGAGTTACTTTAGGACGGCGTGGCGATCAGCGCTCTGCGACGGTCTATGATGACCAGGACGCGATCGATCTACCACGCCGAGCTTGTTGACACTGGAGTTCACTATCAAACACTTACTGAACATACAAGGCGCGGAGAACGCTGAGAATACGCCGAGACGATAAGGAACTGAGCCAGCGCACTCTGGCGGAGTCCCTTCCGGCTCCCTCCTTCTTTACGTGGTTACAAGTCGATGATTCCGCGCTTGAGCGAGATCGTGACCGCATGGGTCCGATCATTGGCGTCAAGCTTTGATAGGATGTTCTTGACGTGACCCTTGACCGTGTCTTCTGAAAGCAAGAGGTGGCTGGCGATCAGTTTGTTGGAGTTTCCAGCCGCAATCAACCGAAGCACATCGATCTCCCTCGGGGTCAACATCTCCTCCCCCACGTGGTCGGCAAGTTGCGCGGCGACCTCTTGACCGATCCGCTTGCGTCCGGCGTGCACATCGCGAATTGTTGTCAGAAGCTCCTGTCCCAGGAGGCCCTTCAACAGGTACGCCTGTGCTCCGGCCCTGAGCGCGCGCGTCGCCTGAACGTCGCCCTTGTAGGTCGTCAGCACGATGACGCGCGCGTCGGGAAACTCATTGCGAATGGCGATGAGCGCTTCGATCCCGTCGACCTCCGGCATCTGAATGTCCATGAGAGTTACATCTGGGCGCACCTTCCGGAACAGTTCAATCGCCTCCGCTCCGTTCGATGCTTCCGCCACGATTGTCATATCCGGTTGCGTTGCTACCAGCGCAGAGATCCCTTCGCGCAGAAGAGCATGATCATCGACGGCGAGAATTCGAATCGGATTGGCGCTGGTAGTCATGGCTTGATTGTCACTTCTCTTAGTCGTCCCTCAGGATACTTCAAGTGCCTTGTGGAATGCGAGGTTGCTGTCGTTCACCCGATGAGCAGAACGCCGCTTTAACCACTGGTTTAAAGCAAACACTGCAATGACAATGGGTGGCAGCAACAAACTTCGCCAGTAGGAGAGCAAGAACGGCGTTGGCGCCGCGGCCGACACCTTACCAGAAATGCTGGCTGTCTCGTTGCCTTGTTTGATGGTCACCTCGAGCTCCCATTGCCCCGCCTCCGGCAAATTTATCAGAGCGGAGTAGAGCAATTTGTTTTGCGCCACTTCTCGCATCGCCCGCTCGACTAAAGTTATTGCGCCTTCCTTCTTAAGACGCACAAACACCTCTCCATCAAGCAGCGGTTGCCCGCTCGCTCGATCTTGTACGAGCACGGTGATGTCGACCGGACCAGCGCGTAGAGGACCTGGTGCACTGAACACAGTGACGACAAACGGCCCGACCTCTTGATGAAGCTCGACGAAACCGCCGTCTGCCTGCGCCCGCGAACTGAACGCAAGCAATGCGGCCACGAGCAACAAACCGCGGCGCCATAATTCGGCCATCAAATTGAGATGCTGCTTCTTCATCGTCATCAATGTTGCATGCCCGTCATTCGGTCCGGCACTCGGTCCGACATTGAGCCCGCTTGCATTCCGGACGGCATGCCACGCATGTCCATCGGTTGAAACACAATCCACACACCCGTCGCGTAAAGCAGTACAGCGAGGCATGCCCACGGCGCGAGCAAGCGAAGCGCCCCTCTGGCTCTCGTTGAAAGCCCTCGGGCTACACGCCAGCCCACATATAGCGTCAGCAACAGCCCTCCGTCGAGCAGCAGGATTTGCAACGACGGCAGCCAATCAAGCGGCACGAGCATCGCCGCACTTGCCCAATTCGGTCGGCCAAGCAGTGAAATGCCAAAGTCGTTGGTCACTCGTTGCGACACGGGAATAAGTGCAGAGGCGCCGGTCAGAAAGTGGTAGGCCACATGCGCCCCCCACATGCTGAAGCCCAACGGTGCCAGCGCGAATGCGAAGCGGCTGATCAACTCTCTCCAGCGCACAGCGCTACCGGACAGCGCGCGCGCGATGACGCCGCACAGCGCCACCAGTAATAACGGAACAATCAACAAGGCCAACACAAAAAGAGTCGAGGTCACAGGCAGCAATGACTCCAGCCCCAGGCGTTGCTGTAGCGTCCCCTCTAAACTCGCCACCGGCGCAATCATTCCCGCAGCATTCACAAACGCACCGAAGACGAGTAACAACACCAACACTGCCACGTCCATCCTCCGCGACAGACGGCCGATGCCTGAACGGTAGCGGTCATGCAACAGCTGACTGCCTGGTGTGATGGCAATTATTCCTACGTTCTGGTGTGGACAGGCGTGAATGCAATCCAGGCAGAAAGTGCAATCCAGGTTACCCGACTTCTTCGGCTGAAAAAGTCCCAGCTCACAACCACGTTGTAGGTCGTTACCGCGGATGCAATCGTACGTCGTGCAGGTCTGGCATATGTCCAGATTGCGAACCTTCACTTCGAGCGGTGAGACGAGCGATTGCACAAAATTAAACTGGCCAATGGGACAGACGTATTTGCAAAAGCTCGCACCCTGGAAGAGTCCATCAACCAGGAACGACGCGACGAAATATCCGATCACAATCCATGCCGTCAACCACGGGCTATCCCACAAACTGAACGCCTCATAGGCCCACAAGTAAACCGCCAGCAATCCGACGGCGAGCCACTTGGAACGAAGTCGTTTCGGCCAGCGCCCACGCGCGGGCAACCAGCGCCGCCCCCAATCGCGCGTCAGGGTGAAGGGGCAAGCCATACAGAAGAAATTGCCGGCTACCAGCAGCGACATCACCAGCAATCCACGCCAGTGCGTCCACGGCAGCACACCGGCCAAGTTCATCGAACTCATCTGATGACCAAACAGACCGTCAGCGATGACAAGTAACGACAGCGCGAACATGACCGATTGAACCACTCGTCGAAATCGCGGCCGGCGTAGCGCCGCGCCGATGATTGGAACGTTTAGGAGATCCCAACTTTTTTTGCGACGAATGGGAAAGGACCTTGAAAATTGTTTGGGTTGAATGACTGGTAATTCAACACGAAGGCTCGATGGACGAACACCCCGCCGCGAACTCAGTACCTGGATGGCTATCAGCCCGATAGGAATGAGAAACACAATCGAACCGGGCACCCACATAACCGCGCCGGCCGCGGCCTGATCATCCAGCGGCGAAAGGTTAAGCAATCTCGGCGCGACCGCATAGCTGGGATAGACCACGCGATCACAAAAGATCAGGAAGGCGGCCAGCGCCGTGTTCTGAAAGTCGGCGAGAAATAAATACGGGATCATCGCCCAGCGCGGCCACTCAGCCCGGCTCGGCCACGGCTGAACCACCGGCCACCAAAACAGCAACGCTGCACCGAGGAAGCACAGATGCTCAACTTCGTGCCAGAAAGGCGAGCTCAGTGCGAGTTCATAGAACTTCGGAAGATGCCACGTAAGACTCGTTATGGAAAGCGCGAACAAACAGACCAGCGGATGCGTCAGGCGGCGGGCAAACTTCTGCAAACCGGGCGAAGCAAGAAGCGGCCCTGCTCCGTGCTTCAATACTCGCGACGGCAGGCCCCGCAAGATCGGAAGGTAAGGCGCTCCGTAGAGAATCAGCGGCGGCGCGACCATCAGCAGCAGGAGGTGCTGAATCATGTGCGCTACCAGCAAGAGGCTGGCGAAGGCATCCAGCGGTGAGGCGATGGCGATGATGATGACTACAAGCCCGGCGAGGAATGAGATCAAGCGCGAGGCGCTGAACCGCTGCGGCATCTGCCTGCGCAACTTCTGCCAGCCCCATACATAAATGATCGCTGTCAGGAATATGAGAGTGAGTGGCCAGGGGTCGAACTGCCAGGATTCCAGTACTGCTTCAGCAACTTGATTCACTGGAGGCTCCAGAGCGGCCAACCGGCAACCACGTCAGTTCGACAAAGTACGAGGAAGAGAAACAACAGCGGAAGATAAATTACTGTCGCGTGGAGCAAGTGTTTGGCCGCCCCAGCTGATCGATCCGATGTCGCGCGATTGACGACATATAGAAGACCCAACCCAAGCAGCAACGCCGAGCATAGATAGACACCGCTTGTCATCCCCATCAACGTGGGAAGGAGGCTCACTACAACTAATGCTTGAGCCGTGAGTCGGATCAGGCGAAACGTCACCCTCCCGCTAACCTCGCTCTCTTGTACGTCGGGAATCATCAGCAGTCCAGCACGACTGTAATCCTCGCGATACATCCAGCCGATGGCGAGAAAGTGCGGAAACTGCCATAAGAAAAGGATGGCAAACAGAACCCAAGCCTCCGGCCCTAAGTCGCCTCGCACTGCCGTCCAACCCATTAGCACCGGAGCCGCGCCGGGGAATGCGCCGACCAGCGTGCAAAGGCGCGAGCGGCGTTTGAGCGGAGTGTACAGCAGCAGATAGCTGAGGAGCGCCGCCAAACCGATCAACCCTGTCAGCAGATTTACCGCGAACGCCAGATAGACAGTACCTGCTAGTGACAGGCCGATTCCGAACATCAAGACTTCGTTTGGATTCAATCGCCCGGACGGTAAAGGGCGCCGGGCAGTGCGACGCATTAACGAGTCACTCGCTCGCTCGATGTAGTGGTTGAAGGCCGCTGTTCCACCCGCTACCAGCGCGGTCCCGATGAGGACATGCATCAGCGTGAGTAGGTCTAATGATTTCGAAGCCATCACACACCCTAGTCCAGTCGCGACGAGGACAAGAAACAGGACCTCGGGTTTGGTCAGGCTTATAAAGTCTTTCACTCGCGACGGTTGATTAGCTGCTCTCGCCGTAAGCAACACGGAATGTGGAACGGCGACAACATCCGGCACTCCGAGCAAACCAATCGGAACAGCGCTAGTCTCTGCTTTGATGACTTCCCTGCTCGGTTTCACATTTACCTCCATGCTCAGACATTGCAGCGGATGAACACTTGTAGGGGCGCCCACGGAGGGACGCCCCTACATGTGTTCATCACCGCGTCGCCGTGGTATCACGGGCGGGAGTATCATTCGGCTCACGCAAAGTCTGCATGAACGCGACTAGCCCCTCGACTTCGGCCGGGCTTAGGTTCTTGCCATAGGCCGGCATGTTCCCTCCGCCCTGGATCACCTGCCGCGTCAATTGATCTCCGGTGAGACGTGTTGCGACACCGTCCAGAGCCGGCCCCCGGAGACCCCCGCTGCCATCGAGGCTGTGACAATTCCGGCACTGCTTGCTTTGGAGCACTAAGGCTCCACGCAGTTCGAGCGGCGTACGACCTTTGACGTACTTGAACGGTGTGGCTTCGCCGCTCCACGCGCCCATCTTCGGGGACCACGGCGCGTAAGTGCCCAGGTAATTGAAAGTGCCGAGCGCGAGGAAGATCACAATCACACTGAGCACAGCTACGGGCCGCCGCCGCGCGCTCTTTTCCCCAGTGCCTGAAATAAACGGCATTACAAAGAGAAATCCGATGGCAATCACCGGGACGGTCAGGATCAAAATCGTCTCCAGGTAATCCGGCAGCAGCGCCAGCACCGCATAGAGCCACAAGAAGAAGAAATCCGGTTTCGGAACGGTATTGATCTGCGTTGGATCTGGCACTCCGTGCGGGCCTTCGGGACCGAAGTAGAGTGCACAGCCGAGAATGCCCAGCGTCACAATCCCGCTGAAGACCAGGTCTTTGCTGATCGCTTTGGGAAAGAAAGGCACGCCTTCTTTCTTGAGCAACGTCTCGTATTCTTCCGCGTAGGTCTTTTTCTCGACCGGCTTACCCGGCACCGGGTATTCGTTGATGCCTTTGGTCAGCACCAGGCGCAGATGCAGACTAACAAGCGCTATGATTGTTCCCGGGATGATAAAGACGTGCAGCGTGAAGAAGCGCGAGAGGGTCTCGCCCGCGATGATCGGACCGGCGAGCATCAGGTGCACCAGGTTTGGCCCGAGCACCGGAACACGGCCCATCATCGCTGCTCCAATTCCCAGTCCCCAATAGGCGTCTTGATCAAAACGCAAGACCTGTCCCGTAAATGCCATTCCCAGCGTGCACAACAACAGCACGACGCCTGAGATCCAGGTCATCTCACGTGGATACTTGAAGGCTCCGAAGAGAAACACCTGAGTCAGATGCAAAATCATGATTCCAACCATGAAGGTGGAGCCCCAGTTGTGTATCGCGCGCAGGAGCCAGCCAAGCGACTGCTGATAGTTCAGGTATTCAAGGCTGGTGTATGCCTCGGTTGCTGACGGAGTGTAGACGAATGCCAGACAGATTCCCGTGACAACCTGGATGATGAAGCAGAGTAGCGTTCCGCTGCCGAAGACATAGAACCAACTCTCGGCGTTCGCCGGAACGCTGTGCCCCGCAGTCGAGGCGTAGAGCTTACTCACGTACAGCCGCTCGTCAATCCACAGTGCGATCTTTCTCAGCATGTGATTCTCCTACCAGAGCTACAACGGCTCGGACAGCGTCGGGAGGATACCGCCCTTCACCAGCAGTTGGCCCTGATCAACTTTGTACTGGTACTCATAAAGGCCGCGCGGCGGTGGTCCTGAGGCGTGTGAGCCGTCTTCGTAAAATGCCCCGCCGTGACAGGGACACATAAACAGGTGCGATTCCTGAAACCACCGCACCGGGCAGCCGAGATGCGTGCAGTTTATGGCGAAGACTTGAAACTTCTCTCCCTCGATTCGCCGCACCCAGCATGGGATGTCGGCTGTCTGCCCATCCCAGGGTCGTGTGTACGGGTTGCGGTAAGTCGCCAAGCGGGTCTGTCCCTCGGGAAAGCTGTCGAGCGCGCCGAGTCCGATCCACGACTCACTCGGCCCTTTGCTCCGAAAGCTGGATAAGACAAACCCGATCACCGGAATGCCCATCAGTGACGCGGCGACCACGTTTAGCGCCGCGCCGAGCTTGAACAAGAAAGCGCGTCGCGAGGGTCTCTTGGAAACAAGCTGAACTAACTCACCCGGTGTGACTACAGGTGACTTCAATTCAGATTCCTTCACAACCACGTCAGATTCTTTAACAACCATTTTGTTTCTCCTTCTTGCTATTCCCGCTTGCGACCGTCCGCGACTTTGATCGAAGAGACCTTGCTATCAGCTGAGTCTCGTCCGAGAGAGGAAGTGTTTCCCCGCTGCGCGACCAACCAAGCCACAACATCGGAAATTTCTTGCGGCGACATCGGATGCTCAGACACGTTCGCTCGCCAGTCAGGCTTCCCGAGGTCCGGTCTGCCGACGATCGTCGTCGTGCGTAGCGATTGATCACTGGCGAGCGCCAGGAAGTTAGGGTTCACAACTGAGCCGACTTTTGTTCCGCCCCGACCATCCGCACCATGACACTGAGCGCAGTAGGTCGCGAAAACATTCACTCCACGCTGCGCGTCACCAGAGCCTGAACCGCTGTTGATGGCATCCTTAAGGCTGTAGGGCGGAAGAGCCACATCTTTAAAATCGTTCGGTCGGCCCCATTGTGACCTCATTCCTTCGACCAACGCGTCAATTTGTTTCTCGGTAAGGCTGCCTCCAGATTGTTCAGCAAAGGGAGGCATGGAAGTGCCCGCTACGCCTTTCGCAGTGACCTCGCGTAGAGCATCCGGGTTCGCGACAGCCAGGTACAACGGGTCGTTCAACTGGGGTGCAGATCCAAGCCGCCCAGATGTCCCGTGACAACCTGCACAGTTCTGAGAATAAAGTTGATTGAAATCGGTGACCTGCGCGGGCGGCACCCATCGCTCCTCTGGGTTAGGCTTGCCGGGAGCCCGTTCGCAGCCAGCCACGACAAACGTCGCCAGCAGCACCATCGCAGCAAGGACACAACGCTTCGTAATCATTGCCACTCTCCTTCATCTGATTGCGTCTTCTCCTCCAATAGGCCCGGAACTTCGAGTCCCGCTCTCGCTGCCAACGGCCATGTCTGCATCGTCTCTACTGGCTTTGTGTGATGAACCACATAGCCAGCCACGAGGCCGAAGACAACCTGCGACGCGATGAACCAGATCCAGTCGATTCGACCGTTGAGCGCCGGGTTGACGAACTTCAGTGTCGACCACACCAGCGCCGACCAGAACAGCGGAGACGTCAGACTGCCCCAGAAGGCCGCGCGGCGTGACGGAAACATTGGCAGCAATACCGCAAAGAGCAGCCCGACAAGAATTGAGATTGAGACGTGACTGATCAAAGCAATGAAAAAAGCCATGCCGTCGAAGGCCTTCAACTGGGCCAAGTCGGCGTGCGCCATCGAAGGCAGGGCCGCCGCCGCCAGCAGGTTGACCGGGTACCAAACGCTGCTGTAGGCGATAAGGCCGTAAGCACAAGCGACGATAGCCATGGCGAATCCGCCCAGGAGTCCGCCTTTGATTCCTGATGAGTAAGGATGAATCTCCGCCGGAATGCGCACACGGTGTCCAGCCTCGCCGGCCCTGAGATGAGCCGCGGTGCGTATCGAGACCTTCACTGACTGCACACGTTCAGATGGAGGACGCACGCGCACCAGTTCGTGCCTCTCAACTGGCAGGTCTTCGCGAAACCAGCCCACCGCGCCGCGCAGAGCTAGAATGAGGCCGACGACACTGACTGCGATGTGTGTAACCAATCCCGCACACAGCAGGGTGATGCCAAGCGCGGTAATCATCGGCCAGGCGGTCGGCGCCGGTAATTCGATGATCTCCTGCGAGCGGTTATTGTTCGTTGCTGACATGGACTCCCCCATGATCGACCGCGGCCCGAAGCTTGAAATGAATAGGGCCTGCGTGAAAGCTCGTTCCGGTCTTTAATTTTTTGCGTTCGGCATCTGCCAGGACAATTCGATCGTGCAGCCAGTCGAAGCCGGCCCAGTACTGCGGTCCTGCGTTCTCCGGCTTCTGCATCTCTCGCACGAAGGGTTTCAATATTTGATAGCAACGCCTGAGGCTGGGTTCCCAGCCAACAATCAGCGGCTCGAGCGGAACCAGCCCCGATTGGAGGATCGTGCCGGCCGTCGAGAAACTCGAACATAGCTTGGAGGCTGCTTGCTGTTGCTCTTCGGTCCAGTGTGAGAAGTCCTTCTTATGCAGCGTAGTGAAGACTAGATTCAACGCCGCGCGTATCTCGTCCGACTCAATGAAGCTCAGGAGCGTGAGGATGTGCTGCGCGGCGGTGCTGCGGCGCACTTCGTCTACTTGCGCATTCATGATTCGAAACTGCCGGTAATTGATGGCAAGCGTAATCAGCAGGCCCGCAACTCCGATCATCTGAGCGATTATTTGAAGTTTCTGAAGTGTAGTCATCTTGTTAAAGCGATTTACTTCCGCCTGTTACTTCTAACGACCGATGATATAGACGACGGTGAAAACAACGACCCAGACCGCATCCACAAAGTGCCAGTACCACGAGATCATCTCGACGTGTTCGTGATGCGATTTCTTCAGGTGACCTCGCAGGCTCAAGAACAACACCAACCCCAGCAGCGTCAATCCCACTACGACGTGAGTGGCGTGCAAGCCAACCAGCGAATAGAAAGTGGTGCCAAACAGGTTAGTGCCGATCGTCAGGTGATGGACGGTGATCAACCTATGCCACTCAATGGCCGTCGCCCCCAGAAATACGGCAGCCAGGACGATCGTTATCAACCACCAGAATTGAAATCCGCCGCGGTTCTCTTGCCGCAGAGCACGTTCGGCAAAGACGATCGTCAAGCTGCTCCCGAGCAAACAGATTGTCGATAGAATCGGCGTCTCCAACACCTGGTCTGGATATGGCCCGGTCAAACTCTTGCCAAGGTAGAACAGGTACGCGACGACGAAGATCGTGAACATCGCCGTTTCGGTGAAGATCAAACAGGCCACCGCCATCTTGCGCCGCGAAGGCAAACGCCATTCGGCCGGGCTCAAGGGAATTGTTATTGCGTCTTCGTTTGTCACTGCGGTCTCCTCATCATCAGTTGGTCTATTCGTACTTCCAGTCCGGGTCTTCCGGATGTTTGAGGTCCCAGAGCGGTCGCCGGCTGTGTACTGCGGGCAGCGTTTCGAAGTTATATTCCGGTGGCGGCGAAGTCGTAGCCCACTCGAGCGTCCACGCGTCCCACGGATCATCACCCGCCCGTTCGCCGCGGCGCAGCGATAAGACGAGGTTGGCGACAAAACAGAGCAGTCCTACAGCCTGGAAGACGGCTCCGGCGGAGGAGACCATGTTGTAAATCTCCCACCCGCGCCCCGCATCGTAAGTGAAAATCCGTCGCGGCATGCCGAGGATGCCGGCGATGTGTTGTGGGTCGAAGGTGAGGTGGAAGCCGATGAGGAACAGCCAGAAATGCCAGCGCCCGAGCTTCCGGTTTAGTTTTCTTCCAGTAGCCTTTGGATACCAGTAATAGATTCCGGCGAACATGGCGAACAGGAAGCCGCCGACCAGCATGTAGTGAAAGTGGGCCACGACAAAGTAAGAGTCCGTCAGTTGCCAGTTGAGCGGTGCGACCGCCAGCATGACGCCGGTCAAGCCTGCGATCAGGAACTGGAACAGGAAGCCGAGGCAGAAGAGCATCGGATTCTCCAGGCGAATCTTGCCGCCATACATCGTCCCCAGCCAGTTGAAGATCTTGATCCCTGTCGGGATGCTGACGAGGAACGTCGAGATGGCAAAGAAGGTGTTGCCCACCGAAGTCATGCCGACCGAGAACATGTGATGCGCCCAGACGCTCACGCTGATGGCGCCGATCATCACCGTCGCCGCGACCATGACCGGGTAGCCGAAGATCGGCTTGCGCGAAAAGACCGGCACGATTTCCGAGACGCAGGCGAAGCCGGGGATTATCAGGATGTAGACCTCCGGGTGCCCAAAGATCCAGAAGAAGTGCTGCCATAACACCGCCGAGCCGCCCGCTTGCGTGTCGAAGAAACGTGCGCCTAAGAATCGGTCCAGCAACAGCATGATCTGCGCTGCGGTCAGCGGCGGCAGCGCGAGCAGGATCATCCCCGAGACCACCAGCATCAACCAGACGAAGAGCGGCATCCGCATCAGCGTCATCCCTTTGCAGCGCATACTGACCGTGGTCACGATGACGTTGAGCGCCGAAACCATACTGCCGATGCCGCTGACGAACAACGCGAGAATCCAGTAATCGGTGCTGTGCCCCCGAGAGAACGCGCTCCCGGTGAGCGGCGCGTAAGCGAACCAGCCGACGTCCGGCGCCGAGCCATGCCCCGACAGTCCGGGCGCGCCCAGGTAGCTGAAATAGAGAAGCAGGCCGCCAAACAAAAACATCCAATAGCCAAATGCGTTCAGCCGCGGGAACGCCATGTCGCGCGCCCCAATCATCAGCGGTACCAGATAATTCATCAGCCCGGCAATGATCGGCATCCCGACCAGAAAGACCATCGACGTGCCGTGCATCGTGAACAGACGATTGAAGACCTGCGGCGAAATCAGCTCCTGGTTCGGCAGCACCAACTGTAAGCGGATTGCGCCGGCCATCGAGCCCGCCACGATCAGAAAGATCAAGGCTGTGCCGATGTACATCAGACCCAATTTCTTGTGATCGACTGTGACAACCAGCTCGTGCAGCCGCTCTGTGATGGAAGGTGCGGTGACTGACGCCTGTGGCAGTAGTGCTATCTCTTGAAATGCCATGATCTCCTCCTACTTGAGCGTCAGCAGATAAGCTACAAGTTGATCGAGTTCCTGCTCAGTGAGCTGCATGTTGGGCATCAATGAGCCATCCTTAATTGTTTGCGGGTCGCGCACCCAGGCACGCAATTTTTCAGCTGTGTTGGGTGCAGCGCCCGATGCGAGCGTGTCTCGGCTCATGAGGTGCGTCAGATCAGGCCCGAATCTTCCACGGGCGGAAGTCCCGCTGATGGTGTGACAGTTCACGCAGGAAGTGGAGAAGAAGACGTCGCGTCCGGCTTTTACCTGGGGGTCTTCCGCTCCGTTCTGTTGCTGCGTTGCCGCCTGCTGCCCTGCCCATCTCGCGAAATCATCCGGCTCGTGTACGATCACGCGGAGCAGCATGCGCGCGTGCTCGGTGCCGCAGTACTCGGCGCAATTTCCCAGATAGGTCCCCACCTCCTTAGGCTCGATCCACATCATATTCACGCGATTCGGAATCAGATCGGTCTTGCCGGCGAGTTGCGGCACCCAGAAGCTGTGAGCGACGTCGGCCGACTCCAATCGCAGAAAGGTTTGCCTCGGCTTCGCTATGTCGGTGACCGGCACGTGGAGTTCGTTTGCCGTCACAATGCCGAGCTCTGGGTAACGAATCTCCCACCACCATTGATGACCCACAACGGTCACTTTCAAAGAGTCGGGAGCGGCAGGTTTGTTCTGCACGTCAGCAATCGTGCGCGACGTGACAAGGATGAGCACAAAGACGATCAGAACAGGGAGCACTGTCCAAGCGAGCTCGATTTGATTGCTGCCGTAGATCTGCGGCGGCTCCAAACCGTCATCAGCAGCGCGGCGGCGGAAGCGGATGGTGGTGTAGGCAAGGAGGCCGCCGACAATTAAGAAGATAACCGCGCAAACCGCCAGGGTGAGCAGTGCGGCCTGATAGACCGATTCGGCCGGCGTCGAGAGCGGCTTGAAGATGTTCGTGACTTGATCAGGCCCGGCATAGACGGTACCCGACAGCACGAAGGTCGCAAGCGCCAACCGCAGAGCGATTTTTCTGCCAACTAAAAGTGAACCTAGCCTTTTCAGTAACATATGCATCACTGTCTTCCCTCAGCTACTTCAACGCTGAAGCGCTTTCATAAGCCTTGCTGTGCTCCTGCCGACTTATGATCGAAACAGGCGGCTGACTCGGTCGCGGCTCCACGATCAGTTGTGAACTGCGTTGACGGGTGAAGTACGACCACATAGCTTGTGTCCACACGCGCAGCCGGTTCCCAGCAGCAGGCAGATAGAGCAGATGTATGAAAGCCCACGCAAGCCAGGCCTGAAGCCCGCTCATCTTGACCGGCCCGGAATCCAGAATTGCGAACCCGCGCCCGATTACTGCCATATTCCCTTTATCGAAATAACGGAAAGGGGGCAGCACTGCACCTTCCGCCTCTCGATTGCGAATCAGCTTCCCGACATAGCGGCCCTGCTGCATGGCCACTTGCGCGACCCCCGGCAGCGGCTTGCCGTCCTGATCAAGCGAGGCCGTGTCACCGACGACGAAGACCTCCGGATGGCAAGGAACGCTGCAGTCCCTCTCAACTCGAACGCGTCCGGCTCTATCAGTCGGCACGTTCAGCCACTTCCCGGCAGGCGATGGCGTCACGCCCGCCGTCCAGATCACTGTGCGGCACGGTATGCGTTCGTCACCTATGACAACGCCTGATTCGTCGATTGCTGTGACCGGCTTGCCGGTGCGCACTTCAACGCCAACGCTCTCCAGGCGCGCTTGCGCTTTGCGCGATAGTTCTTCGGGAAAATTTGCCAGAATCCGAGGCGAGGCTTCTGCCAGGATGATGCGCGCCCGCTGGGGATCGATGCGACGGAAGTCCGACTTCAGCGTGAATCGCCGAAGCTCGGCTAATGCGCCCGACATCTCGACGCCGGTCGGTCCGCCGCCGACTAGTACAAACGTGAGCAGGTCTTGATGCTTCGACGGGTCCTCTTCGATCTCAGCCGTCTCGAACGCTTTGAGGACTTTGGCGCGAACTGACTCGGCGTCAGCAAGCGTTTTCATCCCCGGAGCAAACGCCGCAAATTCGTTGTGGCCGAAATAACTGTGCGAGGCGCCAGTCGCCAGGATCAGATAGTCATACTCGAGCGGGGTGTCGGGTTGGCCTAGATAGTCAACTAACACTCGGCGGTTTGCGACATCGACGCCCGTGACCTCTGCCATAGCAACGGTGACGTTGCGCTGTTTACGAAGCAAATGACGAATCGGCGCAGCGATGTCGCCGGCCGCCAGCGTGGCAGTCGCGACCTGATACAGCAACGGCTGAAAGAGGTGGTGATTCGACCTGTCAATCAGCGTCACTCGAACTGGGGCGTTTCGTAATGCGCGGGCGGCAGCCATCCCTGCGAAACCGCCGCCCACGATCACCACGCGGGGCAATGGATTTTTTCTCATGATCTTCACCTCCTTATCAGGCGTCTCCCACCAGCTAGCCATGTGAGTCCGCGGACGACGCAGCCCCACCAGCATCTTATTTCTTCTTGACCTAGGCTGGTCCCGACTCTGTCGCTGATGCTGACGCCTCGGCGTCCAGGCCCCTTAGCTTGAGCAGCCCGATCAACACTCGGTTTTCGTCTTGAGCGAGTTGATCGACTGAACGCCCGCTTGCCTCGCGCATCACTCCATCCATGACGGTTTGCTTCAACTCGGGCGTGATGTCTGGAGTCCCAAGGGCCTTCATCATTCCTTGTAGTGGATCCATGAGGTGATCCATGAAGTGTTTGATTCCGCCGGCACCGCCGCCCAGGTGCCATTGCAGACTTTGACCCATCACACCCCACCGAAGTCCCGGTCCATAGCAAACGGCAGCATCAGTGTCCTCTACGCTCAGCACGCCCTGCTCAATGAGGTAAAGCATCTCGCGGTAGAGCGCGGCTTGGAACCGGTTAGCAACATGCCCGGGAAGCTCCTTCTTCAAATGAATCGGTTTCTTTCCGATCGAGGCATAGAACGCGATCGCCTGCTGAATTGCTTCGGGCGATGTCTTGCTCCCTCCGACGACTTCTACCAATGGAATGATGTGAGGAGGATTGAACGGATGACCGACGAGGACCCGCTCCGGGTGTTTGCAATTCGTCTGCATGACGCTCGGCGTTATGCCGGATGAGCTTGACGCGATGATTGAATCAACCGGAGTCGCCTCATCCATGTCGGCGAAGAGCTTGATCTTGAATTCCGGTCGCTCGGGCGCGTTTTCCTGTACGAGGTCGGCATTCGACAACGCTTCCTTCATGTTCGCGTTAAAGCTCAACCGGTCGCGCGATGCGCCGGTCGAAAGGCCGATGGCCGTGAGTTCCTCCCACGCCTCGTCAACGTACTTGCGCAAGTTTTCTTCTGCGTTTGGCGCCGGGTCGGTGGCAACCACGTCGAACCCGCGAGCCAGGTACTGGGCTGCCCAACTGGCGCCGATGACTCCGGTGCCAACGATGGCGATTCGGTGAATAGGTTTGTCGTAAGACATAATTCAGTTCTCCTTTGAAGATATTTCTGCGTATGCAACTCCCGTCAGGTTTCCCTGACCAAAGAGGAAATTCTTTTTCTGCGACCCATCGAGCTTGGCCGAATAAACCGACCCTGCGAAATCGGTCATGAACATGCGATCACCCGCAACATCCAGGGCAATGCCGATTCCCTCCATCAAATGGTCGAACACAATCTCCGGGGCTTTGGGTTTCGCATCAATTGATGCGCGATTCACCGTGTTGCCGAGCGGAGGGTCCCCTCGGTCGGTCCAATACAAGACGCGATTTTCGAGATCGAGTTCCAGATCAATCGGCTCCGGCAAGCCATCGAAGAAGACTTCAATATCGCTACGGTTGGCCGCGTTCTCACCCTTCGGGATTTCGATGTTCGCGCGGCAGATCTTTCCTACTTCAGCGTTGTCCGGACCTTTTTGCGTCCAGTAGATCTGCCCTCGCTTCGGATCGACGGTGATCCCGACGCACCATTTCGTTGCGTCCTGGCCAGGGCGTGCATCCCCCTGGCTCGTATCCACCAGAGTCTCAATCTGCGAACCGTCGAGATTCGAGCGCATGACGCGCATCCCCTCGCGATCCGACCAATAGAGCTTGCGGTTCTCCTTATCGAGATGGAGTTGCTTTGGCGTGAAGGTGCCGCCACTTGGAATGATCGTCTTGCGATTGTGACCGTCGAGGTCGGCGCGCTCGATGGATCCGTTATTCAGCTTGAGAACACCCATGTTGGTCCAGTAGATGTGT
>WNFR01005355.1_pt1 | contig 15823 bp, 16 predicted proteins | sample 5400221 | NCBI WGS metagenome assembly WNFR01 (sample SAMN13153357, study PRJNA577476) | soil metagenome | isolation source: 40 cm soil under Madrone tree | place: USA:California | collected 2016-06-14 | reverse complement strand
CACGGGTATAGTTCGAACGTGACCGCCTTTTCCTATCAGATCAACGATGGCCCAGTGATCCTCGCGACGTTGGAAGTGATCAACCGTGAGTTCAGTCAGTTCGCGACGCCGCAGGCCACAACCCAATAGCAAAGCAAGAATCGCTCGGTCCCGCTTGCCCTTCAAAGTGGCAGGATCAGGGAGTTGCCATAGCGTTCGAGCTTCCTCGGCCGTTAACCAATTCCCGAGTCGGCACCCCAGTTTCTTTGCGCCCTTTACCCGGCGAATGCCGGCTGCGAGATCGGGGCTCAACAATCCAGAATCTGCTGCCTCATATGCCAGCCGTCGTACGGCTGCCAGCCGGACGTTGATGGTGCCTGCAGCCAAGTGGCGATCTTCGAGATAAAGTCGGTAACGGAGAACGACCGCCTTGTTGAACGACAGGCGCGGAGCGGAGCAATACCAAGCCACAAACTCATCAATCGAATGCCGATAACTGCGTTGCGATTCGAACGATCTCAAGCTTACGATCACGGCGACCTTGGCATGCTCCAAATCGGGAAGGCCGAGCTTTGTTTTCAGTCGGGAATGCCCGCTTTTGAGTTTGCGCTTCATGGTTAGCCGCCTCCCGACGACTAGCCATATCAGACTCCCCTTTCCCAGAGCGCCGCCGTCAAATTTTCAATGTCCGGTAACCCGACTAACCAGGAGTCTGCGATGACCGCCAACCCGGAGGATTTGTGGCACCGAAATTCGCCTCCCAGATGAGTCTTTTTCTCAATGCCAGCCGTATACCGCACAGCACTGGTTTGCGTTGTGGTTGCATTGCAGCGACGATTCGGGCGTAGCACCAGCGTCGCCTAAATGGGAGTTGAAATGGAAAATAGAGGCGGGTCGGCGGGCGTTGGTTGTTGGGGTTTCGGGAGCATGCTTGCCATCGCTATTTCGTGGAGCATCAACCATTCCATCCTGTGGATGATTCTTCACGGCATCTTGAGTTGGCTGTACGTCATTTATTATTCGTTCAAGCGGTAAACGGACGAGCAAATTCCTGATTGCCGCCGGGCGTCTGTCCTCGGCATCCTTGGGGCAGCATCGCTAATGCTGTGGCTCCTCATGTTCGGCGTGAACGAACAGCGATGGAACGAGCAGGCCAGCGCATCACTGTCAACCGAACATGTGTTCACTGAGAGGCACGCATAAACCTAACAAGGAGAATATCCAATGAAACGCAGCGTCATGTTAACCATCGCTTCTCTGCTCTCGATCCTCTTGATCATGCTTCACTTGACGGACGACATCGTCCGCGGGATGGACAAGGCACGGCCCGCAACCCTCATTGCCGTAGCCATCCTGGTTGTCTGGCTATACGGCACGCTGGTGCTCACCGAACGGCGACCGGGGTACGTCATCACCCTCATCGGAGGGATCATTGCGACGGTCGTGCCCGTCATCCACTTGAGGGGGACGGGAATCGTCAACGTCGTGAAGTCCAGCGGAGGCTTCTTCTTCCTTTGGACGCTCTTCGCGCTCGGTGTGCTCGGGATATTTTCCATCATCCTCTCGGTGCGCGGACTGTGGAACCCACAATGGGGCCAGTCCCGGTAGTCGAAGAACCCGAACCATGGACGCGACACGCCCGCGAAGTTCGCCAACGTCAGCGCGCGATTGCGGGAGGATGATGGACATTCGAAAGTGAAGGTCAGTTGTGGATTGGTAGCGACAAACGCTAGCGCTTTACCGGATGCGCGTTCTCGATAAGGTGTGAACACGCTTCTCGTGAGCTATTCCTGGATTGTCGGCAACTCGGAAACAAACGTAAAACTCCTAAGTCAAGCGGTCAAGTTCTGGTAAACGCTGCCAGCTCAACCGGTCGATGCAACACCATCTAATACTTTGATTCGACAAGGCTTCTCCGGGAGAAGCAATCTGTTTGGCTGTCCTCGGTCAAAACCTAGCCAGGGTAGTGTTCCCGCTGATCTACTCTAGTGAGCGATTTGACCTTTGTTTTCAATGTAAGTCGGGTTCGACTTGAGTGTTGCGTCGACCTATTGAGACCACCGCGCTAACCGGAAACTTGATTCTTAGTGTCCGGTAACCCGACTAATCGCCCACTTGAAAACGGCCAGGCTCCAAGAGGTGCAAATCTCGGTCGGCGTCACGCTCACGTTGAACTGAACACTGGATACCGTTTGACTGTGAGTTACCATTCGTATTGGCCTTCATGACCCACGGCCAACGGGTAGGAATAACATAATGACTCGCGCCCCGTTTCTTTCTCCCCTGCTGGTCTTGTCGTGGAAGTGGTACCTCTTTGGGGCATTTTTGTGGGGACTTTATCTGTGGGACCGTAGGAGAGCCAAATTTGCAAGCGACGATGGCGGGCTCAATGTCCGCGGCACCGCCATTAGAGCTACCCGACTCGGGACCGTTTTCGTCTTGTTCGCCTTCCTTATCTCCCCTCCGACTCAATGGATATTTCTGGCGGGCGCTTTCCTGGCAATGGCAGCTCTAGCTTGTTTATTAGACTACAGTGGGCCCACCGGCACCCCGCCAACCCGAAAAGCAAAATCGTGGAAATCCGGATGGATGTTTTTCGCTGCTCTCAGCTTTCTGGGCTTTGCGGTCGCTGCCGCAAAGCTCGGTACTCACGCCCAGTTGTTGTTTTTGTTGGTCTGGGGCGGCGGTGCTGGTTTCCTCGTCGGTTTCGGCTTGCGTCTTTGGCTCTCGATACGACGTAAAGTGAAGAGCAGTCAAACCGAAACTGGGTCAAACTCCTGATTAACGCCGAAACCGGACAAGTGAAATTCGCCGAAGACCATTTGTCCGGTAACCCGACTAATCGGGAGTTAGCGCGGCGAACTAGTAGTAGTTTATTGTGCGCAAGCTAATTTCAACTATCTTTGGCTTCATAGGATCGCTCTTCGTGTCCCAAACGATTATTTTTTTCTCGGTCCAATTTCCAGATGAGTCGTCCTGATACTCGGTTGTCGATTTATCGAGTATCTTCCCGGAGGCATCGTAATTGACCTGGCCTGTCGGCCGATCGGTCTCGTCGAAAGAATAAGTACAACGGAGGTAGCTTGAATCCGACTTTTGAACCACCTCAGTCAGGTGGCCGCGCGCATCGCTCGTCTGGTAAGTGTGACTTTTTGTTGAAGCGGAGTATTTATCTTCTACCGTTGTTTCGTCCGGTCTGCGTTGGCGCTCATTATAGGAGCCATCGGCAAAGACAATCTTGTCCTTTTCGGGGACCCCATTTCCATCTCTCTGAATGACCCAGTTTGTTTCAGGTTCCCCGTTCATCGTTGAAATTTGATGGGTTATACCTGTCTTGGAGTCTGTGCTCTCGATAACCTCTCTCGTGTTTTCTGTCCCATCGACGTGATGCTCTCTAGAGCGATAAGTCGTTGATCCGGTCCGCTCTTCCAAGAATTCATTTGAAGATTTTTGGGTGAGAATTCCATCGCCATTGTATGTGTCTGTTTCGATGACCTTGCCATCCGCATCGAAAACGTTTTGGATAGAAAAATTCTCGAAGGGAGCAGTGCCCGTCGTCTGTGATTTAAATATCTGCTCTCCGTTTCGGCTCATAATTGTGTGTACCCACAGTGAACCGTCAGGCTTATAGCGATAAACTTCGAGCTGGTATCCCCGGCGGTCGTAGACTTCAAAAGTCGAGCCTCGTGATTGGTGGGACACGCCGTTCTCATCGATGAACTCTTCGGTAAGGACTGTGTGGACGAGCCCTTTCAGCCCGACGGCAGTTGCTTCTTGGGACCACGATGGAAGTGGTACCAGGAGAATCAGAATCAAAGCTAAGCAGTTGGGTCGCAACGCGATTGTACTCTTTCTAACCATGCCAGCCTTAGGCACCGGAACATCATGGCTCTTGGGCCCTTGCCTGGCAATCATGCGTTGTACCGCTTCGTCGCAGTGGGGGATTGCTCAGGTACGCTCCTACCCCTTTATGTAGACACCGTCCTGACTGAGAATGTGCCAATGGAAATCTTAGCCTCTGCGCTGGAGGGCCAGTGCCTGGTAAACGCGCAAACCGGACAAGTGAAAATGCCCCCAAAACCAGTTGTCCGGTAATCCGAACTTATCGGGCAGTTGAAGGCTCTGGTTTCAGAGTGGCGATGCCCGCATCATTCAAGTCGAATGAAATTGCGTTGCTCGCCATGGACTTTTCTTCGTGGACGCCACCGCCATACCCAACGATAAATTGGTATGGGCCCGGAGGGACCTTGAAAATGACGCGCGCTTTCATGGACTGACCGGGCTCGAGTTGGAAGCGTTCAGCAGGGCGACTATTTGAGTCGATCGTGTACGAGGCTGAATACTTCACTCCGTCGTTCTCGCGCTCCCGCCAGGTGGAATTCAGAAGGTCTGTGCGAGTTATCCAGGCTGCTGATTTACCATCGGAGGCTGACAAAGGGCCTTGTAAATTCAATCCTAAGAGTGTGGGGCCAAATTCCGAGCTTCTAACCCTGACCGCTTGATTTCCTGAATTACGGAGTTCAATAAGAAAGTTTGCGGTCCCTTGGGGAGCGAAATCGGGCTGAGAAATCAACGCTAAACCGTCGAGTGTCGCCCACTGATGGTTGTCCGGCGCAGGACCAATGATTTGGTATTTTCGGACCAGCGCGTCTCCCGGGTTCTCAAGCTGAGAAACCTCCAACGCATCAATTTGCATCGCCTTGCCTGTGTACGGTCGCAGCTGATTCTTTACGCTGTCTGAGATGTAAGTAATGAAGTGCCCACTCAACAGGAAACACGTATCCCAACGGTCAAAAACGACTATACCGCAATATTTTCCAGGTCCGCGGAGACCTGCATGCGCAGTGAGAATGAATCCTGAGGACAGCGCACAAAACAATCCCATGAAAACAGCTTGAAATGAGAGTGTCTGACGTACAGAGCTACGCACAGTTACTACCTTTCGGTGATTGTACTGCTAGAAACGTGGATGGCGACCAAAGTCCTGATTAACGCGGAAACCGGCCAAGTGAAGTCCTGGTACGGCATGTGTCCGGTTAGCCGACTAATTCTGAGAATTTGCTTTTTGAAGAAGGTCTCGAGCGATTCAGCGGCGCGATTCTCGCATGTAAGCGCGAGTAGATGCGCGAGTTAAGTCTCAATGCACCGCTTTTGCACACAATCTCAGAGACCGAGGCGAAAGACACCCAAAAACATCGACAGCTAGGCTTTCGCTTCGAATCTGGGAGTTGCGTTTTGCGAAGGAAATTCAATTCGGCGAAGAAATCGCGGTCGAATCTTCTTTAAGAGAAGCTGCCGGTGGCACGCCGCTCATAGGCAAGTGCTTCGAGAATCTTCTCCGTGGAAAGAGTGCTTTCCGCGGGGAGCATCAGCTTCGGCTTGAGGCGACGGAGGACTTCCTCGGCCATGCGGAAACGCACATCAACTTCCAGGGCGGAGCGACGATTGAGAAAGGAATCAATGAGCGCGCAGTCCTCCGGTGAGAGTCGATCGGCGCCCAGAGGACCGAAGGGCGAAGAAACGGAGGCGGGAGCCGTTTGCCAAGCAGGCTTCAAGTCACTGAGAGAAGTTTCGCGAACAACCAACGAACCAACGACGAGGTCGCCTAGCCGCTTGTTCCCTCTCGTGAGAAAAGCGCTGACCATACCCACGCCGTAGAAGAAGGGCAACCAGTCCACGATGCGCATCAAATTGCGGCCAATAGTTTCCGCAGGTGTGAGTGGGCGGCCAGAATCCTTGATTACACGTATGCCCGCTTTCCGCTTGCCTGGAGTTTGGCCGTTCCAAAGAATTTCGAACAAAGGGTAATAGCCGAAATAGAGAAAAAAGTAGATCAGTACAAAGATGGCAGCACCCCACATGCCGGCCCTCGGGGCAACCGTCGCCATTCCTCCAACGGCCACAGCGCCAGCTACGCCGACGATGATGCCAATCAGAAGCTGAATCAGCATATCGTAGGCGAGAGCAAGGAAACGGCTGCCGATTCCGGCAACTGCGAAATCCAGCGCGGTTTGCTCCGGCGTCTGGATGGTAAGCTTGTCGGCGGACGAGCCGAAGGACAAGCCGGCGTTAGGCGGGTTTGAGGACATGATATCCAATCGTTGGCTGGAGAAACGCAAACCCTACTGGGCGCGCCTCGAAGAACTCGTGCAACGATCCAGTCGGGGCGTCGCCGCGCTCAGCCACGGTGAACTGCAGGAACTCGGCCTATTGTATCGCCAAACCGCTTCCGATCTTGCGGCGGTGCGCGAGGATGCAACGACCAGGCAGCTCGCCAGCTATTTAAACCAACTGCTGGGCCGCTGCCATAACCTGATCTACCTGGGACACAAACCCAAGGTTAGCGGAATCGTGCGCTTCTATCGGGACACCTACCCACACGTGTTTCGCCAAACGCTACCACAGACATTACTGGCGCTGGGCATTTTCGCGGCGACGGGAATCGTCGCGTTGGTAGTGACTTGGCATGATCCGGCGTTTGCCTATCGTCTTCTGGGCCCACAGATGATGGAGACGATCGAACAGCGCAAGATGTGGACGGAATCCATAGTGACGGTGAAGCCGCTGGCTTCCTCGGGCATCATGACCAACAATCTTTCCGTGGCCTTCAGCGCGTTCGCAATGGGAATTAGCGCAGGGATTGGTACGATCTGGATGATGGCGCTGAATGGTCTGCTGATCGGAGTGATCGCAGCAGCCACGTGGAAAGCGGGAATGGCGCTGCAACTCTGGAGTTTTGTTGCTCCGCACGGGGTTTTGGAGTTGCCGGCAATTTTCATTGCGGGCGGGTCTGGACTGGAAATAGCGCGAGGTTTGTTGTTTCCAGGCTTCCTACCTCGAAAAATATCCCTATCCCAGGCGGGTAGGCGGGCGGCACAACTCTTAATGGGCACGATTCCCATGCTCGTCGTTGCGGGCTTGATCGAAGGATTCTTTTCGCCGAGCAACGCGCCGGTGGCCATGAAATTCGGCCTCGCCGCAGTGTTGTTCCTCGCTTTGCTGGCATACCTTTTCCGCTTGCGGAGGCCGGAGGCTCCGGTCGTCACAGCAGATTCCGCTCCTTGATGTCCAAGTACTGATTCACAATCGAAGAGACAAGCAAACCCGGCACCAGTTCGAATGCAAAAACGCCACGCTGCCGGAGTTCGCGCAGCAGCAGATCTCGCCGATGAGCAATTTCGAGGGCCGCCGCGTGGCGGTATATTTCCTCCGGATTGCGTGGGATCGTCTCGGCAACAACGGCCAGGTCCGGTTGACTCACCGTGGCGAATACCACCAGATGTCGCTTGGCCATTTGCAACGCATATTCGATGACTTCCGGGGTAGTGGGCGTTTCCGCAAAATCGGTGATCCACACCACGAGGCTGCGCCGGTTTTGCGCTGTCAGCAAGACACGCGCGGCGCGCGAATGGTCGGCCTCAGAAGCTTCGCCGCGAACCAGCGCCAGAGAGTCCACGATGATGCGCAGATGCTGCGGCCCACGGCCGGCAGCGACGTTGTGTTGGACGGCGCGCCCGTAGGCAAGCAGACCCACACGATCGCCGCACTGCGTGGCTACCTGTGCCAGGGAAAGAGCAGCATTGACGGCGTAGTCCAGCTTCGCCAGACGAAGATCGCCGTGCTCCTGGCGAATTTCCGCACGAGACAAGCGGCCTGCATCCAAAACGATCCACACTGCTTGACTCCGCTCGATTTCGAAAATACGAGTGGTCAGTTGATGGCGCCGCGCGGTCGCGGTCCAGCAGATGTCGCGGAGTTCATCTCCCGCTCGGTACTCGCGCAGGCTTTCAAACTCCCGACCATGGCCGCGGCGTTTGCGGCGCCTCTTTTCCATCTCAACCTGGCGACTGCGGATCAGATAAAGAGCTTGCTGCCGGGCTTGCTCGAGGTCAGGGAGTACCCGGACGGTTTGCGAAATCTCCACGACGGCCCAGCGCTCCGCGAAACCAAGTTTGCTTTGATATCGGATATAAAGACGGCCAAACTGCACGTCACCTCGTTGGCGCGGAAGAACGGTGTAACGCGTGCTTGCCAGTTGTCCCACCGGAACCAGAAGGGCAACGGAAGGCGGCGCTGCTCGAAACGAGGCGGGTGTTTCATCGACCAAGACGCAACGGACCGCGGTGCTACCGAAATTACGAACGGTCAGCGCGACTTCGCAAGCCGTTGCGAGCGAGGTCGGGTGTTCCCAAGTGCGGCGTGCCTCCAACTCACGCGCCTGGGGCAGTCGCGACAGGTCCGTTGCAAAAGCCAGCAAAACCAGCACATCCCAAAGGATCAGCGCGGCGATGATGCGGGGTGACCACCAGGCAGGAACGAGCCACAGAAATCCGAGCAGCAGCGCAACGAAGAACCGCGGGCCAACGCCGAATGACAAGCGACCCTGGGAGCGCCCGAGGGCTACTACTTCCGGGGGCACCAGCGGCCGCGGCGAACTCATGAACCGTTCCTCATTTAGGCGCATGCTACTTCGGCACTTCCACGGCAGAGATGACCTGCGCAATGACCTGATCGGGAGTAAGTCCTTCCAGGTCGGCTTCGGGCTTGAGGAGAATGCGGTGTCGAAGTACGGGCAGCGCGGCAGCTTTGACGTCGTCGGGAAGGAGAAAATCGCGACCGTCCATTCCAGCAAGAGCGCGTGCGACGAAAAACAAGCCAACGATAGCGCGCGGGCTGCCGCCGAGAGAAATAGCAGGCCAATCGCGTGTGCGGCGCACCAAGGAAACGACGTAGGAATGAAGCGCCGGCTCAACCCGGACGCTCTCGATCTCCCGGCGGGCTGCGGGGAGCAGAGACACATCTATGGGGTCCAATGCGATTTTGTCCAGGCGCCGCGGATCGAAACCCTTTTCGTATTGCGTCAAGATTTGCATTTCGTCCGCTGCCGAAGGATAGGTGACTCGAATCTTTAGGAGAAAGCGATCCAGTTGCGCTTCGGGAAGAGGATATGTGCCTTCAAACTCGATGGGATTCTGGGTGGCCAGCACGGTAAAGTTTTCCGACAAGGGATAACCTCTGCCGTCGATGGTCACCTGACGTTCCTCCATGGCTTCGAGGAGGGCCGCTTGCGTACGCGGGGAGGTTCGATTGATTTCATCAACGAGAAGCAGGTCTGTGAAGATAGGCCCACGATGGAAACTGAAGCTGTTGGTGCTCAAATTGAAGACGTTGGTTCCGGTGACGTCGGCAGGCATGAGATCGGCGGTACATTGAACACGCTGGAAGCCGAGGCCACACAGGCGCGCCAGAGACTTAGCAGCAAGGGTCTTGGCCAGACCCGGAACGCCCTCGATAACGGCATGCCCGCCGCACACGAGCACCAGCAATAGCTGATCGACGACTTCGTGCTGCCCAATGATTATCTTTGAAAGTCCAGAACGTACTTGAGCTGCGAGCGCGGAAAGGTGCTGCACGGTTAGGTTTTCTCCCGTCGGAATTGGTTTCGAACATTGAGCCTTGCTGCAAACTCTCCCAAATTCTTAACAAGCTCCAATGCTTCGCGGGGACGGAGCTTTGCCCCTTGGCTGGCAATCCCGGCGCGGAGAAGCGACTCGCCGAGTCCGGACTCCTTCCACCCCAGGCGCTGTTCCGCGGCCAGCGCCAATTGAGAGTCGGGCGCGTCTGAGGCGAATCCAAGTTGGCGCACCAGCAAGGAGCGTAGTCTCAGATAAGATACGGAGATTGCGGATGATGTAGCGCCCGCGCGCTCATACAACCCACCTAGCGTTTCGACGAACTCGAGAGGCGACAAGCGTGAAACCTCGGCCGGAACGTAGATCGGACCATTTCTTCTGCTGAAGGTGAAGAGAACGGCAACCGTCAGCAGTGCAATCTGCAAAACGCCCCAGGCGAGCGAAGTTTTCCGTACGTAACTCCAGAGAGAGCTGCGCTCGCCGTGGAAGTATTCATCCCAGTAGATCGTGTAAGGTTCGTCTGCGGACCAGTTGGTGACAGCATTCATCAAGAAGACAAGATTATCTTCGCGGCTGATGCCGGCATTGGTGAGCGGCGTTGAGCCGGCCCACCAGACGATTTGGCCATCACCTAGTTGCCAACTCACGACTGCGGGGGAGCCGGGCTCGCCATAGATGGAAAGCTGAGACGCATTGAGCTGGCGCCAGTAGGTCTGCGGCTGAAGAACGACGTGCTGGGCCCCCCGCGAAAGCACCGACGGGATATTCGGTGTGAATGATTGCCAAGCAGGGTCGGCGCGTTCGGAAGAAACGTTCGCATCGGGGAAATAACTCCGGATATTGGCGCCGGTAAACAGGACGCGCCCACCTTCCTCTACAAAATCCGCAAGCGCCCTGCGCTCATTTGCGCTCGGTTGCTGGCTGGGCTCGGCAAGAATCAGCAGAATACTACCGGAATCGGCGTCCAGTTGTGTGGGAGGATTTTCCCAGCGACGGACCGGATAGTTCAGTTTCGAGAGCAACCTATAGGCGGCTGCAGCACCGTGCGATGCCGCGGAGTACGTCGAAGGAACCGGCGAATTGAATCTTTCAGAGGGAGGAGCAAGAATCACGGTGGCGATCAGCAACACCAAGAGAAGGCCGCCGCCGATGAGCAGCAGTTTTCGGTCGGACGCGGCTATTCCAACTGGCATCCCAGCGCCTCCAGTTGCCGCAGGGTGTCTTGGAAGTCGTCGGCGCCCGCGGCGCGATTGGCATACCAGATTCTTTCCAAACGCGACGTCAAGGCCGCGAGCGGCTCGCGATAAGCTGGCCTTGGTGCGATCCCGTCGGCGGACGGCTCGGATGCCATGCGAAGATATTCGCGGGGCGTCTTGCTGCGGTCTCTGTGGACGACGCCAATCTCTTGTAAACGTGCAATTCCAGCCCAGTAGGCGGAATGAACCGCCTCGCGGAAATCGTCGCGGCTCGCTGCTTCGCGGGCGGAGCGCATCCATTCTTGCCACGTCCGCGAAGCCGAGACGACCTCACTGGCAGGCAGGGAATCCATACGGTCCCTGCCTACCATAAAGCGAAATACCCAGAGAGCGATGAAGCCCACTCCAAGGACTATCACGAGCCAGAACAGGATTTGCCCGCCGATGGGATAACGCGCCAAGCCACCGAAAATCCGGAGCAGCAATCCCTCCAGCCACGCGGCCAGGCGCTCGCGAAAGAGGTCCCAAGCACTGGGCGGACGCACGCCGGCAAATTCGGCCGCAGATAGAATTTGTTGGAGGTCTGCCTTTGCGCTGCCAGGGCTTCCGGGGCGGAGTGCGGCATAACTTTGCACCTCCGTCGCCAGGCGGTCCACCCAGGCTTTTGCTGTTTCCCCCGAGCCAGCAGTGAGCTGATCCCTTAGGAATTCATTCGAGACGGAATAGGTGTGATCGGGAGTCAAAACGTTCCACCGCTTCGGGAGCGAATCCCGCAATGCCGCCATTTCCTTCCGAGACGGATTGTGTCCGAACAGGCCGGACAGGCGATGAAGCTCGGCCGCGAAAGAAGGCACATCGTACGCTGCGATTGGGGAAGGTGACGCCGTGGGATTGTCAGCCCGAGAATGGGCGAATGCCGACCAGCATGGCTGGCCACACAGCAAGAGCACAGCACAAAACAGGAATCGCTTCATCGGCACCCTTGCGGTCCCTCGGGTGGTTGACCTCCCGAATTTCAGGAAAGCATAGACGGAACTGTTGAATTTCCCGCAGCCACATTGCCGCTGGGATTCATCATTAGTTGCAAATCAAACGCTTCCTTACGAACGCGCAGGTCATAGTAAAAAATGGAGGTGGCGATCAACAGGAACGGGCCCACGAGAATTCCAGCAAGGAAATTGGCCACTTGCAGGAGGCCCATCGAAAGAAGCAGCATACCTGGATCCTTTGAGTACATAGCGACCACTACACCGAAGGGTGTCATGAAAAGAAATGCGGCGGCGTACAGGAGAACGAAGTACAGAAAATAAATTACAAACGCGCGTCCAGCATTATTTTTGGTCAGTCGAAAACTGCGCTCGAGCGATTCCCGCGGCCCGAGATCCTCCAAGAGTGCCGCGGGAACGCACGTGATCAGCCGGCAGGCAACGTAGATGCCTGGGATAATCAAGAGAATCGCCGCGCCCATGACGGCTAAACCGTTCAACAGCGATACGCCGAACAGACTCGCAAGCTGCCCCCAAACACGGCGAAGCGACGAGCCAATGGTGGTCGTGCGACCCAGGTAGAGTTCGGAAACCGCATAGATTGTCCCACCCTGCGAAAAAAGATACGCCACCAAGTAGACCACTACACCGACCAGCAGTCCGACAATGCCCAAGCCCATCAACCCCCCGCCGCCGCGTGTTTGGAGTTGCGCGGCTAAGGGTGGCTTGGTAACGGCTGGCGCCTTGATGAGCAAAACTTGTCCCAGATTGAGGGCAAGAATCAGAAGGTGCGGGAGCCCAGTAATGCCGAGAAAGAGGATAAAGTGCCGGCGATAGAGGGAAAACGTTCGATCGAGGATTTCGCCAAGCGACAGTGGACGCAGACCTAGTTCTGCCATCGAGACCTCCCGCTTTTATGGATCGAGCGTTGCAAAGATCACACTTTACCAAAGACTATGAGACAAGACGACTTCAGTCTCGCTCCTCGTTGCCGAATATCTAACTACATCCCTTCAGGAGAGCAGGCCACTGGAGTCTTGACGCAGAACCCTAAAAATGTACCGACGTGCCATAAGATGTTCAGACGAAGGTGAAATCCTCATTCACGAATGAAATGGCAGGCCCCCGGACATGGTCGGGCAATTCGTAGACGCGAATCCCGCGAAACGGGAGCGCGGTTCCTTCGGGGAAGTGAGCAAGCGCGCAGTAGACACCTCGCCGAGGTTGCCCAGAAACCCCGCTCCTACCTGAGTCGCAAGTGACTGATTCTGCGCGCCCTGAATTTCCTCTTTCGGATGCCCACAAAGAGTTGTTTTTGGGCACTTGTCCGATAATCGCGGTGGTCTCAATAGGTCGACGCAACGCTCAAGTCGAACCCGATCGCTCACTAGGGTAGATCAGCGGGAACACTACCCTGGCTAGGTTTTGACCGAGGACAGCCAAACAGATTGCTTCTCCCGGAGAAGCCTTGTCGAATCAAAGTATTAGATGCTGTTGCATCGACCGGTTGAGCTGGCAGCGTTAATCGGGCACTGAGGATTTTCGCGGTTATGGCGCACCAGCTTGCTCCTCGACGAGACCTGAGTCTTCGGGCGTATGATATTCACGATGTTTGTACAATGTCCCACGTGCGGAAAGTCCTTCGATTTGGGAGACAGAGAGCGTCCGGGCGGCATAACAGGCGGTTCATTTTGCCCCCTGTGCCATGAGCGCTTCGCCATTTCTGCCAGCAAGTCCGTCACAATCGTATCGTTAATAATCGCTCTAGGTACCCTTGCGCTGGCGGGTATTCGTTCGATTGTCGGTCTCATCATAGGTTCTGCTTTGCTTTGGATTCCCATTTCACTCTTCTGGAACGCTTCCAGGGCGCGCAGCAGGGGTGTCGTCCTTAAGAAATGGAAGCCGCGGCGAAGGACCTTCTTTGAGTGGTTGTACGAGCGCGACTCGACCCCTGAGTTATTCGAAAAGCGGCCTCGCTGAAAGCTCGATGCACTATCAGCAAGACCGCCAGCCACTTGTCCGGTTTGCGCGTTAATCGGGACCTCTCTGGGTGGCGCTGGGTAGCGACGCCGCTTCGCGTGATTGACACCTGGACCAAGAGAGAGAGAAAGCGGTGTAGACTTGCGACACTTGCATTGTCCGAATCCAACTCAGGAGACGAAAAAAAAATGGCGCGACGCACGTTCTTGGCTCAGCTGGCGGGCTTACCTTTTCTGGCATTGGGCACGAAGGCGCAGGAGTCTAAAAAGCCTCTGAAGATCATGATGAAGAGCGCGTGGGGACCTGATGACCCAACAAGGGCAGCATTCCCTTTCGCGCACGGACTCGTGCTCGCAGAAGCCGGCCACGAAGTACAAATCTTCCTACTCGCGGAGGCCACCTCTTTGCTGCGAAAGTCGATGGCGAACGCGATCCTGCCGGTTGGCTGGCCGCCGTTGAGCGAAACCCTCGAAAAGGTTGTAGCGAAACATATTCCGATCTTTGCTTGAGGAGCCTGCTCCCGGGCCCGTGGGGTCACGGAAACAGACTTGAGTCAGTGGGGAGCAAAATTCGGAAGTCCAGCGATCTTTGTCTCGCTCGTGGAGTGGTCAGACCGGATTATTGTGGAGTGAACCCGGCGAAAATACCGAAGTGCGCACTTATCCTGAGGTGTGACACTCATGGATTCCATTCTCTGGTTTGCGCGTTAATCAAGCACTTGGCCAATGTTTGTTGCTGGCCGACATTTCTACGACTGACTCTCTCCTTCGATTACAGCTTCTTTCAACGAGCCGCGTAGGACTGAGAGTAAATCTCTGCTGAATTTGGAGACCGGTCCGTACGCGGCCAGAATCTCAACGACCGCCTGTTTCTTTGATTCTGGTCGCGTATCGGGCCATACCTCCGTAGCCATTCTGACCTGTATCCCCACATAGCCTCGTTGAGCGTCGGCCAAATACACAGAAATTCCGAGATGCTCTTGCGCCAGTTTAGTGTGGTCTTCCTTGCTGCCGAATCCGCTGGCAATCGAGCGGCGCTGGTCCTCTGGGGGAAGCGGAAAAACTTGCAGTGCCTCTGCGAACCTTTCAAGCTCTTCGATGTTGAAATACGCCCCGCTATGCCCCGAAAAGCCGTCAGCTTCGGCCCACGCGATCAGTTTACCGGTGCCATCTCGATCATCTAAGAAGCAGAGTCGCAGATAGTTGCTCATGCTCTAATCGTGCTGTCTCCGCCCTCGATTCTACGATAAAGAACAGCAAACTCCTGGTAAGTCGGGTAACCGGACATGTGGTTTTTAGCAGATTCCACTTGTCCGATTACGGCGTTAATAGGCATTAGGAGGTCTGCCGTGCGCTAGCAAGCACTGGCGCTCCCGCAGGCGTTCCCGATGCGCTTTAGAGAACCGATAGTCTTTTCAGCATTTTTCTTAATGCGCGGGTCATCTGTTTTGTCACGCATCAGCGACACATATTTAATTGCCTGATTGACTGTGGTCCACCGTCGGATTTGCGGCTCCTCGATTTTCCATTCGCTGGAACCGGTGATCTGTCGTACCGTTTCGCCGTTTTTCCCGACGACCCGGTGCTTATTGGTGTAGACGAGGCGAAAGACGAAGACAGTCATAGTGACGGGGACATCGCGGCTTGGCGGCTTATATCGCAGAGCAGAGTCTATCGTGCCAAGATAGTCGGTCCACTTCGTCTCTACTTCTGCCCGATCACCGTGTACCCAGTTTTCCCCAAGTGCCCCTCCAACTGACATGATGGATATTTCGCCATCGCGAGGAAACGCGCCCGATTGATTGTAAATTCTCCCGGCCATTTTCCAGCCTTCGGGACTTAGGAATGCACCCTGCGCGACAAGTTTTTCGTATTGGATCACTACTTGCTCTGTCGGCTTTCCGTGCGATTGAGGCGTCTGTGCCTGGACTGTGATGAGTGGCAAAAATAAGACCGGTATGATCGCGTGTAATCGATTCATGCAGTGACCCTCGACGGTCTTCCTGAACTCAAGTGTATTGCCACTTGGCTGTCCAAAGGTCTGGGTCAAAAAACCTTGTGTGTAATAGACACCGCAGAACCGGGATCGTTCCGAGCATACGCTAAAGTCTGGTCAGTGCCCGATTAGTCGTGCCAGCTCAACCGGTCGATGCAACAGCATCTAATACTTTGATTCGACAAGGCTTCTCCGGGAGAAGCAATCTGTTTGGCTGTCCTCGGTCAAAACCTAGCCAGGGTAGTGTTCCCGCTGATCTACCCTAGTGAGCGAT
>WNFR01013205.1_pt1 | contig 15825 bp, 17 predicted proteins | sample 5400221 | NCBI WGS metagenome assembly WNFR01 (sample SAMN13153357, study PRJNA577476) | soil metagenome | isolation source: 40 cm soil under Madrone tree | place: USA:California | collected 2016-06-14 | reverse complement strand
GGGAAAATCGCATCTGATCTCGGATCGCCGTCGAAATTCCCACCGACGGCCAGATTGAGGATCAGGAAGAACGGTTGGTCGAGTATCGACGGACCATATTGCTGGATCGCGCCGCGAGTAACCGCGTAGTGCCCGAAACCGTCGACGTAGAAAAGGACTGCGAGTGAATCCCATTCGACGGCGAAAGTGTGGAAGTCATCGGCAAGGACGCCACTCGCGAGAGTATTGGAGTGAGCGAACGGCGTCGCCCCGAAGTAGCCCGGGCCATGCATTGCTGAACTGGTCGTAGCCGGCTGGCTACCCTTGTTCTCCATGATGTCCAGCTCTCCGCACGCCGGCCAGGGTGTGACGGGAAAGCCATGACCCAACATCCAGAACGCCGGCCACAGTCCCTGTCCCCCGGGTAGTTTGATGCGCGCTTCCACGCGGCCCGGTTGGGCCAACACTTTTCCTCGGGTTGTGATTTTGGCGGACGTGTAAAGACAAGGACCGTAGTAACACGTGAGCCCCGTCGCAGCGCGCCGCGCAGTGATCATCAATTGCCCTTGTCCATTGAGCGCGACGTTTTCGGATGCGTTGGTATAGTATTCCTTCTCGTTGTTGCCCCAGCCGCAGATCCCATCGTTGCACCCGTCCGCCGTTTGGTAGCTCCATTTCGTAGCGTCGATCGAGGCGCCCGCTGGCCCATCGAACTCGTCGCTCCAAACCTGGACCCACGTAACTTTCGGAGGAGGTGGCACAACCGGAGACGTATCGGCCGTGCACGCGAGGGAAGCGCCAAGAGCGACCACGCACATGGTGCCGACGATTCGAGCCACCGACTCAACGCCCACGCGCGGCAATCTCGATCCGGATCCCGGGTTCGTCCCTCACCACATTCAAATCGCTCAGACGTTCTACGACCACGTCCGCTCTCGTCAACTGCTCTCGTGGATAGGTAGATGCGATTGCAATAACGCGCATGCCGGCCGCCCGCGCGGCCGCGATGCCTAACGGAGCGTCCTCAATCACAATGCAATCGGCAGGTGCCTCATTCAACCGTTCTGCCGCGACGAGATAACCCTCGGGATCAGGCTTTCCACGGACGATCTCATCGGCGCAGATCATCACTGATGGCACTTGCAGCCGCGTATGTCGGAGTCTGAATTCAGCCACAGCGCGAATGCCGGACGTAACGACGGCCCATCTGCCAGCGGGCAGTCTCTCGATAAGGTCACGGGCCGATTCGATCTCATAGATGCCATCCGTCTTCATCGCCTCACCAGCCTCCAGTTCCGCGACCTCGGCCTCGGCGTTGAGCCCGGGTGCAACCAAACGAACCGTTTCGATCGTACGTCGTCCGTGCGCGAATGCGATCACCTGCTCCGGGTTCAACCGATGATTGTTCGCCCAGTTTCGCCAAGTTCTTTCTACGCACTCAGCGGAATCAACGAGTACACCGTCGAGGTCGAATAGAATAGCCCGGCAGGGAAACGATAACACGTCTGAGGTGTTTGAGATTGTAGGGTTTCGGGTCAGCGTCCTGTTGGGCTGCAAGCACGTTTGAGCCGACATGAAAAAAAGCTCGCGTCACAGTTTCCAACTCCATACGTTAGCAGTCAATAATACGACCCGAAGCAATCCTTGCAGGAGCGGACTAGTCCTCTCCTGCAGTCTGTCATTTATACTGGCGCCGAGGCGCCGCCGAGCGATAGGAGCCGAGTGTGGAGCTGGGCAAGTATCTGAAAAATGGACTGATCGGCGGTTTCGCCCTGATCCTGGTTGGAGCTCGCTTGAATCCTGGAGCTGATTCGCCCGGCTCGGCTCTCTTTGGGCCAGCAACACTCGTGGCTGGGAATCGCTCGACGGTCTCAGTCGGCGAGACAACGAAGAGCGGTCTCCTGGCGAAGAGCAGCGCCGCGGTTCATGCATTCGCGGCGGCAGTGCGCCCACTGAGCCATCCGAAGGCACTAGAGTCAGCCTTCCGCAGCTACTTCGCCTACATGGCGGCGCATCCCGACGAGGTGAAAAAGCCGTTGTTGTATTTCGTCGATTACGGCCTGCCGAGCACTGAGCCACGCGGCTACGTCTTCGACATGCGAGCCCTCACGATTCTCGAAGGTCCGTTTGCGGTCGCCCACGGCCGCGGGTCGTCGCGAACTCAATACGGAATCCCGACGCGCTTCTCGAATGCGTCGGGCAGCGCAGCAACCTCGCTCGGACTCTACCTCGCCGGTAATACCTACGACTTCCATGGCCACACGGGTGGTCGGTCGTACAGCTCCATCGGGCTACGCCTGAAAGGCGTGTCCGCGAACTTCAACGACAACGCGCTCGCAAGGGGCGTCGTTGCTCACGGTGCCCCCTATGTGACGGGGAACAGGGCCGGACGGAGTGAGGGTTGTCCTGCGATGGAACAGGAACGTGCTCGGCGCGTGCTTCCCGAGCTCGCAGATGGCGGCATGGTGTTTCTCTTCGCACCGGATCAGGAGTGGATGGCGGACGACCCGTGGGTCGCTGCCAGCGCCGACTAGAGACGTAAGGCGCGCGAAGATTTACAGCAGCTTTGCCAGGCAGACGGTCATCCCGGACGACAAAGAGTATTCGCCGTACGCCCGGATCTCAATGAATCCCGCGCGGCGATAGAGCGCAAGCGCTTCCGCCAGACTCAAAACTGCCATTGCCGATATACGATGCTCACATCCCCCGTCTGGCTTGGCACGACATATCGCGGACGTGGAGGAATCGTCACACCGGCAACGATCGGAATGCCGGGCCGTCGCGCTGCAAGGTCGAAGTCTATGTGGCCACCCGCTGGAATGGAGAAGGCAACGGTCGCCCCGGTGTCGGGAACCGCCCAGTATTCCATGACCCAGTCCCGCACGTGATAGCGGTATCGCGTGGTGTCGACGACGCGTCCGTCGATCGACGAGGCGAGCACTTTGGCGCCGCGCGCGCGCATCACCAGCCCAGTGGTTCCCGCTGGCGCGTTGACACGGAGCACCACGCGCCGGATCCCGCTGATCAGCGTGTCGCCAACCAGAATGGCGTTTGGACCGCCAAGCGGCACGCGTTGGACCTTCCGGCCAGTGAAGCGGCCTCCGTCCGACAGACGCGCCGTCCACGCGGGAATGGGCCCGGGCGTTCCCTGGTCGATCACGTCGCGCGTCCACGCATTTGTCGAGCTGCCGAGCGTACCGAGCCAAGCATCGCTCGAGTCGGCGTTCTCGGCGTACACAAGGGCGCTGCGCAGAGGATGGTCAGCGCTCGGATGCACCGTGAGAGCGGGGATCACGAGACATACCACGCCGGCGCCGGCGAGCCATGGGGCGCCCGACCAACGCGCGTCGCCGGCGACGAGCTCCAGCAGTGGCGCGAGCAGAAGTGTAACGAGCGACGCCACCACGCACAGCGCGATCGCACCCGTACCGACAACACCGAGCATCACTACCGAAACACCGTAGATGAAGCCGACGAGAAGGAGCAACGTCACGACTGCTGCCGCCCACTGGCCAATCTCGCGGCCGCGTGAAATTAGTGCCGCGCCCGCGGCGAACAGGAGCGGCCAGGTGAAGAGATAGCCGACACCAGGGGCTCGGGCGCTCAACGCAAGCGCGAGGATCAGCCACACGATGAGAGCGCCGACGTGCAGCCCACGCGCTGTGGACCATCGCCTGGCAACCGCATAGCACGCAGCAGTCGCTGATACAGCGAGCAGCAAGAGGCCTGTCGCATTCAACCCGCTCCACACCGCGGGACCCACGAACATTTTGCCGACGATCAACCCTATGCCGCCGGACACGATGAGTGCGACGAGCGTCGCGAGCACGCCTGCACCCACTCCCTTTCGATCGCGAGCCACGAGCGTTCCAACAAGCACCAATGCGATGATCGCCAACGGGAGCTCGAGTCCCACCGGATAAACGACGAGGCCGATGATTGGCAGGTCGAAGAACACGCCATCACCGGTACGCGCGCGCGGTAGCCGCTCTGTGCCGAACGTGCGCACCATCGCGACCATCTGCGACCCGTGATGCTGCAAACTGCCCGGATTCAAGTGCGCGACGTCGTCATGGCTCGTATGGTACCGTTCGACACCGTCAGCAAACGCGAAGTTGAGCGCGGGAAGGCTGAGTACGGCGACTTCGGAGAGGTCGGTGTCGTTGGGAAGGGTGCGATAGATCGTCGCGTAGACCGATCCGGCCGTTGCGTCGCCGGCGCTACGCAACGCTCGAGCGGCGTCGAGATTGCCCGGGCCGGTCTCGAACATGAACGAACGTCCGCTCGTGCCGCGGGCCTCGAAATTGAGAACGACAGCGACATCCTTTGCCCACGGATTCTCACGCACGAAAGCGGCAGCGCCGAGGAGTCCCGCTTCCTCGCCGTCGGTGAATAGGGCAATGACGTCGTGCGCCAACAGCCGTTTGCTCGCCCGCAACGCACGAAGCGTCTCGAGCAGCGCCGCGGATCCGGCGCCGTCATCGGACGCCGCCGGTCCAGCCTCCACTCCGTCGTAGTGCGCCATGACGAGCACCGCTTTGCCGTTCGGGTCGCTGCCCGGAAGTCGGGCGAGAATGTTCTGTACGTGCCCCGCTTGCCGATAGCGTGTGCCGATCGCGGTCGCTTGCTGAATCTGCGGGCGAAGTCCGAGCGCCGAGAGCTGCGCGACGATGTAGTCGCGCACACGATCGTGATCGGCGGTGCCCATCGGATGCGGCCGCTGCGCGATCTGCTCGACGTGTAGCAAGGCGCGCTCGGCGGAGAACGCAGTACCAGGCGCCGTCGCTGGTACGGCGCGCGGAGGCCGCGCAACCCCGAGAATCGAGATCGCGCAGAGGACGAGAAGCCCTAGGGCGACACCGATTCGTCTGAGCAAGAACCTCCGGTGAGAATTTGACGCTCGGCTACAAATTCATTTCCCACCATTCATGCGATTTACAGCGCTCTCCAGAGTTTCAATTCTCTTCTTGAGTGAGACATTGATAGCCAGCGAACATAAAAGGCCAATGCCCGTGGCGGCGATGAAGAATGCGTGGTGATTGATGTAATAGCTAACGGGATGATATCCACTCCAGATTCCCCAGCTCAGGCTAAAAGACGTGGTTAGAATTCCAATACCCGCCAGGAGGGAGTAGGCGAATTCTGATTTTCTTGGTGATTCCATGATTGACCTCTGAGGTGCGTGAACCCGGATTGTTGTCCGCGATATGGTCTTTCAGAGTCAGATCGGCCGGAACCCTCGCACTTCGATAGTAGACCAGGCGTCCGGGCCGGGAAGCACGACGGAATGGACGTACTTAGGAAAATGCCAATGCGGATCGAAAGCGATCTGGACCTGGCCATTGATGTCGGCTGATCGTTCGAGACTGTCGTACAGGCCGTCGATGTTGAACGTGTTCCAGTCGGTGAGGGAAGCGGAGTTACCAGCCTTGTCCCACGCTCGCAGCGGCTGGTCGGCCCGAACGTCCATCAATAGCCAGCCCCGCGTTCCGGGACAGAAGCATCCCACTCGGAGCAGGAATTTGTACTCACGCGGCTTTCTGGCCTGCCACAACTCGCGTTCCTTTCTCAGCGTCGCGCGCAGGGACTGGCGTTCCCCCGGCAGCTTGAATGTTTGCCCTTCTGCCGAGAGGACATTGACGACACCGGTGTCCTTGAAGAGCGCGATGACGCTGGGGTCCGTGATCGGAGGGACAACACGCGTCGTGTCTTTGATCACGCGAACAACGTGAGTATCACTTTGGACCGGGGGATTCTTGTGGCAGGCGACAGAAAAGACCCCGACTGCCACGCATCCGATCACAACCCCCCACGCGACACCTCGGCGCACAAGACTCCAGCGCCGACCAGCGTGAGAGCTTGACGGAAAGGTCACTCGCCTCCTACCTCGGAGTGCCCTGTGAAGACCGCTCGGCCATCGCGCTTTCCAACGCATTCCACGCCAGCAACGCGCACTTCACCCGCGCCGGAAATCTTGCCACGCCGGAGAGCGCGCGGAGGGAACGCATCTCTGGATCGTCGGCGGCGGAGGAATCACCGAGCATCAAATCCCGGAATTGCTTCCTGATCGCATTGATCCGCCCCGTGCTCTTTCCCTTCACGAGTTGGGTCATCATCGACGCTGACGCCTGGGAGATAGAGCAGCCGCGACCCGAGAACTTGAGATCGCAGACACAATCGCCCTCGAACGCGACCTGTAGACCAATTTCGTCGCCGCAGAGTGGGTTCTTCATCTCCACGCTCGCGTCCGCATTCTCGAGCGTTCCCTTGTTGCGTGGTCTCCGGTAGTGATCGAGAATCATCTCCTGATACAGCGCGCCGATCTCGGCCGAGCTCCTAGGCTGAGACATGGAGCCTCCGGGTCCGTTGAAAACAGCTAGACCGGCGCATAACCGAAGATCTCCCTTGCCTTGAGAATCCCAGCGACAAGCGCATCGATGTCGCTTTCGTCGTTGTACACATAGAACGATGCCCGTGCGGTCGCCGGCACATCGAGCCGCCGCATCAATGGCTGCGCGCAGTGATGTCCAGCGCGAATGCAAACTCCCTCACCGTCAAGAATCGTGGCGAGATCGTGCGGATGCACATCACCGAGCGTGAAGCTCAGGACGCCACTCCGCTCGCTGGCCGGAGGTCCATAGATGTGAAGACCCTCGATTGCGGAAAGCCGCTCCTGCGCCGCGGACATAAGCGCTCTCTCGTGTGATCGAACGCGATCCATGCCAATCTTGTCGAGATACTCCACGGCTGCGGCGAGACCGACCGCGTTAGCCGCGTTTGGTGTTCCCGCCTCGAACTTAAGTGGCAGCACGTTCCACGTTGTCCGATCATCATGCACGAACTCGATCATGTCGCCGCCCGTCTGATACGGCGGCATTTCCTCGAGCATCTCGCGATTGCCGATCAATCCGCCAATTCCCATCGGCCCCAGCATCTTGTGGCCGCTAAACGCGTAGAAATCGACGCCGAGCGAATCGAAGGAAACGGGGAAGTGCGGAGCGCTCTGCGCACCATCGCAGACGAGAATCGCATCGCTCTTCTCACGCACCAGCCGCGCGATCTCAGGGATCGGATTGATCGTACCCAGCGCGTTCGAAACGTGGCTGAACGCCACCACTTTCGTGCGCTTGTTCAGAAGTCCGTTCAGGAAATTGAGGTCGATTTTACCATCAGGAGTGAGCTCGCAGACTCGGAACTTCGCGCCCTTTCTCATCGCCAGCACCTGCCACGGGACGAAATTCGCGTGGTGATCCATCGCCGTGACGACGATCTCGTCACCGCTTGATACGTTCGCCATTCCCCAGGAGCCGGAGACGAGATTCAGGCCTTCAGTCGTGCCGCGCGTGAAAATGAGGCAATCGGAATCCCGAACGCCGAGAAATTGCGCAATCCGAACGCGCGACTGGTGATAGAGCTCGGTCGCCCGCACGGAAAGCGCGTACGCCCCACGATGCGGATTCGCGTTCGCCGTCTCGTAGAATTCGCGCAGCGCATCGAGAACCACCCTAGGCTTCTGCGACGTGGCGGCCGAGTCGAGGTAGTGGAGGCCTGGGTTATTAACAAGAAGGGGAAAATCCGGGCGAACCTTCAAATCCGCGAGAAACTCTGAATCCGGGCGAAGCTTCATGGAACGCTCACCGTCGACGTCTCGTACCTCCCGTCGATCCGTTCGCAGCGGGGTCCAACGAGGATCGTATCTCCCTCGAGGCGCACCTGAAACACCGGCAGCGGAGCTGTGGCGGGTACCTGCTTCACTTCACCCGACTTGCAATCGTACCGCGCTCCGTGCCACGCGCACTGGAGTGTCCCATCTTCGAGCAAGTCGCCCAGCGACATCGAAAAATGCTGGTGAGTACATATATCGCTCAACGCCGAGATCTCGCCTTTGTAGCGGACGAGACAAACCGCATCACCGCTTGGGCGCACCCGTTGCAGAACCGTTCCTTCGGTCAACTCACTCACCGATGCGACAGGTTCGAACTCCGGACTACCGGCCGGCGAATCGAAAACGGGGCTCACCGTTCGCTTGACTATCCCGACAGAATTGCTTTAGATTGAATCTACGCCGTGAAGTATAGAAACGCCAAGGAGTTGGAATGAGCTCGGGAATCGAGGCGCTGGTCAACCGCGAGTACGCTTATGGGTTCGTCACGGATATCGAGACGGACACCGTGCCGGCTGGCCTCAACGAGGACATCATCCGCACGATCTCCGCGAAAAAGAACGAGCCGGAGTTCATGCTGGAATGGCGCCTCAAGGCCTACCGGCGCTGGCTGACGATGAAGGAGCCGCATTGGGGCAACGTTAAATACCCGGCCATCGACTACAACTCGCTCGTTTACTATTCGGCGCCCAAGAGCGTAAAACCGCTCCAGAGCCTCGACGAAGTCGACCCCGAGCTCCTTCGCACGTACGAGAAGCTCGGCATCTCGCTGAATGAGCAGAAGGTGCTCGCCGGCGTCGCCGTCGATGCCATTTTCGACAGCGTCTCTGTCGGCACGACGATGAGAACCGAGCTCTCCAGGCACGGAATCATCTTCTGCTCTTTCGGCGAAGCCGTTCAGGATCACCCCGAGCTGGTCGAGAAATATCTCGGCACCGTCGTCCCGCACAGTGACAACTTCTTCGCGGCACTGAACGCCGCCGTCTTCAGCGACGGTTCGTTCGCTTACGTGCCCAAGGGTGTGAAGTGCCCGATGGAGCTTTCGACGTACTTCCGCATCAACAGCAAAAACACCGGACAGTTCGAGCGCACACTGATCATTGCCGACGAGGGCGCATCGGTCAGCTACCTCGAGGGATGCACGGCGCCCAAGCGCGACGAGAATCAGCTGCACGCGGCGGTCGTCGAGCTGATCGCGCTCGACAACGCGACGGTGAAGTACTCGACTGTGCAGAACTGGTACTCCGGAGACGCGCAGGGGAAGGGCGGCATCTACAACTTCGTCACCAAGCGCGGCAAAGCCGCCGGCGTCAACTCGAAGATCTCGTGGACTCAGGTCGAGACCGGTTCGGCGATCACCTGGAAGTACCCGAGCGTAATTCTTCAGGGAGACAATTCAGTCGGAGAGTTCTACTCGGTCGCCGTCGTCAACAGGAAGCAGCAGGCAGACACCGGCACGAAGATGATCCACATCGGAAAGAACACGAAGTCGACGATCGTCTCGAAGGGAATCTCCGCCGGTGAAGGCAACAACAGCTACCGCGGGCTGGTGCGCGTTCTTCCCAAGGCCGAAAATGCGCGCAACTACACACAGTGTGATTCGATGCTCATCGGCAACAAGTGCGGAGCGCACACGTTCCCGTATATCGAGGTGCAGAACAACACCGCCACTCTCGAGCACGAGGCGTCGACGTCGAAGATCGGCGAGGACCAGATCTTCTACTGCAAGCAGCGTGGAGTGAGCGCCGAGCACGCGGTGTCGATGATTGTGAGCGGCTTCTGCCGGGAAGTGTTCAAGGAGCTGCCAATGGAGTTCGCGGTCGAAGCGCAGCAGCTCCTCGGCATCACGCTTGGCTCCGCTCCGGTCCCAGGACTCCGGGTTATCCCTTCACGGCAAACTGGACGCTTTTCAGTCAGGCAGTGTACGCGATTCAGACAACATTCAATCAATGGTTTCGTGCTCGAAATAAATGATCTGCACGCCGCAATAGGCGATCGGGAAATACTCAGAGGCGTCACGCTCCGCGTGAATGCGGGAGAAGTGCACGCGGTAATGGGTCCGAATGGCTCGGGCAAATCGACTCTCGCGCAAGTAGTGGCCGGGAATCCGTCCTACGAAGTCACCAGAGGAACGGTCACCTACAACGGGCAGAATCTTCTCGAGATGGCTCCGGAAATCCGCGCGCAGAACGGAATCTTCCTCGCGTTCCAGTATCCGGTGGAAATCCCCGGCGTCTCCAACGCCTACTTTCTTCGTTCCGCGTACAACGAGATCCGCAAAGCGAATGGCCAGGAAGAAGTGGATCCCCTCGAGTTCCTCGATCTGGTGCAGGAGAAGCTCAGGCTCGTCGACATGGACGAATCGTTGCTATCCCGCTCGGTGAATCAGGGATTTTCCGGCGGCGAAAAGAAACGCAACGAGATCTTCCAAATGGCGGTTCTCTCGCCTCGGCTTGCGATTCTCGACGAAACTGACTCGGGACTCGATATCGACGCTCTCCGCATCGTAGCCGAGGGCGTCAACAAGCTTCGCTCGCCCGACAACGCGACGATCGTCGTCACTCACTACCAGCGGCTCCTCAATTACATCGTTCCCGATTACGTGCACGTGCTCGCCAATGGCCGGATCGTGAAGTCCGGTGGGAAAGAGCTCGCACTCGAGCTCGAGGAGAAGGGCTACGACTGGCTGCAGGACGCCGGGGCAGGGGCAGGTGCGGGGGCAGCTGCTTGAGCGAGATCGCAACGAGGAAAAGCGTTCGTGATAATCCGGTGGTCGCGAAGGATGGCACGGCCAGGGATGTCGCGGGGAAGGACGGAGCGGGATCTGTGAGTACGCGGGCACCCGGTTCAATCGATGTGTATCGAGAGGATTTTGAGCGCCAGTCGGCGGGGCCGGGTTGGCTTCAGACTCTGCGGACGCAGGGAATGGCGCGCTTCCAGGCGCTTGGATTTCCGACGATGAAAAACGAAGACTGGCACTTCACCAGCGTCGCCCCGATCGCGGAGCGCACTTTTCGCCTGGCGACGAGCGAATCGGCGACGCCTGCGGCTGGAGTTACTGATCGCCGCGAATCGTCGCGCCGGAAGGAAGACGGCGAGAGCTCGTTAGGGGTCGACCGGGCCGATCTCGAGCGGTTCAACTTCGGGGAGAACGGCTGGCACACCATCGTTTTCGTGAACGGCACCTTCTCCGAGGATCTTTCGTCAAAGGCAGGACTCGGTAATGGCGTCCGAGTGAGCAGTCTCTCTGCCGCTATCAAGGCTGGATCAGCGGGCATTGAGCGCTACCTCGGCAAAATCGCGAAGTTCGAGCAGCACACCTTCACTGCGCTCAACACCGCGTTCATCGACGATGGCGCGTTCATCGAGCTCGCGGCTAATGCGGTCGTCGACCAGCCCATCCATCTTGTGTTCGTCTCAGGCGGAGAGGGCGCGTCCCATCCGCGGAATCTCGTCGTCGCCGGACGTCACTCGCGGGCGACCGTGATCGAGAGCTACGTCTCACCGCGGGACAGCGGTTATTTCACCAACGCAGTGACCGAGATCTCCGTTGGCGAAGGCGCGCACATCGATCATTACAAGATGCAGCGCGAGAGCGAGAGCGCGTTCCACGTTGGCACGGTACAGATCAGCCAGGCGCGGGATAGCCAGCTCCACTCTTTCTCGTTTGCTGTAGGCGGCTCGCTCGCACGGACGAATATCTACACGTCCCTCGATGGAGATGCGGCGACCTGCACGCTCAACGGTCTATATCTCACCGACGGCACCCAGCACATCGACAACCAGACGAGCATCGAGCACATCGCTCCCAATTGCCCGAGTCACGAGGTGTACAAGGGGGTTCTCGACGGCCGCTCTCACGGGGTTTTCAACGGAAAGGTTTAAGTCCACCCCGAGGCACAGAAGACGGACGGAAAGCAGAGCAACAACAATCTTCTGCTCTCGCCCGGCGCTCGTGTCGATACGAAGCCGCAACTCGAGATATTCGCCGACGACGTGAAGTGCACCCACGGCGCGACGGTGGGAAGGCTCGATGAGCAGGCGATGTTCTATCTCAACAGCCGCGGCATAGGTCGTGAGACGGCGCGGATACTCCTGACGTACGCTTTCGCCGCCGATGTTCTCGAGACCATCGAGCTCGAACCTCTAAAGATGCAGCTCGAGAAAATGGTGCTCGCCCGGTTCGCAAACCAGGTCTGAACTGAGCAGCTGCAACTGCAAACTACACTGCTGCCCGCTGCCCGCCATTCGCTGATCGCGACCCGCTGACTACTCATAGACAGACTTTGGTGGCGCATCGGTTTTCCCACCTACCGGCCGAGCAGGTACAGAATGACGACGATCACCGCGATTGCCCCGATGATGACATTCGTCGGAACCCTGCGCGGGGAATCGGGATCAAGATCGCCTGCCAGGATCGGGTGCTTGATGGTGTTGCGGCGCGTATTGATGTCCTTCTCGCGCTTGCTCGCTCCGGCGGGCTCGATCACCGCGACACCCAGAGGAAGCCGCTTGGTGGTGAAGGTCAGTATCGCTGAGCCCACTTCCACCTTGTCGCCTTCGGCGAGGGACCGCGGCTCGTAGGCGCGGCGCTCGAATTCGTATATGAGGTGGGCGCTGTCATCGCCCGGGGCCTGTAGAGCCATAAAAGCCATTCGTTCTCCGTGTAATTAGAGGACGAACGAGCCTTTCGGCAGGCTACATTAAAGCCTCGCCAAAAGAGCGAGATGAGACGGGGGCTCGTAGGCGGGGCCCGGAGCGCGTATTATACCGCCAACCCACAATTAACTCCCCGGAGGGGGCATGGCGACAAAACTAGAAAAAACCCTGAAGCGCGAAATCGAGATCGACGGAAAAGCCTACATGGTGGCGATCTCACCCGAGGGAGTTAAAGTCACCCAGAAGGGCTTCCGGAGAGGTCCGGAGATGACGTGGCGCGCCATCATCAGCGGCGAAGCTGAGATGGGGCAGCAGCTCAAATCATCGGTGAGCGCCACCGGGGGTGGCTCGGAGGGGTAAGACTTCAGGGATTGCCCTGTGGTGGGTTCATGTTCATCTGGAGATTCGGATTGCTCTGCACATCCGAAAGATGCTCCTGGATGATCACCCACCGGCCGCCCCGTTTCTGAAATACCGCCGTCCACGCACCGGCGATGACGTGATTCATCCCCATGGGCGTCAGGTGCGGGACGCGATATGTGCTCGTCATCACTGCGGCGTCCGGGGCGAGCACATCCACGTTCATTGAAGTCCACTGCCACTTGGGATTCCGCATGTTCTGGCCGACGTAGGTCCAGAATGCCTTTATCCCCTGCTCGAGCTGCGGGCGCGTCGTGGTTATGACGCCCCCGCTGGCTGAGATGACGCGCCCCTCGCCAGGGTAGAGACTCATCAGGCTCTTCACGGGATCCGGCTTGGAGAGATCGTAAGCCGAAACAACGAGGCGCTTGAGCGAGTCTGCGATCGCCGTTTTTTCCGCCGCGGACATGTCGGCAGCAGAGTGCGGTCCGCACGCGAAAACTCCCATGATCGCCATACCGCCCAGCACGGTGTATCTCATTGCGGCGAAGCTATATGGCGAGCCCGAATCGCGCGAGTCTCACTCCGGGGACAGCGCCCGTCCCTCAACGATGACATGGACGACGGCAAAGTGACGTTAAGCCTTTGGATCGGGGTACAACTTCGGGCGCCGGAGTTGCCTTTATAGATGGCGCTGGGTGAACCACATGTTCCTCCCCGGTGTACGATCGAAATAGTTATCTCCCAGTCGTTGGAAGGAGTTTATATGCGGAAGAGTTATCTGTTGCTTGCAGGAGCTGGCGCCGTTCTTTTGGCCGCTTGCAGCGGCGACAAGAAGGCGTCGATGAACGATGATCTCAAGAAGGACCTGGAGCTCGCCTCTTCGTCTGACGGGATCACGTTGGCTAACAGCTCCCCGAATGCCGGCCAGCAGGTCATCTCGGCGATCGAGCGGACGACGCCCCAGTCACGTCAGCAGGCTCCTTCGACTCGCGTGAGACACCACAAAGCCGCTCCGAAGTCGCCGCCTCAGGTCGTCCAGGCCAAGGCGCCAGCGACTGTCACGGAGACCGAGCCGCAGTCAGTCGCCTCGGCGCCGTCCGCAAATGATCCGACTCCTGTCTCGCCGCGCCCTCAGCCGGTGGCGGTATCCTATCCGAGCGGTCCGTCGTCTGGTGGTGACGATGGACGCGTGAGCAGCGGCGGTTCGAGCGTTGGCGCGGTCCTCGGCACAATCCTGGGCGCGGTCATTCGCGGTGGCGTCGTCGGAGATGTCGACAACTGCGACCCGCGCACGGAAGGTCGCAACGGGCGAGCGGTCAACAACCGGCTTCCGTTCCCGATTCCGGGCGGAGTCTATGGTGGTGGCCGTTCCGGTGGACCTCCAATGGGCCGCTTCCCGCGCCGATAGGCGGTGGAGGGATGCGGCCGAAGTAGACCGTATCCCTTCTTCGTTTTTCCGAGATGACAACCATGCAGACCAAATTTTCGAGGATCGCGACACCGGTCCTCCTCGTTGCTATCCTGGCGCTGGGCGCCTGCAAGCAGGGCGACAAGCCTGAAGACGCGCTGGCGCAAGACACTTCGCTGGCTCACGACCTCCAGCTCGCCAATGCCGACACAACGGCGCAGCCGCAGCTGAAGGACGTTCCCGTGACGATCGCTCCAGCTGTTAACCCGACCGCTCCCGAGCCCAAAGTCTCACAGCGGAAGACGCCATCCGAGATTCTCACGCCGAGCAGAAATCCTCGTCGCGTGGCAACGACACCGCGGTCGACTCCGCAGCCTGTCGAGCAGGCACCGGTCACGACTTCCAATGGCAACACCGTGACCGAGGGCACCACTGGATCGGAGCGCGGCATCGGCACGATCGCCAGTGGATCCGAGATCTCTCTGTATTCCGGTCAGCGCGTTTGCACCAACACCTACGCGGTTGGGGACCGTTTCACCGCCAGCGTAGCGGAATCGGTACAGGGCTCGAACGGAGTCTCGATTCCGGCGGGCGCTACGGCGGTAATTGAGCTGACTTCATTGAAGCGCAGCGAGAATGCGAACGACAACGTCGAGATGGAGTTCGTGGTTCGCTCGATCGCGTTCAACGGCAAGACCTATCCGGTCAATTCGTCCGTGACGTCAGCGCAGGTCGACAGGGTTCGCAACGGTGACGCGAGCAATGACGGGAAGAAAGTCGCCACCGGTGCGGTGGTCGGTGCGATTCTCGGGCAGGTCTTCGGGCATCACACGAAGTCCACTGTGATCGGAGCAGCTACCGGCGCAGCGGCGGGAGCAGTTGTCGCCGGCGTGACTGGGAAGTACGACGGCTGCGTTCCGAATGGCGGACGCATCTCGCTCAAGCTCAATCAAGCTTTGGTCGTACAGCAGTCGGTTTGATTCGGCGGGCTGACATGGTAAAAAAAGGCGCGCTCACACGAGCGCGCCTTTTTTGCATCGTTCAATTGATGTCGATCTTAATCGATGTAGGCCTTGGCGATACGGCGTCCGTAGTAAATCCCGATTCCCGTTCCGACCATGCTGACCATGACTGCGGTTGTCAGTCCCACGGTCGCCCCAAGGGCCCAGCCGGCATAGCCGCCGATTGTGGAGCCGATGAAGGCAAAGAGTTTTCCCATACCCAATAGACGAACACGGAGTGCGATTGGCACTCCGTTTTTCTACGCCGCGGCGTCCTCGGAGTACAGTCTGGCGCCGACCCATGCTGAGACCCAGAAGTTCACCAGCCCGATGAACGCGAATGTCCACCAGAGTCCCGACGACATCATTCCCATGTGCAGATATCCCGACAGGAAGATTCCGGCGAGGATCCAGAATAAGACCGCGACATAGGTTGCCGTCTTCATCCCTGGCCCAAACCGCGGGCGAATCGCCGCGTAGGTCCACACCAGCAGAATGCCGAGTACCAGGTCCATGACGATGTTGCTGATCATCGCAGAGCTGGTCATCATCGCCTGCGACATGCCCGGCTTGAACGCTTCTGATTCCGCCATCATACGAGCGCCGAGGATGAACTTGTACGATATGAAATCGATGATGTTCATCACGACACCAGCAGCGATGCCTCCGACCAGGACCTTCGAAGTGTTTATGGCCATGCTATCCTCTGTCTAGAGAATGGAGCGGGTACGCCACAGCTAGTGAGTGTCGGT
>WNFR01003685.1_pt1 | contig 15826 bp, 17 predicted proteins | sample 5400221 | NCBI WGS metagenome assembly WNFR01 (sample SAMN13153357, study PRJNA577476) | soil metagenome | isolation source: 40 cm soil under Madrone tree | place: USA:California | collected 2016-06-14 | reverse complement strand
GATCGATCACAGCGTGTTTGCGTAGATTTTCTGTGCCCCTGTTGTCATTCCGGGGCGCGAGTGAGACGAGCGAGCCCGAAATCCATAACCACGATCGGAGTATGGATTTCGCGCCTCTGCCAAGCGTCATCCTAAGATGTGCAACTGCACATCTGAGGATGACGAAGTGCGAAATTAGCTCGCGCGTCTGTCAAATAGAAACAGCCCTGCTGAACCTACTTCGTCTCCGCCGGGTCGCGATGCACGGGATCGACCCACAGCACCGTTTCCGGCTTTTCCACCGGCTCAATGTCGAGGTTGATCGCGACCGCCTGGCCGTCGCTGCGCACCAGCACGCATTCCAGCACCTCATCACGGCTGGCATTGATCTCCTGATGCGGCACGTAGGGCGGGATGAAAATGAAATCGCCGGAGTTGGCTTCCGCCATGAATTGCAGATGCTCGCCCCAGCGCATCCGCGCTTTGCCTTTCACCACATAGATGATGCTCTCGAGGTGGCCGTGATGATGCGCGCCGGTCTTGGCGTCGGGCTTGATGGTTACGGTGCCGGCCCACAATTTCTGTGCGCCGACGCGGGCGAAATCGATCGCGGCCTTGCGGTCCATCCCGGGCGTCGAGGGCACGTTCGGATCGAGCTGGTCCCCGGGGATGACGCGGACACCATCGTGCTTCCAGCGCTGCGCGGCGTCGTGATCGTGTGAATGATCGGAATGGGTATGATCGTGAGAGCCTGTCATCGTGCCGGTTTCCGAAAAATCTTTGGCCGCGAACGCTACAGAAACCTTATCCCTTCACGCCAAGCAATTCGACGTCGAACATCAGCGTCGCGTTCGGAGGAATAACACCACCGGCGCCGCGGGCGCCGTAGCCCAGCGCGGGTGGAATGATCAGGGTGCGCTTGCCGCCGACTTTCATGGTGGAGACGCCTTCGTCCCAGCCGGCAATCACCCTGCCCTGCCCGATCGGAAACTCGAACGGTTCATTGCGGTCGACCGAAGAGTCGAATTTCTTGCCCTTCTTGCCGCCCTCATAAAGCCAGCCGGTGTAATGCATGACGCAGATCTGGCCGGGCTTCGGTGCCGCGCCGGTGCCGACCGTTTCGTCGATGATCTGCAAGCCTGAAGCTGTGGTCATGGTTTTTCCTGCGGTCTGGGCCACCACGCCGGACGGCGCAACAAAGAAAAGGACGCCAACCGTGGCTATGGCAACGGCAAAGGCGATTGGGAGACTTCGAAACCGGAAACGTCGCATCTTTTCAGCTTCCTTCGTAACAGAGGAAAAAGTCGCATGCGCAGACGCTACGCTCAATACCCCAGCGCGCAACCGTCCTTGCGCGGATCGGAACCGCCGGTGAGCGTGCCCTTGTCCCAATCGATCCAGATCCCCTGACCGCCGCCGAGCGGCCCGACAACGCTGGTGGTGCGATGCCCGAGCTTCTTCAGGCCCTCGACGATAGCGGCAGGCACACCATCCTCGAGCTGATAGACATTTTCGTAGTGCAGGCCGCGCGGCATATCGATGGCCTCCTGCACGTCGCAACCGTAGTCGAGCATGTTGGTCAGCACATGTACCTGACCGACCGGCTGATACTGCCCGCCCATCACGCCGAAGGGCATCACCGCGCGACCGTTCTTCGTAGCGAGGCTGGGAATGATCGTGTGCAGCGGCCGCTTGCCCGGCGCAATGCAATTGGGATGGCCAGGTTGAATGCGGAAACCGCCGCCGCGATTTTGCAGGAGAATGCCGGTCTTGTTGGAGACGATCGCCGAACCGAACGCATGGGCGATCGAATTGATGAACGAACAGACGTTGCGGTCCCTGTCCACCACGGTGATGTAGACTGTCGATGGATTCATCGGCGGTGACACTTTCGGCAGATCCAGCAGGCGGTCCATCCTGATCTTGCTGCCGTACTCCTCGGCGAATTCCTCCGTCAAAATCCTGGCGACGTCGACATTGACATGGGCGGGATCGCCGATGTGCTGCTCGCGCATCATGTAGGCGATCCGTGCGGCCTCGGCTTCGAGATGAAACCGCTCGACGCTCATGGCCGGGAATTTCGTGAGATCGAAGCGCGAAAGGATGTTCAGCATCACCAGCATGGTGATGCCCGGACCGTTCGGCGGGCACTGCCAGACATCGTGGCCCTTATAGATGGTGCCGATCGGCACCGTGGTCTCGGTGCTATGGCCTTCGAAATCGTCCAGCGTGTGCAGGCCACCGATCCCGCGCAAGGTCTCCACCATGTCTTCGGCGATGGCCCCCTTGTAAAACGCGTCGCGGCCGTCCTTCGCAATCGCCCGCAGCGTCCGGCCGAGTTCGGGCTGATGGATCACGTCACCAGCCACCGCCGGTTTGCCGTGCGGCAGCAGATAGCGCTCGGTGTTGGTGCCCTTTTTTAGCTTTTCGAACTGATTCTTCCAGTCGAACGCAATGCGCGGCGCGACGACATAGCCTTCTTCGGCAGCCTTGATCGCGGGTTGCAACAAGGTATCGAGGCCAAGCTTGCCATGATCGCGCAGGATGGTCGCCCAGGCATCGACCGCGCCGGGAATGCTGACGGCATGCGCCGACGTCAGCGGGATCCCATGGATGTTGCGCTCGAGATACCACGACGCTTCGGCCGCCATCGGCGCGCGGCCCGAGCCGTTATAGGCGACGATCTTGCCCTCGCCCCTCGGCTGAACCAGCGCGAAACAATCGCCGCCGATCCCGGTGGATTGCGGCTCGATCACGCCTAACAGCGCACACGCCGCCACCGCAGCATCCGCGGCGGTACCGCCGGAACGCATTACCTCGATCGCCGTCAACGCCGCCTGCGGATGCGACGTCGCCACCATCGCGTTTTGGGCGTGAACCGTCGATCGGCCGGCGAGATGGAAATTCCTCATGCCAAGTTGCTCACTTTATCGCTGTTATTCCGCATTTTCCTCGCCGAACTCAGGCGCGGGCTTACATGGCACATTCATGCGGCGCTGGGCAATGCTTGGGGCGGATAGGGGCAATGCAACCGCCTGTTTCCCGGGGTTTCCCCTGCGCCGACCTCCTGATAAACCACTGACATGCCGTATAAGGTCGCCGCTTTCTATCAATTCGCCGCGTTGCCGGATTTCGCGGAGCGGCGCGAGCCGCTGCGCGCGATCTGCGCCGATCTCAGGCTTAAAGGCAGCGTGCTGCTGGCTCATGAGGGCATCAACGGCACGCTCGCGGGCAGCGCGGACGCGATTACCGCACTGGTTGAAGAACTGCGATGCGGCGCCCTGTTCGGTGGCCGGCTCGACAATCTCGAACTGAAATTCTCGCAAGCCTTGGCGATGCCGTTTCAACGCCTGAAAATCCGGTTAAAAAAGGAGATAGTCACCCTCGGCGATGCCGCAGCCGATCCGACGCGGCAGGTCGGCATCTATGTCGACCCCGCCGACTGGAACGACTTGATCGCGACGCCGGACACGTTGGTGATCGACACCCGTAATGCATTCGAGGTCGCGATGGGCACGTTCGCGGGCGCGCTCGATCCCGGCATCAAGAGCTTTGGGCAATTCAAGGATTTTGCCGCGCGCAATCTCGACCCAGCGAAACACCGAAGGGTCGCGATGTTCTGCACCGGCGGCATTCGCTGCGAAAAGGCCAGCGCCTATCTGCTCGCGCGCGGTTTTGCAGAGGTCTATCACCTCAAGGGCGGAATTCTGAAATATCTGGAAGGCGTACCGGAAGCCGAGAGCCGCTGGCGTGGCGAATGTTTTGTCTTTGACGACCGCGTTGCGCTCGGCCACGGGTTGCGGGAACGTCCAACGCAAAGCGATTCCAATGAGTGACGCCAAAATGCTCAGCGACCGTATCGATGCGCTCGAAACGAAGCTGATGTTTCAAGACGAGACCATCGAGACGCTGAACAAGACCATCACCGCGCAGTGGCTCAAGATCGACGCGCTGACGCGCCAGGTCGCCGCCTTAGGCGAACGCCTGCAGGAGGCCGAAACGCATGCGCCAGGTTCGGCGGACGAACCGCCGCCGCATTACTAGGGATTGCGGCTAAGATCGATCGTAGAATTACGCCATCGCGAATCTAGCGAAACACCGACACGACCTTGTCCCACAGCGAGGCGCGTTCCTGTTCGCGGTCGATCTTCGACGGCGACGGCTGTGCCGCGCTGACGGGATCGGATGCCGGAAAGCTGTCGATCAGACCGGCCTCGAGTTTCGCGTGGGTGTCCCGGTCGGCCAAAGCGGCATCGCGGGGGTCGGCGGCATGCTTGTCATGTGGCGCAGGGTTGAATTTTTCAGCCATGTTCAGTCTCCATCATCACATAACGCCTCCGCAATCCGGGCGTTCCCCAACAATGGATCGGAAGGTCACCAAAGCTGTCCAATAAGGCCTCTTGGGTGCACGCGAATCTGCCGCCGCCATGGCCCGGAACCGGGCACAGGCCGTGCCGGCCGGGGAATTTTTTATGCCTTATGACCGATATTGCACAGACAGGCGCCGCAACTTGAGGTCGACTGTGTTGGCGATGAGATTGCATCCTCATCGCCAGGGCGGTGCTCCAAAGATAAATTCCGACCCCAGCCGTTTGGAATTTATAATTTGGTGTCACCGCTGGAGCTTATCGCCAGGCCGGAGGACTGTGCGGACAAGGTTCTATCACCAAACGGTTTGATAACGGCGAATTCCCGCAGCTTTCGCCGTTATCATTTCCGTCGCGCACAAGGGTAAATTTGCCGGGCCGGAATTCCGCTTCCCGGCTTTTTTTGTCGGGTTTCCTGGGCTTCTTCTTGAGCGCCCGGCGCTTCACGGATCGCACTCATGATCAAGGGTTCTCGCTGGCTAAGCCTGTCTTTCAGCGCGTGATTGCGATCTCGCCCGATCAGGGGCGATTGGCCAAGCCCGTATCCACAGTGTATCAGGAGCAGCATCTTGCCTCCCGATCACTCCTCTCGGAAGCCGCGCTTGACCCAGAGCCATCCCAAACCCTTGCTTGAAGTGCTTTCCGGCCGCACGCAGACGGTACCGCCGATCTGGATGATGCGGCAGGCCGGCCGTTATCTGCCGGAATATCGCGAATTGCGGGCCAAGGCGGGCAGCTTTCTCGACCTGTGCTTTACGCCGGAATACGCCGCCGAGGTCACGCTGCAGCCGATCCGCCGTTTCAATTTCGATGCCGCGATCATCTTCTCGGATATTCTTGTCATTCCCTACGCGCTCGGCCGCTCGGTTCGGTTCGAGGCCGGTGAAGGCCCGAGGCTCGATCCACTGGATATGCCGGAGAAAGTCGAAACGCTGGCGCAGCACGGCGACTTCGCCAAACTTGAACCGGTGTATGAAGCGCTGCGCCGCGTGCGCCGCGAACTCGATCCGAAGATTGCGCTGATCGGCTTCTGCGGAGCGCCCTGGACGGTCGCGACCTACATGGTGGCTGGGCAAGGCACGCCCGACCAGGCGCCGGCGCGGATGATGGCCTATCGCCATCCCCAGTCATTCGCAAAAATTATCGACGTGCTGGTCGAGAACTCGATCCAGCATCTGCTGGGGCAGCTCAAGGCCGGCGCCGACGTACTGCAGATCTTCGACACCTGGGCCGGCGTGCTGCCGCCGCGCGAATTCGAGCGCTGGTCGATCGAGCCGACCCGGCGCATCGTCGAAGGCGTGCGCAGAGAAATTCCCGACGCGAAGATCATCGGCTTTCCCAGAGGCGCCGGCGCGCTGCTCCCAGCTTACGTCGGCGCAACCGGCATCGATGCCGTCAGCATCGACTGGGCGGCCGAGCCGTCATTGATCCGCGAGCGGGTGCAGAACCGCGTCGCCATCCAGGGCAATCTCGATCCGCTGGCGCTGATCGCCGGCGGCGCCGCGCTCGATCAGGCGATCGACGACGTGCTTGCGAATTACGCCGGCGGTCGACTGATCTTCAATCTCGGTCACGGCATCCAGCCGGAAACCCCGATCGCGCATGTCGAGCAAATGCTAAAACGGGTACGGGCGTATAAGGGGTGAGGCTTGCAGCCGTCATACCCGCGAAAGCGGGTCATCCAGTAATCACCGACCTGCTTAGGATTCGAAACGCCGCGGAATACTGCATCATCCGCGTTCGCGGATGATGACGTCTTCATTTTGCGGATGCTGCCGATCACTCACCGCGGCCGGCTGCGTTCAATGATCTCGGCCGCGCCCCTGGCGAGCAGTTCAAGCCCGACCGCGCGGCCGAGTTCGCGCGGGCGGTTCGCTGGCCCGGAGCGCGAGGCCTGAATGAACAGGCCGCCCGCTTCATCCAGCACCGACGCAGTCAGCGACATCTGCGTGCCCTGAATGGTTGAAAATCCCGCGATTGGCGAATTGCAATGGCCGTTGAGGACCCAAAGCACCTCGCGCTCGGCGTCGGCGCTTCGGTGCGAGGCGGGGTCGTCGATGCCAGAGAGGATGCGCCGCGTCTGCCAATCGTTGATAGCGCATTCGACCGCGACAATCCCCTGCCCCACCGCCGGCAGCATTTCCTCAATCGAAAATTCATAGGCAATACGACTGGCCAGGCCGACGCGCTCTAGCCCTGAGCGCGCCATGATCAGGGCATCCGCCGGCCCTACCTCGCCTCCGTCAGGAAGCCGCTGCATTTCAGAATTGTCGAGCTTGCGGACGCGGGTATCGGCGGCGCCGCGATAGTGGATCACCTCGACTTCCGGAAATAGCCGACGCGCATAGGCCGCGCGCCTGACCGCATTGGTGCCGATCTTGAAACCCCTGCCCCGCGACCGCCCGAGATCGTCGATTGAAATTCCACCGCGCAGCACCAGAACATCGCCGGGCGGATCGCGCGACAGCGTCGCGCCGATCACGAGCCCCGGAGTATCTTCATTGCCCGGCATGTCCTTTAGCGAATGCATGGCCGCGTGCAATTCGCCCGAAATAATTGCCTTGCGGATTTCGGCAACGAATGCGCCGCCCTTGCCTCCATGTTGCAACAGCTTGCTGGTCTGATCAGAATCGCCTGTGGTTTCGAACTTGACGATCTCGACATCAATGTCGGGCGCGACCACGTTCAGGCGGCGGGCAATTTCCTCGGTCTGGGCCAGCGCCATGACGCTCTTGCGCGTGCCGATCCGTATTCGACTTGCCACCACTTGCGCTCCTTCGACGCCGCTCAGGGCACAGCCCGTTTCCGGCGGGAAGATAAGGCCAGCCTGTGGTGGAATGCAAACGCAAGCAACCCCGTGTACCCGCGAAGGCAGCTATCCAGTCGTCTCGCCAGCTCAATGCGCTCGTGTTTATGGGATTTTGCCGGCGCTCGACCCCGGCACCTCCCGAAGAGCTGCGCGAGTCCCAATCATCCCACACTCAGAACAAAAAAAGCCCGGCGCGATGCCGGGCTTTGAGTGATCAGAATTCAGAAAATCAGTAACGGGCGAGAGCCGGGGCGTCAAAGCGATAATTCAGGCCCAGGCGAAAGATATGCATGTCCAGCTTGTCGGTGTTCGTAAAGGTGGCGGCGTTACCGCTGTTGCTGAGATTAAAGACTGAAGTCTTCGCATCGAACTGAGCGAACAGATACTCGGCTTTGACCGTCCAGTTAGCAGCAACGGAGGTTTTCAAGCCCGCCCCGACAGTCCAGCCCACACTCGTCTGGTTTGCCGAGCCAGCCAAAATCGGCCCTGGCTGCGCTGCAAAGTCCGTAAACTCCTGACTGAATTTCCGATCGGTCACGGCAAGTCCACCAGTGACATACCAAAGCGTGCTGCCTGTGGCCCACCCCAGTCGTGGGCGCAGGGTAAAGAGCCAATCCGTCGAAGCGGATTCCGTCAGCGAGTAAGGCGCGAGATCTGTCGTGTAGTGGAAGGTGCCGCCAGCGGTTTTCTTCCCGGTCATGCCCTGAAAATCCGCCTCAATACCCCACACGAACTGGCTACCCAGCGCCTGCCAGTTGTAACCGATTTGGCCGCCCCCGACGAATCCCGTCGAGTTAAGGGACTGTGAGCCCGAGGCGCCTATGCCGGCGAGCGCCGCAGGAACAAAAAATGGGTTCGCCGCGTTGGCCACAGAGAGCGAGTTGCTGTCGCGGCTGATGACTCCGCCCGCGTTGACGCCAGCGTAAAACCAGCTCCAGTTATAGACTCGCTCGATCATCGCCGGCGCCTTGGTGTAGGTGCGCGCGCCGAGATCGGCGGCGAAGGCCGACCCAGATAGTGCCGCCGCCACAACCATTCCGCCCAAAATCCGCTTCATTGTAATCTCCGTTGTATTATCCATAGCGCGACCCGGCGACAACTGATGACAGGGATCTCGCCAGCGCCCCATCCTTCCTTACGTGTGACGGGGATTTGCCACTTGGACTGACGCGGCAAAAAATAGGACATAAACGAATTCGGCGATTTTGGCGGCGAGTGATGCAAATTAGCCACCCAGCAAGCCGCCCTTAGACCTTCACGGCTACCCACTTCGCAAGGCAAGGACCCGTTGAAAGAAGCGCCGAAGCGGAGCATGACGATAATAAGAAGCGAACCAATTGACGCCGATTGCGCCGTCATTGGAATGCATCCACGGCCCGCCCTACATTCAAAGCAGGATCCATAAAAACGGTAGGGGAGACCCTGCCGGTCCGAAGGCCGACGCTAACCCCTTGCGTTTCCAGCTATTATTGATCCAGGCGCATGGCGTCAATCGCCGATTGTCTCTTGAGGGTTGTCGGGCTTGCGCGAACCGATGACAAACGGCCTCGGCGCGGGGCGGGTGATATCCGGTAGTCGGAGGAGCTGCGATGGGGTCGCGCAACGTCCGATAAAGCGCTGCGCCGGAGCAGCTGGGGTAGCTCTTGGCTAAATCCCCAAAATCCAAACCGCAACGATGGTCCCGAGCACGGCCAGGCCGGAAATCGTCCAGCCCGTCACGTAAACCGCACCATCCGTTTCCGGCCTGTCCACCATGCTATCGTGCCAGTGGGTCATGACAGCCTCCTGGAGCTTGCCCCTGGTAGCTAGGTCTCCGCCAGCGGCTCAGGGTTCAAACATGCTCCAATAATTAACTGCGGCGGTGGCTGCGGGTTCCACTCGCCCGGCACCCCACCCGAACGCAACGTCGTCCGAGCCTTGCCGCCGTGGGCGTCCGCCTCACGCGATCCGCAAGTTGGGCGGCGAAATCGCGGACATCGCAGGCGAGCCTCCGGAGCTACCCGGCTCGGCGAATCCTGCCTGCACGAGCTCCTCGCCCTTGCGCCGAAGATGCGTCCGCAGAATATGTGCAAGTCCGCTGGCGTCGCGTCGCTGCAGCGCGTTCAGAATCCCTTCGTGTTCCCTCACCGCCAACGCCCAATGCTCTGACGACATCGGCGTGATGAATCGCGCGCGGCGAATACGCGACGCCACCGATTCATAAAACCCGGCGAGGACCGCATTGTCGGCGGCCCGCACGATACTTTCATGGATCAATCGATTGCAGCGATAGTACGCCAAGAGGTCGCGCGCGCGATAATGTTCGACCATAGTCGCCTGCAACACCGCGATTTCGTGCAGTTGCTCGTCCGAGATACGTGGACAGGCCAATTCGCCAGCCGTTGCCTCGAGCGCCTCGCAGACTTCAAATAGTTCCTTGACGTCCTTCTGCGTAAGTTTCGCGGCGCGCGATCCGCGGTTGGGCAACAACACTACAAGCCCTTCGGCGGCCAAGACCTTGAGCGCCTCGCGCAGCGGAGTGCGTGATATTTGCAACGAAGCGCACAGTTCGCGCTCGGGAATTCGCGCGCCTGGCGGAATTTCGCCTTCCGTCAGTAAGTGCCTGAGGCGGGACACAACTTCATCGTGCATCATGGCGACCTCCCCCTCCGGGCAAGTGTAGCCTCGATGCATTTTGAATGCAAAATGTCCGCATGACGGCCGTGTTTTACAGAATTCTGTTGCAGAAGCCAGTTTTTGCATTCAGAATTTCGGGGTCGGCTGGGTCTAGGGCAAGTGGAAATCCCATGTTCAAAACAGTCTGCAAGCAAAATGAATGAAACCGCCACGTTGGAGGCCGACCTCCTTTACGAGGTCCGCCACGGCATCGCCCGCGTCACCTTCAACAGACCCCCGGCAAGAAATTCGCTGACTTTCAACGGGTATGAGTGGCTTGCGGAGATCTGCGAGCGCGCGCGCAAAGATCCTGCGCTCACTGGCGCGCCTTATCGCAAGGCATGCGCCTTTGTTACCAAAGTCGGGATTTCCGCGAAGGCATGGATGCATTTCTCAACAAGCGCCAGCCGCAATGGATCGGCGAATAATCGCAACAACCACTAACAATATCGCGGGAGAAACAATGGGCCCTCTGACCGGATTGAAGGTTGTCGATCTAACGCACGTCATGGCAGGCCCGACCTGCACGCTGATGCTCGCAGACATGGGCGCCGAGGTGATTAAAATCGAGAAAATCCCGGCAGGCGACGACACCCGCTACATGGTTCCTCCCAAAATCGGCGACGAGGCGGCATCGTTCCTGATGATGAACCGCAACAAGAAGGGCATTGCTCTGGACTTGAAGACGCCCGGCGGCGCAAAAGTTCTGCGGCGCCTGATCGGGAAGGCGGATGTGCTGGTGGAGAATTTCGGCCCCGGCGTCATGGATCGGCTCGGTTTCGGTTACGCGGAAATCAGCAAAGACAATCCCGCGCTGATTTACTGCTCGCTGTCCGGCTTTGGACGTACCGGCCCTTACAAGCATCGTCGCGGATTCGATCTCGTGGCGCAGGCCATGAGCGGGATCATGAGCTTCACCGGCGAAAGACCCGACGGACCACCGGTAAAATGCGGCGCGCCGCTGTCCGATATCACGGCAGGCATTCTCGCTGCCATGGGCATTCTCGCAGCCTATACGCACCGCCTGAAAACCGGCCACGGCCAATGGGTCGAAACGTCCTTGTTCGAGGCCGCGCTTGTTCAGACCTATTGGCAGGCCGCCATTGCGCTCGCAACCGGCGTGGCGCCGAAAGCAATGGGCTCGGCCCACCCGCTCAATGCCCCCTATCAGGCTTTCGAGAGCTCCGATAAGTGGATCGTGGTTGGTGGCGCCAATCAAAAGCACTGGCTGCGCACACTCGAAGTTTTGGGCGCGCCGGAACTCGCGCGCGATCCTCGCTTCGCGACCGGCGCCGACCGGATGGCTCATCTGGAGGAATTGGAAACCTTGCTGAGTGCGCGCTTTCGAACCAAGCCCGCCGCATACTGGCTGAGCGCGCTTGAAGACGTGGGGGTACCCTGCGGCCCGGTCAACAATATGCTCCAGGCACTCGCCGATCCACAAACGATTGCGCGCGAAATGGTGGTCGAGGTCGAGCATTCAACCCTCGGCAAGGTCAAAACGGTTGGACTGCCGATCAAATTCTCGCAGACGCCCGGCAAGGTACGGTCAGGCGCCCCGCTCTACGGCGAGCATACCAGCGCGATTTTGAGCGCATACGGTTTTGGTGCTGATGAAATTGCAGCCCTCCAGAAAGAAGGCGCTGTGGCCGTCGCAAGCGTTGTGCGGGACGAGGTCAGCTAACAAAAAAGCGAAGAACAAAGACAAACTCGATGAAAATAAACCAATGGGAGGACTCGATGTCTGTAAAGCCGAAATTCTTTGCGATCGCCTTCGGCCTCGCAATCTGCCTGCCGGGAGCGGCAAATGCCGCGTGGCTGCCGGTCAAACCGATCGAGTTCATTGCGACGGCCGGCCCCGGAGGCGGCACGGATAATTTCGCGCGCGCGGTCCAGAGCATCATCACCAAACACAAATTGGTCGAGCAGCCAATCGTCGTAACGAACAAGGGCGGGGGCAGCGGCGCCGAAGGCTATACATACACCAAGGCCATGGCGGGCGATCCCTACAAAATAGTGTTCGGGACATCGAACGCGTGGACCCAACCGATGGTGTCGAAGGTAGCTTATAACTACACCGACCTGACGCCCATTGCCGCCATGGTACAGGACGAGTTTCTGCTTTGGGTAAAGCAGGATGCGCCCTACCAAAACGTGCTGGACTACCTCAAAGCCGTTGCTGCGAAGCCACCCGGAGATTTCAAGATGGGTGGCGCGCAATCAAAGGACACCGATGAAACCCTCACCCGGATCATCGACAAGGCAGCGAAGGTGAAGTTCACATACATTCCCTTCAAAAGCGGCGCCGAAGCTGCTGTGCAATTGGCCGGTGGCCATATCGACTCCCACGTCAACAATCCCAGCGAAAGCATCGGGCAGTGGAAGGGCAGCACCCAGCGCCCGCTTTGCGCGTTCAGCCCGCAGCGTCTTCCGGACGGCCCGAAGGTCACCCAAACGCAAAGCTGGCACGATATCCCCACTTGCGTTGAATCCGGCCTCAACATTCCGCAATTCCAGCAGCCTCGCACGGTCTGGCTGCCGGGCAAGGTTACTGCGGAACAAGCCGCGTTTTATGTCGATCTGATGAAGAAGGTTCAGAGCACGCCGGAGTGGAAGGAATACATCGAGCGGACCTCGCAAACCGATACTTTCCTTACCGGCGAGGCGTTCAACAAGTTCATCAAGGAGGACATCGAGCGGACCCACAAGATTGCCGCCGATGAAGGTTGGCTGGTCTCCAACTAGGGCCGGATGATGGTCTCGCGACGCAGCCTGGAAACGGCGACGGCACTCCTCACCGGTGGGTTCGGCGCGGCTGTTGTGATCTCCAGCTATGGCAACGGTATTGGCTGGTCCGCCGCCGGCGTCGATTCCGGCACCTTTCCGTTCATCGTCGGCCTGATCATTTTGAGCGGCAGTGTGTTCAATCTTGTGCAGGGGTGCCTGCAGGCACGCGACATCGTGCTGCGGCCGAGCGAACTCAAGCGGCTGGGACTACTCTTTATCCCGGCCGCCGTTTATGTCGGTGTCATTCCGTTGATCGGAATGTATCTCGCCTCGACAGGCTATGTGTTCGGAGCACTCGCCTGGCACAAGCGAGGATCGTTCGTCTTCTCCGGTGTCGCTGCGATCAGCACCGCGTTGGCGCTCTACCTGATCTTCGAGCGCACGTTCCAGATCTCGTTGCCGCGCGGCTTGCTCGGCGACTTCATCGGTTTCTGAGGGGGGTTCGTTGGAAAATCTCGAAGCGCTCCTCCACGGTTTCACCATCGCGCTATCCGGCAATCATATTTTTCTGATGTTGATCGGCGTACTGCTCGGCATTCTGGTCGGCGTTTTGCCCGGCCTTGGGGCGCCCAATGGCGTGTCGCTGCTGTTGCCACTTACTTTCGGCATGCAACCGGTGTCGGCCATCATCCTGCTCTCGTGCATGTATTGGGGGGCATTGTTTGGCGGCTCGGTAACTTCCATTCTCTTCAACATTCCCGGCGAGCCCTCGTCCGTCGCGACCACATTCGACGGATATCCAATGGCGCGCGACGGCAAGCCGACCACGGCCTTGGCGACGGCGTTCGGCTCGGCGGCCTTTGGCGCGCTCGCCGGTGTCGTTCTCATTACCCTGTCGGCTTCCTGGGTCGCGAAAGTGGCATTGGCTTTTGGGCCGCCGGAATATTTCGCCGTGTACTTTCTGGCGTTTGCAAGCTTCGTTGGCATGGGCGGCTCACCTCCAATCAAGACGCTGGTGTCGCTTGCGATCGGATTTGCGCTGGCGGCGGTGGGGATCGACACGGTCTCGGGCAGCGTGCGGCTCACCATGGGCATCGATGAACTGGTGAAGGGCGTCAGCTTCGTTGTCGCAGTCATGGGCCTGTTCGGTATCGGCGAGTTACTGATCGCGGTGGAAGACGAGTTTCACGTCAAAGCAATCTCCTCCAAAGTGGAGTGGCGCGAAGTTTTCCGCACTCTCGTTCATCTTCCGCGATATGGCTGGGTGCTGTTACGCAGCGCCGCCATCGGTTGCTGGATGGGTATTACACCCGGTGGCCCTACCGCAGCATCTTTCATGAGCTATGGCATCGCCAAACGTTTTTCATCTCGGCGCGCCAATTTTGGCAAGGGAGAGCCGGAAGGCATCATTGCTCCGGAAACCGCTGACCACGCCGCCGGGACCAGCGCTCTTCTTCCCATGCTATCGCTCGGCATTCCCGGGTCAGCCACCGCTGCGGTAATGATGGGCGGCCTGATGATCTGGGGACTAAATCCTGGACCGATGCTGTTCATCGAGCAAAAGGACTTTGTCTGGGGTTTGATCGCTTCGATGTACCTCGGCAACGTCGTCGCGGTGATTTTGGTGCTGCTCACGGTTCCGATCTTCGCGGCGTTGATGCGAGTGCCGTTCTTCATCATCGCGCCGCTGATCGTGATCATCTGCACAGTCGGCGCCTATTCGGTTTCCAATTCCTATCTCGACGTCGTGCTGATGATGGGATTCGGCATATTGGGATATCTGTTCAAGAAACTGCATTATCCTTTGGCGCCGCTGGTGCTCGCCACCGTGATTGGCGACAAGGCAGAAGATGCATTCCGCCAATCCATGCTGATGTCGAAAGGCTCGCTTGCGATATTTTTCAGCAATACGCTGGTCACAACGCTGGTCTTCCTTGGCGTGGCCCTGCTTGTGCTGCCAGTGATCTGGCAAACCATTGGAAAAATGACGGCCCGTTCGCCGTTAACGCGCTGATGAATCGCGCGGCACAATTGGCCGCCGAAACGCGCCGCAGTCCTTGAAATCGATTTGAAGCGGCCGATCCCACTAAATCTCTTTTTAATGGATTTGGCCGCTGTGAAACTCCACGTCAATTGCACGTGGAGAAATTCAATGATCGCTAACTACACAAATCACGCGGCGAACGAGCGAACCTTTCTTGCATGGATACGCACGGGCTTGGCTGTGGCGGCATTCGGATTTTTTCTCGTCAAGCTGAACGTCTTTGTTGATGCAATGGATAGCGGAAACTTATCCCGTCTTCCTGAGCCCAGCGCGTTTGCTGCCGTCGCGACTAACTATGCCGGACTGGCAATGGTGGCGATTGGAATCGCCATCATCGCGCGAAGCGGCGCCGCCTTTGAGCGCACCCGCCGCGCGATCGATCACGATGAGGTTATCCAGATCCCGCGGTCCCGTGCGGCGTCGCTACTCTCGGCGGCGCTCGCGGTTGCCGTCCTTATTTTCTGCATCAATCTCGCAAGGATTTGACGTTGGCGGCGCGCGATTCCATTTCGAAACCCGATAGGAGAACTCTGCGATGGATATGAAAACCGAGACCTGGTCCGGCACGGTCGTGCGTCCCGTTGGCCTGATCATCCGGCAAAAGGACCCGAACAATCTCGAAATGCCATTCGATCAGCTAGAGGAGTTCATCACGCCGTCCGAGCTGTTTTACATACGCAGTCATTTCCCCACGCCAAAGCTGGATCCAGTCGCCTATCGGCTATCGATAAGGGGCGCCGTGCGGAACGAACTAAGCCTGAGCTACGCCGATATCCGTGCCATGCCTTCACGGACATGCGTTGCGACACTGGAATGCGCCGGCAACAGCCGCGTATTCATGGTGCCGCCGGTGCCTGGCGCACAATGGGAGCTCGGCGCGGTCGGCAATGCCGAATGGACGGGTGTTCCCCTTTCGGTGCTGTTGGAGAGTGCCGGACTCGCCGATGATGTGTGCGACCTCGTTTTGGAAGGCGCTGATCGCGGTATACCGGCGGAGGGGCCGAAGCCGCCGGATCCAATCTCCTATGCCCGCAGTATCCCAAGGGCGCGGGCGATGGAGCCCGACGTGCTGATCGCCTACCAGATGAACGGGCAGGATCTGACGCCCGATCACGGATATCCGTTGCGCGCCGTCGTTCCCGGGTATTACGGCATGTCTTCGGTCAAGTGGCTGACGGACATCGTTGCGGCCACGCAGCCGTTTCAGGGCTACTGGCAGACGTCCGACTACGGCTATTGGGATGA
>WNFR01009157.1_pt1 | contig 15827 bp, 18 predicted proteins | sample 5400221 | NCBI WGS metagenome assembly WNFR01 (sample SAMN13153357, study PRJNA577476) | soil metagenome | isolation source: 40 cm soil under Madrone tree | place: USA:California | collected 2016-06-14 | reverse complement strand
CAGGACCAACGGGCCATCACTGTTTGGCCTTCGGCAATGATGTCCTCGATCGTCAATTGAAGGTCCGGGAAGGCAGTGCGGTAGATGGTCGCTCTCTTCTTCTCACTTTCGGGGCCCCGCCCAACATCGGGTGTCGAGGGGTCATGGTGAGCGTAGTTGGGGGCAAAGAGCTCGTCTGCCAGCGACAGATTGCCCTTGTTCCAAAGTTCTTCAAACGAACGACGGATGACAAATTTGTTTCCTTCTGACATGAGGCGTGTCCTCCTCCTTTAAGAATGCGAAGTTTCTACCTGCATGAGGCGAGTTGGGCTCGAATGGAGGGGCCTGAAACCGCTGCGGTCTTGGGCGTGTAGTCCTGTACGTTGTACAGAACGTTGGGCCCCGCGCGAGTGGAGAGAAAGGAGCCGACGACGTACTGACCACCTAGCGCTCGATGCGGAGCTTGGCTAACAAAGAAACTGCGCTCGGACTAGGGAGCGGGAGTCTCGCCTCAAACGGCGAAACCTCGGCACGGGCTTGTTCCCTGAGAATGTGGGTGTCAAGGAGAATCGCAAAATTCTTCAGTGCAAAACGAGCGGTGGCGATACGGACGCGCGTTGCGGACACAGGGTTCGAAGCGGATCGATACTCCTGCGAATTTGCTATCCATGTGTTGCCGCGGGTTAGCCGAATAAGTCGAACTCGAAGCTCCACGCTCCGTTCAATTTCCATCTGCGCTGCCGGCACCAATAGGCGGACCCACAGGCATTGCGACGGGCCGCCGTCCAATAGCAACCCTGGCCTCTGCGTTGAATACCATGCTCGGGCGGCGTATAAGTAACTTATTCTCGCGGTTGTGCCATGCTTCACTCGGCCCAGCGTACCTGTCCGACGATCAATTGCAGTATCCCTACCTGCTTGTCCAACTCAGATCCTGCGCCAAGCGTGCCTTCGGCTCTTTTGCGGGATATTTGCAGTTATTGCTGACCGCAACGTGGAGGCGAATATGCGTAGAGGTTCGGTCTCGGCAGCGAGAGCTTCGAACAGCCGCCGCATAAGAGGAGGGAGGGGCTGGTGTGAGTTTGTGAATCCATTCGGCCATGTAAATCGGAAGAACGTCGGGCAGCTCGTCGGTACAAATTAACCCTTCAGATCGAAATCAGGCTCGAGTCCAACCTCAAGGAGTTCGAGCCGATCTTGGGCAGGACACGCGATATTTCGACTCATGGCTTTTACTTCAGGAGCGACCAAGTGCTCAGCGTCGGAATGAACTTTTGGTTTTCGATCATGCCTCCCTGGGAAGTTGCGAAAGGTACCCATGCATTTATCAGCGGGCAGGCTAGGGCGGTGCGCGTGGAAGAAGTTTCGGAGAGCCATGTTGATCGCGTGGGCGTCGGCGCAATCATCGGAAGATACAAGTTCGGCCAAACGGAATCATCGGCATATTTGACCGGATCTGGCCTTTGAGAGCAGTCATGCGATGCCGAAAGTATTTTCTTCTCGCACGGCATCTCGAAGACCGTACGGTGAGGTTGTTTACTGTCGGCCAGGGAAGGTGGGAACGAGGGCCTGGCTCCTCCGAATCATTTGCACGGAAAAGCTGTCTTGACAACTCCGGGAAACGGTGCAATATGACCTTCAGGGACCCAAGACTGCCGACTGCTCTTCCACAGGAAACCGAAAACTGACGTCCCGCAGGAGACCAAACATGAACGCTAAAATTCTGACATTTTCATCCGACGGTGATAAGACGCTTCTTGAATACGATCCGGCAACCGCTGACATGGAAGAAGTGAACAAGATGATTGCCGAATATGAAGCCCAGACCGGCGCGCAGCCATTTGACATGGCGACCGGTGAACGCATCGAGAAAGTCACGCGCGAGCAGAACGAAGTCTTGATGGTTCATCCTATCGCAGGCGGCTAACCGTGCGCTGGCCGCTGCCGACACCACTCGGCTGACAGTGTGAGACTTCGTTGGTATTGGGCCGAATCGGACTCTGGCGGCAGTCCATTTCCGCCACGGTGGTATTTCTATGGCGCCACCAATTCTATCTATGATCGTGTTCGTCGCCCTGATGGTGTGGAGGTTTATTTTCACGGGCCTGCGGCGCAGGCCGTTGGCCAGAGAAATTGCCGCTCCGCAACAGCAACGCACCAACATCTTACAGCAGGGCCTCCACATCTTAGACCTGGCTGGAGTAGCAGCAATTCCAGATAACCGCCTTGAGAATGGCTCGGATGGCGTACACCCCATCGCCCCAAAAGATCCCGCGAAAAGCTATCTGCGCCGCATCGTTGCCCTCACCAGCGCCACGCAAATGGGTAATAGCTATGTCCTAGATGTCGGCACAACTAGATTCCGCGTGCGCAATAAATATGTCAGCAGGATGCGAGACGTGACAGATCCCAAATGCGCATACGAGGAAACGTGCTTTTATTCCGCGGACAGAAGCATGCCGAAAGCCGAGCAAATTGCTACCGCGCTGCTGCAACTCAAGAACAAACCAGCGCTGTTTGACAGGTGGGCTGCTCAGAGCGGGGCGTTTAAGGCCGACGGCCAGGCCTTCAGCCCCGCGCAGTAATCGACTTGCGATGAGAATGCAAACCAAATGTACGCCCGCCCAGCGCGCAGCAGAGTACCTGAAGCGCGTCGCTGCATTGACTGGAGCCGAGCAAGTTCGTGGTGATAGTTACTGGCTCAGAGCCGGGCGTAGGAACTTCCTAGTGGACTATAAGTTCGTACGTGTTATCTCACACGACGGCAAATCGACGTGCTTTTCTGTTGCGGGGGACCCAGATATGCCGAGCGCGGAAGTGGTTGCGTCTGCGTTACTACAACTGAAGAACAATCCGCGACTGTTTAAGAAATGGAGAAAACAGAGCGGGGATATACGTTCAAGGCGAACGGGAAGGTGTTTAGAGACATATTTCAGCTAACCAGAAATGAGACGTGAAATAGTGCAGCGCCTACCCTATTTGTCAGCTGTGCTGTGCCGTCCCTAGGGAGGTTCCGATGTGGAGTAACAAGAAACCTGACACACCGCAAGCTGCGGACTCGCAACCGACAAATTTGCAAACGACCCAGCCGACAAAGGTAACTCCGGCGTTTTGGCAGAGAACAACCAAGATGAACAACAATGTGCTCCGTCCAACCGGAGCGGCAGCGGACCGCGTGATGGCGCGGCTGGGTTCGAGCCTGCATGTGAAAGGCGAAATCTCGGGCGACGAGGACCTGTACATTGACGGGACAGTTGAAGGGCTAGTCCATCTCGATGAGCGGAAGCTGACGGTCGGAGCTACAGCAAAGTTGACAGCCGACGTCATTGCCGGCGAGGTGATCGTGTACGGAAGCGTGAAGGGTAATGTCCGTGCGAAAGGCAAGATCGAGATCAAGAAGGACGGTTCGGTGAACGGAGATTTGACAACGGCGCAGATCTTCATCGAAGACGGAGCATACTTCAAGGGCTCGATCGAGATCGAGAAGAGCCTGGGAATGGAAGGCGACAAAAACGCGCTCTCGCGAACGGCGTCAGCGCCGAATACGCCGACGGCGGCGGGCGCGGGGTCGAAGAGCATTTAATCACGAGGGAATGCTTAGGATCCTACGCTCAGGATAGAGATCAATAAGTGGCTTGCTGAGTTCAGCTGCTCCCACCTCAAGTCTGGAAAGGCAGGGTACATATTTCCTTTTGCGGAGCGCCGCGCGATAATCTTGTTAATGCACAGGGCGAAAGGAGTACGCCCATGAGCATATCCACACGGCTGAAGAGTTTCCTCGATGAAAACCAAATCCCGTATTCGGTAATGACACACACCACGGCCTACACCGCGCAGGGTGCAGCCGCTACCATGCAGATCTCTGGAAAAGAGCTTGCCAAGACCGTCGTTCTGTGGGCAGGGGAAGAAATGATTCTAGCCGTCCTACCCGCGCCGAATCACGTGAGACTCGATAAGCTGGCTGCCGAGGTGGGAAAGTCGGCGCGGCTAGCTACCGAGCAGGAATTCAGCAGTCTCTTCCCCGATTGCGAGCTGGGCGCCATGCCGCCATTCGGGTCTCTTTACAACTTGCCTGTGTACGTGGATGAGTCGCTGGCCGCCGATGAGGTGATTGTTTTCAACGCCGGGACGCACCGCGACGCGATTCGCATGCGGTATGATGACTTTGTTCGTCTGGCGAAGCCCAGGGTCTGCGCATTCGCTCAGAAAGGGTGACGCAAACGATTTCGCGTGTTTTTCTTGTTGGTTTGCGTAGCGACGGGCTTGAGCCCCCCGTTCTTCGGTTGGAGGAATAAAGCTGGTACCCGGTTGCCTTGCTGGGGGTGCTATCCGGGCCTGCTGGGTGAATCTGGTTATTCACCGGTCGGCGTTACACGCAGCGGGACCCACGCTTTTTGAAGGCTGATAGGGTCCATGCATGGAGGTGCCCGGTGGCGTTCGATGAAGTGCCTCAACTATACATCGATCCCACTGAGTGCATTGACTGCGGTGCCTGTGTTCCGGTTTGTCCGATGACGGCAATTTTCGTGCTGGATGATCTGCCGGAGAAATGGCACGCGTACATCGAGACCAACAAGAATTACGTTGACGGCGGTAAATTTCAGCCCGATAGGTATCAAAAAGCAAGTAACTGACGTTTGCTGCGGCACTGCGCTTGGCACCAATGCATACGCTCCGCGAAATCATTCATGAAAGTGTTCGCGAGGGCGAACTGTACGAAAAGCTCGACCGCAACCGGGTGCGGTGTTTTGCCTGCGGGCACTGTTGCAAGATTCCAGACGGCCAGCCCGGGGTTTGCAAGGTTCGCTACAACGGGAGTGGAACCCTGTATGTGCCCTGGGGCTATGTCGGCGGCATCCAATGCGACCCGATCGAGAAAAAACCCTTCTTCCATGCTCATCCAGGGGCGCTGGCTTACAGCTTCGGCATGCTGGGCTGTGATCTGCACTGCGCCTACTGCCAGAATTGGGTGACCTCGCAAGCCCTGCGCGACCCCGCTGCCGTTGTCGGCCCGACGCATGTTAGGCCCGCAGACCTTGTTCTCGATGCCATCCGCCAGGGGGGCAGGGTCATTGTCAGCACGTACAACGAGCCACTGATCACGAGCGAATGGGCCGTGGCCGTCTTCAAGGAAGCGCGCGCGGCTGGATTGGTGACCGGCTTTGTTTCCAACGGAAACGGCACCCCGCAGGTTCTCGAATACGTACGACCGTGGGTGGATCTTTACAAGGTTGACCTAAAGAGCTTTGATGACCGCCACTATCGACAGCTCGGCGGGCGCTTACAGCCCATCCTAGATACCATTCGACAGTTGCACGAGATGGGCTTCTGGCTGGAGATCGTCACGCTAGTGATTCCCGGGTTTAACGACTCGGACGATGAACTGACTCGCCTGGCCGAGTTCGTCGCGAGTGTGTCGCGGGATATTCCTTGGCATGTAACGGCCTTTCACAAAGATTACAAAATGACCGATCCAGAGAACACCAGCGCTGAGAAGCTGATGCGGGCAGCAGAGATCGGCAAGAGGGCAGGCTTGCGTTATGTCTATGCCGGGAACTTGCCAGGCATGGTCGGCGACTGGGAGAACACGCGTTGCCCGAACTGCCGGCAGCTTCTCATTGAACGCCACGGTTATCTGATCACAGGCTACTTCCTTACGCCTCAGGGTTGCTGCCCATCTTGTGGCGCCAGCATTGCCGGACGGTGGGATCCTGCGTTTCGACGACAGATTACAGCCCATCCCTTTGTTCCGCTCATGCGCTCCCAATCTGATTTGCCTATGCTCGACTTCTAAGAAGGCCAATTCAGTTCCTGGTCTCGGGTTTCAACAATTCGTTGAGATAGTGAACGCAGTTCGTGGCCGTCTGGATCGTGTAGATGGAAGTACCTCTCACCCCATGCTGCATCTCGGGGCCTTGCGGGACCGAATTCTTTTTCTGTCACATAAGTCCAAGACCGGTGTACAAGCAATTTTCCGCGCTTCGACTGCAACCTCAACACCGGGGAAGAACAGGCGCGCGGGACGGGGATGATCGAAGCCACGAACGTGGTCTAGCACGATAAAGCGCATCCGTCGGCGCTAATTCTGCCGATCGTGCCGTAGTTTGATTCTCTGCGGTTATTTGCGGCCGGCGAAGCGGACTCGCAAAGTGAAGGCGCGGCCCTGGCCGCCGGCGAAAGAGCCGAAGTTGGGAGCATCGACGTTGTTGACCACGGTGTCCGGATTCAGGCGGTCGAAGATGTTCACGGCTTCGATGCGGGCGGCCCAGAGATAGCCACGGAAGGCGAATTTCTTTTCGAGGCCGAGATTGAGGATGGCGTAAGTGGGAAAGCGCAACCCATTTGGAGGACCGACAAGCTGCTGCTGGAGGTTGACGGCGCTGAAAGGATAGCCGGTGCGGTATTCGAATAGATAGCTTAGCTGGATGCCCCAGATGTGCGTGGGCGTCCAGCCCCAAGTGAGGAGGCGGTTGGGGGTATCCCAGGCGACGGGACCCGATTGCTGCGGGGCATAGAAAATGGAGCCGAGCGCGGGATTCAGAACTCCGTTCGAACGGGCGCGGGAACGGGTGTAGGCGGCGAAGAGTTCGGTGCTCTCCGAAAAAACGTGGCGCGCGGAAATGGTAACGGCGCGGTAGCGGTCCTTGCGGTGATCCTGGAGAAGAAAAATTCCGCCGGGCTGCGTGGGTTGCTGGTCGACAAAAGCGAAACCGTGATAGCCGTTGCGGGTGAGGAGTTCGAGAGCGACAAGCGTGTTGCGGGCGAGCTTCTGTTGCCAGCCGGCGCTGGAAATGGTGAAACGCGGTTGGCGCAGGCCGCCAGCGGGAAGCACGAACTGGCTGGCGACGGGACCGAGGACGACGATCGTTCCGGTGGGATCGTAAAAGGAGTCGAGCTGTTGCTGGTCAAAGGCCTGGCCGATGACGGAGAGATTAAGCGGGGCGTTGTGGATGCCCCAGCCGAGGGAGAGTTTGGCACGGTCGTCGGCAAAAGGCAGGTAATTGGCGGAGGCGCGCGGCTCGGCCATGGCGCTCTGCGTGAAGCGGTCCCAATCGGTACGTAGGCCGGCTTGGAAGACGAAGCGTTTGGAGATCGCCCAGGTGTCCTGCGCGTAGGCGCCGGCCTGGGTGTTGGATAGCCGGGGATTCGCAAGTCCGGAAAAAGTGGATTGGCGAACGAGAATTCCGTCGGCGCGGAGTGCCTGGATTTCCGTGCGTTGGGCGGATTGCGAATAGAGTATGCCGGCGAAGTTGGCGCCCGCAGCAAGCTGGTGGGTTCCATGCCAATGGCGTGAGGCAGCGGTGACGCTGCCGGCGGCCTGCAAGTGGCGTCCGCGTTGATGCAAGCGCTGAAAATAGTTGCCAGTGGTGCCGTTGATGAGCAGAACGTAGGGCTGAGCGCCTTGTGGCGTGTAATCGAGCACGCCGCTGTCGGCAGCGACGCCGAGTTCGAAGAGCGTATCGTGGAGCCATAGTTGATCTTTCAGTGACACGAAGGCGCGGCGCTGCTCGGCGGTGACGGTGGTGGATTGGGGATCGAGGGCGTCGAGGCCGAGGTTGGTGGCGTAGGCGCGATTGTAGAGAAAGCTGGCGTGAAGAATGTGCCGGGGCGAGAAATTGTACTGCAGGCGGAGGAGATTGTCGCCCGCCCACTGTTCAGAAGTGCTGGCGTTCGAGGGCAAGTGTTTGACGACGTCGAAGGTGTGCTGGATGCTGATGGCATCCGAAAACCAAAAGCGGCCGCGATCAATGGGTCCCGAAAAAGTGACGCGCGGATACCAATTCCCGAGATGAGCGTCCTCCTGGATGTTGATTCCGGGAGCGGGGTTGGTCGTGCCGAAGCGCCAGCGATCATCGCCGTCGGGAGTTTCAAGACTGAGAATACCCGCGCCGGAGTGGGCATAGCCTGCGCCGAAGCGGCCGGTCTGGACTTCGGCGGCGCGCGTGGCGTCGATGTTGAAGCGCGCCGTCAGCGCGCCGTTGACAGGATCGCCGATTTCAAAGCCATCGAGGAGATATTGCGTGTCGCCGGAACGTGCACCGGCAATGTGCAGATTATTGTGACTGTCGCGCACGATTTCGGGCAAGGCCACGAGGCTCGCGGCAAGAACGTGGGAGTTGGGCACCGGGATATCGCGAATGTTTTGCGAGGAGAGAGTGGAACGCTGCGAAGTGTCCTGGGTATCAATCTGATTCGACGGCGCGGTGACTTGTACCTGCTCGTGAAGCTCTTGAACGTGATTCAAGGTCAATGTGAGTTCGTTGCGGCCGGCGTGGAGAGAGAATGACTGGCCGGAAAGCAGGAAATAACCTTCCTTGCGAACTTCTACTTCGTAGTCCCCCGCAGGAAGATTTTGGAGGATGAATCGCCCTGCGCCATCGGTCTCTGTGCGATACACGCGGCCTACGCTGTTTTCGAGTTTTACTTGCGCAGCCCCGACCGGCACGCTGTTTTCGTCTACCACGGAACCGGCGCAATCGGCGGAATCAGCAGCCTGCATTTCGGCGGAAGCAAGAAGACTGATAGTGACCAATACAACAGCAAATAGACGAGTAGAAGCCATGGGAGAACCGCTCCAGCCAGTTCCACTCTCATTAATCTACATCTTCGACATAGAGAATTATCCGCCCCCCAAACGGGGGTCAACTGGCTTCCTCTATCGGTCCAGAATCGTATCTTTCGCGCCGAGCGCCTGAAGGGAAGAAAAGTAAAAGTAAGTGTTTTCACCGTCGCAGAGAACCTTCAGGTCTAACGGCCTGTTATAGAAATGCACTCACCTTGCCATATCATTGACTTTGATCGTGATTGCGGAGATTTTTTCTAAGTTCATATCTCCTTCCACGCGCCATCTCTTTCTAGCCTTCTACGCAGCTAGTCTACAGCCGGCGCAGCGGGCTTCCAGGATTGGACCAAAAAAGAGGCAACGCGGGGCGGCCATAGGCGGAGTTGACTCAGAGCGTGGAGTTCAGGATTTGGAGAGCCGGTCGATTTTGGCTGCCAAGATGAAATCGCTCTCCGTGAGGCCATTGATCTTATGCGTCCAGGTCGTGATTTCGACTTTTCCCCAGGCGAGCGAGATATCTGGGTGATGCCCCTGCTCCTCAGCAAGCTCACCTACGCGATTTACAAACCCGCGGGCTCCGCGAAAGTCGGGAAACTCGAAGGTCTTCGTAATGTGATGTTCTTCGATGATGTTCCACCCATCGACCTGCTTTTGAAGTAGGGAGAGTTCCTCACCCTTGAGAGGGGGCACTGCTCCACGGCAGGGAACGCATGTTTTGGCCGCAAGATCGGACATCGTAGAAGTTATTCTACCACTCGTCCGTGAGACGCTCAGCCCACTTCATTGTCGACCGTCTAAAAGAGCGCGCGCCTAGTGAGAGCAAATTGATTAGGGGCACTTGGAAGAATCCCGCGTTCCGTCTAGTGTTAGGAAAATGGGTTCTAGTAGCGACTGATCGGCGAAGAAGATCGCTCGACGGGCGTATTCTTGGATGCTCAGCGCATTCCATGCAAACGACACTCATGATTCTCGCGGCTCTCGTTGGCACACTCGCTGTGCCGGTCGTGGCAGGCGCGATCTACCAGGCCATCGGAACTTGGCGGGATCGTCGGCGCTTTCCGCCCCCTGGGAGCCTCGTGCGAGTCAACGAGAGACGGATGCACATCCACCCAACCGGAGAAGGCACACCAACCGTGGTCTTCGAATCAGGCATGGGCGCGTCCTGCCTGAGTTGGACGCTGGTGCAGCCGCAGGTGGCGCAGTTCACTCGCGCGGTAAGCTACGACCGTGCCGGACACGGCTGGAGTGACCCGGCGCGTGAGCCGCGCACGGCACGGCAGATCGCGCAGGAGCTACACACGCTGCTGGATGCAACAGGGGTGCCCGGTCCATACGTTCTCGTCGGGCACTCGTTCGGCGGATATGTGAACCGGGCGTTCGCGCACATGTATCGCAATGAGGTCGTTGGCATGGTGCTGGTGGATTCAGTTCACCCTGCCGAATGGGACAATCCGACCCCAGAGCAGTTGCGCATGATCGAAGTGGGCCTGCGATACGCTTGGATTGCCGCTTGGCTCGCGCGGCTGGGTTTAGTGCGGTTCTGCCTCGCCTGCGTGGCGCGAGGCTCACCAGGACTAGCATGGGCCGTCGCGAGTGCGTTCGGCGACGGCACGGCCGCTGCGGTACAGCGGATTGCAGGTGAGATTCGTAAGTTGCCCGCACCGATCCTGCCAATTGTGCGCGCGTTGTGGTCGCAGCCGAAGAATTTCAGGAGTCTAGGACAGTACGTTGCCGCGTTGCCGGTCAGTGCTGTACAAGCGGCGGCGGTGAGCTCGCTCGGGGATTTGCCTCTGGTCGTGCTTTCGGGAGACCATCATGCGGCGCCATACACCGATTGGCAACGCAACCTGGCGCAGCTCTCTTCGCGTGGGCGACAACTGGTAGCGAGCGACAGCGGACACTGGATCCATCTTGACCGTCCCGAGTTGGTCACTCGGGCTATCCGCGAAGTCGTGACCGCAGCACGAACCACTCCGCAGATGGAAGGCTCCACGCAAACGGTCCAACAATAGATGCATAAGTCTTACGCACTTCTCGCCCTGGGCATGCTTGCAAACGTAGGGTTTCACACGCCATTCCCACATCTCCTCACGCCACCGAACTGAGGACGCGCTCGAATCCCTCACGACGAGCGGAAGCGATTGCTGCGCTTGATCCAAGATCGCTACCGATGACTTCCACCTCTTTCCAGCCCAAGGCACGCATCCGATCAGCCAAGTCATACTGAAGCCGCTGACTCTCCTTGTTCTGTCGCACCTGTTTGTCGCTGGATTGCCGCAGGTAGACGATGGCGGAAACGCCTCTCGATGAGAGTCAGAATGACCCGTTGGACAATTGGCCGGCCTGGACCGTCGACTGCCGTCCGAACCCCGAACAGGCCTGCGCTGCGATGGAAGCCAAGCAGACCATCGAAAAGCATGTTGATCAGCTTTCAGCGGGTGTGCGTTCCGCATTTCGCCTCCGCGTAATGGATGGCCTTTCCACGAAAGAGGCGCGAGATGTACTTGGGATTTCGGAAAACGTTGTGAAGTCACGATTGCTCCGGGCACGCGGACAATTGACGAAGTCGCTGCGACAGTCGTTCCGGATGCCTCCTCAGAAAGTCGCGGATATCTTGTCGACGAGCACAATGGCGGTCCTTTGTGAGGCTTCACAAACGGATGCAAGCTAAGAAGGGAAATTCACCAGTGAGATCCGGGCTAATATGAAACAGATGGATTCCGCGTGTCGTCCAACCGAGGAACGTAAATGGAGCGAGAAAAGTTCGTCAAACTGGTGGAGGAGGCACTGGACGCACTGCCTACGAGGTTCCGCAAGCGAATTCACAACGTCACAGTTCTAGTCGAGGACCTGCCTCCCAGGCGGCTGCCACGCAGAGGTTCGCGGAGCGCGGGGGGCGCAGATCCCGACGGTGCAGAGAATTTAGTGCTCGGTATCTTCGAAGGTGTACCAAAAACCATGAAAAGCGTGTTTGACTTATCTGCGGGTCCCGACCGCATCGTGCTCTATCAGAAGAACATCGAGGCCGTCTGCTCCAGCGAAGATGAAATCCGCAAGGAAATACGCCTGACGGTACTCCACGAACTAGGACACTATTTCGGGATGACCGAAGCTCAGCTGGAAGACGTCTAAGTCTCAAACTTGAGTTCCTGCGTGGCAATTCAAAGGTGTCGTCCGCGCGATTTCGCCTGACCTCTGTCAGAAATTCTTTTGTGACGATGCGCGCCCGCCAAGAAGAAAGTGGGGCATAAGTATCGCATTACGATATAATATCATTGTGAGAGCAAAGATCGCCGTGGAGGAGTACCGAGCCCTGGCGGAACTGCGCTACAACATCCGGCGATTGACCAACCGGTGGTAAACTGCGCGTATGGCTACCAAAAAGAAAACCAAGAAGAAGCAGACGAAGTCGAAGAGAACTGCGGGCAGGAAGGTAGCGCCGATGAAGAAGGCGGTTGAGAAGAAGCTGGCTAAGAAGGGGGTAACTCCCAAGAAGAAGTTGGCGAAGAAGAAGGCAGCTCCGAAAAAGGCGGAGGTGAAAACGAAGGCCGGCGGCAAGAAGACAACCGGCGGGAAAACGGCGGGCGAACTTAAGAAACAGGTTCGGGGGAAAAGCCAAAGCGTGGATACGGTGGCATTCGCACTGGAGGGACTGGGAGCGCGGTCGGGCGAGCAATCGGGAGATTTGCAGGGACTGTCCAACATCCAAGGTGCGGATTCGGAGAGTGTGGACGAGTTGCTCGAGGAAGGAAACGCGTTCGAGGCCGAGGTGGTGAAGGGCGTGGAAGACGCCGAGGACGCTGACAAGGGGGAAGTTCGCACGCATGAGGTGCCGCAGGACGATGTTCCCGGCGAGTATCTGGATAAAGAGTAGTGAGTGAGCGGATCATGCCGGTGCGGAACGTTTCCGGTAAGAAAAAGTCTGACGCTGTGGTAAGGACTCCTAAGGTACGAGTCCAGCCCGCAAAAAGACAAGAGCACCCAAGAGGAAACCGAAAGCCACCATTCTCACTGTTTCTTGATAACTTGGGCTGAGGGCCGATAGGATTCACGCGCCAGAGTGCTAATACGACCATATGATTTGCGTTCCAAATACTGTTGTTGTATTCGAACAGGGGCAGAACTCGTTCCTTCGTTGTGAGGTTTTCAAGTCTGATGATGACTCTTGCGACTTCAATTGGTCCGGCAACCGATATGTCCGTATCGGCACCGAATTCAAACTAATCGCAGCCGTCTGGGACAAAAAGTTCGTCGGCTTTGAGCAGTCCACTCACCAGACATAGGGATTCTTAGGCCACTTGGACGTGTAGTCGGGAAACCGGACAAGTCCCGTTCTAGGACTCGCCTGTGCTACGCAAAAACCTCATCCGCAGTGTAAGTCATGAAAAAATCTGGACTTGGATTCCTTCCTGTCCCTCGCCAAAATGACGATCAACTTTTAAATCAACAGCTTGTGAACTTGTCTGTAATATTATTAACGAGTGAAGTTCAGTATTCTCAGAGTTTTGGCGAAGGACGATTGAGCGGGTCGGCGTGCAGGGCGGCGGCCATTTTCCGAAATGCCCACACGTCCACTTGCAAGTGGGACGGGCTTCGGGCTTCGCGCTCTGCTTTCCAATCAGCGCTCAGTCCTCGCTCGTGTAGGGAAAACTTATAACATAAGTTTGCAAATTTGTACCTGCTGCTCGCAATCTTCGAGACGCAAGGCGCATAGTTTGTTGACCTTACGCCGGAATAGCTGTGGTGGATGACTTGCAAGAAACATTCTGGGGTCCAGACGAAGAGAGGCGGGACCACCTCCCTGGTACCTCCTAAGTATGCGGGTTTGCCTTCCCTTCCTTTGTAGGCAGGTGCGCAGCCATGAGCCCGGATAGTACGATAGAACGAATACTCGAACTGTCAGCGGAAGCCCAAATCAAGAGACGCGAAGCCGCTGAGGATTCCCCGGCATTTCACAACTTGACCGGAGCGATAGTAGCCTATGGCAAAGCACTTGGCCTTCTGTCAAAACTCAAAGAAGTCCAGACGAAACGCTACTCAAACTACTAGGTACATGTGAAATGTCGTAGCTTCGTTTTAGATTTAGACATCGAGAAACATTTGTCCGCCGCTGCCCAAACTCATGGGAAAGGAAGTGGTCCGGATTTTGAATTCCGAGGACCTGGTCTATGCGGGAAGAAATAGTCACTGCAGTCCGATACGATCCGATTCTGAGACGCGAAGTTGTCGTCCATCTCACTTACACCGTAGGTGAAGGACCGAGGCCGGACATCGTCCGGTGGTTTCTTGTAAGGGAAGAAGTGCAGAGGTTACAAGACAGCCAAAGTTTAATTTGCTGGGACAATGCCAGCCAGGCCGATCTAAATAAAGAACGGGGAGCCACATCTAGGCTTCGATCGGAGGACCCGTTGGGACCCCTTCCACGGGGGTAATTCTCAGGGTTAAACTCGCGGGGCGGCCTGCATTCCCTTCAGAGTGACGTTTGCCGTAACTCTTGATTGACGCTAATCGGAATCCCATTGGCCGGGTTCCGAAAACCCCCTTTCGTCTGGTGCTGCAAGTCTAGGAGAATCAGTCAGCGCAGGATGGATACCTCTGGGTTCGGAGAACAGATGATTCTGGCGCGACCTACTAGCAGCCCTTCCGTTCCACTTTGTCCTTAGCCTTGGCGTCGACTTTCGTCTGCCATTGCATATTGCTCGAGGAGTCTCCTCCACCGCAGGCAGCGGTGCTTTGTTGTCGACCACGTACCCCTTACGCCCGTACAGGTATCCACTCTCGCGGATGAACTGATCTTTCGCGGCCGCGTCGCCTTCACTTGCGAGGTAGGCGTTACTGCTTCGGTTTTTCCGCCGTTGGTTTCAACTCGGGTGTCTTGGCGGTTGCCGCTTTGGGCTTCGAGGCAGCAGCGGCCATGACCGTCTTGGGGTGCCAGAAATCGGCTGCCACTTGAACGATCTCATCCGCCGGATTGCTGAGCTCGGGCGAGAAGCGGAAAAGCGCCGACTCGGTGCTTTCGACAGAATCCGCGCTGACCTGGAGGAACTTCTTATAGCCTTCTTCGCCGAGAATGTCGCGGATGGTGGGGTTCTTATCGAAGCCACCTAGCGAAGTGCGCAAGGAAGTGATGTAAAAGGTCGTGCCTTTGGTTCCTTCAACCACCTGAGCGACGAGCAGTGGCTGGGTGTTGGGAGCTTTTTCGCTGGCCTCTTTCGTCTCTTTCATGAGCGCCTCGAAGTCGGCCACGTGGCCCGGACGGATGTGCACGGCAGTGGTGCGCACCACGCGGGATTCGCCGACGAGTTTGGCGTACGAGCCCATATCCGTAGGATGTTTGCGGCTGAGGTCGAAACGCCGGCGGCGCAATTCGGAGCGAGACCATATCAGGCAGCTCTCAAAGTCCCGCATCATCTTATCGGCGGCTTCCTTGCCAAAAGCCTTGTTGAGCGCCTTCATCATGGCTTCGTTGGCTTTGTCGATGTCCGCGTAATCCTGACGCGGGCTGACGAATGAATAGACGTTGCCTTCGCCATACATGGTTTCCGTGGTGATCCAATGGTCCCCGTTGAAGCGGCGATTCGCGTCCACCCATTTTTTGGAAAGTGCTTGGAAGTCCGTGAGTTTCTCCGGCTTGACTTTGACCATATATACGTCGAGATAATCTCCCTGCGCACGGACAGCCACGGGCGCCGCCAGACACACGGCGACCGCTAATGCCCAAATGGCCCTCTTGAACATGACTGCCTCCTTTGTTTCAGAGATTCTAGGAGATGTATTGAGGCGGACGCTACACCCGAGTATCGACTGTGTCAAGCCTGCGTATCGAGCCTCAGGAGTTCCGCTTCTAGGAGGAACCGCGTTACCCGAAAGTGCTGACCGATCCGGGCGGAAATGCGCGGAGCGCGTGGAGCCGTCAGCGTAACAGCCGCTTCAGTTTGTGGCGGGTGAGCTTTCTTCTTGACCAGGCAAGGTGCGGGCAGCTAGGGGGCCGGTGCGTCCGCGCTGCCCACGGGGCGCGGCTCCGGCGCGGTGTCAGCTGGTGTCCAACAGCAGAGTCGCCCAAGGGATGGGCTCGGGTAGCGCCACCATCTCGCGAAGCATGACTTCGACAATGTGCCGGATGGTGATATGTACCGCAGCACATATCACCATCTATCTGCAGACAGCAGCTATGGGTAGTGGGTGTCCTAAGTCACCGTTTGTCAATGCCCGCGCGTGGCCGGACTCAGCATAATATCCTCGGTTGTTCGGCGGAGCTCGGGTCAGGGTCGTCATGCGCCTATGT
>WNFR01008497.1_pt1 | contig 15828 bp, 9 predicted proteins | sample 5400221 | NCBI WGS metagenome assembly WNFR01 (sample SAMN13153357, study PRJNA577476) | soil metagenome | isolation source: 40 cm soil under Madrone tree | place: USA:California | collected 2016-06-14 | reverse complement strand
GAGCGCTTGGCTCAGGCGGGTGGCGAGTGCCTTGTCTGCAGCGTTCATCGGGCTTCGCGTGAAAGGCGCGCCGATAGATTAGCCGCGGGGAGACGAGCGTGCAACCTGTAAGCGGCTTTTGACTTACGTTCGGCCGCCGGGTTGGCGCTCGCGCGGTGGCTATTCGGCAGCGTCTGCCTTATTGGCCGCCGCTCGACGGAACGCGCGTGCTCAGCGGTGCGTTCTGATGGTGGCACGGACGATGCTTAAGGCCGTGCGAACCACGCGTATGCTTACCCTCATCAGGGTTGATGCCCATGTCTGAACGACTGACGCTCCCAGTGCTTCCACTGCGGGAGGTGGTGTTGTTTCCAGGTGTCTCGACGCCGGTCGGCGCCGGACGCCCGGCGACGCTGCGTGCTATCGAAGCGGCGTTGAAGAGCGACTCCCGTCTAATCTTTGCCGTGGCGCAGCGCGAGAACGTCGACACGGTCAGCCCCGAAGTGCTATACACGACGGGGACGATCGCCAAGATCAGCCAGATCCAGCGCGGCCTCGGTGGCGTGCAGCTGCTGTTGCACGGCGAACGTCGGGGAACCGCATTGCACTATACCGATAACGGTCGCTACCTCGAGGCCGTCGTCCATGAAGTCGACGACATGCCGCCCCTGAACGCCGCAGATCCGGCGTTCGTCGGCCTGCACCGTGAGGCGCGCGAGCGTGCCGCGGAACTGGGCCAGAAATCGGGGCTCCCCGATGACGTCGTCCGCCAGGTGCTCGAAGAGGTGTCCGACCCCGGCCGGTTCGCTGACCTCGTGGCCGGATACCTCGAGATTCAGCCGGCGGAGCGTCAAGGGCTGTTGGAGACGCTGTCCGTAGAGGAGCGCCTGCGGCGTGTCCTCATTCATGTCCAGCGGCAGATCGGCGTGCTCGATGCACAGGAGCACATCAAGTCCCAGGTCCAGGAGGAGCTGGGCGAGCGCCAGCGTGAGATGTTCCTCCGCGAGCAGATGAAGGCGATCCAGAAAGAGCTCGGCGAAGGAGAGGAAGGGACTGAGGTAGAGGAGCTGCGGAAGCGGTTCGCGGCGCTCGAGCTCCCCGAGGCCGCGCGCAAGGAAGTCGACCGCGAGCTCGCCCGGCTGGAGCGGGCCAACCGCGACTCGATGGAGGCCCAGGTAATCCGCACTTATCTCGAGACGATGGCGGAACTGCCGTGGAACAAGCGGGTCGAGGAGTCGCTCGACTTGAAGCGGGCCGTGGAGATCCTCGAGCAGGATCACTACGGACTCAAGGACGTAAAGGATCAGGTCCTCGAGTTCCTGGCCGTGCGCCAGTTGCGCCAGCGCTCGCCTGCCGAGGTGGCGCAGGGCAACGACGATGACAAGCAGGCGCGGGGTCAGGTCCTGTTGTTCGTGGGTCCCCCGGGCGTAGGCAAGACCTCGATCGCCAAGTCGATCGCGCGCGCCATGGGGCGGCCGTACGTGCGCATTTCGCTCGGCGGCGCCCGCGACGAGGCGGACATCCGGGGCCACCGGCGCACGTACGTCGGTGCCATGCCGGGCCGCATCATCCAGGGCATGAAGCAGGCCGGTGCCAAGAACCCGGTGTTCCTGCTCGACGAGCTCGACAAGCTGGGCGTCTCCTTCCAGGGCGACCCGGCTGCCGCGCTGCTCGAGGTGCTCGACCCGGCGCAGAACGACTCGTTCACGGATCACTACCTGGGCGTGCCGTTCGACCTGTCGGAGGTGCTGTTCGTCGCGACCGCAAACTTCCTGCAGAGCATCCCGGGCCCGCTGCTCGACCGCCTGGAAACGGTGATCTTCGCTGGCTACACCGAGCGTGAAAAGCTCGAGATCGCGAAGCGCTATCTCGTTCCGCGGCAGCTGCATGAGAACGGTCTGACCGCCGAGCAGCTCACGGTCACCGATGCGACACTGAGCGAGATCATCACGAGCTACACGCGTGAGGCAGGGGTTCGCCAGCTGGAGCGCGAGATCGGAAAGCTCGGTCGCAAGGTCGCGCGTCAAATCGCCAGCGGTGAAGTCGAGCGAGTCGCGGTGGACGCCCACGATGTCGACGATCTACTCGGGCGTCCCAAGGTCCATCCGGAGCACAAGGCGCGCGAGGACCAGGACGGCGTCGCCACCGGGATGTACTACACCCCGGTCGGCGGTGACATCATGTTCGTCGAGGCGAGCGTGATGCGCGGCAAGGGTGAGCTCGTGCTCACCGGTCAGCTGGGCGACGTCATGAAGGAGTCGGCCCGAGCGGCGCTCACCTACGCCAAATCCCACGCCGACCAGCTCGGGATCCCCGAGGAGGCGTTCGCCGGCACCGACGTCCATGTCCACGTCCCCGCGGGGGCCATCCCGAAGGACGGGCCATCGGCGGGCGTGACGATGGCGACCGCACTGGTGTCGGCGCTGTCCCGGCGGTCGGTGCGCCACGATCTCGCCATGACCGGTGAGATCACCCTGCGCGGCCGGGTCCTGCCGATCGGCGGCGTAAAGGAAAAGGTGCTGGGCGCGGTGCGGGCGGGCATCACCACGATCGTCCTGCCGAAGGAGAACGCGGCCGATCTGGAGGACTTGCCCGAGGACGTGCGCTCGTCGCTGGAGGTGCACCTCGTGGAGGATCTGGACGAAGTCCTGACATTGGCCCTCCGCGGCGCGCGGTTCGAGGCCGGGCACCTCGTGTTCGACGGCGACGCCCCCGTCGAGCCCAGCTTGCTCGCGAAGCACAACTAACAGGGTTGGATGGGAACAAGCCCCCGGGTTTCCCCGGGGGCTTGTTCGGTTTTCGTCATGGCGGGAACCTGCCCAACCCTTTGCCCGTACGACCTGTCTAACGGTCCGACCAGGTCACGGGGCTCCCGTCATGCCGGCTGCTGTCCTACTCGCGATCGTCCTGCAAACCAGCAACCCGGCTTCTGGCTCGGGTGGCGCCGTCGCCCCTCCACCGTCCACAGCCACGCGGGCCACTGCCGTGCGGGCGATTCACCCGGTGGTGATCGACGGCCGGGACGATGACGAGGTCTGGCGGCTCGCCCCCCCGATCACCCAGTTCCGCGAGTTCCAGCCCAAGGAAGACGGGGATCCCCGATTCCCCACCGCAGCCAAGGTCGCCTACGACGACCGCTATCTCTACGTGTTCGTTCGCGCCTTCGACCCCCATCCCGACAGCATTCTCAAGCTGCTGGCGCGCCGCGACGTCCGCGCCGCCACCGATCAGCTCAAGATCATGGTCGACTCCTACCACGACCGCCGCTCGGGCTTCGAGTTTGCCGTGAACCCGGCCGGGGTGAAGCGTGACTACGCGATCTACAACGACTCGCAAGAGGATGACGCGTGGGACGCGGTGTGGGACGTGGCCACGCAGGTCGACTCGCTCGGCTGGACCGCCGAGTTCGCAATCCCGCTCTCGCAGCTGCGCTACGTCCCTCGACCCACGAACACGTTCGGGTTCGCGGTGTGGCGTGACATCCAGCGCTACGGTGAGCGGGTCAGTTGGCCGCTGTACCGGAACTCCCAGGCGGGGATCACGTCCCAACTGGGTGAGCTGACCGGTTTCGAGGGCTTGCCGTCTCCCCGCCGGCCGGAGGTTGCGCCGTACGTCGTGACGAAGAACGTGTCCGTACCCACCGGCAGTACTTTCGACCGCTCTCAGAAGGTGACCGGCGGCGCCGACCTGAAGTACGGTCTCACGCCGAACCTCACGCTCGACGCGACGGTCAACCCCGATTTTGGCCAGGTCGAAGCGGATCCGGCGGTGCTGAACCTCAGCGTCTTCGAGACATTCTTCCAGGAACGGCGGCCCTTCTTCGTCCAGGGCGCCGGGATCTTTCGGTTCGACGTGAACTGCAGCGCCGTGAACGACTGCGGCACAGGCGAGGGCTTGTTCTACTCGCGGCGCATCGGTCGGTCCCCCCAGCTCGCGGATTACGGCGATGCCAGCGCAGCCGTGGCGACCACGATCTACGGCGCTGCGAAGCTCACGGGCCGACTTCCGGGCGGCCAAACCATTGGGGTGCTGGACGCCGTGACCGGCCGCGAGGTGGGCACGCTGGACCGCACCATGGAGCCGGCAACCAATTATGCCGTGGTGCGCGGGCAGCAGGACCTTCGTGGCGGCGAGAGCGGCATCGGATTGATCGTCACGACGGTGCATCGTAATCAGGACCCGTCGACCTGGGACTCGCTGCGCCACAGCGCGTACGCGGGTGGGTTGGACTTCCGGCACCGGTTCCCCGGCCGCAAATACCAGCTCTCGGGATCGCTCGACCTGAGCCGGGTCACCGGTACGCCTTCAGCCATTGCGGTCACGCAGCGCGACCCGGTGCATTACTACCAGCGGCCGGGCTCCGGGGTCTCCTACGATCCGACCCGGACGTCGCTCTGGGGAGACGCCGAAGAGATCAAATTCGGCAAGGTGGGCGGTGGGATCACTCGGTTCGAGACCAGTTACCAGCGCCGCTCTCAGGGCTTCGAGGTGAACGACCTTGGCTTCCTGTTGCAGGCGGACCAGCAGAGCTGGAATACCTGGTTTGCGTTTCAGTCCCGGCACCCCAGCTCGTTCTATCATACGGCGTTCTGGAACTTCAATTGGTGGCAATTCTGGACGGCGGCGGGGACGCCCGTGGAGCGCGCCGCCAACACGAACGTGCACGCCCAGCTGAACAACCTCTGGTGGGTGCACTCTGGCGTGACGGCCGGGCAGCTGGGAACCACATTCTGCGATCGCGACTGCACTCGCGGTGGCCCGGCAGTGCGAGCGGATCCGTATCTATCGATTTTCGCTGAGGTGGACGGTGATGAGCGGCCCGCGTTCACACCGTACGCATGGATTAACTACTTGCGTGGGGATGGGGGACGGACGGAGCGGTTCAACGGCAACATACAAGTCGCGTTTCGAGTGGCCTCCCAGTTCAGAACGTCGCTGATCCTGAGCGCCACGCACCGGGTGAAGGACATTCAGCCGCACGGTACCGTCACCGACTCAACGACGCACTACACCTTTGCGCGCCTCGATCAGAACGAGGCGTCGCTCACTGGGCGGATCGACTACACGGTCTCACCCACCCTTACCGTGCAGCTCTATGCCCAGCCGTTCGTCAGCAAAGGCACCTACTCGAACCTGAGCGAGCTCGCCGACCCGAGGGCCGCGGCATACGCCGACCGCTACAAACCGTACACGGGCGTGCTCGATGGGTTCAACCGGAAGCAGTTCAACTCGACCGCCGTGCTGCGCTGGGAATATCGCCCAGGCTCGACGCTGTTCGTCGTGTGGACACAGGGTCGCCAACTCTTCCTGGACGCCGAAGGGACGCGCTCCATGAGCCGCGAGTTCCGTGACCTCTTCGACCTCCACCCGGACAACACGTTCCTCGTGAAGGCGTCCTATTGGCTCAACTGGTAGCACGGACCGCAGCCTAGCGGGCCGCGATTCCGTCCAGCACCAGCCGTACCGCGGCTCCCAGATAGGCGACCATCAGCACGAGCGCTTGGGCGGCAGCCAGGTGCGGGTCGAGATCGTCGCGCACCTGACCGCGGCCCTGCCCCTCGGCGAGTAGCACCACCAGCCGCTTGACCGCCGGGGCAAAAGGCCGGGCATCGGACCGGCCGGCCTGCGTGAGCAGCGCGACGAGGTCCGGATGCGCCGCCAGGAAATCGAACTGGGCGCCGAGCGTGACCCGGATCCGGTCCAGCGGTCGGTCGCCATTCGTCGGGAGATCGGCGAGCGCCTGCTCGAGCTCGGCCGCGCCGCGGGCGAGCACGGCGGTGAACAGGCCGCGTTTGGAGTGGAAGTAGTAGAAAAGCAGCTGCTTGTTTACGCCGGCGCGCCGCGCTATTTGATCCACGCGCGCGCCGTCGAACCCGCGACGTGAGAACTCATCACGGGCCGCGGCGATGATCCGTAATGCCCTGGAATTACTTAGCTTAGGCTTCACTGTGCCATTTCATCAACCGTACGGTTGATGAAATATATCGTCCTACCGCACAGACGCCAGGTCGGTCGGGATCCGGGGCAGGCCGTCCTTCAGAAACCGGATCATCAGGTGGTTCACCTCGTCCGGCGCCTCTTCCTGCACCGAGTGCCCGGCGCGCGGCACGCTCACGAACGCGGAGCGCGTGATCCCGGTGGCAAGCGCATGGCCCAGTGCAATGGGTACCCACCGGTCCTCCTCCCCCCACAGCACCATGGTTGCCGCTGCGATGCGCTCGAGACGTCCTTCGAGAGCGGCGAAGCGAAATTGCCGGAGCACACCCACCAGCGCCCGTCCGTACTCGGGCTGGGCCACGGGCGCGTAGTATTGATCCACGTCGGCCTCCGTGACCTTGCTTGCATCAAAGTAGGTGGCCCTGAGGAGCCGGCCTGTAAAGCCCCGTCCGCGGAATGCGAGGGCTATCCGTCCCAGCACTGGCCATCGGGCGATCCGGAACAGGAGCGGCTCACGGGCGCCCAACCCGGCCGACGCGATGAGCACCAGCCCCCGCACGCGCTGTGGGTATTCGATCGCGACGTGAGCGGCGATCGCACCACCCATCGAGTGCCCTACGAGCACGGCATCGCTAAGACGCAGCGAGTCCATAAGGGCGACGGTGAGGCGGGCGTAGGCGGCGTTGTCGTAAGGGGCGGGTGGCTTGTCGGAGAGACCAAAGCCGCGGTTGTCGAACGCGATCGCGCGGAAGCCTGCCGCGACCACGGCGGGGAGATTCTTGCGCCACGTATACATCGAGGCGCCGAGACCGTGCAAAAAGATGACAGGCGCGCCCCGCCCCGCGTCGATGTAGCGGATCTTCGCCCCGTCGACCAGGAGATAGCGGGCGGCGAATTGGGTTCCGGCGGGAAAGAGCTGCGACTCGGGCAGGGCGGAGGCCCGGCAGCCGGCTAGGGCGCATACGCCCAGCAAGAGAAATCGCCTCACGCGAGACCCCGGATCCAAGCACGGGCCAATGCGGCGACGGCCGGATGCGAGCTCCACACCCCCGTCATCGCTTCGCCGCTCCCCGCCACGACCACCGCCTGAACGTCGTCGATCAGCAGCACGGTGGGGAAGTCTCCGGACGCCGTCCCGCTGAGGATCGCCCCCGCCTCTGCGGGCGCGTCCCCGGAGACCCGCAGCTCGAGCGCCGCGCGTTCCTTGGCGCGGCGCCAGGCAGGCAAGGTCGGGCGGAGCAGCTCGGCCGAGAGCACGCCTTCCGCCCGTCGTGCGGTGCGGGCGACGACTTGCATGATCAGGTTGGCGACGGCGCGCCCGCCCGTGACGCTCCGAGTTTCCGGCTCGAAGGGGCCGGCGGCGTCATGCAGCGAGCGGCTGAGGTGGTCGAGGGCTGCACCCTGGCGCGCGGCCAACTGGGCAATCAGCGCCGCCGGGTCCGTCGCGCGATAGCGGGCGGGGCGCCCCGCGAGGCGCAGCGCGGCGGTGCGACTCACTAGGCCCTCGAGGGCACCATAGGCGTTGGCGCGCGCGATTCGCGTGGCATGAGCGACCGAATAGCCAGTCGATGGACCGAGCCGGAGCAGCGCGGCATACGCCTGGGACTCGGTGGACGTGAACCCGAAAGGCGTGAGATCAATTGCGCTGGGCATGAGCGTAGTAGCGGTTACTACTACGGAAATAAGCTCCCAGGCGCAAGAGGAAGGCTAAACGATCTCGACGGGAATCCCCATCAACCGGGCGATGAGCCCCAGCCGGAACGTGGCGTCCGTTTGCCGCTGTGCCGGGCTCTTTCCCGGTCCCTCAAGCGGGAAGTAGTGCGCCGTGAGGGGGCTCGTCGCCTTGGGCATGGCGCGCAGGCTCTTCGGGCTCCAGATCCCCTGGTCGTCGCACTCGTTGAACAGGCGGGCCAGCACCCGGCTGACGCTCGGAATCTGGCGCACGAGGCCGAGTCGAGCCATGAGCTCGATCCAGTAGAGCGCGAAGGGGATGTCGGTGATATGGCCCTGGGCGTCCGCACGCAGTGGGTCGCCGAGGAGCTCGAAGATCGGCTTCAGGAGCCTTTTGCCCGCAAGGATGAAGAACGCGCGTCGCGGTGCGGGCGAGGAGAAGTAATGGCCCAGGCGCTCGATGAAACCGGCTCGCTCCCGCTGCACGGGGGGCAGAAATGCGAGCATCTCCACGGCGAAGATCGTGGGCGGGCAGGCATGAGGGTCCAGCACCGTCTTCCCCTGCGCCTTCTTGAAGGGGTTGGCGGCCAGCTCGCTGCGCAGGTACAGCGAGACGTTGCTGGCGATGGTGTGTGCAGTGCCGCGGACTCGCGGATCGTCGCTGTGGCCGCCGCGCGCCAGGGCGCAGGCCGCTCCTTCCCGCCCCATGCGCCGTGCCCAACGCCCCAGGCCGGGGTCCGCCTTGGCGGCCCTTTGAAACTCGACCAGGAGTTCCAGCGCCCGCTGGGCGACCGCTCGATCGGGATCGTCGGTCTCGATGCGCGACAACAGCTGAAACAGAAACCGGTCGGCGTTGCGGAACACCCGCTCCGACGGAGGCCACCCCAGCTCGAGCAGGCGCCGGTATTGGTAATCCGTGCCCGGCTCGGTCCAGCCGTACGCCTTGGACGCCGCGGGCGCCAGCAGGTTTCCGCCCCACAGTCCGGACGCCTTTTGCTTGCGAGCGATCGCCAGGGCCGGCTTGTACTCGAGCACCGCTTGCCGCAGCGCCTCGAGCCGCGCCGGATCCCGCTCCGCCTCCGGTACGACTTCGGCGTAGGCTCGATACACGATCGGCGGGCTCGCCGCCTCGAGCAGCCACGACAGCGGCAGCCGATGCGATGTGGGGAGTTCCAGGTGCTCACTCCGGAGTGCGGGAGGTGCGACCGCCGAAAGGCGCGCAAACTTATGTGGGCGCCTCCCAATAGGCCAGAGGCACCCACGTTCGGGTCTCCAGAATGTTCTCAGCGCATTTATTTACAGTAACTTACAGAAGCTGCAACATTCTGCACTCAGGGACTGCCGCGGCCTGCCGGCCGCTGGAATTCCGAATTGGGAAGCCAACGCGGCATGGCAGGCGCGTTTGCCACCGCCAGCGCGACTCGCAACGCCACCCGTACCTCCTGCGCCATCCCCGCGTACGTGAACGCCGGGCTGTACTCGTCGCTCGGCTGGTGGTAGCGCTCGCGGTTGTAGCGCGCGGCCTCCTGCTCGCCCCAGCCGGCGGGGCGGCCGACGAAGTCCCTGCCCGGCTCGATGGACAGGGCCGGAACGCCGGCCTTTGAAAACGGGAAATGGTCCGACCGGTAGAACGAGCCGCGCACGTCGGGCTCGTGGACCACCGCCAGCGATTCGGCACGGGCTGCCGCATCGAACACCGCTCCCAGCGTGGAGCGGTCCACGCCCAGCGCGTCGATGTCGCGCGTCGCTCCGCGGACGTTGGTGACATCGAGATTGATCACCGCCGCTGTCTGGTCGAGCGGAACGAGGGGATCCCGCGTGTAGGCCTCGCTGCCCAGCAAACCGCTCTCCTCGGCCGTGGTCGCCACGAACAGCAGCGTCCGCCGCGCACGAGGCTGTACTTGAGCCAACGCCGCGGCGGCGCTGAGCATGGCCGCGACCCCCGACGCGTTGTCCTCGGCGCCGTTGTATATCGAGTCGCCGTTGGCGATCGGCCCGATGCCCTTGTGATCCCAGTGCGCGGTGAACAGCACTGCTTGGCGCTTGAGAGAGGGGTCGCTCCCAGAGATCCGGGCCACGACGTTTTCCGATCGGACGTGGCGCAAGGCACTCGTGATCTCGACCGCGACGTTGATCCCGGTTGCCACCGGACGAAACTCGCGGCGCGCCGCCGCCCGTGTGAGGGAGTCGAGGTTGAGGCCGGCCCGAGCGAGACCAGCTTGGGCGGCGTCGTGCGTCACCCATGCGGCGAACGCAATGCTCTGTGCGGCCGCCCGGTCGAGCTTGAATTGCTCCACCGACCAGGACCCACGCACCACATCCCATCCGTAGGTCGCGCTCTCGGTGGTGTGGAGCAGGATCGCGCCCAGGGCGCCGCGGCGGGCCGCTTCTTCGAGCTTGTACGTCCACCGGCCGTAGTAGGTCAGGGCGCGCCCATTGAAAATGGTCGAGTCCTGTAGGCCGGGATCGTTCACGAGCATCAGAAGCACCTTGCCGCGAACGTCCACGTCCTTGTAGTCATCCCAGCGCCACTCCTTGGCCTCGATGCCGTATCCGACGAACACGACCTCGCCGTCGGCCACAATGTGACTCTCCGGCCGCTCCGCCCAGGCCACGAAGTCATCGAGGAACACGAGCGGCCGGGTCGCGCCACCCTTGCCCCAGACGAGCGAAGGGCGGGGCGTCATACCGACGAGCGCCACCGGCTGGAAGTATGAACCATCGTTCGCTGCGGGCTCGAGGCCGAGCGCCTCGAATTGGGCGGCGATGTATTTCGCCGCCAGTCGGCCGCCGCGCGTCGCCGGGGCGCGGCCCTCGAGCAGGTCGTCGGCGAGGTACTTGAGATGCGCGTCCATGGCCGGCGTGCTCACGGCCGGGAGGGGGGCATCGAGCGTCGCCGGAGTGGCTGTAGACCCCGACGCTCCGGCGCAGCCGAACGAGATCATCGCGGCGGCGAACGACCATTTCAACGACACGTGTGGCTCCTCCTCAATAGGGTCACTCGGGGCATCTCACGGTGTGAATCCACCCGCGGCCGTTATCTCCGGTGTCCACGATGTACAGGCAGGCGCCGCGCCGGGCAGGACAGGGGCCGAGCGCGATGTCCTCGCAGTCCAGGGCACGGGCGCCCTCTATTCGAACGAAGCCGCGGTCCGCATCACGGCCCCAAGGAAATCGGCTTGCTCGGGCCTAGGCAAGGGGTAATCTTTCGCCCGATGCTCGCTGCGCTGCGCTCCCGTCGCGTCGAGAAGCTGCCGGACCAGGTAGTGCTCCGGGGGCGCATCCTGTTCCTGGCCGAAGACGCGGCGCTGGTGCGCCGGCAGCTTGCGGGAGAGGACTTCGACTGGCATCCCGAGACCAGGCTCCGCGACAACATCTCCACCGACGAGATCACCCCCGCTTACATCTGCTACTACTACGACGAGACCCTGGGGGACTTTCCCTACCTGGGGCTCAAGTGCGGCGACGAGTTTCCCATCACACGCGGCTCGGTGAAACGCGGTGGTTTTGTCGCCTCGGTGAGCGGCAAGCGCCGGGGTAAGGGCTCGTCGCGCGAGCAGTCGCCGTACGCCGAGATGTGCGCCGGGATCAAGCTGGTGGTCGCGGAAAACATCGAGCGCATCTATCGGGAGAACTGTCAGAATCTGGGCGTGCTGGCCACGACGGACTTCTCGATCATCGACAAGGTGCGACGCGGCGAGCCGATCCCCCTCAGCGCCTTCACGGCGGGCGAAGGCGAGATCACCCGCGGGATCATCGAGTACGGCGGACTGTTCAACTTCAACGTCGCGCGACTCCAGGGAAAGGTGACGCTCTCCCCACCCGACACGCCGCCTCGCCCCATGACGCTCGGCGAGAAGATCATCGCCCGCCACTGGGTTGTGGATCCGTCCAAGGGAAAGGTCGGCGTCCCGGCGGTCAAGCCGGGGGACGAGGGCTTCGTCGTCACGGACATCCGGTTCAGCCACGAGTACGTCACCCCCATGGCGGCGATCTTCTTCGAGCAGCTCGTGGGGAAGGATGAAAGGGTCCACGATCCGGCGTCGATCCTCATGTTCCGCGATCACCTGACCTTTCTCGGCGAGGCGATGACACCCGAGCGCGTGAAGGAGGGCCTGCTCGACGTGGCTCTCGAGCTCGAAAAGAAGCAGCGCGCGTTCGCGGAGAAGCAAGGGATCCGGCTATACGGCGAGCTGCGCCTGGGCCACCGCGGATCTGAGGCGATCTGCCACTCCAAGATCCTCGAGGGGCACGCCGAGCCGGGCATGGTGATCATCGGGAGCGACTCCCACACGCCGCATGCCGGCGCCGTGGGGTGCGTCGCGTTCGGGGTGGGCACGACGGCGATCTTCAACTCCTGGATCACGAAGGATGTGCGGCTCACGGTGCCCGAGACCGTGAAGGTCGTCGTGCGCGGGCGGAAGCCCGACAACGTGACGGCGAAGGACTTCATGCTCGAGATCCTGCGCCACCCTTACGTGAAGAGCGGCCGTGCGATCGGCAAATTGGTGGAGTACTGTGGTGATGCTGTCGAGTCGCTGTCCGTGGATGAGCGGGCCACGATGACCAACATGACGGCGGAAGTCGGCGGTTTCACCGGCTACGTCGCTCCCGACCACAAGACCGTCGCCTACCTGATGGAGTATCGAGGGATGACGCGCGACTCGGCGGAGCGGCTGTGTCAGGGACTCTCGAGCGACGCGGGCGCGGAGTACTGCCAGGTGATCGAGATCGACGCCGGGGCGGTCCGGCCGCTGATCGCGCTACCGGGCGACCCGGGGAACGGACGCGCCATCGCGGAGGCCGGGGAGCGGGTGAGGGTAGACATCGCGTACGCCGGGTCCTGCACCGCGGGAAAAAAGGAAGACATGGACATGTACGCGCGCGTGCTCGACGAGGCAGCGGAGCGAGGCGAGCGCGTTGCGCCGTGGGTGCGCTTCTACATCCAGTCCGGATCGCAGGACGTGAAGCGTTACTGCGAAGAGCGGGGATACCTCGAGTTGTTTCGGAAGGTAGGTGCCACGTTCCTCGAGCCGTCCTGCGGCGCGTGCATCAATGCGGGCCCCGGGGTCTCGAAGACGGGCGACGAAGTGACCATCAGCGCGATCAACCGCAACTTCCCGGGGCGCTCGGGTCCGGGCCAGCTCTACCTCGCCAATCCCTATACGGTCGCGGCGTCGGCCATCGCGGGCTACATCACCGAATGGCAGCCCGGGATGGCGCTCGCCGAACCATCGGCCTAGCGGCCGCCGCGGCTGGAGATGGCCTGTCCCGCCGCCGGCTCGGTACCGTCCTTCGACCGCAGCGAGCCGCGCTGGTACACACTGCGCGGGTTCCACAGCACCCACGACGTGATTCCCAGGTCTTCCACTGCGCGGATTTGCTCGCGGATCTCGAACGGAGTGTATCGGGGCAGCCGCCGCCCGAGCGTGAACGCCTGCAGGAACGGGCGGATTTCGGCTGAGCCTGGGAGCGGTCCCGAGCGCTTCAGTGCGTCCGTGAGGGCGCTGCGCACGATATGGTATGGCTGGCCGTTCGGCCACGCGTAGCCGAAGGCGCCCCGGTAGTAATGACTCGGATATACCATCGGCAGCACGACGTCGGCCACGCTCACGAAATCTTCCCACACCTGCCCGATGCCCAGATCGCCGCTCGTCACCGAGGCCGTCAGCCCGAAGATGTCGAATGTGACGGGAACCCCGAACGGCCGCAGCCGGTCTTTCAGCAGCGCGACGTGTTCGCGCACCGCCTCGCGCTGGGTCTGCCCCGCCCGGTGCGCGGGGAAGATGGCCGTCGCCATCCGCTCGCGCGGCTCGTCGGGGAAGCGGACGTAGTCGAACTGCACCTCTTGGAATCCCATCTGCGCGGCTTCCTGCGCGAGTTGGGCGGAATAGATCCAGACGGAGTCGTTGTAGGCGTCCACCCAGGCGATGTTGATCCGGTCGCGCCACAGGCCGCCCGTGGTGCGGTCCTTCACCGACCACGCCGCCTTGCGCTCGGCGAGCAGCGGATCCTTGGCGACCACGATGCGCGCGATGGGGTAGATGCCGTGAGCGGCCAGTGTATCGAGCCGCGCCTTTGCATCCTTCGCTCGCACGCACTTGTTCGCCCCGATCTGCTCGGCCGTCGGCACCGCCGAAGGATACAGCAGGCAGCCGGTGTCATCCTTCACATCGATCACGAAGGCGTTGATCTCGGTCTCATCAGCGAGGCGCACGAGCTGCCACAGTTTCTGGGATCCGAACGCCCAGGCGTTCACGTACAGCGCCTTGATGTTCGCAGTAGGCGGCAGCAGGACCGATTCCTGTTGGACGTAGCGGATCTCAGTGGGACGCAGCAACACCTTCAGCTGATCGACTGGAGCAGTGGCGTCGGCGCCGGCCGGCAGAGAGGGGAGCGGTGCCGGAGCCGTCGCAGTGTCGGCGGTATCCTGCGCAAAAAGGCCGCGACTCATAATGAGCGCGGCCAGCAAGAGGGCACTTGCCTGCCGGACCACAGCCATAGGGGGCTACACGATAGGAATCACTGCACCATCGGACAAGAGACGGGCATCACTTTACCGCGAAGTCAGCCGCAAGCTGTTGAACAGCAATGGGTAAGTGGCGATGCTCTGTCCCCGGTATTGCGGCCGGAAGCCGAACAGGACTACCCGACCGGTCCCGAGCTTTACGTCCACGAGCGCCGCCCGCCCTGCCACCCGCTCGGGATGCAACGCCCAACCGGACAGCAGCACCTTGTCTCCATCGGCCGGATAGCGCCCCACCACGCGCGCCGCGCTCGAATCGAGCACCTCGAAGGCGGGACCGCTCTCATACCAAGCCACCGACTGGGCGGGCATGCCGCGCGCGATCGCATCGTTCGGGTCCAGCTCGAGCCGGAAGATCGACCCGGGAGCGTAAAACTCGTCATCCGCCACGCTCTCGAGCACGTTGCGCACGGGGAGGAGCAGGCGCTCGACGGCGAAGCGGCTGGCATCGTTGAGGGCCACGAGCGTTCCGCCATCGGTCACGAACTGGCGCAGCGCCTCCACCCCCGCGGTCCCTAGGCCGCCCGCATAGGGAGCCGGATACTGGCGTGGCAGCCCATCGAACAGCTCGTGGGGCGACTGATCCGGCAGGACGATCACGTCGAAGTGATCTCTGAGCTTCCCCGCACGCACCACCGAGTCGACCACGGACACGTAGGGCACCTTCCATGTATCGAACACCCAGCGCGTCCACCCCTCGTCGATCGGGGCCGCGTACGACCGGTACAGCCCGATCCGTGGTGCCTCCGGTCCGGTGAAGCCGGGATACCCGGGGCTCGCGGCGGGCGGCTCGACCGGCGTAGACAGCGCGATGCGCAGCGAATCACGCGCCGGCACGGCGGTCACGCCCATCAGCAACGGCAGCGTGTGGGCGGTGACGTCGTACGGCGGCAGGGGCGGGCCTCCTGGGTACAGGCGGAGATCGGGATAGTGCTGCGGCTCGAGCAGCGTCTTGGCGAACCCGGCATACGGCTGCCGCAGCGCCACCACGTAGCTCCCGGCCGGGAAGCGCTGGCCGCCGAGCGCGACCGGATGGAGCGCGGTGCGAATCTCGATCTGCCCGCGATGCAGAATGCCGAGCAGCGTGGCGAGCCCGATGGAATCCTGGTGCTGTCGCGGCAGAACGTAGGCATAGGGCCACCCCTTCCACCCGCGGACTGCCCGGCCTTCGACCGTCAGGAAGTTCTCGAGCCAGTGGTCGCGGTAGCGGGCAGCGTTCTCGAGCAGGGCGTAGGCGCCGTCGGTCTGGTACGTCACGATGTCACGCAGCGACCAATGACCGCCCGGCCAGGGATTGCTGAAGTTCCAGGACCGCTCGTGCGGGTTGAAGCCTCGGCCGCGCGTCGCCAGCTGGTCGAAGGGCAGGTCGATCGGCGACGCGAGGTTCGCGCTCGCCGCCTCCGACAGGATGCGGACGCCACCATGGTAGTGCTGGTAGGCCCGGGCGGGCGTCCACGCGTCGTACACTGCGTTGATCACGATCCCCGTCTTGCCCTGTCCCGCGAGCGCCCACGCCATAGCGGTGCCCAGGGCGTTCACACCGTCGACCAGCAGGGGATCGACGTTCGGCTCGATCGGATCGAGGTAGGGCGGCAGGAAGAGCCGCGATCCGTCGGTGTCCTGCTGGTGAATGTCGTGCACGATCTGCGGGTGCCACACGTTGTAGATCGAGTCCACGACGAGCTGCGTCTCCACTTGGGTGAAGGCGTACCAGT
>WNFR01022399.1_pt1 | contig 15834 bp, 11 predicted proteins | sample 5400221 | NCBI WGS metagenome assembly WNFR01 (sample SAMN13153357, study PRJNA577476) | soil metagenome | isolation source: 40 cm soil under Madrone tree | place: USA:California | collected 2016-06-14 | reverse complement strand
GCCGGCGGCGCCGAGACGCGCCCGGCGTGGCGCGTCGGCCACGAGCGCGCCCACGGCGCGCGCGAGCGCCGCGGGGTCGCGCGGCGGCACGAGCACGCCCTCGAGGCCGTCACGCACGATCTCGGGCGTGCCGCCGCTGCTGGTGGCCACGACCGCGGTGCCCGAGGCCATCGCCTCGAACAACACGCGGCCGCAGGGCTCGGCATCGGAAGCGAGGACGAGGACGTCGAGGCCCCGCATGACCTCGGGGACATCGCGGCGGTAGCCGACGAAGCGGATGCGGTCCTCCAGGCCGGCGTCCTTCACGGCGCGCCGGAGGGCGTCGGCGCGCCAGGCGTCCTCGTCGAAAAGGGGGTCGCCGACGATCGCGAAATGGGCGTTGGTCCCGCCGCGCAGCAGGCGCACGGCGGCGTCCACGAAATGCTCGTGCCCCTTGCCCAGCCCGATGCGCCCGACGAGGCCGACGAGGGGCGACACGTCGGGCACGCCCAGCTCTTGCCGGAACGGTGCGCGCGGCACGCCCGGGTGGAACTCGTGGGTGTCCACCGCGTTGACGATCGTGACCGAGCGGTCCCAGCCGCGGCTGCCCGCGAAGCGCCGGCGAATCGCGTCGGCGTTGCAGATGATGCGTGTGGCGAGCGGCGCCAGCGCCCGATCCACGTCCCACATGTCGCCGGCGACGAGGTTGCGCGCGTGCCAGATCACGGGGACCCCCGTGAGCCGCCCGGCGAGCCCGGCCGGCACGTTGGTCTGGGGCCCGTTGGCGTGCAGGAGGTCCACGCGGTGCGCGCGCACGAGGCGCACGAGCCGCGCCACGGCGCCGAGCACCCCGTCCACGCGGCGCAGCGGGGCGAATGCGAGCGGCAGCGTCGGCACGCCGTCGGCGGCGAGCGCCGCCGGGAACGCGCCGCGTACCGGGCCGGCGAAGAGCGGGGCCACGCGCGCGCGCGCGAGGTGGCGCAGCAGCAGGCGCAGGCTCCCCTCGGCGCCGCTCAGCGCGCCGACGTGGTGGAGATAGAGGACCCTAGCCGGCACGGCGTGCCTCCGCCGCCCGCGCGAGCACACGCTCGTAGCCGTCGGCCACGCGGTCCCAGGCGTAGAGCGCGGCCGCGCGGCGACGCCCGGCCTCGCCCAGCTGCCGGCGTCGCGCCGGGTCGTGGGCCAGCGCAGCGATCGCGTCGCCGAGCGCCGCCGCATCGCCCGGCGGCACCAGCACGCCGGCGTCGCCGACGACCTCGGGCAGCGCGGTCGAGCGCACCGTGACGACGGCGCGGCCGTAGCTCATGGCCTGGGCGACGACGAGCCCGAACGTCTCGTACGTCGAATGGAACGCGAAGAGATCGCAGGCCTCGAAGTAGCCACCGAGCCCGGTGCGCGGCAGGTAACCCGCGAAGCGCACGTGCTTGTCGATGCCCAGCTCCGCGGCCAGCGCGCGCAGCGCCGGCGCCTCGGGCCCGGTGCCGCCGATCACCAGGGTGACGGCAACGCCGCCGTCGAGGCAGCGCCGCAGCGCGCGCAGCAGCGTGTCGACGCGCTTCTCAGGGGCCAGGCGCTGCAGCGCGAACACCAGACAGTCCCCCGGCGGCACCTCGAGCGCGGCCCGGACCGCGGCGCCGTCGCCGGGCGGCGGCGGGATCTCGACACCGTTGGCGATCACCTCGCCCCGCCCGCGGCCGCGGCCGTAGATCGCGTCGCGGCAGTAGCCGGAGACGTAGGTGGCGTCGGTGACCAGCGCGATGAGCGCGCGCTGCCACCAGCGCCAGAGCGCGGGCACACCGGGGCCGGGCACGTCGCGGCCGTTCATCGTGAGCACGGTCGGCACCCCGAGCCGGCGCGCGGCCACGACGCCGGCGAGCCCGGTGGGCATCGCGTAGTGCACGTTCAGCACGTCGGGACGCGCCGCGGCGACCGCGCGGCGCACGGCCGCCACCGCCGACAGCGAGAAGGGCGGCAGGGCGCCGGCCGTCCAGCGATGACCGCGCACGCGCATCAGCGTCACGCGGTCCTCGTAGTGCTCGACGGGGAACGTCACCAGCGCGTCGTACTCCGACGAGCCCTGCTCGCGCCGCAGCGACTCGGCCAGCACCGGCGTCAGCAGCCGCACATCGTGGTGGAGGGCCAGGCGGCGGTAGACCTCCAGCACCACCAGCTCCGCGCCGCCGACGACGGGCAGGAACGTCGGCGAGAGGACGAGGATCTTCACACGAGCACCCGGCGGTAGACCGCGCGCGTCTCTTCCGCGATGGCCGGCCAGGCGACGCGCGCGGCGAGCTTGCGCGCGCCCTCGGCGAGCCGCGTCCGCGCGGCCGGTGTGGCGAGCAACGCGGCCAGCCGCGCGGCCAGGGCCGCCGCGTCGCGCGGGGGCACGAGCGCGATGTTGTCGCCGTCGCGCAGATACGGCGACGGCACCGCGGCCGACGTGGTGACGACAGGCAGGCCGTGGGCGAGCCCCGCCATGAGGCTGCTGCGACGGAGCGACGCGCCGCCGTCGAACGGCGCCACGAACACGTCGGCGGCGCCGAGGATCCGCGAGACATCCGCGGCCGGCCGGCGGCCCGTCCAGGTCACGGCGCGCGCGACCCCGAGGCGGACGGCGAGCGCCTCGAGATCGCCGCGATACGCGCGCTCGGACTCGCGGGTGTCCCCGACCACGACCAGGCGAGCGTCGGGCTGCGCGGACTTCAAGATAGCCAGGGCCTCGAGCAGCGTCTCCAGCCCCTTGCCCGGGTACACGAGGCCGAAGTGCGCGAGCAGCGGCGCGCGCGCTTGCACGCCGAGCGCCGCGCGCGTGACGCGCCGATCGCCGGCCGGCGCCGTCGCGATGTTGGAGCCGATGGGGATCTCCGTCATCCGCCGCGCCAGCCACGGCAGCCGGCGCCGCACCATCCCGCTGACCTCCTCGTTGGCGGCGACGACGTGGCGGGCGCTCGTGAGCAGCCAGAGCGCCGCCGCCCCCGAGGCGAGCGTCGCGTCGACCAGGGTGTGGAACGTCACGACGGCCGGCGTGGCGAAGGTCGCGCGCAGCGCGCGGCGCCGACCGCGATAGAGGTCGGGCGTGTACTGGAGGTTCACGACGTCGGCGGCGACCACTCGCCACCATGGCGCCGGCTCGTCGAGGATCGGCAACACACTCACGCCGCCGTCCGCGGGGCCGCGCCACGCCGCGGAGGCGACGACCGTCACCTGCTCGCCCTGGCGCGCCAGCTCCTCCGCGAGACAGCGCGTGTAGTCACCGACTCCACACGTCACGTCCTGGGGCGGATACGACGGGCAGGCGATCAGGATGCGCACGCCGCCACCTCCACCGCGCGCGGCCGCCACACCCGCGCGATGAGCCGGCTGATGCCGAGCAGCGTCAGCGCGTTGAGGAGGAAGAACAGCACCTGGTGCAGCGTGAGCGTCAGCCCCTCGGGCGTGGGCAGCCGCGCCAGCAGATCGCGCGCGCTCACCTCCGGCCGGGCCACCACCGTGTGCAGCGTCTCGAGGCCCGTCCAGGCGGGCAGCGCTTCCTTGAACAGCACGCCCATCCCCGTCCCCGACACGAACGTCTTGAGCGCGTACGGCAGCGCGTTCGGCACCGGCGCGAAGCCCGCCTGGGCGCCGAGATAGCCGCAGACGAGCGACGGCACGACCAACGCCAGCAGCGCGCGGCGGCCGAGCTGCTCGAGCACAGCGCCCGTGAACGCGGCCAGCAGCGGCAGCGCGGGGAACAGGTAGCGCGCCCCGAGGCCGTGCGACCACGACGCACGCTCGGCAAACTGTGACTGCCACGAAGCGCCGATGACGACGAGGGCGACCAGGAACGTCGCCGTCAGCGCCGCCTCCGCGCGCCGCGCGCCGCGTGCCGCCGCCACGAGCGCAGGCAAGGCGGCCAGCAGAAACGGCGCGTAGAGGAAGAGCCCGCCGCGCGGGCCGACGAGGAGGTCGGCGACGATGGCCGGCTTGGGCATGACGAACCGCGTGTCGAGCCCGGTGATGGCGGAATAGGACGTGTGCCAGGGGGCACCGAAGAGCCACGTGTCATAGGTGCCGAGCACGAGCGCCAGGGGCGCGCCGCCCAGCGCGAACGCCGCCGCCTCGCGCGGGCCGCCGCGAACGAGGACGATGAGCCCCAGCAGCAACGGCAGCGGCACGACCGAGTGCGTGAGGAGCACCGCGGCGGCGGCCACCGTGCCCGCCGCCGCCCGGCGCCGCGCGCCGCCGCCGCCCAGCGCCAACCGCGCCGCCGTGGTGATGGCGAGCGCGGTGAGACTCTCCTTCGTGAGCATCGTGCCGAACTGAAACGCCTGCGTGCCGAGGGCGAACAGCAGCGCCGCCAGCACACGCCCGCGCCGCGACGCGCCGAGCCAGCCCGCGAGCCAGGCCACCTGCACCGCGGTCAGCGCCATGGCCGGCGCGCAGAGAAGAAGGATGACCACGGCGTTGACGGTCTCGAGCCCCGTCCAGCCCTCGACGCGCGCGCCACCCGCGAGGCGCCAGGCGGCGTAGGCCGGCGCGATCACCAACGACATGCCGAACGGCACGCCGGGCACGATGCGGCCGTCGCGTGCCGTCGCGTTGTCCTTGCCCCCGTACAGCCGCCAGTGCACGAGCTCCCAGCGGCCCGTGTCCACCAGCGAGACGGCGCCGTCCACGAAGTTGTCGGTGTTGGAGAACTGCAGCCACGGGTTCCAGAACGCGACGTAGACGAGCAGCGCGGTGACGAAGATCCGCCCGGCGTCGGCGCGGATGGCGCTCACGTCGCCTCCGCCGGCCGCCGCGGCAGCAGCGTCAGCGTCAGCGCGGTCAGGATCGCCAGACCGTAGGTCTTGATGCCGGCCAGCAACACGGGGACACCTATGGCGAGGCCGGGATGCTGGTAGTAGTCGTCGATGGCGCCGATCAGCACGATGGCGAGCGCCAGCCACGCGGCGCGCACGATCGAGCCGTCGCGCAGCGTCGCGTCGACGAGGACGGCGAGCGGCAGCAGCGCGAAGACGAGGTGATTGATCGTGGTGTTCGGCGTGATGAGCAGCAGCACGAGCGCGATGAATGAGAGCTCCGGCACGAGGCGCGCCGGCGCGATCGGGCCCGGCGGTCGCAGGGCGACGATGGCCGCGGCCAGGGCCGCGACCGAGGCGACCACGCCGACCGTGCGCCAGGCACCGAGTGGCACCGATGGCGAGAGCCCGTGGCCCGTGGCGACGATCCACCCGGTGAGCGAGAGGTTGCCGAGCTGGCCGGATACGCGGCCGTAGCCGTACTGCGGCGCCACCTGCGTGACGTACTCCACCGTCGCCGCCCAGCCGACCGCCGCGGTCGCCAGCGCCGTGCACGCCACCGCGGTGAGGCATGCGGCGGCGAAGGCCCGCCACTTGCCCCGCCACGCGAGCCAGCCGATGAAGAGCGCGGGATGAAACCGCAGCGCCGTCGCCACACCGAGGGCGGCGCCGCCGAGCACGGCGCGGCCGGAGGCGAGCGACCAGACGAACAGCGCGAGCAGCGCCAGCACGAGCTGGTTGATCTGGCCGAGGCCGAGCGAGTTCTCGAGCGGTTCCCACGTGAGGAACAACGCGGCCGTCGTCAGGGTCGCCGCCGCGCCGAGGCGGGCCGCGCGCGTGATCCAGAGGAACGCGGCGACCAGCAACACGACGCTGAGGGCCAGCCACACCTCGACCGCGTGACGCCACGAGAGCGCCGTGAACGGCACGAAGGGCAGCACGGCCAATGGCGGGTAGGAGAAGGCGTGGATGTGCACGAAGCCCTCGTGGGCGTGCAGCGTGCCGAGGCGGGCCGCCTCCGCCACGAGCGCGGCGCTCTCGTTGACGCCCTTGGCGTGGTCCATCCCCGGGTCATAGAACGAGGTCCCGGCGCGATAGAGGTGCGCGCCCGTGTAGAGGATGGCGAAGTCGCGCGCATCACCGTGGCGCGCCGTCTGCAGCGTGCGCACGGCGACGCGGCCGGCCAGCCCGGCGACGACGAGCGCGAGCGCCACGCGTCGTCGAGGAGCGCGGCGAGCGTCTTCGCCAGGTCGTGCGGATCGTCGGGCTGCACCAGCGCAATGGCGTGACCGCGCGCCTCCAGCTCGCGCAGCGGGGCGACCGCGGTGGCGACGACAGGCCGTTCCTGGGCGAGGGCCACGTGCAGCGAGTAGGAGACGCTGTCCTCGGTCGCGTAGGGCACGACCACGACGTCCATCGCCTCGAGCGCCACCGCCACCTCGGCCGGTGGCACGTAGCCGGTCACCACGAGACGATCGGCGAGGCCGGCGCGGGCGGCGTCGGCGCGCACCCCGGCGAGCACCGCGTCGTGCTCGGGCAGGCGCGGCCCGCCCGCCACCAGCAACGTCGGCGCGTCGCCGCGTCCGAGCGCCTCCAGGGCCTCGAGGACCAGCGCGAAGCGCTTGGAGCGCTCGACGAAGCCGAAGACGCCCACCACGGGTCGCCGGCCCAGCCCGTGGCGCGCGCGGAACGCGTTCACGGCCGCGGCCTCGACCGGCACGCGGCGCGGGACCGGCGGCGGGACGACGACGCAGCGGTCGGCCGCCACGCCGCGCGCGAGCAGCCGGTCACGATGCAGGCCCGCGTGCACGATCACCGCCTCCGCGCGGCGGAACGTCTCGACATCGTGCCAGGCGGGGGCGCCGACGGCGTTGGCGAGGGCGCTGCCCAGGCCGCCCGCGTAGCGCGCAGGGCCGTCCGGACGCACGGTGTGCGCGGTCACGACCAGCGGCGCACGGATCGCGGCCCTCAACACTCGCCACGCCAGCGTGTAGGTCAGCGCGTCCACCCCGAAGAACGAGTAGGTGTGCTGCACGTGGGCGACGTCGGCTCTGCCCAGGCGGCGCGCATCGGCGGCCAGCGCGAGCGGATTCAGACGGTTCGGCCGGAGGACGACGGTCTCGAGCTCGATGTGGTGGCGCAGCGCGACGCTCAGCGCGGCGCTGTAATCGGCGATGCCGCAGCGCTCGCGCACCGTCGTGTACATGGCGACACGATGTCTCATCGATTGTCGTGGGGGGCCCCGACATGGCCCCCCACGCCCCCCAACGCTCGGACGCGCCCCGGCAGAGCCGTGGCGCGCCTCGGGCTTGACACACGATGTCTCACCGGATCAGCCCCTTGCGCTCGAGCTCGTCGCGGGCCTGCGCGACGTGGTCGTCGGCCCGCTGCTGCCGCGCCCACGCCACGAGGTCCTCGACGCCCTTGGCGAGCCCCATGCGCGCGCTGAAGCCGAGCGCGCGGCGGATGCGCGAGACGTCGGCCACGCAGTGGCGGATGTCGCCTTCGCGGAACCGGCCGACGATCTCCGGCGCCAGCGCCACGCCCATCGACCGCGCGATCGCCTCGGCGAGCGCGGCCACCGAGGTCGAGCGCCCGGTGCCCACGTTGAGCGCCACGTCGGTGACGTCCGGGCGCTCCAGCGCCAGGCAGAAGGCCTCGACGATGTCGCTCACGTGGACGAAGTCGCGGCTCTGGCGGCCGTCCTCGAACACGAGCGGCCGCTGGCCATTGAGCAGGCGCGACGAGAAGATCGCGCCGACGCCTGTGTACGGGTTGGAGAGCGCCTGGCGGGGGCCGTACACGTTGAAGAGCCGGAGGGCGACGGTGCCGATGCCGTACGCGCGGCCGATGCAGAGGCAGAGATCCTCCTGGTCACGCTTGGTCACCGCGTACACCGACGTCGGCGCGATCGGCTTGTCCTCGTCGCACGGCGCCGGCGTGGTGGTGGTTCCGCACGCCGGGCAGAGCAGCTCCCAGTCGCGCGCCTGCAGCTGCGCGAGCGGGCGCGGCGCCGGCGCCACGGGGCCGCACGACGGGCAGCGGTAACGGCCCTCGCCGTAGATCGACATCGACGACGCGACGACAAGGCGCCGAACGTGGTGGCCGCCGTTGGCGAGGCGGTCGAGCAGGACCGCGGTGCCGCGCACGTTGTCGTCGACGTAGGGCACGATCGCGTACATGGACTGCCCCACCCCGACCTGCGCCGCGAGGTGGACGACGGAGCCCACACCCACCAGCGCGCGGTCGACGGCCGCGGCGTCGCAGACGGAAGCGTGCACCAGCTCCACGCCGGCCGGCAGGTGGCGCGCGCGGGTGGCGCCGACGCCGTGCACCTGGGGCTCGAGCGAGTCGAGCACGCGCACGCCGGCGCCGCGCGCGAGGAGCGCCTCCACGAGGTGGGAGCCGATGAAGCCCGCGCCGCCGGTGACGAGAACTGGGGAGGCGATCATGGCGCGGTGAACCTCCGGACGACGGCGGCGTGGTCGTGGCGCGCGCCGTCGCGGACGCGGCGGCGGGCGGCCAGCGTGTCGGGCAGCCGGCGCGCGTTGTGGGCGAAGGCCAGGACGATCGAGAGCGCGAGCTTGAGGTTGCGGCGGCTCACGTGCCACGCGATGCGCGCCACGAGCGCCGCCATCAGCCGTGCGGCATCGCGCGCCGGCAGCACCTTGAGGCCGAAGCGGAGAAGATTGGTGTGGTAGGAAACACGGCGGCGGAACCAGAATTTCGGCACCTGCGCCGGCGCCACACCGCGGATCAGGTGCTGGTACTCGTCGCCCGACATCCCCACCTTGTGATACAGCACCGCGCCGGGCACGTGGATCGTTCGCCAGCCGCGGCGCCACGCGCGCCAGCAGAGGTCCGTGTCCTCGAAGTCGATGAAGAACGTCGGGTCGAAGCCGTCCAGCGCGCCGAACCGGTCGCGCCGCACGAGCAGGCTGCCCGCGCAGCCCCACGGCACCTCGACCGGCGCCGCCGCCGTCGCCGTGTACTCGACCGCCCACGGCGGCACCACGACGTCGTGGTAGGAGCCGGGCACGAAGCGCGTGCGGCCGTGAATCACGCGGGCGCCGTCCCACGAGCGCTGCGTGGGATCGACGGCGAACAGCGTGTCGTCGGCGGCGAGCGCCCGCGCGAGGCGCCCGACGCAATCGGGCTCGAAGCGCATGTCGTTGTTGACGAAGAAGAGGAACTCGCCCTTGGCGTCGTGGACGGCGCGGTTGTAGGCGCGGGTGAAGCCGAGGTTCTCGCCCATGGGCAGCCAGCGCGCCGGATGGCGCGCGGTGACGGCGGCGCTGTCGTCGCGAGATCCGTTGTCCACCACGACGACCTCGTGCGCCGGCCAGTCCTGCGCGGCGAGCGTGGCCAGGCAGTCGTCCAGCAGGTGCGCGCCGTTCCAGTTCAGGACCAGCGTGCTGACGAGCGGCCGCTCGGTCACGGGCTGCAACCCCGAGGCGCGCCACGGCTCCGTCGGGGCGCGTCCGAGCGTTGGCCGGGGGAGTCCGAGGGGGGCGTAGCCCCCTTCGCTTGAAGAGGCTGGGGGGCCATATCAGGGCCCCCCACGTCAGCAGTGGCCCCGTCGCGGCGCGCCGTCATGAGAATCCCCATCGCGAGGGACGGGAACCAGTCGCCGGTGACGCCCAGCCACGGGGCCATGCGGTCGTCGAGGAATCGCTGCGGCACGAGCGGCACCCAGTTGCCGACGTGGCGCTCGACGCGCAGGCCGTGCCGCGCGAGCTGGTGGCGCAGCATGCGCGGCGTGTAGTAGCGCAGGTGGCCGGTGCCCTCGACGCCGACGTCCATCCACATCGGGTAGCGGCCGAGCAGCAGGCGGAGGCGGTTCTCGAGGCTCGCGAGATTGGGCGTGGTGACGACGAGGACGCCGCCCGGCCGGAGCACGCGGACCATCTCGGCGAGGAGGTGGTCCGTGTCCACCACGTGCTCGATCACCTCGGCGGCCACCACCGCCTCGAAGGCGCCGGCGGGCCACGGCAGGGGCGCGCGGTCGAGATCCACCGCGCGCGCGTCGATGCCCCGCGCGCGGGCCGCCTCGACGAGCGCCGGCTCGGCCTCGGCGCCGTCGACGCGCCAGCCACGCGCGACGAGCAGCGCGGCGAGCTCGCCACCGGCGCAGCCGACGTCGAGCAGGCGCCCCGGCGTCTCGCCCTCGAGCAGCCGCAGCAACTTGCGGATGCGCGACTCGCGCAGGTCCACGCGGTGGCCGGCGTAGCCGGTGCGCACAGACGTCACGGCGTGCGGCTCATTGGGCCAGCAGCCGCTTGACGGCGAGGTGGTCGGCGCTGCGCGTGTAGCCGAGCGCCCACAGCGTGACGGCGTAGGCGGTGGCCGCCAGCGCGATCGCCACCATCACCCCGAGCGCATGGGCGAGCAGGAGCACCGGCAGCATCGCGCCCGTCGCCGCGAGATATCGCCACAGGCCCGCCGTCGTCACCGTCATCCCGAAGGCGCCGCGCAGCAGGCGCACGACCAGGAAGAGGTTCAGCCACTCGCACACGACGGTGGCCACCGCGGAGCCGGCCGCACCCCAGTGCGGAACGAGGGCCACGTTGCCGACGGCGTTGACGAGCGCGCTGAGCGCGTAGATGCCGACGAGCGGCCACACGCGGTCGCCGGCGATGAGCGCGTGGTTGGCGACGTTCACCCAGAAGAGCGGCAGCGCGCCGAGGATCAACAGGCGCAGGAGCAGCGCGGCGCCGGCGAACTCCGGGCCGAACAGGAGGGCGACGAGATCGCCCGCGACGACGACGGTGCCGACGGTGAGCGGCAGCCCGAGGGCGAGCAGCGGGCGCCAGCCCGCCTCCAGCAGCCGCCGCGCCTCGCCGGGCGCCGAGACCGCCACGCTCGACAGGCGCGGGAAGAGCGGCCCCCCCAGCGACGCCGCGAGCGCGATGATGGCGTCGAGGAAGCGATAGGCGGCCGCGTACCGCCCGAGCTCGCCGGGGCCGGCCAGCCACTCGAGCATCACCATGTCGACGCGGTAGTAGAGCGCGAAGCCCGCCATGAGCAGGCCGAACGGCACCGCGCGCCGCAGCAGGGCGACGCCGGCGCCGGCCGGCACGGCGGGCGCCGGTCCCGCGGCGCCGGCCAGCGCGCGCGCGAACAGCCACATCAGCGTGCTGACCGCGAGCGAGCCCGCGAGCAGCGCGACGACGCCGCCGTGGGCCAGGAGCACGCCGAGGGTGATGGCGGACGAGAGCACCGCCCCCGTCACCCGCTGCAGCGCCAGCCGATCCATCCGCTCCTGCGCCGTCAGAAGCACGAGAGACGGCATCGTGAGTGCGGACACGACCGACGCCAGTCCGCCCAGGCCGATGGCGGCGACGATGGCGGTGTCGTGGCCGAGGAGCAGCGCCAGGCCCACCATCGCGGCCGACGCCGCCGTGGCCAGCGTCAGGGCGGTGCGGCGCACGACGGCGATCACGCGCGGCGCCTGCGCCGGTCCCCGGCTCACGTCGCGGATGGCGAGCGTCGCGAGGCCGAAGTCCGCCAACGCGCCGAACGGGAAGCAGAACGCGAGCACGTACGCGTAGCGTCCCAGCTCATGGACGCCGAGCCAGCGGACCAGCGCGACGGAGACGAGGAGGTTGATCGCCTTCGTCGCGACCTGGGCGGCGACGAGGGCCGAGATGTTGCGCCCGATCACCGTCGGACTCCGCTCCGCTCCTTCTTCGGCGGCGCCAGCGTGAACTGAGCCGCGGCCGCCGCCGCCGCGCGCTCCTTCGCCTCGAGGGCCGGGATCATCATGACGATGCCCGTGATCAGCCAGAACGGCTCCATGATGCGCACGATGATGAACGTATTGGAGCCGAATGCGTGCACGAGGAGCCCCGCGAAGCCCGCCAGGAAGCCCAGGACGAGGCCGCGCTCATCCGGATCGCCGCGCGTCGCGTAGACGTCGAGCGCGTGCAGCCGAAGATCGGCCGCTGGACGAATCCCGTGAGGGCGGACTTGAAGGAGAGAAGGCGCGCGGAGGTGGAGGGGTCGAAGGCGACCTTGCCGAGCCGCACCGTGTCTGAGCCCTTTTCCTCCTTGAAGGTATAGGTCACCCGGTCCTTCACGGATTTGGGGGCCACGAAGATCAGCACGGGCGAGGTCACAAGCCCCAACAGGACCAGCCCCACGACCAACCGACGCCGTGTGCTGAGGCGCGCGATCACGAGGAAGGCGGGAATCAGACCCAGATACGACGCGCGAGAGAGCGTGAAGAAGAACGGCACCGCCATGACCCCGAGCAGGATCAGACACTGCGCGCGACGGCGCGTGTTCTCGGTCTCGAAGGCGATGCCGGCCGCGATGGCCATCATGAAGAGCAGGTAGCCACCGAAGGTGTTCGGCTCGCCGATCTCGCCCTCGAACGGCGCGGAGACGCGCTCGCCGGACGGCACTTGCGCGAGCCCGATGACGCTCACGATGGCCGCGGTGATGAAGGCGGCGCCGACCAGCCGCCACCCGTGCTCGCGGTCGCGCAGGTTGTTCACGGCCATGTAGTAGATGACGAAGTACTCGACGTACTTCAGGACGTGGAAGTAGCCCGACCACGAATTGATCGTCCCCGTCAAGGACCCGAGCAGCGTCGCCGCCAGCGTGGTGGCCACGTACAGGAGGATCGGCCAGTTCAATGGCGTGCGCGCGATGAGGTTCAGCTCCTTGTTGACGGCGGTCTTGGCCAGCCACGAGAGCCCGATGACGAGGAGCACGAAGTCTTCGGTGCGGAAGGTGATGCCACGCCCGGCGCCGACGCCGGCGCCCTTGTTGCCGAACTGCGGCGACAGCAGCATCGAGAAGATGACGACGTAGATCCCGAAATCGGTGCGGACGAAGGCGAGCGCGAACAGGAGGAGCGCAGCGACGGCGCCCATCGTGTAGGTGAACGAGGCGTTCGTCAGCCCCTGCGCGACGATGAAGGCGCCGGCGACAGCCACGCCGACGAAGACGACCATGCTGCCGGCGGCCGGCCGAACCGCCGCCCGGCCGTACTGTGACATCGCCTACGGGACCGGGACGACCTGGTGTGCCGGCAGGTCGAGCTGCCCGAGCTCCCTGCGCTTGGCCTCGGCGTCGTCGCGGGACGTGAAGCTGCCGTGGCGGATGACGAATGCGGACGCCTGGCCGGGCTGCGCGGCCACGCGCACCTGGTGGCCGGCGGCGCGGACGCGCTCGGCCAGCTCGACAGCGCCGCGCAGCGGCAGCGGCCCGCCCACGCGCAGCACGAGCGGATCGGTGCTCACGATCACCGCCTCGCCCAGCCCCTGCTCGCGCAGCGCGGTCGCGACCGTCTTGCCCTCGTGGGCGGTGGGCACGCGCTCGATCAGGACCGCGTAGACGGCGCTGCCCGTCGGCCGGCGTGAGCGGACCGTCGAATAGCCGGCCTCCATGAGGCGCCGCTCGAGTCGCTCGGTCTCGGCCGCCGAGAAGAACGGCCCGAACTCGATCGTGAAGCGCGCCGACGGTATCGGCGTCGCGGGCGTCGCGATCGCGGAGGCGAGGGGCGCGGGCGCCGATGGCATCGGAGCCGTGGGCGGCGGCGCGAATGCCGGCGGCGCGGTGGGCGCTGGCGCGAGGGCCGGCGCCGTGAGGGACGGCGGCGTGATCGCGGGCGGCATGATCGACGTCGACGGCGGGGCCGCGGGCGGTGCGGTCGGCGGCGCGCTCGGCGGTGGCGTCGTGACCGGCGCGACGGGCGCCGGCGTCACGGGCGTCGACGCGCCCGGCGTGCTCGGCGGGGCCGCGGGCGGCGGCGTCGCCTTCGAGCGCGGCGTGCCGGAGCGCGGCGGCGCCGTCGGCGTCGTCGACGGGCCCAGACGCTGGCGCAGCAGCTCGCGCGGATTCATGGCGTCGATGCCGCCGGTACGCCACACGACGACGGCGGCCAGCGCGCCGACCGCCCCGAGCAACGCCGCCAGAGCCAGGATCAGATTTCTGGCAGGCCCGCGGCCGCTCGTCGCGCGCGCGGAGGCCTTCGTCGGCGGCGGCAGTGTGGCCACCGACAGCCCTGCGCTGTCGTTACCCTTCACCGCGGCGTCGGCGCGGCCACGCCCGAACCAGCCGCGCGCGCGGTCGACCGCGCGCTGCACGCGGCCACCGCCGCCGCGCGACGGCTCGCCCGGCGTCTCCTCGCCGTAGTAGTGCGTGTAATAGTGCGTGTACGTGTAGCCCGAGACCTCGGTCTGCAGATCGTTGAGGACGACGCCCCAGACCTGGGCGCGCGCGGCCTCGAGGTGCGCCTTGGCGCGCTTGAGCACGAGGCGGCCAACCTTGCCCGCCTGGTAGACGAGCAGCACGCCGTCGGCCTTGCCGGCCACGATCGCCGAGTCCGTCACGGGCAGGATCGGCGGCGTGTCGATGAGCACGATGTCGTACTCGGCCGCGACCGCGCGCAGGAACTCGGTCATGGCCGTCGTGGACAGGAGCTCGGACGGGTTGGGGGGGATCGGTCCCGCCTCGATGATGTGGAGGTTGTCGAGGCCCGGCGCGGCCATGACGTCCTCCATCTCGAAGCGGCCCATGAGGATGTCGGCCACGCCGCGCACGCAGTCGCGCCACTGCGCGTTGCCCACGAGGATGTCCGACAGGCCCGGCTCGCGCTCGATGCCGAAGAAGCGGTAGATCGACGGCCGCCGCATGTTGGCGCCGATCAGCAGCGTCTTCTGGCCGTTCTGCGCCATCGTCAGCGCGAGGTTGACGATGGTCGTCGTCTTGCCTTCCTGCAGCGTGGGGCTGGTGACCACGAGCACCTTGCCACCGCGCTCGATGCGCTCGAACTGGATGTTCGTGCGCAGCGTACGGTAGGCCTCGGCCACGGGCGACTTCGGATCGAAGTGCGTGATGAGCAGCGCGTGGCTCTGGAGCGCGTCTGGCTCCACCTGCGCGAGCCCGGGGCGGCGCTCGAGGAGGCGCTGCATCGTCTCGTGCGGATCGATGTGCGGCACGATGCCAAGGACGCGGACGCCGAGGTAGGACTCGACGTCCTCGATCGTCCCGATGGACGTGTCGAGCGTCTCCTGCACGAAGGCCAGCACGAGACCGAGCATGAGGCCGAGGAGCGCGCCCACCAGCACGGTGTTGACGGCCTCCGTGCCCGTGGGCGCCGTGGGGTCGGTGGCCGGCCGAACGAGCGACACCTCCTCGATGCCCTCCGACTCCTTGATGAGCGCCTCCTGGTGACGCGTCTTGAGCAGCGTCAGCAGGTCGTCATTCACCTTGGCGTCGCGCTGCAGCCGCTGCAGGGATAGCTCGGTGGCAGGGACCTCGCGGTTCTTCGCGAGCAGCTCGCCCATCTGGCGGTTGAGGATCTCCTCGCGGGTGCGGAGCGCGGCCACCTGGGCCGACATCTCGCGGCGCATCTCCGCCCGCACCTCCCGCAGCCGGTCGTCGATGGCCTGCAGCCGCGGGTGGCGCCCGGTCACCTCGAGGGCCAGGTTGGTGCGCTCGAGCATCAGCTCGCTCTGCGCGGCCGCCAGCTTCGCCAGATTGGGGTTGGTCGAGTCGACGTAGATGCGCTCGTCGGCCCCCGTGACCCCGTTGCGCGCCAGGCGCGCGTGCATGCCCTCGAGCTCGATCCGCTGCTGGCGCGTCCTCTCGATGTCGCCGCGCACCTGCGTGAACAGTGAGAGGAGCACGGTGGACTCGGCTCCCGGCGCGATGATGCGGTTGGCGTCGCGGAAGGCCCACACCTCCTCCTCCGCACGCTTCACCCGTCCCTCGACCTCGCGCAGCTGAGCCTCGATGAACTTCCGCGCCTCGGTCACCCGCGCGTTGCGGTTGGCCTTGTTGTAGTCGCGGTAGGCCTCGGCGACGGTGTTGGCGATCTCCTTGGCCTCCCGCGGGTTCGGGGAAGTGGCGGCGATCTCGATGATGCTCGTGCTGGGCACACGGCTGGCCTTGATCTTGCCCCCGAGGTTGTCGAGGTTCGCTTGATACGCGCGCGACTCGCGGACCGCCTCCCCGCTCGCCGTCTGCGGCAGCTTGCCCATTCGCCGCGCGACCTCTTCGAGCACGGGATAGCTCTTGATCAGCGAGACCTGCGTCTCGATGTTATCGGCGCCGCTGACGG
>WNFR01012691.1_pt1 | contig 15836 bp, 24 predicted proteins | sample 5400221 | NCBI WGS metagenome assembly WNFR01 (sample SAMN13153357, study PRJNA577476) | soil metagenome | isolation source: 40 cm soil under Madrone tree | place: USA:California | collected 2016-06-14 | reverse complement strand
CGGGAATCGCGCACTTACCTGAAGGAGTCGAGATGGTGATGCCCGGCGACAACGTAGAGATGAACATCGAGTTGATTGCGCCGATCGCGATGGAAAAAGGCCTGCGGTTCGCGATTCGTGAAGGCGGTCGCACGGTGGGCGCGGGCACCGTTTCGGACATAGTGGAATAGGGCTGATACCTCCTATAGGACCTATATAAGATGCTGAACGAAAAGATAAGAATCAGGTTGAAGGCTTACGATCATCGGGTGCTGGATCAGTCCACGACTGAAATCGTCGAGACCGCGAAGCGCACCGGTGCGCGGGTGGCCGGCCCGATTCCGCTACCGACGGTCAAGAATAAATGGACTGTCTTGCGTTCGCCGCACGTCGACAAGAAATCTCGCGAGCAGTTTGAGATCAGAACGCATAAGCGCTTGATGGACATCCTTGATCCCACGCCGCAGACGGTCGATGCGCTCATGAAGCTTGATCTGCCGGCGGGCGTAGATGTGGAAATTAAGGCGTTCGGGAAAACCTAAGTCTGTTCAGAGTTCAAGCTTTAGCTTGTCAAAATCAGCAGCCTGAAGGCTGAACTCTAAACTTTGGAAATTGAGAATGATCAACGGAATCATCGGCAAGAAAGTTGGGATGACGCAGTTATTTGCGCCCGATGGCACGGTCACCCCGGTCACTGTGATTAAGGCAGGTCCCTGTGTCGTGGTGCAGAAGAAAACTGCCGGCGGCCGCGACGGTTACGATGCCGTGCAGATCGGTCTGGTCGAAGATCGCCCCATCAGAATGAAGAACGTCAACAAGCCGATGCGGGGCCATTTTGAGAAAACCGGTGGCGGTATCCCCCCGACACGCGTGCTGAAAGAGTTTCGCCTGGAAGCTGCTGATGACAGCACCAGTGTGGGCGATAAGATTCTGGTAGATCAGTTCGCAGACGGCGACATCGTCGACGTGGTTGGGAGGTCGAAGGGGCGCGGGTTCGCCGGCACTATCAAGCGTCATAATTTCAGTCGCGGTCCTGAGTCGCACGGCTCAATGAACGTGCGTGCCCCGGGATCGATTGGCCAGTCGGCTTATCCGTCTCGAGTCATCAAGGGCATGCGATCCTCAGGCCACATGGGCGATGAGCGGGTGACGGTAAAGCGTCTAACGGTCGCGCGAGTTGATGCAGAGAACAATCTGCTGATGATTCGCGGCGCAGTGCCGGGTGCGAATGGCACCGTGGTCGTGGTGAAGAAGGCAGCGAGACAGGCGAAGAGATAGCGAGATACAGACCGCTGGTCTTGTATCTGAAGCGGAGGTTCGGTTATGCCAACAGTCAAAATCATGGACTTGACCAGCGCGGAGGTTGGCGAGATCGAGTTGGCTGACACGGTGTTCGGCGTGGCCCTGAATGAGCCATTGATTCACGAAGCGGTGCGCAGTTTCCTGGCTAATCGGCGCGCGGGCACCTCGGCGACGAAGACGCGCGGCGATGTCTCGGGTTCGGGGCGAAAGCTCTGGAAGCAGAAGGGCACCGGCCGGGCGCGCATTGCCAGTTTGCGTTCGCCTTTGTGGAAAGGCGGCGGCAACGCTCACGGACCACAGCCAAGGGACTGGTCGTATAACTTGCCCAAGAAGATGAGGAAGAGGGCGATGTGCTCGGCTCTTTCTGAGCGCTTGCGCGAGGGCAATATGATCATCGTAGACGAGTGGAAATTCGATCAGGGAAAAACCAAAGAGTTTATTAATGCCCTGGGCACTTTGAAGCTGAGCGGAAAGACCCTGATCGTGGATTCGCTGAAGAATACAAAGCTGATGCTGGCCTCGCGCAACGTTCAGACGGCGAAGGTGGTGAACAGCTACGGCGTCAATATTTACGATCTGATTAATCACCAGAAGTTGGTGCTGACACCGAAGGCCGTCGAGGAATTGACCGGCATCCTCCAACCGCGCGCGAGGGACGACGAAGAAGAGCGCTATCAATCACACTCAAGCGAAGACGGAACGGCCAAGCCGGTCCGCCGCGTACCGAGGGACAGAGGAGTTCAGGCTTAACCCATGCGAACCGTTTGGGACGTAATCAAATCGCCGGTCATCACGGAAAAAGCGCTGGTGGCCAAAGAAGAGACGCAGGATCGGCGTCAGTTGCTGACATTCCGCGTGGATCGTCGCGCCACCAAGCCGGAGATCAAGAAGGCGGTCGAGTCGATTTTTCAGGTTAAGGTTGAGAATGTGCACACCGCCAACTATCTCGGCAAGATGGCCCGGCGTGGACGGCACGAAGGGCGCAAGCCTTCCTGGAAGAAAGCGTTCGTGACGCTGAAGCACGGTGAGAAGCCGGTAGATTACGGGGAAGCAATCTAACAGGGCCGATTGCCAATTGCCGATTTTAGATTGGCTTCCAAACGAAGACGACCTTTCTAAATCGGCAATCGGCGATCGGCAATCGGAAATGATGAAATGGGCATCAAGAAACTAACACCGACATCGCCGGCCCGGCGCTATCAGACTTATCTGACGCGTGAAGAGTTGACTACGGGCGCAGTGCCGGAAAAGTCCCTGCTGGAACCGAAAACGCGCATCTCGGGCCGCAATAATGACGGGCGCATCACGGTGCGGCGACGGGGCGGCGGACACAAGCGTTTCTATCGCATAATCGATTTCAAACGCGATAAGGATGGAGTGCCGGGCCGCATTACGCAGATCGAATACGATCCGAATCGCTCTTCGAACATCGCTCTGGTTTCATATATCGACGGCGAGAAGCGCTACATTATTGCACCGGTCGGTCTGGAAGTCGGAAAGACGATTACCAGCGGAGAAGACGCGGACATTCTGCCCGGAAATACTTTGCCGATCCGCAATATTCCTTTGGGCACGCAGATTCACAATATCGAGATGCGTCCCGGTAAAGGTGGACAAATGGCGCGCGCGGCCGGATCGTTCGCGCAGTTGCTGGCCAAGGAAGGCGCTTATGCGCAATTGCGTATGCCTTCGGGCGAAGTGCGGCGCGTTCCGGTTGAATGCCGGGCGACCGTGGGCCAGGTCGGCAACGTCGAGCATGAAAATATCTCTTTGGGTAAAGCCGGGCGCACCCGCTGGCGCGGCATTAGACCGCACGTGCGCGGCGTGGCGATGAATCCGGTCGACCATCCGCACGGCGGTGGCGAGGGTAAGACGTCTGGCGGCCGCAATCCGGTAACCCCGTGGGGACAGCCGACGCGCGGCTACAAGACGCGCCGGAACAAGCGCACGAAGAAGATGATTGTGAGAGATCGGAGAGTCAAATAGATTGCCGATTGCCAATTGTCAATTGCCGATTAATTCATTGGCGTTGAAGGTTTTGAAAATTGGCAATCTGAAATCGGCAATCGGGAAATGAATCATGCCACGTTCAGTAAAAAAAGGCGCCTGGGTCGATAAAGGCATTCAGAAGGTTGTCGAGCGTATTCGCGCGGGTTCGCAAAGGCCGCAGGTGATCCGCACCTGGTCGCGACGTTCGACGATTACCCCCGAGATGGTGGGCCTGACGTTTGGCGTTCACAACGGCAAGCGGCACATTCCGATTTACGTCACGGAGAACATGGTCGGCCACAAGCTGGGCGAGTTTTCACCGACGCGGACGTTCAAAGGACACTCTGGAACCAAGGCGGAAAAGTCGGAAAAGACTGCGAAGGTCTCCGGAGCGTCAGGCAGTTCAGCGCCGCCGCCGGCAAGTTAAAGAAAAGACATAGGTCCCATAGGGCCATATAGAACCTTTATAAGAAGATGGAAGCAAGAGCAAGCGCAAAATATCTCCGCGGGTCAGCGCAAAAAGCGCGTCTGGTGATCGACATGATCCGGGGCAAGAACGTCAACCAGGCCCTGGCGATTCTGCGTTATTCCAACAAGCGCGCCGCGCTGGGAATTGAGAAGTGCGTCAAGTCGGCAATCGCCAATGCGAGTGAGGCGGCAGAGAAGGCGAACATCGCCGTCGACCCCGACGAGCTTTGGCTCAAGGCGGCGTTCGTCGATCGGGGACCGACCAAGCATCGGAGCCGCATGCGACCCGCGCCTCAGGGCCGGGCATTCCGCGAGCGGCGACACTTTTGCCATGTCACGGTTTTGGTTTCCAGTGACAAGCAGGGTGGCGATGCGAAGACCGCTGGTAAGTTGGCCGAGGCGGCAACGCCGGCGGCAAGCAAGCGAGCGAAGCGCGGTGGAGCTGCGGCGGCACCTCGTGCCAAGCGCGTGACACCCAGGGCGGAACCTGAGAGCGGTGAGAAAAAAACCGCTGCGCCGAAGCGGGAAGCAAAGGGTGAGAAAAAGTCAGGTAAGACTGCGGCGAAGCCAGCCAAGTCGGCCGGACGTAAGAAGGCCGAGGAGTAAATCTCAGGTTTGAGATTTCAGATTTCAAATCTCGGGTTTGGAGCTGAGTTCTAAAAAAAGTGAGATTTTGCTTTGCAAGAGAGGTTTTAAGATCTCAGATATGAGATCTCAAAAATACCGGATTTGAGATTGGAAAGAGTGGAGAAATAAGTGGGCCAAAAAGTTCATCCATATGGTTTTCGCCTCGGCTATAACAAGGACTGGCATTCGCATTGGTTTGCCAAGAAGCAGTACGGCGACTTTCTGATTGAGGTTCTGAAGCTGAAGGCCGAGCTGAAGCGGCGATTCACCGGCGCGGGGGTCTCGCACGTGGACGTCGAGCGCGCGGCGAACCGTTTGAAAATCATCATCTACACGTCGCGGCCGGGCATCATCATCGGGCGGAAGGGCTCTGAGATTGACAAGCTGAAGGGTGACATCTCTTCGCGCACCGGCCGGGAAGTGCTGGTTTCGATTCAGGAGATTCATAAGCCGGAATTGAACGCGCAGTTGCAGGCCGAGAAAATCGCGGCTCAGCTGGAAAAGCGAATCGCGTTTCGCCGGGCCATGAGAAAAGCGGTGGAAGAATCGCTGCGGTTCGGTGCGCAGGGAATCAAAGTAAAGGTCAGCGGCCGGCTGAACGGCGCCGAGATTGCGCGCAGTGAGTGGCACCTGCAAGGCCAATTGCCGCTGCATACTCTGCGTTCCGACGTTGACTATGGTTTCGCTGAGGCGCACACGACTTTCGGCGTGATTGGGGTAAAGGTTTGGATCTATCGCGGCGTGATTCTGGATGCCAATGCAGCGATGGCCCGCGGCACCGGCACTGATCCGATTAACGACACGCGACCCGGGCAACGCGAGGGGCGGCCACGTCCCCAGCGTCCACGCAGAGATCGCGAGAGGACGGAGAGATAAGTCGCCATGTTGATGCCGAAAAAAGTTAAGCATCGCAAGCAGATGCGCGGTCGTATGAAGGGCATGGCGGTGCGTGGCAGTGCGATCAGCTTTGGTGAGTACGGTTTGAAGAGTCTCGAGGCGGCCTGGATCACTGACCGCCAGATTGAAGCAGCGCGCATCGCCATGACGCGTCATATCAAGCGGGGCGGCAAGATTTGGATTCGCATGTTTCCCGACAAACCGGTAACGAAAAAGCCGGCTGAAACTCGTATGGGAAAAGGAAAGGGCGCTCCCGAATACTGGGTGGCGGTCGTCAAGCCAGGCAGGATTCTTTACGAGATCGAAGGCGTGGACGAGAAGACCGCGCGCGACGCCATGAACCTGGCGTCACAAAAGCTGCCGATCAAGACCAAGTTCGTCACACGCGCCGACCAGGAGGGCGGAGCCCTTTAGTCCGACAAACTTTTTAGTTTGTCGTCACGTGTGAGTATCGCAAGACTCGACAAACTGAAGTTTGTCGGACAAAAGCAAGAGTTATGAAAAGACGAGAAGAAGTTGATAAGTATCGGGACATGCAGGGCGAAGACCTGCAGGCTGAAGAAGCGCGTCTGAAAGAGTCGCTTTTTCGCTTGAACTTTAAATTGGCACTGGGCGAAGTCGACGCCATCAAGAAGATGCGCCAGGAAAAGAAGTCGCTCGCGCGCTTGCGCACAATGGTGCGGCAGCGAGAGATTCAAGCTGGTAAATAACGTCCGGCGTTTGATTTCGCCGAACTGAACAGCGGACACGAGTAACAAATGTTTAGAAGGAAAAAGAAAGAAGAGGCGGTTGAGCCGATTCCAGCCGAGGAAACTGCTGCCGCTGGCGCAAGTTCAGAAGCGGCAGCTGGCAGCGAAGGTTCAGCCAGTCCGACTGTTTCAGCGGCGCGCACCGGCGCCGAACAGGCGACAGTGACTGCCGCGGAACCGTTGGCTTCAGGGACCAGGAACGCGGTGAAATCCACTGCGCGAGGTCGTGGCAATCGCGTGCAAAAAGTTGGCATCGTTTCGTCCGATAAGATGCAGAAGACGGTTGTGGTTCGGGTCGATCGCCTGGTGCTGCATCGAAAATACCGGCGCTATGTGCGTCGGACTTCGAAGTTCATGGCGCACGATGATTTGGGTTCAACCACCGGCGACCGGGTGCGGATAGTGGAGACCCGGCCGCTTTCAGCGCGGAAGCGCTGGCGAGTGGTGGAAATTGTGCAGAAAGCTGCGAAGTAGAGTTTGGATTTGCGATTTTTGATTTGTGGGTGGACTGGTAGTCGAGACGGTTCTAAATCGCAAATCTAAAATCAAAAGTGGGCTAAGTCATGATTCAAATGCAGACCTCTCTGGAGGTCGCTGATAATTCAGGGGCGCGTCGGGTCGAGATGATTATGGGCATCGGCGGTGCGACCGGAGCGATTGCCGGACTCGGCGATCGGATTAAGGTCACCGTTAAGGAAGCCTCGCCGGACGGCACCATCAAAAAGGGTACGGTGCAGGACGCGGTGATCGTGCGGACGAGGAAGGAAGTGCGCCGGCGCGACGGCACCTACATTCGGTTCGATCAGAACGCCGCGGTACTGATCAAAGAAGACGGGACGCCGATCGGCACACGCGTTTTCGGTCCCGTCGCGCGCGAGCTGCGCGACAGGAATTACATGAAAATTGTTTCATTGGCGCCGGAGGTCATCTGATTGTGAAAGCCAGAAAGCGACTGAAGATAAGAAAGAACGATCAGGTAGTCCTGATGGCCGGGCGCGACAAAGGAAAACGCGGCCGAGTGCTGGCGGTGGCGCCGCTCCGTGGCAAAGTGAAAGTGGAAGGCGCGGGAATGATCAAGCGACATCAGAAGCCGGCCGGGAATCGCGGCGGCGGGATCATAGACAAGGAAGCCTGGATCGATATCTCGAATGTGCAGATCGTTGATCCCCAGTCAGGCAAGCCTTCCCGCGTTCGCTATAAAATCGAGAGCGACGGAACGAAGTTCAGAGTGGCCACCAGCAGCGGGCACTCTTTGGAAAAATAAGTCCGACAAACTTTTCAGTTTGTCGCTAACACAGTGAGATGAAAGACCGACGACAAACTTCAAGTTTGTCGGACAAAAACAATGGCTAGACTGAAAGAGCGTTATCAAAAGGAAGTGGCACCGGCGATTGCCAAAGAATTCGGGATTAAGAATCCAATGGCCGTTCCGCGCCTCGCCAAGATCGTCCTGAATATGGGCATGGGAGAGGCGGTCGCCAATGCCAAGATTCTCGACACTGCGGTGGAAGAGCTGAGAGCGATTGCCGGACAAAAGCCGGTGATTACGAAAGCCAAGAAATCGATTGCCAGCTTCAAGTTGCGACAGGGAATGCCCATCGGGGTAATGGTCACCCTGCGCGGCGAGCACATGTACGAGTTCTTTGATCGCCTGGTGTCAGTGGCCCTGCCGCGGGTGAGAGACTTTCGTGGGGTTTCGCCGAAAGCATTTGACGGTCGCGGCAATTACACCGTGGGAATTCGCGAACAGTTGATCTTTCCGGAAATAGATTTCAATAAGGTCGACAAGATGCGCGGTCTGAACATTTCGATCGTAACTACGGCGCGCGACGACGACCAGGCGCGGGCGCTGCTCAAAGCTTTAGGGATGCCGTTCAGGCAGTAGCAGGATTTTTGGAGTTTTGATTTGCGATTTTTGATTGCCGGTTTGCGATTCGATGTTCCCGGACAGAAGTTTGTGCCGAACTAGAAATCTGAAATCTGAAATCGGAAATCTAAAATGAGCTGATATGGCAAAGAAATCATTAATCGCGAAAGCGAATCGCAGGCCGAAGTTTTCGTCCCGGGCGTACACCCGTTGTAAGAGGTGCGGCCGTCCGCGGGCTTATCTGCGCAAGTTTCATCTGTGCCGGATTTGCTTTCGCGAGTTGGCGTTGCAGGGACAAATTCCCGGCGTGGTGAAATCGAGTTGGTAGAAACATTGCCGATTTGCGATTGCCAATTTCCAATTGGGTTTTTCAATCGGCAATTGGCAACTGGAAATCGAAAATGGAGTGAATGACTGATCCTATTGCCGACATGTTGGCGCGAATTCGGAATGCCGTTTCCGCCAAACACTCGCGCGTCGATATTCCGGCGTCGAAATTGAAGCTGGAAATCGCCCGCATCCTCAAAGAGGAAGGCTATATCAACAACTTCGTCGTCAAAGGCGAGGGCCCGAAGAAGGTAGTCCGCATTTTCCTGCGTTATGACGCGCGGGGCACTTCCTCGATCACCTATCTGGCGCGAGTGTCGCGGCCGGGAAGACGCGTATACGTTGGCTCGCACCAAATTCCGCGGGTACTAGGCGGGTATGGGGTGAATATTGTTTCCACCTCGCGCGGATTGATGAGCGGCAAGACGGCGCGCAAGGAAAATGTCGGCGGGGAACTGCTGGCTGAAATTTACTGAGAGAAATTGGATCATTTGGTCATTGGGTTCATTGAATCAATGATTGAATGCGGAAATGAATCAATAACGTTATGTCTCGTATTGGAAAAAAACCGATTGCGATTCCCAAAGGCGTCACGGTAGCCATTCATACCAGCGAACTTGAAGTGAAGGGCGCGAAAGGTATGCTTAAGACTCCGATTCCCGAAGGGATTACCTTCAAGCTTGAGGGTGAGGAGCTGATTGCTGAGCGGGCCTCGAACGACCAGGCGGCGCTGCACGGCCTGGCGCGGGCGCTGGCGAATAATGCCGTGCGCGGAGTCACGGAAGGCTTTTCCATGCAGATGGATGTCGTCGGCGTCGGTTACAAAGCCGACGTGCAGGGCCGCAAGATTGTCTTCGCGCTGGGTTACTCGCATCCGATTGATTTTCCCCTGCCGGAGGGAATCGAAGCCAGGGCCGAGCGCATGCCGACCAAGGCAAGCATTCAGCAGTACCAGACCACGTTGACGGTTTCCGGTATAGATAAACAACGACTCGGGCAGGTGTGCGCAGAAATGCATAAGCTGCGAAAGCCGGATGCCTACAAGGGCAAGGGCGTGCGTTATGCGGATGTGCCGCTGAAATTGAAGCCGGGCAAGACTGGTAAATAGACTTTTGATCCGTGATTTCAGATTTTAGATTTGTTAGAGGTCGGTGGTGAGCTGTTTTCCGCCAAGCGAGCAACGGGCTATTTACGGGGAACCGAAGACGACAAATCTAAAATCGAAAATCTGAAATTTGAAAAAATGGCTAAGAGAATCAGAGCAGAGGTTCGCAACGCGGTTCACCGCCGCATCCGGCGCAAAGTTCGTGGTACGACTGAACGGCCGCGGCTGGCAGTCTACCGCAGCTTGAATCACATTTACGCGCAGGTAATCGATGACGAGAAGGCGCGGACGATCGTGGCCGCGTCTACTACGGAAAAGACTTTGGAAGCCAGGACAGGTGGCAACATCGACGCGGCGAAAGTCGTGGGAAAGACGATCGCCGAGCGCGCGCTGGCCGCTGGAGTCAGCCGCGTGGTATTCGATCGGGGCGGCTATTTGTATCACGGCCGGGTCCGGGCTTTGACCGACGCGGCGCGCGCGGCTGGGCTTAACAAAGACGAGGTGATTGAGACCGAAGCAGCAAATGCTGAAGCCGCAAGCCCGCCAGAATCTGATATCAAAGAAGCAAAACCAAAACGTTCCAAGGCAAAGCAGGCTAAGGAAACCAGCGGGAAAGAAGAGCAATGAGACAACCCAGGCAACGAATACTAGCTCAAGGACTTGACCTGAAAGATCAGGTCATCTCGATCAACCGCGTTACCAAGGTTGTGAAGGGCGGAAAGAATCTGTCGTTTGCCGCCCTGGTTGTCGTCGGGGATGAATCGGGCCATGTCGGCTTTGGCACAGGTAAAGCGCGCGAAGTGCCCCTGGCGATAAAAAAGGCAGTCGAAGCGGCTAAAAAGAGCCTGATTCGAGTACCGCTGATCGAAAACACCTTGCCGCACCAGTTGATCGGAAAGTTCGGAGCTGGACGCGTCATGATGAAGCCGGCGTCGCCGGGGACGGGCGTGATTGCCGGCGGCGCGGTGCGCGCCGTGATGCGAGCCGCGGGTGTCCACGACGTGCGTACCAAGGTTCTCGGCTCTACTAATCCGCATAACGTCGTGCGCGCGACATTCGATGGGTTGCTGAAGATGAAAGATCCTTTCGAGGTGGCGCGCTTGCGCGGCAAACAGGTTGAAGAACTTTAAGTTCGACAGATTTTTTGGTGGCGAGTAAAGATATGCCCAGGAAAGCAAAAAGCACCGCCGAGCCGGCGAGGATTCGGATTCAGTATTATCGTAGTACGATTGCGTGCCCGCTGAAGCAGAAAGAGATAGTTCGCAGCCTCGGGTTGACGAAGCTGAATCAAATCGTCGAGCGTCCGGATACGGGGTCGATGCGCGGTGCGGTCGCAAAGGTGCCGCATCTGATCAGGATCATCGAGTAATTGCCGATTGCCGATTGCCGATTTCCGATTGGACTGACGCGAGATGGCAAAACTAAATTGGCAATTGGAAATCGGAAATTGGAAATGGCCTTATCACTCAACAATCTGCACCCGGCCAAGGGCTCGACCCACCGGAAGAAGCGTCTCGGGCGCGGGCCCGGCACCGGCCTGGGCAAGACTTCCGGCCGTGGTGAAAAAGGACAGAAGTCGCGTTCCGGCTATTCGATGAAGATCGGGTTCGAAGGCGGCCAAATGCCCCTGCATCGCCGGCTGCCCAAACGCGGTTTTACAAATATCTTCAAGAAGAAGTGGATTGAAGTCAGCCTGGCGGCGCTGGAGAAACAGTTTGCGGCCGACGATGAAATAACACCCGAAGTCATGCACCATCGCGGCATCATCAAGAAAGCCAAACACGATATCGTAGTCCTCGGCAACGGCGAGGTTTCCAAGTCGCTGAAAGTTTCGGCGCACCGCTTTACCAGGAGCGCGCGCGAGAAGATTGAAAGAGCCGGCGGCACCGTCACGGTAATCGGCTCCTAGTGGCACAGACTTCAGTCTGTGATCGGCGGAATTGCACAGACTGAGGTCTGTGCCACTTTCATTATGGAAAAGTTCCTAGCTGCTGTTCGCAATATGTTCAATGTGCCGGATCTGCGCAGGCGGATTCTGTTCACTCTGGGCATTCTGGCGATCTATCGTCTCGGCGCCCACGTTTCCGCTCCGGGGATTAACAAGGCCCGTTTGGATCTGGTTTGGAAGGATGTCAGCGGTACGTTGTTGGGTGTGCTTGATCTTTTCTCGGGCGGAAACTTCCGTCTGATTTCGGTCTTCGCGCTCGGTGTCACGCCTTACATCACCTCCTCGATCATTCTGCAATTGATGACAGTGGTCTCGCCCCAATTGAAGAAGTTGCAGGAGGAAGGCGAGATGGGGCGGCAGAAGATCAATCAGTGGACGCGCTATCTCACGGTGGCTCTGGGTGGCTTGCAGACCACGTTTGTGGCCCACTGGCTGCAAATCAACGGCGTAGGAGCTAACACCTGGGGATTTTTGTTTACGACGGTGCTGACGCTGACGACCGGGACCATCTTTGTAATGTGGCTTGGCGAACAGATTACTGAACGTGGCGTAGGAAATGGAATCTCCCTGCTGATTTTTGCCGGTATTGTCATCGGTCTGCCGCGCGGCGTACAGCAGGTCATGGGCCGTGTCAGCGGTGGCGACACGCTGGAGATTTTGGGAGTTATCGCGCTGGTGATAGCCCTGGTGGGGATCATCGCTTTCATCGTGTTTGTGGAAGCGGCCCGGCGAAAGATTCCGGTCAGCTATGCCAAGCGTCACGTCGGGCGTCAATTGGTGGGCGGACAGCAGACGACGATGCCTTTGAAGCTGAACATGGGCGGCGTGATTCCGGTGATTTTTGCGTCATCGGTTTTGTCGATGCCGCAGAGTTTGTTCTCGGCTTTTCCGCCCAAGAACCCGGCCAACTGGTACGCGAAGATATTTACCTTCTTCCAGGTCTTTCATGCAGGCGATCCTTACTATGAGCTGATCTTTCTGACGCTGATTATGTTCTTCACTTTTTTCTATGTGTCGATCGTATTCAACGTCGAAGAAGTCGCCGACAACCTGCGCAAGCACGGTGGGTTCATGCCTGGGATTCGTCCCGGACGGGCCACGGCTGAGTACCTGAATACGATTCTAACCCGCTTGACTACTGTGGGCGCCATTTATCTGGCAATGGTCGCGTTCTTCCCGCAATTCATGCTGAGTGGGTTCAAAGTAGCGCGCCTGCCGTTTATCGGCACGTTTCTCGATTCGTTTGTGAGCACGACCCCCGGGTTTCAATGGATTCCTACCGGCATGGGTTATCAATTTTATTTCGGCGGCACGTCGCTGCTGATTCTGGTAGGCGTTGCCATGGATACCGTAGCGCAAATCGAAGCCCAACTGGTGATGCGCAACTATGAGGGCTTCCTGGGCGGCGGTGGAAGACTGCGCGGGCGCAGGGCCTGAAAACATTTTCGATTGCCGAATTCCAATTGCCACTTGAAATCGGTCCCCGCGATCATGGACCACTCGGAAATTGGCAATCGCCAATCGGCAGTTCCTTATGTCCAAGATCATTGTTCTGATGGGCGCGCCGGGTGCCGGGAAAGGCACGCAGGCGCGCTTGCTGCAACATCGCCTGGGGTTGCCCCAGGTTTCTACCGGCGACATGTTTCGCGCTCTGGCAGAGTCGCAGACGCCGCTGGCTGAAGAAGTGCGCGCGATCCAGCAGGCAGGGAAACTGATTCCTGACGAACTGGTGATCCGAGTGGTCGAGGATCGGACGGCGAAAGACGATTGCCTCAGGGGTTACATCCTCGACGGGTTTCCGCGGACCGCGGCGCAGGCTGAGATGCTCGAGGAGTTGGCCTCGCGTCAGCGCAAGAAGCTGAGCGCGATCCTGATCGATGTTCCTTTGGAACTCCTCGAGAAGCGAATGACCGGACGGCGAAGTTGTCCGATCTGCGGAGAGATTTACAATATGTACTTCAGGCCGCCAAAAAACGATAACAAATGCGATCGTCACCCTGAAGCTGAATTGACTCAACGAGCAGATGATCGGCAAGAGAAGGTTCGGGTGCGACTGGAAACTTATGAGCGAGAGACTGCGCCGCTGCTGGATTATTATCAGCGGACCGGACGCCTGCACCGGGTCGACGGCACGCGATCGCCGGAAGATATTTATTGCGAGATTGAGCAGATTTTGAACAATGAAGTCGTGCGGACTAGTCCGGCGGATTGAGTGCGACCGGCAGGTCTGTGTTACCAGCGATGATTATCGGAAAGTCCCAAAAAGAGATCGAAAAGATGCGCGCGTCGGGGCGGCTCGTGGGACAGGTGCTGCGCGCTTTGAAGGCGATGGTCAAGCCTGGTCTCCCCACAATTGAAGTTGACGCGGCGGCCGAGAAAATGATCCGCGACGCGGGCGCACATCCGACCTTTAAGGGCTACAACGGATTTCCGTTTTCGATTTGTGCGTCGGTCAACGAGCAGGTTGTGCACGGCTTTCCTTCGAGTTACAACTTGCAGGAAGGCGACATTTTTTCCATAGATGTGGGAGTCACACTCGACGGATTTGTAGGGGATACAGCCGCGACCATTCCGGTCGGGAAGGTTAGCGAGGATCGTCTGAAACTGATTAGAGTTACCGAAGAGTGTCTCCAATTGGCGATCGAACAGTGCCGCGCTGGAAACCATCTGGGCGATATTGGCTGGGCGGTCCAGTCTCATGCGGAAGCCCACAGCTATTCTGTGGTGCGCGACTATGTCGGTCACGGTATCGGGCGCCGCATGCACGAGGATCCGCAGATTCCCAATTATGGGAAGCCGGGTAAGGGCCCAAAGATCAAGAACGGCTATGTGTTTGCCGTCGAACCCATGATTAACCTGGGTGTGGCACAGACCAAGACCCTGAAGGACGGCTGGACGGTGGTTACGATCGACGGTCAAGCCAGCGCGCACGCCGAGCACACGATCGCAATCACTGAGCAGGGGCCGGAAGTCCTGACGCTGGTGAGAGCGGGGGTCCCGCAGGTTCAATTGGCTGGTGTCTCCTGAGTTTTGCACGGTTTGGCAATTGCGTGAGGGCCATGCTACCATGTGCAGTTTGCCAGCGTAGGAAATAGCGCTTCTGTGTCTGTATGGCGAAGGAAGAGGCGATAGAGGTCATGGCTAAAGTCCTCGAAACGCTGCCTAACGCAATGTTTCGAGTCGAGCTTGAGGAGACCCAGCACCAGGTGCTGGCGCACATCTCGGGCAAGATGCGCAAACATTTCATCAGAATTCTTCCGGGTGATCGAGTGTTGGTTGAGTTGTCGCCCTACGATTTGAACCGTGGACGCATAACTTACCGGTATAAATGAGATCGAGAGTGTCCAATGAAGGTACGTTCGTCCGTCAAAAAGATTTGTGATAAGTGCAAGGTGATTCACCGCAAGGGTGTGGTGCGGGTTATCTGTGTCAACCCAAAGCATAAGCAGCGTCAGAAATAAATAACGCAAGCCTGCTGGTTGTTAGTGGCAGGTCTTCGGTGGCCGGGAGAAAAGAAATAAATGGCTCGTGTTGCAGGTATAGATCTTCCGCCTCATAAGCGCGCAGAGATCGGCCTTACATACATTTACGGAATCGGCAGATCTCGTTCGACGTCGATCCTAAATGAGGCTCAGGTAAATCGCGACATTAAGATCAGGGACTTGAGCGAGGAAGATCTGGCGCGGATTCGCGCGGTGATTGACGCCCAGGGTGAGATCGAAGGTGATCTGCGCAAGCGCGTGCAGATGGACATCAAGCGTTTGATGGACATTGGCGCCTATCGTGGGTTGCGGCATCGGCGGGGACTGCCAGTGCGCGGACAGCGCACGCATACCAACGCGCGTACACGCAAAGGGCCTCGGCGCGCCACGATCGCGAAGAAGAAGGCGCCGGGCAAGAAGTAATCTCATATGGCAAAAGCAACCACCGCTGGTAAGAAGAAGGTCTTTCGCAAGAAAGAGAAGAAGAACATCCCGGTCGGGATCGCCTACATCGCGGCGTCGTTTAATAACACGATGATCTCGATCACTGATCTCGAGGGTAACTTGATCGCGCAATCGTCATCGGGTGCGCGCGGGTTTCGCGGCTCACGCAAGGGCACGCCCTTCGCTGCCCAGCAGGCGGCGTACGAGGCGGCCAAGAGGGCCACGGAAGCGGGAATGCAGCAGTGTGAGGTGCGCGTCAAGGGGCCGGGCGGTGGCCGCGAATCGGCCATCCGCGCGATCAATAATGCCGGTATTCGTGTGACCGCGATTCGCGATATTACGCCAATCCCGCACAACGGATGCAGGCCCCCCAAGCGGCGCAGAGTGTAAGCATTGTCGATTGCCAATTAATAGTCGGCAGTTGGAAATTGGATGATTGACCTAAAGGATGAAGGGCTCCGGCTCTGGTTTCGAATTTCAAATCTCAGGTTTGAGATTTCAGATTTCGAAAAGTCGAAGACGCGGCCTGTAAACTTTTCCGTCTGTAGTTAGACTGGAGGCAGAAACTTTTGGCTAGGTATAGAGATGCGGTGTGCCGTCTGTGCCGCCGCGAAGGCGCAAAACTTTTCCTCAAGGGAGACCGTTGCTACAA
>WNFR01003677.1_pt1 | contig 15839 bp, 11 predicted proteins | sample 5400221 | NCBI WGS metagenome assembly WNFR01 (sample SAMN13153357, study PRJNA577476) | soil metagenome | isolation source: 40 cm soil under Madrone tree | place: USA:California | collected 2016-06-14 | reverse complement strand
GGTCGATGCGAAGCTATGGCGCAGCGCGCCGTGTCACGAAGTTGAGTTGCCGATCGCGCAATTGCGCTGGGATCCGGCGCCGATCCCGAAAGAGGACATGACGTTCCTGCAGGGCGTGCAGACCATGACCACGGCGGGAGACGTCAACACCCAGGCCGGCATGGCCGCGCATGTCTTCCTCATCACCAAATCGATGGTCGATCAGCATTTCTACAATGCCGATGGCGAGATGCTGTTCGTGCCACAGCAGGGCAATCTGCGTTTCGTCACCGAGTTCGGCCGGATCGATGCCGAGCCCGGCGAAATCGTCGTGATCCCGCGTGGCGTGAAATTCCGCGTCGAGATTCCGTCGGGGCCTGCGCGCGGCTACGCTTGTGAAAATTACGGCGGCGCCTTCACGCTGCCGGAGCGTGGTCCGATCGGCGCCAATTGTCTTGCCAATGCCCGCGATTTCCTCACCCCCGTCGCGGCCTATGAAGACAAGGACACACCGACCGAATTGTTCGTTAAGTGGGGCGGACAGCTGTTCGTAACGAAGCTGCCGCATTCGCCGATCGATGTCGTGGCATGGCACGGCAATTACGCGCCGTACAAATACGATCTGCGGACCTTCGCGCCGGTCGGCGCGATCGGATTCGACCATCCCGATCCGTCGATCTTCACCGTGCTGACGTCGCCGTCGGAAACCGCGGGCACCGCGAACATCGATTTCGTGATTTTTCCGGAGCGCTGGGCGGTGGCGGAAAACACCTTCCGTCCGCCGTGGTATCACATGAACATCATGTCGGAATTCATGGGGCTGATCTACGGCGTCTACGATGCGAAGCCGCAGGGGTTTACGCCCGGCGGCATCAGCCTGCACAATTGCATGCTGCCGCATGGTCCGGATCGCGAGGCCTTCGATCACGCCAGCAATTCGGAATTGAAGCCGGTCAAGCTGACCGGCACCATGGCCTTCATGTTCGAGACACGATATCCGCAGCGCGTCACCGCGCACGCGGCAAATTCTTCGACGCTGCAGGATGATTATGCTGACTGTTGGAAGGGACTGGAAAAGCGGTTCGATCCGAATAGGCCGTGAGACCAGCCCCATTCGTCGTCGCCGGGCTTGACCCGGCGATCCAGCTTTTTTCGAAAGATGGATGCCCGGGTCAAGCCCGGGCATGACGATTTTCTGATTGGAGAATTAAGTGGCCCACCCCAACGATCCCACGCTTCGCTCTTTCATTGACGTCGATGCCACCTCGGATTTTCCGATCCAGAATCTCCCTTACGGCGTGTTTTCGGCAAAGGACGGATTAGCCTCTCGCGTTGGCGTCGCGATCGGCGATTACGTGCTCGATCTTTGGGAACTCGAACAAGATGGCCGACTGGACGTCGGCGACCTCGGTGTTTTTGCGGCGCCCATGCTGAATCCCTTCATGGCGCGGGGTCCCGAGGTCTGGTCTCGCACACGCGCGAGGATCAGCGAATTGTTGCGCCATGACAATCCGGAGCTGCGCGATAACGACGAGTTGCGCCGGCGCGCGCTGGTGCCGATGGCCGACGCAAGATTGTACCTGCCGATTGCGGTCGCCGGTTACACCGATTTCTATTCGTCGAAGGAGCATGCCACCAATGTCGGCGTCATGTTCCGCGGCAAGGACAACGCGTTGCAGCCGAACTGGCTGCATATGCCGATCGGTTACAACGGACGCGCGTCCACCGTCGTGGTTAGCGGCACCAAGGTACGCAGGCCGAACGGCCAGTTGAAGCCGCCGAATGCGGACGTGCCGTCATTCGGCCCCTGCAAGCGGCTCGACTTCGAGCTGGAAATGGGTGTTGTGATCGGGCAGTCCTCCCCGATAGGCGAGATGCTGAGCGAAAAGCAGGCGGAAGACATGATCTTCGGCTTTGTAATGTTGAACGACTGGAGCGCGCGCGATATCCAGCAGTGGGAATACGTGCCGCTCGGGCCATTCCAGGCCAAGGCGTTTGCCACTTCGATCAGCCCTTGGATCGTCACGCGCGAGGCGCTGCAGCCGTTCCGCCTCCGTGGCCCTGTTCAGGATCCGACCCCTCTGCCTTATCTGCGGCAAGCGCAGCCGAACAATTACGATCTGCAGCTCGATGTCGGCTTGCGCACGGCGCAAATGAATGAGTCGATGCGGATCTGCCGCACCAATTTCAAATACATGTACTGGTCGTCGGTGCAGCAACTGGTGCATCACGCCTCGTCAGGCTGCGCCATGAATGTCGGCGATCTCTTGGGGAGCGGCACCATCAGCGGCCCGGAGAAACACCAGCGCGGCAGCCTTCTTGAAATCAGCTGGAACGGCACCGAGCCGATTGAGCTGGCGAGCGGCATCCGGCGGACGTTTCTCGAAGACGGCGATTCGCTCAGCTTCCACGGCTGGTGCCAGGGCGAGGGTTATCGCGTCGGCTTTGGCGAAGTCGAAGGCACGATTCTGCCGGCCGTATGACGTCGTTATTGTGAGGAGCTCGGTCAGCGATCCCCAGGCGGAATATTCCTGATACGCGCGGAATGCTCGGCGATGTCGTCGAGACCAAAGGACAGGTGCACGCGCTTGCTCGATGGCGGATGTTTTTCGACCGACACACCAGGACGCCACTCCGTCGCCGGCCGGATCGGTCGCGGGAAAAAACCGCCGCCGCAGTTCGGGCACACATTGTGGAGTTTATTCTCGGCACAGTCCGCGCAAAACGTGCACTCATAGCTGCAGATGCGCGCTCCCGGTGAATGCGGCGGAAGGTCCTTGTCGCAATATTCGCAGTTCGGCCGGAGTTGCAGCGCCATGGTCGACCCTTGATGTTTAGGCGAAGCGGTTCATCGCAAATCAAACGCTAGAGGCGAATGCCTAATATCCCTCAATTTCGGACGCGGCAGGCAAACGCGCTCAACTGTCGTCATTCCCGATGTGCAATTGCACATCTGAGGATGCGCCTTCGGTCAGCAATTGCCGACCTGAGGCGACAGGTCCGGAATCCAGGCTCGCGCTTTGCGCGCCCCGGAATGACGGTGAGAGTTACCGCCTGCCCTTCCAATCGCTTGTAAGGCTTGCGATATCCGCCGTGGCGGCCTCGCGGATCGCCGACGGCGTGCGCGAGAAACGTGGTGCCGGCGCGGGCTGGGTGACGCCGTGGCGGCTGACAAAAATCTTTCGGGCCGCCATGTGCGGATGTTCAGGTGCTTCGCTCATGGTCAGAACAGGCGCGAAGCAGACGTCGGTGCCCTCCATGATCTTGCACCACTCGTCGCGGGTCTTGGTCTTGAATACATCCTCAAGCTTTTGCTTGAGATCGGGCCATGCGTTGTGGTCCATCTGATGATCGAATTCGGCATCCGAAAGGCCCGCGTGTTGGCGCAGCAGCGCGTAAAACTGCGGCTCAATCGAGCCGATCGAAATGAACCGGCCGCAGGCGCATTCATAGACGCCGTAGAAGTGCGCGCCGCCATCGAGGAAATTGCTCTCGCGCCGGTCGGTCCATCGGCCGGCGGCCGCCATATCGAAGAACATCGACATCAGCGATGCCGCGCCATCGCACATCGCGGCATCGACGACCTGTCCCTTGCCTGATTTTGACGCCTCCAGCAGTGCGGCGAGCACGCCGGCCACCAAATAGAGCGCGCCGCCGCCGAAATCGCCGACCAGATTGAGCGGCGGTACTGGTCTTTCCGCGGTGCCAATCGCAGCAAGCGCGCCGGTGACCGAGATATAGTTGATGTCGTGGCCGGCGGCCTGCGCCAGCGGGCCTTCCTGCCCCCATCCCGTCATGCGGCCATAGACGAGACGCGGGTTGCGCGCCTGCACCACATCGGGCCCGAGCCCCAGCCGCTCCATCACGCCGGGGCGAAAGCCTTCGATCAGCGCGTCGGCATTGGCCAAGAGTTCGAGCACCTGCGCGATCGCGGACTTGTCCTTGAGGTCGAGCTCGACGACCTTGCGTCCGCGCCCGGCCACCGATTTCAGGTTCTTCTTCGCGCCGACGCGGTCGAGCGTGACCACCTCCGCGCCCATGTCCGCAAGCATCATGCAGGCGAAGGGGCCAGGTCCGATGCCGGCGAATTCGACGATGCGAACGCCTGAGAGCGGGCCGGAAGTGCGGGCGGAGGGCTGTGAGGCTGATTTATCGAGCACGTTGTTTTTCCGGTGATATGGGGAAAAAGACTACGAGGTTGCGGAGGTTTTGGTTCCCTAGCGTCCGGGATCGCTCAGCGTTACCTCGGCGGCATCCGCCCACAGGTTGGTGTTCTGCTTTTGGCGCTCGGGGCCGGCGCCTTCTTCCGCAACCTTGCGGCCGAGCGCGGCAAAGACCGGGATCCCCTCGTCGCGCATCGGCTTGACAGCCTGTTTGCGGGCCATCGCCTTTTCGATGTAGGGCGCCAGCTCTTCCTGTTTCCGCTTTTCCCGCGCAATTTCTCGCGCCCTGAATTCCGGCATCACATCCTTGGCGAAAAGTTCGAGCGCTTCGCAGATGTGCTCGTTGCGACCGCCTTGCTGGATGAACACGGTCTGATCGACGCCTGAGTCCTCAAAGTGCCGCAGATGGGTTCGCAACTGATCTGGCGTGCCGATGCCGTGATCGGCGCCGGCCGCCGGCAACGCATGCCGCGCCTTTTCGAGATTGGCCCAGATGTCGGTGCGTCCCGGCCTATGCTCGCCGAAGATATAATGATGCTCCAGGCCGTAGCGGAAGAATCGCAGGCCGTCTTCACCGCGGCGGCGCGATTCCATTTCGTCCGCGTGCACCGAGAAGCCGGTCACCATCGCGACGTTGGGATTGACGGCGTGGCCGATCGGCACGCATTCCTCTTTGAAGATGCGGTAATAGTCATCGACCCATTGCCTGGCTTCGCGGGGGTCGACGAACGCGAAGGTCAGCGCGCCGATGCCGTGGCGCGCCGCCATCTTGATGGTCTCGCGGTTGGAACAGGCGACCCACAGCGGCGGATGCGGCTTCTGCACCGGTTTCGGCACCACGTTGCGGCACGGCATCTCGAAGAACTCGCCCTTGAAGCCAGGATAGGGGTCCATCACCATCATGTTGGTGCATTGCTCGACGCCTTCATGCCACATCCGACGCTTTTCGACCGGATCGAATCCGACGTTGAAGCCGCCGAGCTCCATCAGCGAGGCGCTCTCGCCGGTGCCGAATTCGACGCGGCCGTTGGAGACGAGATCGAGCGTTGCGACTCGCTCCGCGACCCGCGCCGGGTGGTTGTATTTCGGCGGCATCAGGCAGATGCCGTGACCGAGACGGATGTTTTTGGTGCGTTGCGAGCACGCTGCGAGGAATATCTCGGGCGCCGAGGAGTGCGAATATTCCTCGAGAAAATGATGCTCGGCTTCCCAGGCGTAGTCGATGCCCAGTTTGTCGGCGAGTTCGACCTGATCGAGCGACTCCTGGAACAGCCTGCGCTCGTCGCCATCGTTCCACGGCCGCGGAAGCTGATGCTCGTAGAAAATGCCGAATTTCATGGACGCTCTAGCCTATTGTTTGAGCATGATCTCCGGGCAAACGCTCCGCGTTTGTCCCGAGGGAAAACCGGTAGCCACCCAACCGGACGCGCCCGAGGCATGCTTTTCCGGATCATGCTTCAAATCTCTTATTGGCGAAATTGTCTAGCCTTGCGGGGAGGGCGGCAAGCGTCTTTTGACCCGAATATGGTTAAATGCAAAGCGGCGCGCATTGCTGCGCGCCGCTCGCTTGAGCTTGCGCAGGAAGCGCGATCAGCCGGCCGCGGTGACCGCGCGCTGCGCCATCACCTTGATCAGATTGGCGCGATAGTCCGACGAGCCATGAATATCGCTCATCAACCCGTCAGCGGAAATCCTGACGCTGCCGAGTGCGCCCGGGGACCAGTTGGCCTTCAGCGCTGCCTCGATGTCCGGCACCCGCGTGACGCCGCTCGAGGATGCGCCGGTGCTAGCGACGCGGACGTCCCCCGATTTGGTCTTGACCACGAACACGCCGGTCAGCGCGAAGCGCGAGGCGGGATGGGGCATTTTCGAATAACCTGCCTTGGCCGGAATCGGGAAGGACACCTGTGTAATAATCTCGCCGTCCACCAGCGCCGTCGAGAAAAGGCCCTGGAAGAAATCATCGGCCGCAATGCTCCGCTTGTTGGTCTTGATCGTCGCGCCGAGTGCGAGCACCGCCGCCGGATAATCCGCTGCAGGATCGTTGTTGGCGATCGAGCCGCCGATCGTGCCGCGATAGCGCACCGCCGGATCGCCGATCAGCGAGGCGAGATGGGCGAGCGCGGGAATCGCCCTTTGCACGGCTGCGCTCCCGGCCACGTCGTAATGCGTGGTCGCTGCCTTGATCGTCAGCGTGTCGGCGGAAACCTCAACGCCGATGAGATCCTTGATCCGGCCGAGATCGATCACGTCGGACGGCGAGGCAAGCCGCTGCTTCATGACCGGGATCAGCGTGTGACCGCCGGCAAGATATTTCGACTCCGAACCCTTAGCGAAAAGCGCCGCGGCTTCGTCGATAGAGGAGGGGCGATGGTAGGTTGTCTCGTACATGGCTTGTCTCCCGAATCTCTGTTCTGGTGGTGTTTTCTTCGCGCGAACCGGAGCCCACTTTGCTCGAAAACACTCCTGTGCGTTTATGCGTTGCCGTGAATGGCGTGCCACACCCGGTCGGGCGTCGCCGGCATTTCGAGCTTGTTGTTGCCGATCGCGTCCGTGATGGCGTTGATGACGGCGGCGGATGCGCCGATCGCGCCGGCCTCGCCGCAACCCTTGACGCCGAGCGGATTGCCCGGACACAGCGTCGTGGTGTGATTCAATTTGAACGACGGCAGGTCGTCGGCGCGCGGCATGGTGTAGTCCATGAACGAGGCTGTCACGAGCTGGCCGCTGCTGTCATAGACGGCGCCTTCGAGCAACGCCTGGCCGATGCCTTGGGCGAGGCCGCCATGGACCTGGCCTTCGACGATCATCGGGTTGATCAACCGCCCGAAATCATCGGCTGCGACGAAATTGACAAAGCTGGTCTTGCCGGTGGCGGAATCGACCTCGAGCTCGCAGATGTAGGCGCCCGCCGGGAAGGTGAAGTTGGTGGGATCGTAGAACGCGCCTTCTTTCAGGCCCGGCTCCATTCCGTCAGGCAGATTGTGCGCGGTGTAGGCGGCGAGCGCGACCATCGGCAGAGCGATCGACTTGTCGGTGCCGGTGACTTTGAACTCGCCGTTCTCGATGACGATGTCGTCTTCGGAAGCTTCGAGTTGATGCGCGGCGATTTTCTTGGCCTTGGATTCGACTTTTTCCATCGCCTTGAGGATCGCCGTCAGACCAACGGCCGCGGAGCGCGAGCCATAGGTGCCCATGCCGAACTGCACTTTGTCCGTGTCGCCGTGGACGATCGATATCTGGCTGATTGGAATGCCGAGGCGATCCGCAACCAACTGGCAGAAGGTGGTTTCGTGGCCCTGGCCGTGGCTGTGCGAACCGGTGAGGACCTCGATGGTGCCGACCGGATTGACGCGGACTTCGGCGGATTCCCATAAGCCCACGCCGGCGCCCAGGCTGCCGACCGCTTTAGACGGCGCGATGCCGCAGGCCTCGATGTAGCAGGAGAAGCCGATGCCGCGGAGCTTGCCTTCCTTCTTCGCGTTCTCCTTGCGCGCCGGGTAGCCGGCGTAATCGATCGCCTTCAAGGCGGCATCAAGCGACGCACCGAAATCGCCGGTATCGTAGGCCATGATCACGGGCGTCTGGTGCGGGAAGCTGGTGATGAAGTTCTTGCGGCGCAACTCGCCCGCATCGACCTTCAATTGCCGCGCCGCCGTTTCCATCAGGCGTTCCACCACGAAACTTGCTTCGGGCCGGCCCGCGCCCCGGTAGGCGTCGACCGGGGTGGTGTTGGTGTACACGCTGATCACCTCGGCGAAGATGTTGGGGATGTTGTACTGGCCCGACAGCAGCGTCGCATAGAGATAGGTCGGCACCGAGGAGGAGAACAGCGACATGTAGGCGCCGAGATTGGCATAGGTCTTCACGCGCAGCCCGGTGATCCTGTTGTCCTTGTCGAACGCCATCTCGGCCTTGGTCAGGTGATCGCGGCCATGGGCGTCCGTCAGGAATGCCTCGGAGCGGTCGCCGGTCCATTTTACCGGCCGCCCGGTGCGTTTGGAGGCCCACAGCGCCACCATCTCTTCCGGATAGATGAATATCTTGGAGCCGAAGCCGCCGCCGACATCCGGCGCCACCACCCGCAGCTTGTGCTCCGGCGCGATGTTGTAGAATGCCGACAGCACGAGGCGCGCGACATGCGGATTTTGCGACGTGGTGTACAGCGTGAAATGCTCTTCGGCTTCGTTATAGTCCCCGATCGCCGCGCGCGGCTCCATCGCGTTCGGCACCAGCCGGTTGTTGGTGATGTCGAGCGAGACCACGTTGGCCGCCGACTTGAATGCGGCCTCCGTCGCGGCCTCGTCGCCGATGGTCCAGTCATAGATCACATTGCCCGGCGCTTCCGGATGCAGTTGCGGCGCGCCCGGCTTGATCGCCGCGCGAATATCGGCCGCGGCCGGTAGCTCCTCGTAATCGACGACCACGGCTTCCGCCGCGTCGCGCGCCTGGTTCTTGGTCTCGGCGATGACCACCGCGACCGCCTGTCCGACGAAGCGCACCGTTTCCGGCGCCATCGCCGGCCACGCGCCCATCTTCATCGGCGTGCCGTCCCTGGATGTGATCGCCCAGCCGCAGATGAGATTGCCGACCTTGTCATCGACCAGCTGCTTTCCCGTGAGCACCCCGACCACGCCCGGCATTGTCATCGCCGCCGACGAGTCGATGCTCTTTACTTTGGCATGCGCGTGCGGGCTGCGGATGAAATGGGCATGGGTCATGCCCACAAGCTTGATGTCGTCAACGTAGCGCCCTTTACCTGTGATGAACCGCCGGTCTTCCTTGCGCACCACGCGTGCGCCAATGCCTTCAACACCCATCGCATCTCTCCCTGTCGGGCCGCGTCACCTACGCGAATTCTTTGGAGGCGCAGATCGCGGCCGGTTTTTTAATTTCGCAGATAGTATCTTGCAGATGGCGGACTATTCGGCCGCTATCGAGACATTCATGCGGCCGGCGGCGTCGAGCACGGATTTGACGATATTGTGGTAGCCGGTGCAGCGGCAGATATTGCCCTCAAGCTCGTGACGGACGGTGTCCTCGTCGAGCCTGCTGCCGTATCGATTGACGATATCAATCGCCGACATGATCATGCCCGGCGTGCAAAACCCGCACTGCAGCCCGTGATTGTCGCGGAACGCGGCCTGCATCGGATGCAGTACGTCCCCCTTCGAAATACCCTCGATGGTGGTGACATTGGCGCCGCCGGCTTGGCCGACCAGCACCGTGCATGATTTGACCGCCCGGCCATCGATATGCACGACACAGGCGCCGCACTGGCTGGTATCGCAGCCGACATGGGTGCCGGTCAGATTCAGATGATCGCGCAGGAGATTGACAAGGAGCGTCCGGTCCTCGACGTCGGCCGAGACCGCCTTGCCGTTCACCGTCAATTTGACTGTAGACACGTTGAGACCTCCCGATGTTTTTTTAGTTGTTCCGATTAGAAGCACGGGGGCGGGACTTTGCAACTGGCAATTTCGTCGCCAAAGTCATTGTGATGTCGTCTTCCATCGGGAGCAGGCAAGTCGGGCATCACGCCTGCAAATTTGTGCCTTTCTCCGGACCGGAGTTGATGGTTTATTCCGGCCCAGATCGGAAGTGGCGTAAGCCACGGACGCCAAACAACAATGCCGCTCGAAGGGGCTTTTTGACGTGATCGACAAGCGTGTGAAGACCACGGCCGATGCCGTGGCCGGGGTTCGCGACGGATCGACGGTATTGGTGGCCGGATTTGGCGCCGTCGGTGTCGCCGACAATCTGCTCGACGCCCTTCACGAACAGGGCGCCAGGGAGCTGACCGTCGTCGCCAACAACTCCGGCAATGGCGATTACGGCCTGGCGCGGCTGATCAACTCCGGCCGCGTGCGCAAGGTGATCTGCTCCTATCCGCGCTCCGGCGACTATAGCGCCTTCCTCAAGGCGTACCGGGCCAAGAGCCTTGAGCTGGAACTGGTCCCGCAAGGCACCATCAGCGAACGCATGCGCTGCCATGCTGCGGGCCTTGGCGGATTTTTCTCGCCGGTATCAGCGGGGACAAAGCTGGCGGAGGGCAAGGAAACCCGCGAAATCGACGGCCGGCTGCATGTGTTCGAAAAACCCCTGAAAGGCGATGTCGCGCTGATCAAGGCCAACAAGGCCGACCGCTGGGGCAACCTCACTTACATAAAGTCGGCCCGGAATTTCAATCCTGTGATGGCAATGGCCGCGGAATTGACCGTCGTCGAGGTTGATAAGATGGTGGAGCTGGGCGAACTGGATCCCGAAGCGGTGGTTACACCGAGCATTTTTGTCGATCGCGTCGTGGTTATCGGAGCAAATGCATGATCCCGTTGACGCGTGAACAAATGGCGTGGCGCGCCGCGCAGGATTTGCCGGAAGGCGCTTATGTCAATCTCGGCATCGGCATTCCGACCTTGGCGGCGAGCTTCGTGCCGCCGGGGCGCGAGGTGATCTTCCACAGCGAGAACGGCATCCTCGGCATGGGTCCGAAGCCTGAACCCGGCCAGGAAGACCCCTATATGGTCGATGCCGGCAAGAACAAGACGACGCTGGTTGCCGGCGGCTGCTTCGTCCATCACGCCGACGCGTTCCTGATGATCCGCGGCGGCCATCTTGATGTCAGCCTGCTCGGCGCCTTTGAAGTATCCGAAAAGGGCGATCTGGCGAACTGGACCACCGAAGACCCGGCATTTCCGCCCGGCGTCGGCGGCGCCATGGATCTGGCGGTCGGCGCCAAGGCCATCCGCGTCATCATGGAGCACACCAGCAAGAACGGCGAGCCGCGCATCCTAAAGGCTTGCACCTATCCGCTCACCGCGGCCGGCTGCGTGAAGCGGATTTACACCAACCTCGCGGTGATCGATGTGACGCCGCAGGGATTGTTCGTGATCGAGATGATTCCGGACATGACGCTCGAGAAGCTGCAGACGCTGACCGAGCCGAAGCTGCAACTGGCCTCTCATTGGCAGGCATTGGCGCCGCCAGAGGCCCCCGCGGCCCGGGCCGCGTAGGCAGGCGTTCCCCAATGTCCGGCCGTTGAATGCCGCGAAGCGTAGCCCCGTTGGCTCCATCCGGGCTTCGAAGGCGCTCCTCGACGAGGACTCGGCGCAAGTTTACGCCCCCTTATCCATTCTGCTCTAGATTTCAGCATCGAATCTGGGAGCTCGCGTTCCCGGTTCTGCTGGGTATGGGAAGCACGACGGGGGGTTGGAGTGGGACTGTCAAAGCGTGTCTGGCCGCAATCGATATCCGTGAGGCTCCCGACGTTACGATTTCGCGCCAAAATCATGCTCGGCTTTGCCGTTGTGCTCGCCATCACGGCAGTCAGCATGGGCGCCGCCTATCTTGGATTCGAGCGCGTTTCCGCCGGCGTGGCATCCCACCGAAACAGCGTGTCGGAAGCCGATCTGGCCCGCAATATCGACCGCGAACTGATTTCGTACCGGGCGCTCGTCCGATATTACGTGGTGACCGGAAAAGAAGACGATGCCAAAGCCGCGCTGGCAGCCGAAGCCAGCCTGAAAGACGCCATCGACCAATCGATGAAGGGCACCACACATCCGGCGCGCCTCGACCAGATCACCCGCCTCGCGAGGGAATTCCGCACCTTCACCAAGATTTTTGCCGATATTCTGAAGGTCAAGCGCGAGAGCGCCCTTGTCATGCAAAACCAGCTCACGCGCGGCGGCAACTTGCTGCGTTACAAGCTCGACGATCTCGCCAGCAACGCTGCCGAAGCGGAGCTTCCATCCGTTGAGCTCGGCGCGAAACAGGTCACCGCGCAGTATCAGGCTGTGATGGCGCTCGCCAACACCTTCGTCATCAACGCCGACCAGGCGGTCGCGACCAGCGCACTGGCGCGTCTCAAGTTCGTCGAAAATTCGCTGCACGCGATATCGTCGACCGATGAAAAGATCCTCCAGATCCTCAAGGAGGTCTCCGCGCTGCTTGAAGAATATCGGCAAGCGTTCGGAAAACTGGTCGAAAATTCGAAATCGATCGATGAATTGGTCCGCGAAATGGCCGAGTCTGCGACAGCGATCGTGCAAGGCGCGAGCGCGATGAAGGCGGACCTGCTTTCCGATCAGCAAAGACTTGAATCCGAGTCCAACGCGATCGTCGGCGAGACCGAGCGCCTGATTGTGATGCTCGCGGCGGGCGGCTTCCTGCTCGGTGCAATACTCGCCCTGTTGCTGGGCAAGGGAATTTCCCGACCGATGGTCGCGATGTGCAAGGCCATGCGCGAACTCGCCGGCGGCAATTTCGACGTGGTGCTGCCGGGCCTCGGCCGCAAAGACGAACTCGGCGAGATGGCGGGCGCGGTGGAAGAATTCAAGATGCAGGCGATTGCAAAGGCCGAGCGCGATGCCGCAGCCCAGGATACCCAGAATAAAGCGAGCAGTGCGGCGCGCCGCACCGAACTCATTCGCTTCGCCGATGATTTCGAAGCGGCCGTGGGCGCCATCGTCTCGAACGTTTCGGCTTCCGCCGTTCAGCTCGAACAGGCTGCCGGAACGCTGACGCGGACCGCGGAAACCACGCAGAGCCTGTCCAGCCAGGTCGCCGGTGCATCGGAAGAAGCCTCCAGCAACATGCAATCGGTCGCCGCCGCAACGGAGGAGCTGTCCGTCTCGGTCGATGACATCGGAAGACGGGTGCAGGAATCCAACCGGATCGCGGAGGCGGCGGTGCTTCAGGCGCAGCAGACCGATGGGCGTATCGGAAAATTGTCGCGCGCCGCGCAAGAGATCGGCGACGTAGTCAAGCTGATCACGGCGATCGCCGAGCAGACCAATTTGCTGGCGCTGAATGCAACCATCGAAGCCGCCCGTGCCGGCGAGGCCGGCCGAGGCTTCGCCGTGGTCGCCTCCGAGGTCAAATCGCTGGCCAGCCAGACCGCGAAGGCGACCGATGAGATATCGTTGCACATTTCCGGCATGCAGGGCGCGACGCAGGAGTCGGTTGCAGCCATCAAGGAAATCGGCGGCACCATCGCCCAGATCTCGAACATCGCATCGTCAATTGCGAGCGCAGTGGAGCAACAAAGCTCGGCAACCCAGGAAATCGCGCGCAGCGTTCAGAACGTCGCCCAAGGCACCCAGGAAGCCGCTGCCAATATCATGCAGGTCAATCGCGGCGCCACGGAAACCGGGTCGGCCTCCGAGGAGGTATTGAATTCGGCAAAAACCCTTTCGACCGAAAGCACGCGTTTGCGCGAGGAGCTCGACCGCTTCATGGCGAATATCCGCGCGGCGTAATACCACCATCTTAAACGGTGTCATCATCCGCCACCGGGTCGGCGCAACGCGCCGCCCGATGACAGGCTCCAGCGGATGATCCAGTACTCCGGGACGTCCCGATTCCCACTCAGGCCGGCGATTACCGGATACCCGCTTTCGCGGGTATGACGGCTGTACCAAAAACCAGCGCGGTCGTTAGTCCTTTCCAAATTGGTGCTTCAGCTCGGTCTTGGCGCGCTGCAGCCGGTCGCGTTGCGTTTTCGGCAACGTCTTGCCGGCGCGGTTGATATAAAACGTCAACATTGAGAGCGCCGAGCGATAGGCGCCTGCCTTGCGGCGCGAACTGCGCTCCGCCGAGCGCTTGAGCGATGCCGCGATCTTCTTCGGGTTAGTCAGTTTGAAGACGCCGTGTTTCAGATCGAGCGCATCGCTTTCTCGGGTCACGCGCTGCGACCAGCGCTTTGGTGATGCCTTCGGAGCGGCGGATTTCCTTCGTGCCGAGCTCGCCTTCCGGGCCGTCGTCTTGCCCGTATTCTTGCGGGCGGTCTTGCGCGCTGCAGGTTTGCGCGCACTCGCTGTTTTCCGACGTTCAGCCATGTTCGACTCCATCCCGTTTCAGTCGAAAAACGGTGACGGACCCGATCGGTTCCTTTGCCGCGATGCGGGAACTCGCACGTCCCAAAGGCGTTTGCAAACGGCAAGCACTGGAGCCAAGCACTGGAGCCAAGCACTGGAGCCAAGCACTGGAGCAATGCAGCATGGCCGGCGTGAGCGATGCGAAGATTCTGCCGACGGCCGGTGCGACGTGCCCTGCGCGACGGAACGATGATCCCGTTATCGAAACCAGTATTCCCTTCCGTCTCGACAGTCTGCGCTGGAGCGGTTTCCACACCCGCGTCGTGCTTGCCCTCGGCATCACCTGGATTCTGGATGGACTGGAGGTCACGCTGGCCGGCGCATTGTCGGGTGCGCTGAAAGAAAGTCCGACCCTGCAGTTCAGCAATTTCGACGTCGGATTTTCCAACAGCGCCTATCTCGCGGGCGCCGTGCTCGGCGCTCTCGGGTTCGGCTGGCTCACCGATCGGATCGGGCGCAAGAAACTGTTCTTCATCACGCTGGCGCTTTATCTCACTGCTACCGCCGCGACGGCGCTGTCCTGGGGTGTAGCGAGCTACTCGTTGTTTCGATTTCTCACCGGCGCCGGCATCGGCGGCGAATACACGGCAATCAATTCGACTATTCAGGAATTGGTGCCCGCGCGTTATCGCGGATGGACTGATCTGGTGATCAACGGCAGTTTTTGGATCGGTGCGGCGATGGGTGCGGTCAGCGCGATCGTTTTGCTCGATCCGGCTGTGATCGGCCCCGATCTCGGCTGGCGGCTGGCGTACCTTACCGGCGCTTGTCTCGGCCTTGTGGTGTTTGTGATGCGGATGTGGATTCCGGAAAGTCCGCGGTGGCTGATGATTCACGGCTATCCCGAGCGCGCCCACGCGATTGTGGACGATATCGAACGGTCGGTGATCGGAAATGCGCAAGACCCGAGTCAACATGCCCTTCCGAAAATCAAACTGAAGATGCGCCATCACACGCCGCTGCGCGAGGTGGCGCGCACACTGTTCTTCGCATATCGCCAGCGCTCGCTGGTCGGATTGGCGCTGATGATTGCGCAAGCGTTTTTCTACAACGCGATCTTCTTCACCTTTGCCCTTGTGTTGACCGACTTCTACGGAATCGCAGCGGACCAGATCGGATGGTACATTCTCCCCTTCGCGGCCGGCAATTTCCTTGGGCCCCTGCTGCTCGGACGGCTATTCGATACGCTGGGCCGTCGCGCGATGATTACGCTGACTTACGGGGTGTCGGGCGTTCTGCTCGCGCTTTCGGGCTATCTGTTCGCGATCGGGGTGTTGAGCGCGCAGACCCAGACCATCGCATGGATGGTGATTTTCTTTTTTGCTTCCCCTGCCGCAAGTGCTGCGTATCTCACTGTCAGCGAAACCTTCCCGCTGGAAGTTCGGGCGCTGGCGATTGCGCTGTTCTATGCCGTGGGAACCGGAATTGGCGGCGTCGCCGGCCCCGCTTTGTTCGGGGCGTTGATCGATACCGGATCGCGCAGCAGCGTTTTCGCGGGCTACCTCCTGGGGTCGGGACTGATGATTGCGGCGGCGGTTATCGCATGGCGTTACGCCATCGCGGCCGAGCGCCGGCCGCTGGAATCGGTTGCACGGCCGCTCGCCTTTGTGGAGTAGAATGACATGACCCAAGATTTGACCCAAGATTTGACCCAAGATCTAACCGAAGATTTGACCGAAGATTTGGCCGAGTTGCCCGTGGCAGAAGATCTGGTACCCGAAGAGGACGAAGCGCCGGACGCCGTTCCGGTGCCGCATCTGCTGGCGCCGCATTTGAACGAGACCGCGATCCTGCTCGATATCGACGGCACGCTGCTCGA
>WNFR01008342.1_pt1 | contig 15840 bp, 12 predicted proteins | sample 5400221 | NCBI WGS metagenome assembly WNFR01 (sample SAMN13153357, study PRJNA577476) | soil metagenome | isolation source: 40 cm soil under Madrone tree | place: USA:California | collected 2016-06-14 | reverse complement strand
TGAAGACGCGCTGCGGCTCTTCGCGGTATTGACGGCGTACCGGCTCCACTTCAGGACGCGCTTACTGTCCTGGCCGGCAGAAGCACGGAAGATCGCGCGCTTGCGAGAGGCCATGAAGCCTTTCGCGAGTTACTGGAAACGATGCACTTGAACCGCATCAGAAGACTGGGGTACGCGGGTTTCATTCCAGAGCAGGCCGAACTCATCTCAGAACTGCATACGCCGAATTTCATGTGATGGTGCCGGAAATGCCGGGTAAGTACTGATCATTGTCGACGTATGGTCCGGCACTTCTTCCACAATTTCGCTCCCAATACATTCAATCTCCTGCATTCTCTCCGGCATTCAATGACTTCTCAACTCACCCTCACTCTGGCAGGTCTCTTGCTCAGCGGTGAGTGTGCGTTCAGGCCATAAATTCAAAAGTCGATTGTTAGTAAGTTGCGGCGGTACTGCGCGGCTACGTTTTCCTTCCCATCAGGCCATCCTTCGAGCGCTGAATCTCCTAACCATCTCCGCGTCGTGGATCGTCATTGGCGGACAAATCGAATCGGCTTTCGGCAATCCAGGAGGAATTACCAACATCTTCAAACCGCTCTCGCAACCGGCTCAGGAAATTGAGGAAGTTTCGCTGCTTGTGATTGCGATATGCGCAACGATCTTCCTCATAGTCGCAGGTTTGCTTGTCTACACAATCGTTCGTTACCGACACCGGGCAGGAGATGAAGCGAGTGAGCCGCCGCAGATCTACGGCAGCAACCAGATCGAGCTGGCATGGACGGTCCTACCGATTCTAATCGTGTTCGTTTTGATTCTAGTCACGTCGCGCACCATCGCTGACATACAGAACCGGAAGCCTGCCGCTGATGCTGTCCATGCAACCGTCATCGGACACCAGTGGTGGTGGGAAATACGTTATCCAGAACTGGGCATCGTCACAGCGAACGAGCTGCACGTGCCTGCGAGCAGCGATAGCAACCGCGAGCCGACGTTTCTCAAGCTCGAGTCAGTGGACGTCGCGCACAGTTTCTGGGTCCCGCAGCTGGCCGGCAAAACCGATCTGATCCCCAACCGTGAGAACCAGATGTGGATCGAACCCACTCAACCTGGCACATACCTTGGCAATTGTGCGGAGTATTGCGGCACGCAACACGCCCGGATGTTGATCCGCGTCATCGTGCATTCGCCGGCAGAGTTCGAGCGCTGGGTCGCAGAGCAGAAACGAGCGGCGACTGAAGACCCGGGCGCGCTGGAGGGTCACAAAGTGTTTTTCGCCAACTCTTGCGTTAACTGCCACACCATCCGTGGCACTTCAGCAAAAGGCATGTTTGGTCCGGACCTGACGCACTTGATGAGCCGCGAGACGCTCGCATCAGGGGCAACGCCGAATACTCCTGCAATGCTGCGCGCATGGATACGCGATCCGCAACAGCTCAAGGTGGGCTGTCTGATGCCCAACATGCAGTTGACCGAGAAAGAAGTGGAGCAGATTGTCGCTTATTTACAAACGCTGAAGTAGAACGGGGAAAAGCAGAATGGCGACTCAAGAAATTGCGCTAACAGGCGCCACCCAACCAGGTATGTCGCTCATCGAGCGACTGCATGACCTGGTCGTCACAGTAGACCACAAAAAGCTTGGCCTGATGTACATCGGCACCGCACTTGTTTTCCTGATAGTCGCAGGCCTGATGGCTTCGGCCATTCGCTTGCAGCTTGCGATCCCGAATAATGATCTAATCCCGCCTGATGTCTTCAACCGTCTCTTCACCATGCACGGGACGGCGATGGTCTTTCTGGTGGGCATGCCAATTCTCGCTGGGTTGGGAAACTATCTTGTGCCGCTTATGATCGGCGCGCGCGACATGGCCTTCCCGCGTCTCAATGCCTTCGGATACTGGATGTTTCTCTTCGGCGGCCTGCTCCTCTTCTTCAGTTACCTGGGCGCGCCCGGGCTGTCGGGTCACGGTTCTGCGCCGGACGTCGGTTGGTTTGCTTACGCGCCGCTGACGGGTCGCGCCTTCTCGCGCGGTCATAGTACCGACTACTGGATTCTGAGCCTGCTACTTACCAGTGTCGGTAGCACAGTCTCAGCCGTCAATGTCATCGCGACAGCATTCACTATGCGCTGCCAGGGGATGACGCTGATGCGTATTCCGCTCTTTGTTTGGATGATGATCGTCACGAACTTCATGATCTTGTTGGCACTGCCGACGCTGTCCGCGGCGCAGATTATGCTGCTGATTGATCGTTATTTGGGCGGGCATTTCTTCGACACGCAGGCGGGCGGCTCCGCCGTTCTCTGGCAACACTTCTTCTGGATCTTCGGTCATCCGGAGGTCTACATCCTGATTATCCCAGGTTTCGCGTGTTTGTCAGAAATCATCCCGGTCTTCTCGCGCAAACCTATCTTCGGCTACCCCGCTATGGTCGGAGCGACGACGATGATCGCCATCATCAGCTTCGGCGTCTGGGCGCACCACATGTTCACGGTCGGGATGACTTCAGTCGGCAACACCTTCTTCGCCATCTCAACCATGCTCATCTCAGTGCCGACTGGCATCAAGATTTTCAACTGGCTCGCCACGATGTACGGCGGCAAGATTCGGCTTGACCTGCCGATGATCTTCTGTCTCGGTTTTCTCTTTCAATTTTTGATTGCGGGTCTGATTGGCGGACTCCTCTACGCCATCTTCGCCAGCTTCTACTACTGGTATCCAAAAGCCTTCGGCCGCATGCTCAACCGCAGGCTCGGACTCTTGCATTTCTGGCTCTTCACTATCGGCTTCCACATGACGTTCGACACGATGCATGTACCTGGGTTGTTAGGCATGCCTCGACGTATCTATACCTACGATGCCGGGCGTGGCTGGGAAACGCTGAACTTCATCATCTCCGTCGGAGCACTCTTTCAGGCGGCCGGACTTCTGTGTCTCGTAGTAAACCTCCTGCGCTCGTGGAAGAAGGGTGAAGTGGCCGGTGATGATCCATGGGATGCATGGACCCTCGAATGGTCCACGACTTCGCCGCCACCCGAATACAACTTCGAGATTGCCCCCGTCGTCCGCAGCCGTCGGCCTCTGTGGGACCTGAAGCATCCTGAGGATCCGGACTGGAAGTACGACTGAAGAAGAGGAAATGAAACGCGATGATTAGTAATGCATCTCTGCCCCTTGTACAGGGACCGCTCGAGTGGAAACTGCCATCGAGCCGGAAGGTGGCAGTCGTCTGTCTAATTATAACGGAGACTTGCCTCTTCTCGATTTTTGTCGCGGCTTACCTTTTCTATCTAGGCAAAAGCTTGACTGGTCCAACGCCGCGCGACGTGTTGGAGCTACCAGTGATGTCCACGATCTGCCTGTTGTCGAGCAGCATCACCATCATGCTTGCAGAGCGTGCCTTCAGCCAGGACCGCGAGGGCCTTTTCAAGCTCTGGTGGCTGGCGACCATTGTGCTCGCCGCCTCTTTTCTCACCGCGACCGCTTTCGAGTGGCACAAACTCATTTACGAGAAGGGACTGACTATCAGCACAAATCTCTTCGGAACGACGTTTTACTCGCTCGTAGGCCTGCACGCCACGCATGTATTCATCGGGTTATGCCTCCTGGTGTTGGTTTTCATCTTTAGTCTGCGCGGGTACGTGACCATCATGCATCGCGAGCGCTTAGAAATGATTTCCTGGTACTGGCACTTCGTCGACGCGATTTGGATCGTCGTCTTTACTGTCGTTTATGTCATCGGACGTTGAGTCGAGTTATGTAACTCGCAAAGGCAGATGAGTATGGAATCTTATCAAAAGACGATCGAGGTACCGGCACCGACTCCCTGGCCGTTCGTGACGGCGTTTGGTCTTGCGTTGCTGTTGGCGGGCTTAGTGACGAGTCTTGCCGTCAGTGTCGTCGGGTTTGTAGTAGTCCTTCGAGGCGCTATCGGTTGGTTTCGAGATGTGCTGCCGGTGTCTAAGGAGGAGTTGGTCCAGGTCCTTCGCGCCGAAACACCCACCCCGATCACTGCGCGCTCGGCGCGAAAAGTAGACCACCTGCAACCCGGCACGGAAGGCCATCGCGTCTATATCCCAATTAAGGTTCATCCCTACTCTGCCGGCTTACTGGGGGGCATTGTCGGTGGAGTGGGGATGGCGATCATCGCCTGCGTTTACGGACTCGTCGCGCACGGCAGCCTGTGGTATCCGGTTAATCTACTGGCGGCAGCTGCCCTGCCATCTCTAGCCGAGGCTGGACCAGGAGAGTTGAATGCCTTTCACTTTGCAGGCTTCGTCGTGGCGCTCTTCAGTCACGGCATTATCTCCTTGCTTGTCGGTCTACTCTATGCGGCGATCCTACCAATGATGCCTTCCCGCTTCACGGCTTTCTGGGGAAGCTTCCTGGCGCCCGTTTTATGGACTGCCTTGATTGCCTCAACGCTCCGACTTATCAACCCGGCGCTCAACGCAAGGATCGCCTGGGGTTGGTTCATTGCGTCGCAAGTAGCTTTCGGACTAATTACGGGTTATGTCGTGGCCCACTCAAAGACCGTAGAGACCTCACAGTCATTGCCGCTGGCTGCGCGGGCCGGAGTGGAAGCTCCCGGCCTGATGCCTGAGCAGGAGGGAGACTGATGGTGAAGAGGTTGCAGATCGGATTCTTCGTAGCAGGCATCTTCGTCATCTCTTTGCTTACGGGCTGCAACGCTCGGCTGCCGGGTCAACCCACGGAAGCTCAGCGCTGGCGGGCACCCGCGGATGTTACTGATTTTGATCAACTGTACGCACAAAACTGCGCCGGCTGTCACGGGGTCGGAGGAAGACTCGGTGCTGCTCGTTCGCTTAACGACCCGCTGTACCTGTCGTTCGTGACGGATGACGCGCTAAATAAAGTAATTGCAGAGGGCAGGCCCGGCACGAACATGCCCGCCTTCTCTCAGCAAATTGGTGGCAGTCTCACAGATCAGCAGATCAAGTTGCTCATAACAGGGATGCGATCGCAATGGTCCAAGTCCGACGATTTCAAAGACGTAGGTTTGCCGCGCTACAGCGTCACTGGAATGCTGACAAGCAGCAGTCCGGGTTCCGTAATCGTTAACCATAGCTCGGTTAACCCCTCCCAAACCGGCGAGACGCAACAAGGCGCAGTTGCTTACCAGACTTACTGTTCCAGTTGTCACGGAACAAATGGCGAAGGTGGATCTGCCGGCTCAATAGTCGATCCGAGCTTTTTGAATATTGTCAGCAATCAAGGGTTGCGCACAACGGTGGTCGTAGGCAGGTCCGACCTGGGAAAACCCGATTGGCGCTCGAATCTTCCGGGTCATCCGATGTCGCCGCAAGAAATTGACGATGTCATCGCATGGCTAGCGATGCACAGGCAAACAGCAGACGTAACGGTTAAAGGGGGCACCCAGTAGTGTCCCTTGCACCCGAAATGGGGCCAGGAAGAAATAGAAGACGGAGGCACCACGACAATGGCTGTCACGGAAATTGAAACCATAAAGAAGGAACAACCCGAGACGCTACCCATCGAAATGCCAAGGCGCGCATTTCTGCTAAAGCTCGGTTTCCTTCTCAACGGAATTGCTGCGATGTTCGTGTCGGTCCCCGTACTTGGTTATGTCCTCTCCAGCTTCCGTACCGGGGGACCGTTCAAGTCGTGGATTGCACTCGGTCCACTGGAAAGCTTCCCGGAGAACCAGACGCGGCTGGCAAAATACCGTAACCCTTACACACGACCCTGGGATGGTCCAACCGCTGAGATCCCTTGCTGGGTGCGGCGGACAGTGGGAGAGAAGTTTCAAATCTTCGCTATCAACTGCACCCACCTGGGATGTCCTGTCCGGTGGTTTCAGGAGTCGCACCTTTTTCTGTGTCCGTGTCACGGTGGCGCTTTTTACGAAGACGGCTCACACGCGTCTGGACCACCGCCGCGCGGCCTCTACGAATACAAATACAAGGTCGAGGGCGGTCAACTGTGGGTGCACGGTGGCCAGCTTCCAACACTAAACCAGCCGGCATGAGTATGACAGCGCATTGAGAAACAACGGATATGATTGAACGACTAAGAAAAATCGCACTCTGGATTGACGAGCGCGTCTACATCAGCAAGCTCTTCGCTGCGACGGCAGGCCACACGGTACCACGCACTTCCGGCAGCTGGTTCTATGTGTTCGGCAGCGGAACACTCGTCTGCTTCATGATCCAGATCGTGACCGGCATCTGCCTCGCTTTGGTCTACGTGCCTTCATCGGGCGAAGCTTATAGCAGTCTGGAGTACCTGAACTATCAACAGCAGTTGGGCTGGTTTCTGCGCGCCATGCACAACTGGGGTTCCAACTTCATGGTCGCGATCATGCTCGCGCACATGGTCCAAGTCTTCCTCTTCGGCGCTTTCAAATACCCACGCGAGATGACGTGGATTTCCGGAATTGTGCTGCTGCTCTGCACACTCGGCATGGCTTTCACGGGCCAGGTCCTGCGTTTCGATCAAGATGCTTACTGGGGCTTAGGCATCGGAGCGGCCATGGCCGGACGCGTACCCTTGATGGGACCGGCGATCGTTCACATGATGCTCGGCGGGCCAATCATCGCGGGCGAGACGCTTTCACGTTTCTTCACGCTGCACGTCTTTGTGATTCCCGGCAGCATCCTCGCCATCGTCAGCCTGCACCTTAGATTGGTGCTCACGAGGGGCATCAACGATTACCCAGTTCCGGGCAAGCTGGTGAACAAAGAGACGTACGTTGAAGAATACGAGGCCGAGTTGAAAAAGAATGGCGTGCCCTTCTTTCCCAAAGCGATTAGCAAAGATTTGATCTTCAGCGGTCTCGTGCTGCTGGGCATAGTTTTCTGCGCAGCCTACTTCGGCCCGGAAGGCCCACACGGCATCCCTGATCCAACGCAGATCAACACCGCACCGAAGCCCGATTTCTTCTTCCTTTGGCTCTATGGTGTGTTGTCACTGATGCCGGATTATCTGGAGACGGTACTAATGCTGACCGCTCCGTTCATCGTCATCGGTATTCTGTTCGCCGTACCTTTCATCTCGAACACAGGCGAGAAGAGTCCACGCCGTCGTCCTGTTGCGGTGTTGAGTGTACTTTTCATCTTCATAGTTCTCGGCGCATTCAACTACCTGGGCACGTTCGCGCCCTGGTCACCCAAGATGGATGCCTGGACTAGCGCTTCGATCCCGGTCAATTACCTGGACGGGCGGTCGCCGCTTGAACGGCAAGGCGCGCTGGTTTTCCATAACAAGCAATGTATCAATTGCCACAGCATAGGCGGAGCGGGAGGGTTGCGCGGGCCTGCGCTCGACAATGTAGCCACGCGATTCACCGGGAATCAACTCGTGCGTCAGGTGATTCAGGGTAGCGGCAACATGCCGGCTTACGGCAAGAACCTGAACCCGTCGGAGGTCGCCGCGCTCGTCGCGTTCATGCGCACGTTGCACTCCCCCACAGAATCGCCCGCACGCGATTCGACACAGCCAGAACAAACGGCAATCGAGAAAACACAAGCGAAGGCATTCGTACAAACGGAGAGAGCACAGCAGTAACCTTATGAGGGCGGGCAACGAAATCTTAGCTCCGACGCCTGTCTACGCAGTGGACAAAGTGATGACGATCGGCCTCATAGAGTTCGAAGAGGAGGCTATCTCTCGGCGTGCCCTCCTCACATCCGCCGGAGTGAGTACGGCAGGACGGAGAGCCAGGGATTTCATCATTCTGGCGAAGCCAGAGATCACGCTGATGGTCATGTTTTCAGCGGGGGTTGCTTGTCTAATGGCCTCAGACTCGGTGAACCTCGTCGTCCTTATACATGCCGTGTTGGGGACGGGATTGGTCGCAGCAGGCGCGGCGACTCTTAATCAGTTCATGGAGCGCGCGTTGGATGGCAGGATGCGGCGCACCTCAAGACGTCCCTTGCCGTCTGGACATCTGACACCACGTGCAGCGTTATTGTTCGGTCTGTCGCTCTCAGTTGGTGGAACGATATACCTGCTCCTCTTTCTTAATGTGTTGACCGCTGTGTTGGGCCTCTTCACTTTATTCAGCTACCTGTTTATTTACACGCCGCTAAAACGTAAGACCCAACTCTGCACACTCCTCGGGGCAATCCCCGGAGCTGCTCCCGTTTTGATGGGTTGGGTTGCTGCCAGGAACAATCTCGCACCGGAAGCCTGGGCGCTCTACGCCATTCTTTTTCTCTGGCAGTTCCCGCACTTCTATGCCATCGGCTGGCTTTACCGCGAAGACTACGCGCGAGCCGGAATGCTGATGCTCCCTGCGATAGATGAGGAAGATGGAAGGACTACATTTCGTCTGATTTTAATCGCTACACAACTCTTGGTCATCGCCAGCGTGCTGCCGACATTTATCATGACGACCGGTAGCACCTACCTGGTCGTGGCGATAACGCTAGGGCTGACCTTTTATTACTGCGCATATCGAGCTTCCATTTCCCGGTCAAAGCTCGCAGCCAAACGACTCCTCCACGCGTCGGTCATTTATCTACCGCTGCTCTACCTCGCAATGTTGTTCGACAAGCTCATCGCTACGATGAAATGAGGAGAGCCTCTGCAGCGATTGAGAGACAGTTTGGAAACCGATTTTGCTGATCACAAGGGGCTTCACTCCGGAGGAGTGCAATGTTTATAGATCGAACCCTGGCAAATATCACCCACGCGGTTCGGAGGGGCGGAATGAAACCAGATTGGTACTTGGCACGTTGAGTTCCGCCCCTCCGAACCGCGCCGGAGGTTTTCGGGTCGACGAGCTATAAACATGTCACCCTACGGGGTGAAGCCCCGCCGCGATTGAGAGACTGTTTGGAAACCAATTCTATTGACCACCAGAGGGCTTCACTCCGGAGGACAATGTTTATAGATCGAACCCTGGCAAGTATCACCCACGCGGTTCGGAGGGGCGGAATGAAACCAGATTGGTACTTGGCACGTTGAGTTCCGCCCGAACCGCGCCGGAGGTTTTCGGGCTGACGGGCTATAAACATGTCACCCCTACGGCGTGCAAATCACCCGTTTTGTCATCAATCTCTTGAGAGGCAGGACAATGGATCCGATCACAGATGCGGTCTTCAGTTCCTGGCAGTTCAACCCCCGGGTACTAATCCCGACACTCTTGATTGGTCTTCTCTACGCCCGCGGATGGAGAAAACTGCACGGACGCGCGCCACACCGGTTCGGCCTCTCACAACTAATGGCCTTCTACGCCGGGCTGGTAACTATTCTCTGCGCGCTTATCTCGCCACTCGACGCCTTCGCTGGATGGCTGCTGACCGTCCACATGATTCAACATCTACTGTTGATGATGGTCGCGCCCCCGCTAATACTTTACGGCGCGCCTTATCTACCACTCCTGTCCGGACTGCCTCATGATCTTTTGAAGGACGGAGTCGGTCCGTTCCTGGGCTCTCGAGTCTTGCGCAAGGTTGGTAGCTTCGTGGCGAACCCGATCTTCTGCTGGTCGGCTTTTATCTTCACCAGCATCGCCTGGCATTCGCCTCCGATGTACGAACTGGCACTCCGCTCGACAGCGTGGCACCAACTCGAACACCTCTGTTTTTTGACAACGGCGCTGCTCTTCTGGTGGCCCATCATTCAACCCTGGCCCTGGGTCGCTCGCCTGCCCCGTTGGACCATTATTCCCTATCTCTTCCTCGCGGATTTTCAGAATACAGCGCTCTCGGCTTTCCTCGTGTTCTATGAGCGCGTGCTCTATCCGACTTATCAAGTAGTTCCGCGCATCACGAGCATGACGCCTCTCGAAGATCAGGCAGCCGCAGGCGCGATCATGTGGGTAGTAGGCTCGATCTTATTCCTCATCCCCATCGGATTGATTACCATCGAAGTGCTGAGTACGCGCCGCGCCTCGGTCTTAAGTACGCGCAAGCTCGTTGCGCAGTCTCGATTCAGCCAACGTGAAAAAATACAGCCGACCAAACTAACCTTAAAACGACGCACCTCCCTGGATCTGCTTTCGCTTCCGCTCATTGGTTCAATCCTGCGCTGGCCACACTTTCGCCGCGCCGTTCAGAGTTTGATGTTCCTGCTGGTGCTCGTCATCGTCATTGATGGACTTTTTGGACCACAGATGGGACCAATGAACCTGGCGGGCGTGCTACCCTGGACGCACTGGCGCGGGCTCTCTGTGATCGCTCTGTTGGCAGTGGGAAACGTCTTCTGCATGGCGTGCCCCTTCAATTTTGTGCGCGACCTGGGGCGACGTCTTTTGCCCGCCCGTTGGTCCTGGCCGCGACGGCTGCGTTCAAAATGGATCGCAATCACTCTTCTTTTTATCTTCTTTTGGGGCTATGAAGCGTTCGGCCTGTGGGATAGCCCCCGCTGGACTGCCTGGATGATCGTCGGCTATTTCGCGGCGGCGCTGATGGTTGATGGTCTTTTCAAAGGGGCGAGTTTCTGCAAGTACGTATGTCCAATTGGACAATATCAGTTTATTCAATCTCTCATCTCGCCCGTGGAAGTGGGAGTGCGCAGTCTCGGTGTTTGTCGTACTTGCACAACGCATGACTGTCTGCGCGGCAACGAGATCCACCGAGGCTGCGAGTTGCAACTTTTCCAACCACAAAAGAGCAGCAATATGGACTGCACATTCTGTCTTGACTGTGTCCACGCCTGCCCGCATCAGAACGTGTCCCTCATAGCATCTCTGCCCGGAACTCAGCTCGTCAGAATTAAGGGCCGCAAGCGCTCCCTTCGATGGTTCAGGCGTTGCGACGGTGCAGTGTTAATTTTTCTGCTGGTGTTCGGAGCCTTTGTCAATGCGGGCAGCATGGTCGAGTCAGTACAAGGGTGGGAGCAAAGTGTGCAGTCCTGGTTTGCGCTCGCGTCGATGCAGACCGTTCTTTTTTTCTTATACCTCCTCACACTGATTGTTGTCCCGGCTTTGTTAGTTGCTTCGTGCGTTTCGCTGGCGAAGCTTCTCAGCCGCCGCAACATCAAATGGAGGCAGTGCGTTTCAACTTTTGCGGTAGCCTTTGTGCCCTTGGGCTTCAGCATGTGGGTGGCCCATTTCACTTATCATCTGTTGACCGGTGTACTTACTGCTTTGCCTGTCATCCAACGCGCCGCTAAAGATGTTGGCTTGACCATCTTCGGAAAGCCTGAATGGTCCCTCTCATCTGCCATGCTCGGATTGGAATGGCTGCCGTCACTGCAACTGACAATCCTCGGGTTAGGGTTGCTTTTCACACTCTACGTCGGCTGGCGACTGGCTTGTACCTTCCGACTCCGCTTCGCGCGTACAGTCGGGCTGCTCGCACCGTGGGCGGTGCTCGCCTTTGTGCTTTACTCGGCAGGCATCTGGATCATGTTTCAACCGATGCAGATGCGCGGCATGATGATGGACGGGATGAACGAATGGTGTATCAGCAAATGATCAGGCTAGGCAAAAGCTGCCGCTACCGTTCTAAGGGCCATCTCTTGACTCGCATGCTGCTCGTGGCAGTGTCCATCTTAACAGTGACAAGTAGCGTTCGAGCTGACGGCGGAACTTTACTGTGGCAACAAACTACCGGGCCATTTCAAGTAACACTGTTTACCACCCAGACACCATTGCGTAGAGGCCCGGTTGATCTCAGCGTCATGCTTGAGAAGTCTGGAGAAACGCGGCCCATCGTTGACGCTCGCGTGTTCATTGAACTTGAGAACCAAGCTCGTAAGACCGTCAGAGCCGAGGCGACGCATGGGCAAGCTCGTAACAAACTTTTGTATTGCAGCTTGATCGATCTTCCGGAAGCTGGTTACTGGCAGATGAAGCTCATCATCGAGCACGGCGACGAAAGAGCTGAGGTGCTCGATCAACTCATGGTAGCCAACCCGCAGCCGATGCTCATTGCCTACTGGAAGCTAATGGCCTTTCCTCCGATAATCATTATCTTATTCATCATTAATCAATGGCTGCGTAGAAGTCGAAGTTAGTCTGGTTAATATCGCTCAACCGCAGAACAGGAAGCGGTAGCGACCTGGCCGATTCGCAACACTCCACCGGATCAGCTATGACTAGTTGAGTGAGTCGAATCGGCCAGGTCGCTACCGCTTCCTGTTCTGCGGTTGAGTGTCATCATAGGGATGTTGCCGTCTCGCCAAATAGGACACTACCTGCATCTCCCAGAACTCTTGTGTGATTCATCAATCCGCGGCTCCCTGTGAATACATGAGATCGCTTCGCACCTCTCGCACATCAATACCGAGTCTTTTCATGCGGTCGAGCAAAGTGCTTCGTTTCACACCTAATCTGAATGCCGCTCCATTGGGACCACTCACGCGCCCTCTGGTCTCCTTCAGAATACTCACAATTCTCTCTTGCTCCTCGAAGTTACCCACAACTTCCGCCGCATCTATCGCGCCGTTTGTCTTTTCCGGAAAAGAAACCACCAGCGTGTTGCCGTTTGTCAGGATCACTGACCGCTGCACAAGATTCTCCAATTCCCGCACGTTTCCCGGCCAGGACCAACGCTCCAGTTTCTGTATCGTCGCCAGCGGCACGGTTTCGATTCGTTTATCCAGCTTCCTGGCGTACTTCTGCGTGAAGTGTTGCACCAGCAACGCTATGTCTTCACGACGTTCGCGCAAGGGCGGGATACGTATTGGTAAGACGTTCAAGCGGTAGTACAGATCGCTGCGAAACTGCTTCTCCGCCATCATCTCTCCCAGATCGCGATTAGTGGCCGCCACCAGTCGCACGTCAACGCTCTTGGTCCGCGCGCTGCCCACTCGTTCGTAGGCGCGCTCCTGCAGGGCGCGCAAAAGTTTCGGCTGCAGTTCCAGCGGCATATCGCCCACTTCGTCCAGAAACATCGTGCCGCGGTCGGCCAACTCCAGCCGCCCCACCTTCTGCAGGTACGCCCCGGTGAAAGCCCCGCGTTCATGTCCAAAGAGTTCACTCTCAAACAGCGATGTGGGAATCGCGGCGCAGTTGAGCGTCACAAAGGTTTCCTTCTGCCGCGGGCTACGTTCGTGGATGGCCCGGGCGATTAGTTCCTTGCCCGTGCCGGTCTCGCCCAGCAGCAGCACGGTGGCATCGCTGGAAGCTACCATTTCCACACAACGCCGAACTCTGACCCACGATCCCCGCAAAGTTCGTCTCACCATGGATATCTGCTGCTCCACAGAATTCCTGATTCACTCTCCTCAAATCCTTCCCACTCACGCGTATGAACTGCGATTCTTCGCTCTGTATGTCGGGAAAAGACAAAACATTCAAAGTCATGGCTAAGACTCCCGAAGCACTGGACAATTTGACGATCGTTACTTGCCTTCTCTTTCTCTCGCAATCCACTCACGGATGTATGCTGGGCAATTCTCGAGTTCTATGCTCTGCGCTTCGCAGTGCTCGAGAAACCTAACCGCGTCTCGATCCACAAGGGTCAAGTCGCTTAACTCCAAAACTATGCGGCGGCCTCCCGCTTCTGATTCGATCAATTCTTTCAACTCAGCTACATTCTCGGCGTCCATTCGACCGCTCAGCGTAAAGACCACGTGACTATTCAATACTCTCTGGATTTTCAGCATCTGTCAGCTCTTTAACAGGAGACTCTTACCCCTGCATCGCAATCCCGGTTCCGACCGGAAACGACTTAAAATGCAGAGATTGACAAATACGGCAGTGGTGAAGGCTCGTCAATTGACGAAACTCTGTACAAAAATAGCGACGACGAGTTTATTGGAAATGGATATTCGACGGTACAACCATCTCGTAGCCTGGAGTATTGAGAGCCTCGAACATGGCTAACCGTCCCTATTGGTCAAAGCAAACACTGGCATTCATCACACCAAAGCAGAACATCTTGAACGTCACGTTCTGTTGTAGCGTTCTTTAGCACTGAAACCGATCGTCGCTTCCGATAAGAACAAAGGTAGATATATTTCGAGTTTCGAGACACCTCAGGAACCACAGAATTCAGCCTAGATTTTTCTGCAGGTTTTGAGTTCCCGTGGAAAACTCTGTCTGATCGGGCTCAGTGCAGTTTGGATGTCTGGCGCTTCGGCCTAAAGAGGTCTCTTAAATTACTGAGTGGAGTCGTGCTTGCTTTTCCTGAAGACGATACCTCCAGGGACAACGACTGTAATCTCAGTTCCGGAGGTTGCAGAACTGACAAGAGTCAGCTTCCCTCCGATACGAGCGGCCCGCTCCCGCATCCCCTGTAACCCGAAATGTCCGTCCTTTCCCTTATCTGAGACAGTCGGTTCGATGCCTATGCCATTGTCATTCACGCGCACAGCAAGATCGTGTGCGTATCTGAGTTCCACCTCCAATCGACTGGCTCTTGAATGTATACAGGCGTTTCGGATCGCCTCATAACCGATGCGGTAGACCTCATCACGGACGATCGGGTGCATATCGCTGGCATGGCCCACGACGGAAAAAGTGACTGACATGGACCTTGGGATCGGACCGTCTTGCGTCGCTCGGCGGAAGGCTTCGGCAAGATCGTTCCTCTCCATGGTTGAAGTGCGCAATGAATTCAGCGCTGCCCGACCCTCTTGCGTTGCCTGTCCCAGCCAAACTGATAACTGTTCAATGGCGCGACGCATTCGGATGGGATCGGAGGAGGGATCCAGCGCATCATCCGCAACCAGCTTGCTGCCTTGGATGGTCTGGAGAAATGTGTCGTGAAGATCTCGGGCCATGCGTGTGCGCTCGCTGACGCGCTCTTCCAGACGAATGTTGAACTGCCGCGCCACTTGACGGAGCCGGAGTTGGTAAAGCGCCCAGAGCAATGCCAGAAAAGCGGCCACGCACGACATGCGGAACCACCATGTCTGCCAAAACGCCGGATCGACTTCGAGCGAAATCCCAGCCTCGGAGTCATTCCACTGCCCATAGCTGTTGCTCGCGATCACACGGAACCGATACGAGCCCGGGCTTAGATTCGTATAGACCGCTTCGCGGGCTGCAGTCGGCTCACTCCAACTACGGTCGAAGCCGTCAAGAGAATATCGAAAACGAATGCGCTCCGGCACGGTGAGGCTCAAGCCCGAATAGATAAACGTAATCCGCTTACGAGAAGAAGGAATTCGAACTAACTCGCCCACAGTAATAGGATCGTTGTCCGCCATAATGCTCTCGACGTGAGGCAGTGCTGGAGCGGAAGTGTTCGTGATGTGAGACGGGTCGACAACCGCTAGACCACGAGTCAACGAAAACCAGATCTTTCCCTCACCGTCCGCAACCACCGATCTGCTTCTCTTCACTCCCTCGGTGTTTGGCAGGCCATCGGCAGCCCCACACTCGCCAACCTCGGCCGAACTTAAGACTCCACTGGATAGCTTCTGATTTGACACGCGCAATACGTGGCCTGAAGTCGCGATCCAAAGCCATCCCTCCTTATCTTCAGACATTCCGAATGCCTCTTCGCGCAGCGAGTCCGGAGGATCGCGAGGAACCTGCAGGCGCCCCGATTTGAAGAAGGCCAGTCCCCTCGACGTTCCAATCCAGAGGACGCCGGAGGAGTCTTCAAAAAGGCAGTTCACACTGTTGGAGGGCAGCCCGTCTCCCGTCGTATAGGTCTTCCAATGCCCGCGCGACAATGAGCTCAGGCCATTCGGAGTAGCAAACCAAATCGTTCCGTCGCGTGTCTCCAGGATTGCCGAGACAGTGTTCGACGCGAGACCGTCAGCCGTCGTGTACGTTATAAATCTTTCGTCTTTGAACTTACTGATGCCACTCGTCAAGGTTCCGGCCCACACTGCTCCGTCCTGGCTTTGATACACAGCAAACACGCTGTTTTCGGCGAGACCATTTGCTTGCGTGTACGTTTTGCCGCCTATCACTCCATCTCTGTATTCGAAACGCTTTAGACCGCTATGTTGT
>WNFR01015213.1_pt1 | contig 15843 bp, 10 predicted proteins | sample 5400221 | NCBI WGS metagenome assembly WNFR01 (sample SAMN13153357, study PRJNA577476) | soil metagenome | isolation source: 40 cm soil under Madrone tree | place: USA:California | collected 2016-06-14 | reverse complement strand
AGAGGGTCCATGCAATGGTCTGTGACACCTTTCTCATTCTAATCTAGGAGAGTACCGGTCCATGTATCATAACGTACATGGTAGAGTATAGGCGACAATGCGTAGGAAAAATAGGGGTAGCCTGATCTGCTTGAGACGCTTCAACTGTTATTTGTCAAGCTCTGACTTTCGAAAAGCTTGTATGTAACGCAATCATAGCCTCTAACGTGTCTAGAATATATATATTGAAATTTTATGATATGCTTGCAACGAATCCGGTATACTATACGTCCTTGATTCTAGGAGAAGTACTCAGTGTTCGTTGCCCTTTGTTAAACAGAGTATGTGAATATCCTGTCTACTCGCGCCTGGGGGAACATATGCCAGAGTCAGACAAGATCTCACAACGTATCCACATTAAGTGCTATATAAAACGCTCTAAAAGTGTGACGTAATTCACTTGACTTTGGGTCGCAAGATAAGATACAACCAAGTAAGAAGTATTTTTGATATGGATGCGTCAGTACAATATTCTGCATGCATAGACAACTTCAGAAAAGTGTTGGCGGTGGTGGGCTATTCTAAAATAAGCATTTGATATCCTTACTTAATAGAAGTATAACGGAGGTGCATCTTGTCCGGTATGCACGTGGACATTTCTCCGGCAATGACTACCCGAAAGCGCGATATCTCCTCGTGGATTAAAGCGGATATCCGAAGGCTGGTCTCAAGAGGAAGGAAGCGCTATCATAAACGCAAGGCTGCCATTGTTGACTATTTCACAACCGATGACTCGCTAAACGAGATTGCACTCCGGCATCATATGCCGCCGGAGGTCCTCTTGAACCTGGCTGAAAAGTGTTTGATGCAGCACGAGGATGGCACGCCGTGGGGTTTTCGCGCTTTAGTGCCTGGTATAACTGTCATTGACTATTCGCCCCCATCTACTTCTTTAACGGAAGCAGAGACGCTAGATTTAGCTGCTGGTGAAATGGCAACTATCGCAGCGGAAGAACATTTCCCTGATTCAGAGATAGAAGAGGAAATTGCTGCAACGTATGGGGATGACCTGGTTACTGTAGAAGAGATCAGCAGCCCCGCCAGGCCTGAAATAGTGTCTGCCTCTCCCGACCCCGTGGGCGCGATAAATCGAGCTCCTATAGAAAATGAGCTGCCCGGCAAATCCAACGCCCAGCTTATTGTCCGCCCGAACCTGATGCCGGAGGTCCTGCCCCTCTATGGCAAGGGAAGAAAGCGCGTAGATGTAAAAAAACTGGCACGAACGCGGCGTTCTGTACGCAAACGGTGGATACACGATATGCAGGATGAGCGCAGGCGCAAGCGCTTCCATCGTTTAGTGAGTACTGGTGTCGTGGCTGCATTGTTGGTCTTGGTATTGCTACCTCTTGGTACCGGGCTGGCTGCTTACAGCGCCTACAATTCTATCCGGGGTGTTGCCCTGGATGGTGTCAACTACCTTCTGACGGTAAAAAACCTCATCCCTATTTCAAAAAGTGATCCCACGGCAGCGCTTGACCCACAGAAGCTATTACAAGCGCGTAGTGACCTTAGCAAGGCGCAAAGCGACTTCTTACAATTACAGCAACTGATAAACCGCGCGGATATCCACTCAGCCATTGATCAATTTGCGCCTCAATATAGTGGTGAGCTTGGTATGGTCCAACGACTGGTACAGGTTGGTATAGATGTGTCGCGTTTGGGCGATGAGGCGATTGGTGTTGCGCTGCTTGGGGCCAACATTGTTCATGGTTCGCCTCTTGCCAGTGGATCTACGAAACCGCTTATCACTGCAGCGGACATTGCCAATGTCGAAGGGGTGCTGGTGCATGGACAGTATTACCTTGACGATATACGTGCTCAGATGAGCCAGATATCGGTCAATCGACTACCGATTAGTGCCGCGCAGCAAAAGCAATTCACCTCTCTGATGGCGTTGTTGCCCAGGGTACAAAGTTTGATTGAGCAGGGGCAAGGATTAGTTGGGATTGTATCATGGTTGCTTGGGGTGGGACAGCCGCGCCACTACCTCGTGCAGACGATGGATAATGCCGAACTGCGGCCCGGCGGTGGTTTTACGGGAATATATGGCCTTCTCACCATTCACGATGGTCGTATGGCGCCTTTTTCTCTACAAGACGTAACACTGCTCGATTACGCTAGCAACGGGACAGAAGTAAATCGCCAGGCGCCACCGGCATATCGTAGCTGGATGAATTTTGGAAATTTTGGATTACGTGATTCTAACATCTCTGCCGACTATCCTACGAGTGCCAGGTTGAATTTGCAGATCTTCCAGGAAGAAGGTGGTGGACCTGTTGATGGTGATATCGCGCTCACACCCAAAGTTATTAGCCATATCCTTAATGTGATTGGGCCAATAAAAGTGCCACAATATAATGAAATTATTACCGCACAGAACCTGGAGGATAAGCTGCACTACTACCAGCAGGACTTCGGTGCCATTGCCCGAGAAAAGCAGATAAGCGGTAACTATTCACATGCTGGTCGTAAAGCGTTTACCTCTACCCTTGGTAAATTGCTCCTTGATCGTGTGAAGCATCTGTCGGTGAAGCAATTGATGGCCATAATGCAGGGTGCCGTAAAGGATATTCAATCGCGTGACCTGGAGATCTACTTCACCAATCCTCTAGTCGAAGGCTGGCTTGTACACAATGGCTACAGCGGCGCAATGAATACTTTCAGCAGCCACGATGGCTTTATGGTGGTGCAAGCTAATATTAGCATCAGCAAAGCCAGCCAGTATGTGCATACCACCTACCAGGATAACATCGTGTTGGATGCGCAGGGTGGTGCAACACATAACCTGGCCATCACGCTTGATTACCGGCAAACCGGCCCCGTCTACGGCTATGATACGTATGCTGACTATATCCGTGTCTACGCTCCCGTGGGTGCTCAATTACTCGGCGGAGATGGGTTCGATAGCGGGCATGCCCTGTGTATCCCTAAACAACCTAGCACTAGCCAGGGCGGTACCGGCGGACTCCCGGCATCGAAACCACCCCCTGGTACGGGCTGCGCTCAATATAATGCAGGTTTTCCAGATAGCAGCCGTTATTGCCCCGGCGGTAATTATTCCCTTGGGCTCGGCTATGTACCAGGCAAGGGTATTATGAACTGGCCGGTTGATGGCGTAGGTGGCCCCACCCAGCTTAGCAGCGACCTACCTGGACGCGCCATGTGGGGTGGATTGACGGTGACGCCCAAGAATTGTATCTCAACGATCACGCTGCAATGGTACGTGCCGCATGAAGTGAAGAATGTTCAGGGTCAATCCCCTTATACGGTACTGGTGGGAAAGCAGGGGGGATACGTTCCCCAGGTGCAGATCACTGTCGATACAAGTGCTATCAAAGGCATGAAGCCATTCAGTTATGAAGGTAATTTGATTGCTGACAGGGTATTCTCGCTACCGCTCAAGAAGTGAATTTGTATTTACAAAAACTTTACAGTTCACAGAGGGTTTTCTAACATCTTCGTAGTATCGTTAATTACGATAGAGCAATATCCTTAGGGCAACACCCCATAGGAGCGATCAAACGAAACGCCCTTATGGGGTGTCCCCATGTTTTCTATTTTTCAGATTCATGCTAAAAAATGGGATACGCTATGAGATTGTTAGTCGTTGAGGATGAGCTTGATATCGCTCATGCAGTAGCAAAAGGGCTGCGCCAACAGGGGTATGCCGTAGATGTAGCCTACGATGGAGAGCAGGGCTGGAAGTTAGCCGAGGTCAATGAGTATGATCTCTTGATCCTGGATCTCAATCTACCCGAGATGGATGGACTGGAACTATGCCGCCGGTTACGTGCCAGTAGGCCTTCGTTGCTGATACTCATGCTAACGGCCCGCAGCCTGCCCGACGAGCGTGTTACCGGTCTCGAACAGGGCGCAGATGACTACCTGGTCAAACCTTTCTATTTTGCCGAGTTGACCGCTCGCATCCGCGCGCTTCTCGAGATATGCGTGTTCGCACACCTCTACTACAATTCAAGGACTTGAAATTGGACCCGACCGCGCGCGTCGTGTGGCAAGATAACCATCGATTGGAGCTGACCAGCAAAGAATTTGGCATCCTGGAATACCTGCTGCGCCACCAGGGTGAAATCATCAGCCAGGAAACGTTGTTAGAGCATGTTTGGGATATGCAAGCAAATCCACTGACCAATACCGTGCGCGTTCACATCAATTCGCTACGGCGCAAATTAGAGGACGTGGCGGAGATGCCGCGCTATATTGAAACGATCATCGGACAAGGATATCGATTGGGTGTACCCAACGGACTGGAGATAGCCACGTGAATATTCCCGGGCTCCGGCAACGACGGCAGCAAAAAAAACGACGACTACCCCTACGACTTAGATTAGCACTTTGGTCGGGTGGGTTCATGCTGATCGTAACTTTTACGCTGGTGTTGTTCATAAACACCATAGCGCTAAGTACTTTCCCCAGGATTATCAGGCTAACACCTATTTCTCCAGCGAAAATTGTGCAAAGCACCCGGCTTGCTCAGCCAGACATCAGGCGATTGCTGGATACATCCTACTTCAAATCGTTAAACCCCCTGGAACGCGCTTTACTTGTCGAACTGCGCAGCATTTCTTTGATTGGCTTTGGGGTAATTGCCGTCATGGGTGGGGCAGGAGCGTACTTGCTTGCAGGAGCGGCCCTGCGGCCGGTCCGGCGGATCAGTAAAGCCGCACAACGCATCAGCGCAAGCACTCTCGATACACGCCTGGCCCTGGATGGCCCCAAAGACGAAATCAAGGAACTGGCCGATACGTTTGATGCAATGTTAGAGCGCCTACACCATACCTTTGAACTCCAGGGCCGCTTCGTCGCCGATGTCGCGCATGAATTGCGTACTCCCCTGGCCTCACTGCGCACCAACCTGGAGGTGGTCTCGGCTGATCCTGACGCCACGCTGGAAGACTACAAGTCCATGGTTGCCACACAGGAACGAGCGCTGACGCGCCTCGAGCGCCTGGTAGCCGATCTGCTCATCCTGGCGAAAAGCGAGCAGCCACTTTCCCAGAGCGCAGTGACTTTAGGTCCTCTGTTGGAGGAAGTGTTTTGCGACTTGAAGTATACGGCCGGTACGCGACAGGTGACATTAGAACTTGCCGCCGAGACGGAGGTAGTAGTGCTGGGAGATGCATCACTACTTTCTCGTGTTTTCAGCAATTTGGTTGAGAATGGAATATACTATAATCATCCAGGCGGAAAAGTTGCTGTCAACATTGATCATAAAGAGAGCTGGGCAGTTGTGATTGTCTCCGACACAGGTATAGGTATTGCATCAGAGAAGCAGGCTCATATTTTCCAGCGCTTCTACCGGGCATACTGTTCACGAACGCAGCATGGAGAAGGTGCTGGGCTTGGACTATCTATTGTTTCCGCGATCGTGCAGCAGCATGATGGTCGTGTACAGGTCGAAAGCACCCCCGGCATAGGTAGTACCTTCACTGTGCTACTTCCACTTCAGACTACCGCGGGCCATTCCCTTTCTGCTTGATACTTTTTTAGGTGCGTTTAAACGTATCGTCCCGCTTGCGGGCCTCGTTTATCATTTCTATGCTAAACTTAACATGGGCTTTATACCTGCTTTGATATACTGTCTCCAGTTGTGGCGATGTCCAAAGAAGGATATGCAATTAAAAGGAGCTATGGCCTTATGTATACCCATCAAATACCCAGCCGCAAGCTGAGTGGTGCAGTACTCACGCTGGCTCTTGCGGTAATATTGTTTCTCACGATACTTATTGCCGGGTGCGGCACCTCAAGTTCTGCTACGGCGAGCTCTTCTACGAGTACTGCGACTCCGACAAGCTGTATCTCGACCGCCTCAGGTACACTCCAGAGCTTTAATGCTACCACGCTATTTATCACCAACTTGCAAGGAAAACAGGTCCAGGCCACCTATACGACCAAAACCCTTTTTGCACGCCAGGCCACAGAAACGAAGGCAGCCTTGCAGGAAGGTGGACGTGTCACGGTGAGAGTCATGCAGAATGCTGATAACTCCTACTCGGCGCTCCAGATCATGGTGACTAATGGTAATATCGCAGGAAATACGCCATTTGGTCGATCGAGATCGCAGGCTGGAGCTGGAGGGGTCAGACCATGTTCCACCAATCGACGTTTTAATGGCACGCCCGGAGCGCGTGCAGGCCAGGGAACGGGTACGGGTGCGCAGAGTCGTCAAACCATTAATGGGACTCTCGGTCAGCTAAACGGTAACACGCTGGTGGTAACCGATGCCAGCGGGGCAGACTACACTATAGGATTGACTTCTACTACACGGATCATTGGCGAGAACGTTGTCAGCGCCGCTGATCTAGGAAGTGGCGAGTCCGTCACTGTAGTTGGTTCATCTAACAGCCAGGGCGTTATTAGCGCCAGCAGCGTATTAATCGGGTCGAATCTCTCCAATAGAAGCATAAATAATGGACAATAGTTGTAATATCGGCTCTATTTCATGCGAGGAGACAGGAGTAAAGAGGAATGTCAGAAACGAGTGAAACAAGCCTGCATCAAAACGGACCTGGTCAAGTCAGCCTCCAACCCTTCTTGCGCGAAGAAGAGAATGAAGACATTCTCCCCCCACTACGGAAGCGCAATCGTGTTTGGGTTATCGCACTGGTTATCGTGCTGCTTGTGGTGCTGCTTGGCGGCGTATTGTTCTATGTGCGACGTTCTAGCCAGTCGCCGGTGCAGTATACCCAGCAGGCAGTGAATTATGGCAATATCACCGTGACGGCTTCTGCCACTGGACCGATCGATCCCAAGGCGCAGTATGATTTGAACTTCGCCGCATCTGGCGTGGTGAGTGAGATCGATGTGCATGTAGGCCAGCAGGTGAAAGCTGGCCAGGTACTGGCAAAGCTGAATTCAACCAGCTTGCAAGATGCGCTCACGCAGGCGCAACAGACGCTTACGAGTGACCAGGTATCGTACAATGATGCCCTCAACAGTCAATCTGCTACCCTTAGCCAGGCTAATGCCGCTATCGCTGCTGCCACGGACACCTACAATAACTCGAAGCAGACTCAAAGTGATCTAGACCAGCTTAATCAGACGAAAGCCCAGTGGGCCGCACAGGAGCAGTCAGCGCAGGCGAGTGTTGACAAAGCCTATCAGACTCTGCTCTCCGGTCAGGACGCAGTAACGGCCGCTCAGCATAATTTGTCCAATGCTATCTTGACTGCTCCGGCCAACGCGACTGTGGCGTCGATTAATGGTACTGTTGGACAGACGGCTGGTTCTGGTTCTAGTGGGAGTACATCTGGAAGTACATCGCAGGGATTTATTGTCCTGGTCGATACGAGTGCGTACACTATAAGCGCGCAAGTAAGCGAGGCTGACATCGGGAAGGTACAACTGGGACAACCGGCACAATTCACCGTTCCCGCTTATCCCTCCCAGACGTTTCGTGCTACCGTGACATCAATCCAGACAATCGGGCAGACCAGCTCGAATGTGGTGAACTACACAGTAGACCTGGCGGTAGATGCGCAAAGCCTGCAAAATGCCACTCTCTATACAGGCATGACCGCAACGGTGAATATCACTACGGCCCAGCGCATTGGAGCGCTGCTAGTGAACAATTCTGCGTTCAGCTTCACCACCACTGCTTTGCAGGCCGGTGCTTTAGATCGCAATACATTGGCCCTGGGAGGGTCGTTTACACCAGGGTCAGGGAGCAGCCAGGGTAACCGCAGGATTGTGCTGGAGCTAAAGAACAACAAGCTCACGCCGGTGCTTGTTACTGTAGGATTGACAAATGGGACTTCCAGCGAAGTGCTCTCAGGATTGCAAGCAGGCAACCAGATCGTAGTAAGTGCAATAGGCGGCGCATACTCCAACCTGTCAGGGACATCGGGCACTGGCGGTGGTAATGGCACCAGATCGGGAGGCGGCGGACTGCGTATACCGGGAGGATTCGGAGGCTAATAAGTGCGAACCAATCAGGAAGACATACGTATGGAACAAGCTGAACAACCGGATGCGACAAAAAGCACACCGCCTTTGATCAGCATCCGGCAACTGACGAAAAACTATTACCTTGGGCGCACGGTTGTAAAGGCACTGCGCGGTATCGACCTGGAAGTAGCTCGCGGAGAGTTCGTAGCTTTGATGGGGCCATCAGGCTCTGGCAAACCCTTATGAACCTGCTGGGCTGCCTGGATCGACCTACCAGCGGAACCTATCTGCTTAATGGCGTGCCGGTAAGCGGCATGAATACCAATCGACTGGCCGATATCCGCAATCAAATGATTGGTTTTGTCTTTCAGAGCTTCAACCTGCTGGCCTGGATGACGGCTTTAGATAACGTGCAATTGCCCCTGGTCTACTCGGGCGTGCCAGCGGAGGAGCGGTACCGGTTGGCATACCTGGCGCTGGCACTGGTTGGGCTACGCTCGCGTGCGCACCACAGGCCGGCGGAACTGTCCGGCGGCCAGCAGCAGCGCGTGGCAATTGCCCGCGCACTGGTGACACAGCCGTCTCTGTTCCTGGCCGATGAGCCGACGGGGAACCTGGACAGCCAGACGAGTATCGAGATTTTAGCAATCCTGCAAGAACTGAATGAGCGCGGCATCACCATTATGCTCGTCACGCATGAGCAGGATATTGCCAACTACAGCCGGCGGCAGGTTAGATTCCGCGATGGCCGTATCATAGGCGATACGGCCAATCTCACGCCCAGCATGGCGCAAGAGTTCCTGCCGCAAGCGGCTGCAGCCCATCAAGAAACTGAGGAGAAGGAGGTGAGCTCATGAGTCTTTTGAAACCCGGGACCAATAAACCGGCAGTCACGCTATCACCCGAATCACAGGTTCCTGTAAGAGGACGCCGTCAATACAAGCGTGCGAAAGGCCTGCCTGCTCTCTTTCAAAGCAGTATGAGCGCGTTACAGGCGCTGCGTGCTAATGTGCTGCGTTCCCTGCTCACCTCTCTCGGTATTATCATTGGGGTAGGGGCAGTGATTATGGTGATTGCGATCAGTGAAGGGAGTACTTCGAACATCACCCAGCGTCTCTCTACGCTGAACCCACTGCAGTTGACCATCAGGTCGAGCAGCGCCAGGGGGGCTGGTAATATAAGTCAAGGGGCTGGCACGCAGCAGTCACTGACCCAGGCCGATGCCGACGCCATCGGGCAGTTGCCCCACGTGGCTGCTGTCAGCCCCGTCGTCAATGTGAACGCGCAGGTTATCTTTGGTAACCAGAACTGGCAGACCAGCGTACAGGGTGTCTATCCCACTTACCAGCAGATTGGGAGCTGGCAGTTGCAGGAAGGGGCCTTCATCACGCAATCAGATGAGCAGAGCAGTACTAATGTTGCCGTCGTGGGGCAAAACGTGGTAGATAACCTGTTCACGCCGCTGGGTGTTGATCCCATAGGCCAGCAGATTCGTATCCAGAATGTGCCATTTACCGTGGTTGGCACGCTTGCTCCCAAAGGATCAACGGGTTTTGGAGTCAGTGCAGACGATGTGGTTTTCGTACCTATGAGTACGGCGCAACAGCAGTTGAAGGAGAGTCAATATGTGAACAGCATCGTCTTGATGGCGGATAACTCGTCCGATGTAAATAACGTGCAGACCGAAGTGCAGCAGTTGTTGGAACAGCGCCACAACATCTCCAACTCGGCGCAGGATGATTTCACCATCCAGAATGTTTCACAGGTACTTTCGACCGTCCAGGCTACCACGCAGTCGTTGACGCTTTTGCTGGTGAGCGTGGCCGCAATCTCGCTCGTGGTAGGTGGTATCGGCATCATGAACATTATGCTGGTGTCGGTGACCGAACGCACACGCGAGATAGGTATTCGTATCGCTATCGGGGCGCGCCCGCGTGATGTCCTGACGCAATTCCTGATCGAGGCCCTCGCCTTAAGTGTTTTCGGTGGTATTGTAGGGCTGCTGCTGGGCTTCTTAGGCGCGTTTCTCCTGGCGCATGCTAATGGCTTTCCTTTTGTGCTGGATCCGCTGGCAGTGTTGTTAGCTGTCGGTGTATCAGCCCTTGTCGGCATCCTCTTTGGCCTGTACCCGGCGCAGCGGGCGGCGAGAATGGATCCTATTGTGGCTTTACGGACGGAATAGAGGTAAGCAGAGGCAAGGGCCACCATCGATACCTGCCTGCAATACCCGGCAGCTCGCGACAACCGCTCTCGCCAGTGGGATATAGTTGCCCCGCGGCCAGTAATACTGCTCGACTGTCCCTGTGCCTAGCGACCGACTATCTGAAGGTGCTCTTTAAGAGCCTCGCGGTGCTCAGGATTGTTCAGGTCGAAGGCTGGGGCATGCGCTTCGGCTTCTTCTTCGTTCTCATACGCCTCGTAGGCTGCAAGTGGGTTACCCAGGAACGAGAACAGGGCGTCCAGATCTCCGGGGAGCACGAAAACCTCGTGAAGTTCGAAGTCGAACAACGAATCGTTGACTATCTCCCGTAGACGTTTGCTCATCTCAGCGCGATAGCCCCGCTGGACGAGCTCCTCAAGAAGGTCATCAAGGGCTTGTTCGGCTGCAGTAAGGCGTGAGCGAAGCTGAGCGTTGGTGAGCTCCGGTCGTTGACGCTCCCAGCTCTGCTCCATGATTGCTAGTCCAGGCAAGAGGTTATCTACATCCGATGAGTGCTCCTGCGGCTCGAGTTCTTCAGGAACACGGAGGTGGCGATAGAAACAGACAGCGTCGCCGAAGTCGGGGAAGGCGGTAGCACCTTCGCCCATCGGAGTGGAATGGGCTGATTCAAAAATGACGCACGACTCAATTGTCACATCCGCGTCCCATGGCGGATCGCCGATGTGCGTTTCCCGCATAGCTCGCTGCCAACGTTCATGGTACTCTTGAAGTGACCGTGACATGCATGTGCCTTCCTCTCATTGAATAGTTGACTGGAGAGCAAGACGATAGCGTTCATCGCTCCTCAAAACCGTAGTTCGTGCCATAGCCCACGAATGCCCTTCCTGGTCGATCTAGTCTGATAACTGGTATTATACACCATCAGTACAATACAACGGAAAATGTGCAAAAATACCGGCTAAAGCATCGTGTGAGCGTGAAGTTGTTAACTCATACCATCTGCTCAAACAACAAGGGCGTGTGGGAGGGGTGGTGGAGTCCCGGCTCGTAAACATTACTCCGTTCTTCGATCCGCGTAGCGAAGTGCCATGCGCTCAAAATACGCAGTCAGCGCCACTGGACCATCGATGCCGAGCCAGCGATTGAGGGGTTGAAACTATTTAGTCCGAGAGCATTTCCCGAGAGCATTTCATGACTCAAAGACCCATCCGGCAGGGTTTGGGGTCACTACCCAGCTGACGCACCTCGCCCTTGCTGGTCCTAGTATGACGAGGAAGCGTCATGAAAACGTCATGAGCCTCGTCATGGGCAGTGGCCCCAAACTCTGACCCACAGATGAGCAAGAACGTGCCTGGCAGGAAGCACACAGACCAGCCCGAAGAAACGCAGACGGGCGTCGAGCAGGCATAGTGGAACTTCACCTACCAGCGTTTTGGGTCTGGACAACTATACCTGATAGCATCTCTGTATATCAAACCAGATAGAAACGGGCCTATTGTCATAGCCTCCCGTGAAATAAAAATGTTCATAAACAGGTTATATATGAGATACAGCATAAGTTGGCAAAGTAGGAAATTATGAAGAGAAGTGCTACTTGACAATCGAGCGTAAACTCGTTAGAGTATAACCAGCAAAATAGCATAGCATCATTGACGATGAGCAGGAGGAGTAGGCATATACTCCGCAAGAGAGGGAAGGCCGGTAGGCTGAAAGTCTTCCCCGGAGCAGATGTGCCGAAGGTCGCCTGGGAGTTTGGATACTGGAATTTCCACGGGAGCGCCCGTTACCGCACGCCACGAGGATCAACGTTCCTGTTGATTGAAACAAGGTGGTACCACGAGTAATGAAATGCCCTCTCTCGTCCTTGACGGGAAGGGTTTTTTATATGTGTAATGTGGCAAAAACCAATTTCGGAGGGGATATGATCGAGCAGGAGAAGCAACTAATTTCATCACTACCAAAAACCTATGAACCACAGGCTGTTGAGGGCAAATGGTACCGTTTCTGGGAAGAGGGCGGCTACTTCAAGCCTAATGGCGATACGACTCGTCCAACGTTTGTAATCAGCATGCCCCCACCCAACGTGACCGGTGCGCTGCACCTGGGCCACGCCATTACCGCCACCATCGAAGATATACTCATTCGCTACCATCGAATGAAAGGCGATGATACCTTGTGGGTGCCGGGCGAAGATCACGCGGGCATCGCTACCCAAAATGTGGTTGAGCGACTCCTGGCACAAGAAGGAACCGATCGCCACGCGATTGGCCGCGAAGCTTTCCTCAACCGTGTCTGGCAGTGGGTGAACCAGTACAAGAGCCGTATTCAGGACCAGCACCGGCGCCTGGGGGCCTCCTGCGACTGGTCGCGCGAACGCTTCACGCTGGACGAGGGACTATCGAAAGCTGTGCGCGAGGTATTCGTGCGTCTGTACGAAGAAGGGCTTATCTATCGCGGCGAGCGCATCATCAACTGGTGTCCGCGCTGCATGAGTGCGCTCTCCGACCTGGAGGTCACTCATGTCGATACCCTGGGAAGCCTCACCTACGTGCGCTATCCCTTGAAACCAGAGATTGGTGATGAGCAGAAGCCCACCGAGTACATCAGTGTCGCCACCACGCGCCCAGAGACCATTCTGGGTGATACTGCCGTGGCCGTTAACCCGAAGGACCCACGCTACCAGGACCTGGTTGGACGCATAGCTATCTTGCCTGTGATTGGCCGCGAGCTCCCGATTATAGCAGATGAGGCCGTGGATGCCAACTTTGGCACAGGAGCAGTCAAGGTGACACCTGCCCATGATCCCACGGACTTCGAGATTGGCATACGCCACAATCTCCCGCGTGTGCAGGTTATCGGCTTCGATGCAAGGATGACTGAGCAAGCCGGCCCTTACGCCGGGCAGGATCGCTATGAAGCGCGCAAGAACCTGGTGGAAGAACTAGACCGGCTTGGTCTAGTTGTAAAGACCGAAGACTATATAGTGCCCCTGGGACATTGCCAACGCTGCAATAGCGTGGTTGAGCCTCTGATTTCAAAGCAGTGGTTCGTCAAGATGGTGCCGCTGGCAACTGCGGCTATGGGCGCGGTCAAGTACAGCCAGATGAAGATCATCCCGGAACGCTTCAACAAAGTCTACATGGACTGGTTGGAAAATATTCATGACTGGTGTATCTCGCGCCAGCTCTGGTGGGGGCATCGCATTCCCGTCTGGTACTGTGACAACTGCGGCCAGATGACGGTCAGCCGCCAGGATATATCGATTTGCCCGCACTGCGACAGCTCCGAGATACACCAGGATGAAGACGTGCTGGATACCTGGTTCAGCTCATGGCTCTGGCCGTTCACTACGCTTGGCTGGCCGGAGGTAACGCCTGACCTGCTGCGCTACTATCCAACTTCAGTGATGGAGACAGGCTATGACATCATCTTCTTCTGGGTTGCGCGTATGGTGATGTCGGGTATTCACTTCCTGGGCATCATCCCGTTCCATACTATCTACCTGCACGGCCTTGTGCGTGATGCTAAGGGCGAGAAGATGAGCAAATCCAAGAATAACGTCGTCGATCCTATAGATGTGATGGATCAGTACGGCACTGATGCTTTGCGCTTCACGCTAGCCACGAGCAGCACACCCGGTAATGACATGAAACTCGTGCCTGAGCGCATCGTGGGCAACCGCAACTTCGCCAACAAGATATGGAATGCATCGCGCTTCGTGCTGATGACCACCGCTGAAATTGGCGGCGGGGTTCCCGCCATTAATGAAGTGCAGCCATCTACATTGGCAGATCGCTGGATTCTCAGTCGCCTGGCTCGATTAACGAGCGAAGTCACGCGCCTGGTCGAAGACTTCCAGCTCGGTGAAGCGGGTCGCCAGATCAACGAATTCTTCTGGTCGGATTACTGTGACTGGTATGTCGAGATTGCCAAGGTGCAGATGTCGGGCGATGAGCAAAGCAGGCGTTCTACGGCAGGTATCCTGCGTGCGGTGCTGGACCAGAGCATGCGCTTACTGCACCCATACATGCCTTTTGTGACCGAAGAGGTCTGGCAGTACCTCTATCGCACCAGCGAACCGGACCGTGATCAGTGGCCTGCCCCGGCCTTGATAGTTGCGCCGTGGCCTCAAGCCAATATAGAGGCGATCGACGATGAGGCTGAGCAGTCCTTTGGCCTGTTGCAAGAGGTGATTACGCGCATCCGCGATGCCCGCAACCAGGCGAGCGTCGAGCCGGCCCGGCGTGTGCCGGTGATTATATCCGCCGGCGGCCAGATTAGCACGCTGGAGGCGCAGGCTCCGCTGATAGAATTCCTGGCTCGCACCGAGAAGCCACAGTTGTTCGTGCAACTGGAACAGAAGCCGGAGCAGTCAATGGGCCTGCTGGCTGGACCGGTAGAGATTTACCTACCGCTGGCGGGTCTTCTCGATATTAGCAAGGAACTGGAGCGGCTCGACAAGGAGATTGCCCAGGCGCAGCAGGAGATCGTCCGTCTCCAGGGCAAGCTGGCGAACGAGGCGTTCGTGTCGAAGGCCAAACCAGAGGTTGTCGAGAAGGAGCGCGAGAAGCTAGCTGCCCAGGAAGAGCGTATCGGTAAGCTCAAAGACAGAAGGGCTGAGCTAGGTGGGTAGCATCTGAGCAGATCAGGCAAGAAGAAAGGGGCGACCGCGCGGTCGCCCCTTTCTTCTTGCCTGATCTGCTTACACTGAAAGCTCTTCCCACACGCCTTTGGAGAACTGCTCGTTGTAGAGCCTGGCATACAGGCCACCAAGCTCCATCAGCTCGTCATGTGTGCCTCGCTCCACAATCTCACCTTTGTCCACCACCAGGATGATATCCGCAGCCAGGATGGTCGAGAGGCGGTGGGCAATTGCCAGCGTCGTGCGATCCTTCATCAACGGCTCCAACGCCGCCTGGATCAAGCGCTCTGAATGCGTGTCAAGCGCACTGGTCGCCTCGTCGAGGATCAAGATGCGCGGGTTCTTGAGAATGACGCGCGCAATCGCTACGCGCTGCTTCTCGCCGCCGGACAGCTTATAGCCACGCTCGCCAACTTTGGTATCGTAGCCATCGTCGAATTCCATGATACGATCATGAATCGCTGCTGCCTTAGCTGCCGCGATCATCTCTTCCTCTGTAGCATTGGTGCGCGCATACAACAGGTTCTCTCTGATTGACGCATTGAAAAGGTACGTCTCCTGCGTCACTACGCCGATTATCTCACCCAGCGAGGCAAGAGCGATATCCCTGACATCGAGATCGTCAATCTCTACAGCACCGCTATCTACGTCATAGAGTCGCGGAACAAGGTAGGTAATCGTCGTCTTACCCGCACCGCTCGGCCCCACAAGCGCGGCTAGTTGGCCAGGTTTGATATCAAACGCAACATGGCTGAGCGTGGGACGTGATTCGGACTCATCCGAGAACTCTACGGGCCGCGGTGAGACGACACGTTTCTCCTTTTCAGACCCATTTCTGTCGCTACGCTGATCTGGGCCGACCAATCCGCTTAGCAAGTCAGATTCATCGCGCTTATACGTAAATGAGACATCATTAAATGTGATCTCACCGCGTACTTCGTTAGCTTTGGGATGCAGCGCGTTGGGCCTATCCTTGATTTCAATGGGCAAATCCAGGTACTCAAAGATACGGTCAAACAGAGCCAGTGCCCCCTGAACATCTATCTGGATATTCAGCAGCTGCCCGATGGGGAAGAAGAGCCTGCTCTGCAAGGTT